>ORJL011735599.1_pt1 | contig 10268 bp, 17 predicted proteins | sample 1779941 | NCBI WGS metagenome assembly ORJL01 (sample SAMEA104232317, study PRJEB22302) | groundwater metagenome | biome: forest; feature: aquifer; material: groundwater | place: USA | collected 2011-08-07 | depth 5.8 m | reverse complement strand
CCGCGGAGGCCCCCCGCCTCTGCCAGTATCCGCGCCTCTAATTCCGGTGTCAACTAAAGCCGCTCTAACTCCGCTTCTAACCGATCACGCTCTGCAGCAAGCGAGTCTAACAACTTTTGTTTTTGCTTGATCTGATCGCGGATACTTGCCCGCGCTATATCGCTTACATCGCGCAATGCGGCTAAATCCATGACAAGCCCCTTGATGTTGCTTTCAATTTCGGGGATCATCTCTCGCACAGTATCAAGCCGCTCGCGCTTGTGCGTATTCGCCGCGATGTCTTGCTCTGCCTTGCGCTGAAGCCCTAACCGTAATTGCCTTTCATCGGTCAAGAGTCCCGATAACCAATCCCAAACTTTAGCCTCAATGGGTTCGGCGGTTATGCTTTTCTTCTGCCCACACCCCGTGATGTAATGATGAACTTTCGTGCCACAGTTATATTGACGCTTCTTGTTTTGCACATGTCCAGTAAACATCGTTCCACAAACGCATCGAATGTAACCTGATAAAAGATATTCGCGCCTTTGATTCCGTTTGCTTAACTCGCTATTGCGCTTTAATCGTTTTTGCGCCGCGTCAAAAATACCTTTGTCAATGATCGCTAGATCGGGAAGATGGTAAACAACATCGGAGTAACGAAACTCGCCAATATAAGCCCGCCGATTTAAAATCATCCGCACGGTATCAACCCACCAACCACGACTCTCCCGTTTCTGCCCTACTCGTTGCGGGGAAGCAATGCCTTCGGCAGTCAATCGTTTGGCGAGAGTAAGAAGCGGGATCGGTTCATCACCATTTAGCCCGGTGTATTCAGCAAAGATGCGTTGAACAATCGCCGCCTTCCCCTCATTGATTTCTAACGCCGACGTTTTTCTTTCGCCTATTTTACGATAACCGTAAGGAGCGTTACCAACCCCGACCCACTGCCCGCGCCGCGCTTTCTCTTTTAGGTTACGCATGGATCGCTCTCTAATCTTCTTTCGCTCGTCGGCGGCATAACTCGCTTTGACAAACTCCACGATGCCGCCCGCCGTCGAGTCGTCGCTCTTGCCGCTATCCGCATAATGCAATTCTATCCCTGCCCGCCTCAAGTCTCGTTTCAGCAAAATAAACTCTGCCACATCTTCATCGCGGGCAATGCGATCAATCGCGTAGAAGATCACCGCGTCAATAGCGCGATCCTTCATCAACTTATACAACTGTTTGCCGCCCTCTCTCTCTCGTATCTCCACCGTCCCGCTCACCGCGTCTTGAATCTCGTGCGTTACCGTCATCCCGCTTCGCTCTGCGTATTTTCTACACTCCGCGATCTGCGTGGAGAGACTAAATCCATGCTCCGCTTGTTGCGCTGTAGAGACTCGCGCCATTATCGCCGCTCGTTTTTGTGTTGTCATAATAGATCGTCCTTCCTGTGCTTGTGTGCCTGTGTTTCCTGTGCTTGATCGTGTTAGCTTGTGCCATACACAACATCTAATTTGACCGCTTGCCCTTGAGAGTGGGGGAGTGCGATCTTTATCGCGCCTAGCTTCACATCCCGCTTGAGGTCAAGCAGTGACCGCCCCTCCGTTGCCCACGTGCCGACTCCGCTCTGCGCTATCAGTTCATCCCCGAAGTAAGACCGGGCGCGTTTCTGCCTGTCGCTATTCCATTCCCTGCCCAACTCACGCCAGTTCTTCAGGAACGTTTCGCGGTGTGCCGCTTTGCTTCCGTTGCGGGCGTGCCACTCAATGGATGAATCAATCCACGCGATCATTTCTTGCCGCGCCGCTTCTTCTTCGGATGTAACGCGCGGGATCGTGTAAGAACTGTAATCAGCATTGATCACAAGCGGTTGATCGTCCTTCACTTCGGGCGCGTCCGGCGCATCGCTTAACATCGCTTGCATTTCCTCGGGAGTCTTGGCAGTTTGTGACGGTCCCGCCAATTGGTTGATCACAAGCGGGGCACCGTCAATCATGGGCATGACTGTCCCGGCGCGTGTTTCGCGGATCGCCATTGAGAGGGCGATCAATTTCTTTTGCATGACTTCGACCTCATGCAGCTGCTTACGTCTCTCGCGCTCTACTTCAAGCCACATTCGCACGCCGATAAATACCACGATCACAATGACAACACTCGTAAGCGTCCCCACGATCACAATCGCAAAAACTGCCGTGCGTTGCGTCTCGCCCCATTCGCGGGCATCAACGATCTTTTGTTGCGCCGCCGTATCATCACGCTTGTTTTGATTGGCGGCCTTGGTTGCGCTGTCTGAAAGTTGTTGCTGTGCCAGTAATCGCTTTTGCGCTTCTTCGTCACGCTTCTTTTGTTCATCGCGTTGCTTCGCTTCCCATTCCACTTGGGCGCGTGCATCGGCGGTCTGGTTGATCACGACTTGCCGCGTAGCAGTGGCGAAGGTGTTTTGAGTGGCTATGACTTGCGCCGTGTTGGTTGCATCAATCACGATGCGCCCCGCCTCTTGCACGGAGAGAGGGCGATCCGTCGTGGCACTGACACACGCCGCGAGTGATAACGTGGAATATGCAATGAAAATTAAAAGTGCGAGTTTCAATCTTTGCATGGGGACACCTCAACACGCCTCTACAAACTTCAATAAGGCTTCGATCTGTTCTTTGACGATCTGCTTGGGCAACATGGGGATCACGTCCTCGCCGTTCATCCCGAAGAAGGTTTTATCGCGTGCTTGTTTCGCTTTCAACTTGCGACGGGCGATCTCCGCTTTCATCTCCGGTGTATCGGTGATCACCCCATCACGCATCCTGACTAAATCCATGTGATTCCGAAGATGTAAGGCGCGCGCTGCACGGCGAAGCGATAGACCTTTCACGTCGATCTGATAAGCGATCAACTTCCTCGCCAGTGGCGAGGACTTTTTAAAATTCCGCTTTTTAGCGGTCAAAGGTCTTACGGGTCGTTTCTTCATCAAAAATCTCTCTAATGTGCCAGTACAGCGCGCGTACACTGTCAGAAATTCGCAGAAATGCCGCTATCAGGCTCCATTTCTGGCTTTGGCTTTCGCCAAAAGCGAATCAATCACTTCACGATCTGCGGCGTATGCGTCTAAACCGCGAAAGCGTTCAATCGCTGTTGATAGGCAATACAGATCGCCGGGTGCGTTGCAATCGGGGCAACTGTGACCGAGGGGCGGCATGGCTAACTTATCGATCTCCATTAACGCCGCTTGCACACCTTCGGCATAGCCGTTTTTCTTGGCAACGATGGCGATGTTGATCGCCGCGCGTGCTTGATCTTCGGTCAATCCATATTCCGTAAGGTGTGTTTCCATAAAAGTTTTGGCGTGAAGGTCTGTTTCAACAAGGTCTGACATTTTATTTTCCTTTTCTGATTTGATTGTGATTACACTTCGGGCAAGCAACGTGCCGCCCTGCATCAATACGATTGTGAGTCACCCTATCGGGTGTGCTTCATTCGTTCATATATTTAACTCCATGCGCCGCGCTTTGAGCGTGGCTAGCATCTCGCGCCCTTCATCGGGGGTGATCATTCCGGCGAGATACAACGCGCCACAGTGCGGGCAGTGAAACAGAAGCGCATCGGCGACCGCGATACTCTTGCGACACGCGCCGCAATAGCCGTGATGCTGATACAACTCGCGTGCCATGCGATCTCTATTCTCTTGTTGGGTGTTGTGCGGGGTAAAAGTTTTGTCGTGCTGTGCTTCGGTGTTGAGTGTTGTCATTTATCTTTGACAACGGGGGCGGGTCCAACGTGATCGTGAGGGTTATAATCACTATTAGCCAGCACCCGTTGGGAGCTTCAACGGGTTTTTGGTTAGGTGTGGGTAAGTGTTAGCGCACTTGTTCACACCGTCTAACTGATTGCGCGTGAGTGGAGTCTACTTCTTGGGCTTGCTCACGCGCTTTGCTTTGGCAGTGTCCCCCATCTGGGGCGGCCCCCCCCCGCCGTTATAAATCCACTCTTGGAGCAATCGCTCAATCACTACGGACATTGAAGTTCCTCTTTCGTCCGCGATCTCTTTCGCTTGCTCTACAAGTTCCGGCGGTAAGTTGATTGTTACTTTTGATTTTCGTGTCACCATATCTCACATCCCTTCTTTTTTCGGTCTACAGGTAGAGGGCGGGCAGACCATCACGCCCGCCCCCTTGTTTAGAATTTGCGTCCCTCGATCTTACGCTGCGCCTTCACTGCGTCGGTGTGGCGGCAACTTCCGTAGAGGGCGAATGAATTGCACTTGCATTCGTATTCGCCGCTCATGCTCACCATCACGCGCTTATCGCCGCGAGTTGCATCATGTACTTGGTAGATGACTTCAAGGGGTTTTACTTCTAAAGCGTTGGGAGTATCATTGTGGTTAATCATGGCAACTATCCTTTGCTGTGATTGTGGCGGTTAGGTGTTCATTGCACTTAGCCGCCGTTTTGTTATGTCTCTATTATACGTATATCTACGTATATGTCAAGAGGCAATTTTGCGCGGGATTTTGCCTATTCAGTTGTAAAGGTTCTATCGCGCCTCAAGGCGCATCATTCGTACAATGGGCGATCAATGTTTGCGGCACACCGCCAGCGATTGCCTGCAAACTCTTTCGGAAGTGTGGCAAGGTCAAGGCGATCTATTTCTAAGTTGATCATCTCTGCCCATCCGCGCGCATCCTCGCCGCGCAGCCATTCGCCCGCTTCCACATCACCCTTCACGGCATCAAGGATCGCCCGCAAGAGAAACGCCGTCACGAAACGTTGATGACTCCGAAAGAGTGCATCACCGCAAATCGAGTCGGTACCGCCCATGCCCTGCCAACGCCTTGATCGCTTTGACGACGGGAAAAACTGTACCAACCCAAGAGGGCAACGGCGCATCGCCTAACATCTGCGAAACGCGCGCCAGTGTTTCATATTCTTTTGTCGCATCCTCTAAAGCGGTCTGTGCCTGATTGATCGCTGTGATGGATTCTTGGACACGTTGATTCAGTTTGCCCAACGTGGAGTCATAATCACCGCGAAGCGTGGCGCGTTTTGCCGAGTCAAGTTGTGCTTCTAACGCAACGGCTTGATCCTTCAACTGTGAAAGTTGGAAGTCCAGACCGGCGATTAAATCCGGCAACGCCGCGAGACGGGCGTTAACTTCGTTCAACTCTTTCGCCGCGCCTTTATCCTTCAACGCGCGCGCCGCGATCTCCGGTTTGCGCGCTTCAAGGTCTGCGCGTTCTTGCCGCGCCGCTGCGAGTGCGGTATCCACCTCGGCAAGTTCTGCCTGTGTTGCTTCAAGTTTCTTTTGGGTATCGTTTTGCTGATCCATTTTTTCTCCTTTTTTTGCGTTTTTGGTCTGTAGTTTGCCTCCTCTGAGGCAACTCACTCTGTAATGCCAACACTGCCATTTTTTCTGTTTCTGCCATTTGTTCAATGATCGCTTTTGTCATTGAGTCATAATCGAAAGAGTCCGACTCATTCGCCGATGCTGTGCAACGTTTGCCGCTCTTGGTTTTTGGTTTACGTGTTTTCGCCATAACCTAACCTCTACTTGACTCAAGATGCTTGTGGCATACCTTGATCACTATTGGCAACTTCCAACACGGATCGCCCTTCTGTTATCGCCAGCGAATCGATCAACCATTCGCCGCCTGAGTCTTGCGTCATGTTTAGCCAATCCAACACTGCCAACACTTGCGGTCCCGTCAGTTCCTTTGACGACGAAACGCCAAACACAAAATGAATCAACTCTTTGCGCTTACTCTCCGCATCTTCATCGGGCGCGAAAATTTCTGTCAGTTTGCCAACGCAAAACCCGCGCTGTTTTTGATTCACGTTCTTGCCTTCGTGCTTCGCTGCGAGTTCGGCGAGATAGGCGCGCAATGCCTCGGGCGAGTATGGGCGGATAGGTTGTGCTTCGGGAGTCGTTGGTTCCGCTTCTTCGATCTCGCCCTCAATGATGTTTGTTGGCACTTGCGACTCATGCTCTGCCATTGTGATCGCCCCTGATAATTCGTGAGGTAGGACGATGGGGAAGGCGAGGCGTAGAGCATCTTTGAGCGCGCGTTGCTTTGCGCGCCACGCCAACGATCTCCCGTTGGGCGCGTATTCATTCGCTCTCACAATGCCAATGCCTACAATCGGCGTGACGGGTAGACCGCAAGCCGCCGCGCTCTTTGTGAGGTCGTGCCGATAGAGTTCACACACTGCGCCACGTTCACCGGCTTTTAGATCATGCTCCTCCGCTTCTTCGGGGCGCATCGGGCGAGTAGAAAAGGTGAAGGGTGATTGACGCTGCGCCAGCGCGATCCGCCCTTCGACTCCAATGTGAACTAACATCTGACCAGATTTATCAAGCCATGCGTGAAGGTGTCCAGCGCCGGGTAAGGGATTCAGCCCAAGAGCGATTCCAAGTTGCGCCAGTAACGCTGCGCCGGCGCTACCGATCTTTTTCGCGGATGGATGGATGGACATAATTCGCGCTGCCAATGATCTAACTTCGTCCTTCCCGCCGTAGATCGCGGGCGCGTGATCCCTTACTGGCACAACGGCTTTAGATTCCGCTTGCGCGGGTTGTGGTTCTTGCTTAGTGGTTTGAGTTTGATCTGTCATAGTTGATCCTCTTTTCCGTAAAGTTGTAACCGTTCATCATGCCAACGATTCGAAGCTCATCAGGCTCTCGATAAAAGCTACTTTCGCCACTGCGCCGCGTTGACCATCTCGCGCTTTGGCAATGATGAACTCTGTCACCTTGTCGGCTTTCGTGTTGTAGTAAGACTCCCGATACAATCCGATCACGTTATCGGCGTTCTCTTCAATCTCGCCGGAGTCTCTTAAATCTTTCAAGTCCGGACGGCGATCCGCTTGCCCTTCCACTTGCCGCGAGAGCTGCGCCGCTGCTAAAACTCGCGTGCCTAATTCCTTCGCCACGCGCTTAAGCCCCCAACTGATTCCCCCTAGCCGATGTGTCTCGTTATCGGCTTCATCGGCAAAGAGACGTAGATGATCGGCGATCACTAAATCGAGTCTGCCTAACCGCCGTTTGAGTTCGTAGCACTTCGCTTGCAGTTCGGCGGTAGTCTGTGGGGTGGAGTCATCAATAAACAAAGTCTTGGAGTTCATCAAGTTCGCCGTCTCACTCGCTAATCGTTCTTGATCATCGGGTGTGCCGTTGCCTTGCCGGTAGGCTAAAAGGTTCACGCGCGCTCGACGTGCCGCCATGCGCCGCATAATCTGATCGCTTGTCATCTCTTTGGAGAAAAACGCCACGACATAACCCGCCTTTGAAACTTCATCGGCGACTTGAGACAATGCCGCCGTCTTGCCCATGCTGGGGCGTGCCATGAGGATCGTTAGTGTCTTGATCTCCAACCCGCCGCCCAATGCACGATCAATCGCGCCCGGCTTGCCGTTCACCGCCCCAATCCCCAACGGGAGAATAGATCGCCACGCCGCCTCGGGATCGCTGACCCAATCCCACACGCGCCCCGCCACTTGTGACGCGGGTTCGAGCGTGTCTATTGCATGACCGCTTCCGGCGATCTCGTGGGCGCGATCTATAACTTGCCGCTCTCTATCAGCATCGCGGTCGTATGCCGCCTTTGCCAGATCAGATGAAGCCTGAATCAATCTCCGATCTCGCGCCCGTTCCTTCACGCGCGCCGCATAGGTGGGCGCGTGAAAAGCTGTGCCACAGTGGGTTATCAACTTCGTGAGATATGCCGCGCCGCTGATCTCATTCAAGAGTGCGGGTCCTAACTCAAATTGAACGGTGAGAGGATCGATCCCTTCATTTCGTTTGGCGAGTGCCTGCATCGCCGCCCAAATCCATTGATGTTTGACGTTGTAAAAATCTTCGGGCGTAACGGTCAAGCCGGTGATCATTTCAGGGTCAATTAGGATGGCGCCGATCAATGCTTCTTCTGCCTCTACATCGGTGGGCGGTGGGGGAAGGTCATCGCTCATAAATCGCCGCCCATTCCCGCTCTTGGGGTTGCGTGGCTTTGCGCCAGTCTTTCCACACTTCACGCAGTGTTGGGATGTCACCCTTGCGCCCGCGCCAGTCGTTTGCCCACCATCCGCTAAAACGAGTCACATCTTCGGGCGTTGCCCCTACTGCATTAAGTTGTCTCAAAATACTGCCGTTCTTTTTCTCTCCCCAATCTATATTTTGCTGGGTCAACTTTTCTAACAATTGCATCAACGGAGTGGGGCGCATCGGGCGCGAAGTCTTGCCCTTCGCTTTGGGGGTGTGCCGCGTGGGGGAGTTCCCCTCTCTCGATCTTGTTAGATCGATCTTGTTAGAGTTCACTTTTTGAACCGCTAGCAGTTTACTTTTTGAACTACCGCTTTCTAGTAGTTCACTTTTTGAACTGCTAGAATTTGAGGATTGAAGGGTGTAAATTGTGCTTTTGTTGAATCTCTTTCGCTTGGTCAAGAAGTTCTCATCCTCGAGTTTGCCAATTGCTTTGGCGATAGTAGCTCGTGATAAGCCGGTATCGTCTCGAATAGTCTGATAGCTTGGGAAAGCCACACCGCTTTTTTGATTTGTTCGATAGCGTAAATAGACAAACAATGTCAGGGCATGACTTCCCAACTTGCGCGCTCGTTGGATAACGGAATTTGGGATCGTGGTGAAGTTGCCGATACGATCAACAAGGCGATCTCGCTTTATCATTCACCACCTCGCAAGATCAACCGTGCCAACAAATAAGCCGCCAGCCGGTCATGACCGTTGCGCCGGGCTTGCGCAAGCCATGTCTGATACTGACGGGTGACAGAAAATTTTTCGGCGGGCGATTGACAAGCGAGGGCGGGGGACGTAGAATGAGCCACAGAAGAAATTGCAGCCCGCAAATTTTCTTCACCCGCCGCTCCGTGTTTTCCGCACGGAGCGTATTTTTTAATTTTCATGGTTCGGTTTCCTTCCCCCCGATCTACATTCATCCTCTACGTCTTTCCTCAACGCCGCTAAGTCGAGTGGTTCCTGAGATTCACTTTTGTTCTCGCCGATGTCGAGCTGCGCCAGCATCCGGCGGTAGCACGCCGCCAGAACATCACCGAGGGGATCGGTTGTGAGTCCATCACTGTGCGGGCGCATATTGCACCTCTCCCCCCGGCGCTGGTTCCCGCATCGCTTCGACGCCCGGTTGAACGATCTTCAATTCATACGCCGCTTCTTGAATCAGCCAGCGCACCGAGTCTGATTGTGATCGTTTCAGAGATTTAGCTAACGCCGCGAGGACTTGACGCTCATTGCTATCACATAGAAAAGTAAATCGTTTGTATCGCGCCATAAAACATACTCTCCAAGTTCAGGGAATGATCTGAACTTGGAGAGTATGGTAATTAACTTCGGTTGTTTATATAACCCCAAAACCCAATCTTTTTTGATACTACTTCTTGATCTGCGACTAAGTAATAATTTCATTCAGTTTTTTGCGAAGATAGCTATATTTCATGCCAATCATTTGTGATAATTCCTTCGGTCTGACATTCCGATTTTTTTCAAGCCATTTCACGAGAGGGTCCCAATCTTTTTTACGCCCGTCTTTGGTAAGTGGCTTTGGCGGATTCAATTCTCCTGTGAATACGATCCGATAAAGAATTGCCACATCGAGTTCGTGCGTTATGTCGTATTCTATTGCGAGCCGATCTATATCGTCCTTCCAGCACGTCTCATATAACCAACGCATAGTATTTGCAGTAAGAGTTGGATCATTTGCTGCGTGGAGAATATCCCCGTAATGTACCGGGTCAAAACAAACAGGAGAGTTTATTGGTAAATTGTGAGTTTTTTGGATTTCGATAACTTTACAACGAAAACCGTAATCCTCTTGCCATAGAATAATTGCGCGAGGTTCTTTTTCTCTAAACAATCTTCCTATTTTTACTCTCATATTCCCGCACTCCCAACAAAAAAGCCGCTTGCGCCAATACGCAAACGGCTTGAAGTGTGATGACGAAGTATGTTATATTCACACTGTCAGCGCCGGTGCAATCGGCTTGACCAATGCCCTCGGGTGTATCCAACACCGTGAGGGCGTTTTTTTTATTCTAACTCAAACTTTTCATTTTTCGGAAACTTCACTTACCAAACCGTAAAGTGAAGTTAAGTCCTTCTCACACTGCAATTTTATCAAAGTGCGCTGCAAGATTGACTTAAAAGACGCTAAGAGCCACAATACCTATGCCAAAAAAATGATGGGATGACAGGGCTTTTGTAGTAAAGTTGTTGTTCGTCAAAACTCCAACTCACACCACAAAAGCCCATGTCCAATAGTTTAGCACTTTTACAATGTCTGGTTCCCGCTATCACTG
>ORJL011620748.1_pt1 | contig 10273 bp, 11 predicted proteins | sample 1779941 | NCBI WGS metagenome assembly ORJL01 (sample SAMEA104232317, study PRJEB22302) | groundwater metagenome | biome: forest; feature: aquifer; material: groundwater | place: USA | collected 2011-08-07 | depth 5.8 m | reverse complement strand
GATCTGCTGCCCGAGCAGCTCGGCGAGTTTTGGCGCAACGATGCGCGCCGAAGTGTCAGTAAAGCCGCCCGGGACCATGCCGACCAGCAGACGCACGGGTTTCGCGGGGTAAGCCGTTTGCGCCTGGGCTGTCACTGCAGCGTGCGCAAAAGCGACCGCCGCCACACCCGCAACAATTGATTGACTGCAACTGATGGCTGCCATGACCTCCTCCGGTTGTTATCGACCTCAGTCGGCCGTCGCCCCCGAGCGCGCGATCACGCGCGTCGTCATCTCGGCATCCTTGCGCAGAAAAACACCGAACTCTGCGGGCGTATTGGCGATCAGCTCGTAATCCGGCAGGCGGTCGGCGACGGCCTTGGTCGCGATTCCGCGCGCGATTTCGGCCTGCAGCAGGTTGACGATGGAAGACTGCGTTCCGGCCGGCGCAAATATGCCGTACCAGCTCGAGATGTCGTAGCCGGGCAAGCCTGACTCGGCGATGGTGGGCAGATCCGGCAGCACCTTGATGCGCGTGGCGGTCGTCGCCCCGAGCGCCTTGAGCACACCGGTGCGAACGTGGGGAAGCGCGGTAGGCACCGAACCGAATGTCATATCGACGTGCGCTCCCAGGACCGCCGTGGTGTAATCAGCCGCCCCCTTGTAAGGAACGTGCAGCAAATCGACACCCGCCATCGAGGCGAACAGCGCGCCTCCCAGATGCACGGGTGTCCCGATTCCCGCTGACGCGTAAGTGAGTTTTTTCGGCGCTGCCTTGGCCAGCGCGATCAGCTCCCGCACGCTGGAGGCCTGAACAGTGCGTGGGACGACCAGGACGTGCGGCAGCACCGCTACCAGCGTGATCGGCGCGAAGGACTCGACCGTCACCGTCGGCTTTTTGCCCGGCGACAGCGCGGGCAGCGCGGTCAAATTGTTGATCTGAACGAGCAGCGTGTGACCGTCAGGCGCTGCGCGTGCGGCAAGCTCCGAGCCGATCACGGTGTTGCCGCCGGCGCGGTTGTCGACGATCACGTTCTGCTTCAACGCCATCGAAAGATGCTGGCCCATCGCCCGCGCCAGAATGTCGGTGCCGCCTCCGGGCGGGAACGGAACGATCAGCCGAATCGGTCGGAACGGGTACGCGGGAGCCGCTGCCAAGGCCCCCGCCCCTTCGAAACCGAGCGCGAAAAATACACAGATCGAAACGATTGACTTTGTCATCGCACGCACTCCTTCCCTTGGCCGCGCCCCTATAATACTGCAACGATCGTTGCAAGAATACGCAACGCATTCACTTAACAAGACCCGCTTCGAAGAGCGCTTCCCTGAGCTGGGCCTCGAGTTTCTCGAGGTAATACGCCGTATCCTTGCTGCCGAGATAGTTGCTTACCCAGTGTTCCTGATCGAGATTCCTGCGCCATTCTTCGGTACGAACGAGTCTTGCAAAAGCGCTATCCCAGTAGGCGATCTGAGCCGCGGTCATGTCCGGCGCTCCGAGGATGAATCTGGAAGCCGAGAAATCCACATCTCCCCCCTGTTCTTTCCACGTCGGTACGTCGGCCAACTCTCCGGGAAGCCGCGCCTGTGACGTAATCCCGATCATTCTTAACCGGGCGGACTTTGCTGCGCTCAACGCCGGCGCCGCTAGAATGAACCCGACATCGATGTGACCACCCATAACGGCCGTGGCAGCATGCGCGTTCGACTGAAAAACCACGGTCTTAAGCCTGCCCGCATCGATCCCATTGGCTTTTGCCACAAGTGCCATGGCTAAATGAGCGGTCCCTCCACGCGCAGCACCGATTGCCAAACTTAGCGACGCAGGATCCATCCTGAGTCGTTGCAGCATATCGCGTCCGGACTTCAACTCTGAATCCGCTCTAACGACTGCGACAAGATATTCATTGTAGAGCAGCGCGACCGCGGGAAAATTCGAATAATGGAGCTTTGATCTGCCGATGATGTGGTTAGTCAAGACATTGATGGCGCCGTTCAACAGATAATGCCCATCGCCCCGAAATTGGCTCAGGTAAATGAGACCGATCGTGGCTGCACCGCCCGGCTTGTTGACGAGAATAATCGGCGCGCCGACGACACCGTATTTCTGAAATATCTGTTGCACGATTCGGGCACTGGTGTCATTCGCGCCGCCTGCTCCCGACGGAATGACGATTTCCACGTTGCGCTCCGGGCTCCAGCCAGCTTGCTGAGCCCCCGCAAGTCCGAAAGCCGACAGCCCAAGAATAAAGCACGCAATCCGTTGCGCACGCATCCCTTCGACACTGCGGAGAGCATGGCGGGCTCGGTCGATCATATCACTGTCTCCCCCAAGTGAAGTCCGAACTGTGCTGGCTATTCGGAGCGGGCTGCGGGCTCAATTACAGTCTGGCCCGTGCTATCCATTCTCCCGGATAACTTATTTTGGATCCTTGCTGGCGCCATGTTTATCGATTTTGCCTTCGAGCCAAGCGGTGGAACGCACGGCGCAATAGCGGACGATGTTTGGTCCGTCAACGGAGACACGGCTTGGCGCTCCTTTCGGAATGTAAATGATGTCTCCCGCCTGAGCTCGCTTGTCCTCCCCCTCGACGCGTGCGTCAAGGCCTCCTCCAAGGATATAGATAAACTTCTCATGTAATGCGTTGTCTTCTTCTTCAACCTCTCCTGGCAGCAACTCGACAAAACCAAATGCCAGTCGTTTGCCGGTGACCCAGTGCTCGCGATGCCCTGAGGCGGGTGGCGCGTCAAGTGAATCGATCATTTCGTAGTAGCACTCCCCCAGCCCCTCAATGATGGCTTGCGATTTCTCCGGCTCCTTTTTTCCGCCGGGCCATCTACCGGCGTCATGTGCTTGCGCGACTTCCTCTGGTGTGAGCGTATGCTCTGGCGGCGCCTCGTCCGCGGCGATGCCTATCAGCGACCACGTGCGGTCCTTGATATAAAGATAGTCCATCGGACCATCCTCGGTCGCCCTCATGGAATGCCTGGCATTAGCCGGAACATGCACGAAAGTGCCGGGAGATACGATTCGTCGGTCCTTTCCTACTATGGCGTTAATCTTGCCGCGGAGCGGGAAAATCATCAGTTCGTTGGGATGGTAGTGTAACTCTGAACCTGTTCCGGTTTTCTTGTGTATTGTGCGGAAGTACATGTACCGACCTTCGATCGTTCTCCCTTCACCAGTCGACAAATGAGGATTGAAACGCTCTATCTCAAGACCTTCAAAACGATAAAAAGGCATGACAGCTCCTCATGGGTTATGTTTCATCAAGCAGTGCGCCGCCGTTGGCTTGTGGATCGCATGACCTTCATCAACGATCGCTTCGAGCTCTTCGGGCGTCATGTTGCGCGCATCGGGTTCTTCGTCCTGGGTGCCGCTACCGCCGGAAACACTCGTCATCACGATCTCCCGCTTTCACGGTCTCTGCGCAATCCGTTGTCTTGATGCCGCTTGACGGCGGTGCGTGCAAGGCGGAAGCTTTTGTAAAACTATGGCATGAACACCATTAGCTGAGCTTATACCAAAAGATGAACCATCGTTTCAGCGGCGCGCAATAGACGGTCGTATTGGCGGTGAGATGGTCCGGGAGGCCGACTGAGAATTTGGAGAACCGAATGGACGCAACTCTCAGGAAAATAACCGACTTTTCATTGCGGCTGAGATACGACGAACTGCCGCCCGTGGCGAGACACGAGTGCAAGCGCCGCATCGTCGATACGCTTGCCTGCGCGCTGGGCGGATTCGATGCGGAGCCCAGCCGGATCGCGCGTGCGATCGCGGGACGGGTGAGCAGCAAGACCCCGGCGAGAATACTCGGAACGCTGGAGCAAACGTCCCCCGAGCTCGCGGCGTTTGCCAACGGCGTGATGATACGTTACCTCGACTTGAACGATGCGACCGGCACCGGCGGCGGGCATCCGAGCGACATGTTTGGCGCTTTGCTCGCAACCGCCGACTCGACTCCAACTGACGGCAAGAGTTTGATCGCCGCCGCGGTAGCTGCGTACGAGCTTTATCTGGGTTTTTATGCAGCAATACAAGTCCGCAACCGGGGCTGGGACCATGTCGTTTACACCGTGCTTGCGGCCGCGGCCGGCGTCGCAAAGATCATGAAACTCAATCACGCGGCGACGGCCAACGCGTTGTCGCTTGCCCTCACCCCGAACGTGGCGCTTGGTGTCGCGCGCCGGGGCCAGCTGTCGATGTGGAAAGGCTGCGCGGGCGGCAACGCCGCGCGCAACGCGATTTTCGCAACCCAGCTCGCCGCCGCAGGCATGACCGCTCCGGAATCCGTGTTCGAGGGCGACAACGGCGTGTTCAACGCAGTAGGAAAATTCGACTGGCCGCCGTTCGCGGGGCAGGGCCGGCCGTTCCGGATCGCCGATACCCAGATCAAGCTATATCCGTGCGTCTATCCCGGTCAGTCTCCCGTCGAGGCGGCGTTGGCCGTTCGCTCACAGGTCGCGCCTGACGACATCGAGGCTATCGTGGTGAGAACCTACCTGAATGCGTGGTGGGAGTCCGCCAGCGAACCCGTAATGTGGGCGCCTGCCACCCGCGAGACTGCCGACCATAGTATTCCGTTCCTGGTAAGCGCCGCCCTGGTCGATGGCACGATCGAGGCCGCCACATTTTCCGCAGAGCGGATCGCCGATCCCCGCCTGCGCTCGCTGATACAAAAAGTGCAGGTGATACACGACCCGGAATTGGATAAGCTGCAGCCGTCCGTCGATCCCTGCCGCATGGAAATCACGCTCAAAAACGGCACGAAAAAGTTGAGCAACGTCGATTATCCGAAAGGCCATGTCAGGAATCCGGCGAGCGACAAGGATATCGAGAACAAGCTCACCCGCATGAATAACGGCCTGCTGTCGCCCGCCCGGGTATCCGGATTGTTGGACCTGTGTTGGCGGCTTGAAGAACTTGACGACGTGCGGGAATTGATTGCCGCGACGCGCGCCGATTGACAGTCGACGCGATTCACGCGGCAGAAGATATGCAATGGCTCGTCACTGTGCGTTGATCGCAGGAGTGTCCGGCGCCGTGGGGGGCGCGCTGGGCAAATATCTCGCCGCGCACGAAGATTGGGAAGTCATCGGCTTGGCGCGGCGCGTGCCACCGGGGCCGCGCGACTACCCGGTGCTCGCCGTCGATCTCACCGACGCCGCCGCCTGCCGCGCTGCACTCGCGCCATTGACCCGCGTCACCCACGTGCTTTACTGCGCGCGCGCCGCCCACACCGCCGCGGTCAAGGAACCGGTCGATGCAAACCTCGCGATGCTGCGCAACCTGCTGGATGCGGTCGAACCGGTTGCGTCCGGCCTCGCTCACGTTCACTTTGTCCAGGGCAGCAAAGTATACGGCTCGGACCTCGGGCCGTACAAAACACCCGCGCAGGAGTCGGACCCGCGAGTCGGCGAGTACAACTAGTATTACGCGCAGGAAGACTTGATCATCGAGCGCAGCCGCGGCAGGCGCTGGAGCTGGAGCGCAAGCCGTCCCCACGGCGTATGCGATCGCGAGCCTGTCCCGCGCAGCCTCGCGATGGTGATCGCGATCTATGCGGCGATCTCGAAAGAACTGGGCCGGCCGCTTTGCTTTCCCGGCACCGCCGGGAATTTTCACGCGCTCTACCAGTGCGTCGACGCAACCTTGCTCGCGAAAGCGATTGCGTGGATATCGACCGCGCCCGCGTGCGCCAACCAGGCGTTCAACGTGACGAACGGCGATTTCATACGCTGGGCGAATTTGTGGCCGGGCTTCGCCGGGTTCTTCGGCATGAAGGCCGGACCCGTGAAAACGGTGCGCCTCGCCGAGGTGATGGCGGACAAGGCGCCGGTGTGGGAACGCATCGTCAGCAAATACCGGCTCAAACCGACGCCCTATGAAAAGACCGCCGTGTGGCGGTATGGCGATTTCAACTTCGGGCGCGACTACGACATAATGTCAAGCACGCTGAAGCTCAGGCAAGCCGGCTTCGGCGACAGCATCGATACCAGCAGGATGCTGCTTGAGCATCTCGGACATTTTCGGCAGGAGCGCCTGATTCCATGAACAAAGCGCAAATCATCAAGGCCGTGCTGGCGCTTGCGACGTTGGGCGGGCCGCAAAGCGTCCTGGCGCAGAACTACCCCGTCAAGCCGATACGCATGGTGAGTGGCTTTGCGCCCGGCGGAGGCGTCGATATCATGGCCCGTCTACTCGTGCCGAAGATGACCGAAACGCTCGGGCAGCAGGTGATCGTCGAAAGCCGCCCGGGAGCCAGCACTAATATTGCGATGGAGTACGTCGTGAAATCGCCGCCCGACGGTTACACGCTGCTCATCAATACGCCGCCGGTCGCGATCAACATGTCGCTGTACAAGAATCTCGGCTTCGACACGGTGCGCGACCTGGCGGCAGTGTCGGTTTTTTCGGCGAGTCCCAACGTGCTGGTGGTGCATCCGTCAGTGCCGGCGCGCAGCGTGAAAGATCTGGTCGCGCTCGCCCGCGCCAGGCCCGGAGCGCTCAATTTTTCTTCAGGCAGCAACGGCACCACTCAGCACCTGTCGGGCGAGCTTTTCAAGCTGCGCACCGGAACCAACATGGTTCATGTGCCCTACCGCGGCTCGTCGCCCTCGCTCACCGCATTGATCGGCGGCGAAGTCGAACTGACCATCGTCAACATCCCGTCGGTCCTCGAGTACATCAAAGCGCGTCTGCTGCGTCCGCTCGCCACCACCACTGCGGCACGCACGGTGCTAATGCCGCAGGTTCCGACGCTGCGAGAATCCGGCGTCGACATGGTCGTCGTCGTCTCGTACAGCCTGCATGCGCCCGCCGCCACGCCGCGCGAGATCGTCAGCAAGCTCGCCGATGCGGTCATCAAGGCCGCGCGCTCCGCGGACACCACGCAGCGCCTGCTCGAGTTAGGGGCCGAGCCGGTCGGCTACACGCCGGAAGAAGCCGCGCGGTTCCTGCGTGAAGAGGTCGCCTTGTGGGCCGCGGTGGTGAAGGCGTCCGGCGCACGCGCGGAGTGATTGGCGCCCAACCCAGCTTCGCGCACTGCGGCGCGGATTCATGAGCGACGCGAAGACGTCCTATGGTTCAAGAACACGCACCAGCAAGCGCCGGGACGAGAACGTCTCTGTTCACGCGGCCATTCATCTACCTGTGTCTCACCGTGTTTCTGGCCTATGCGAACCAGTGGGTGATCACGCCGACGATTCCGCTTTACGTCCACGACCTGGGCGGGTCCGCTTCCCTGGCCGGTGCGGCGCTGCTTGCATTTTCTGTCCCGAGTTTCGTCATCCGACCCTTCGCGGGGCGGCTGGCGGACGAATGGAGCGCTGCGGGAGTGCTGGCATCGGGATTGATTGTGCTTGCAATCGGCACTTCCCTGCTTCTGGTGCCCTTCCTCGCGATGGTGTTTGTCGCGGGCGTTGCACGCGGGATAGGCTGGGCCGGCCTCAACACGGGCGGCTACACCACGCTCGCGATTGCCGCGCCGGCCCATCGCCGGGGAGAGGCGGCCGGCTACTACACCAGTGTCACGACCAGCGCTTCCATTGTTTTTCCAGCGCTGGCTCTCTGGCTCATCGATACACCCGGTGGATACGCGCGCGTGTTTCTTCTCTCGACCGCCCTGGCACTGCTGGGGCTGCCGATTGCCATGCGCCTGGCGCAACAGAAAACCGAAGCAAAGATTGCGATGCGATCGGCTGGAAAACCCGCTCGCCCCGCATTGATTGACCGGGGTGTGCTCGTCGCCACGGGCCTCAGTCTCTGTTCGACCTTCGCCATGCCTTCTGTCATGGCTTTCCTGCCTCTATACGCCCGCTCGATCGGCGTCGAGAATATCGGCATGTTCTATGTCCTGGCCGGCGTGACGAGTATCATCATTCGGCCCGTGCTTGGCCGAAGATCGGATGCCATGGGACGGGGACCCGCGATAGCTCTCGGCCTCGGTGCGCAGGCGATCGGTCTCGCGCTCATCATGGTCGCCAACGGCTTACCGCTCATTCTTCTGGGCGGCGTTTTCGCGGCAGTGGGCTGGGCGCTGACTGGCTCCGCGACCATGGCACTCGCGATGGATATGGCGAACCCCCGCTCCCGTGGTCACGCGATGGCGACATTCAGCATGTCGTTTCAAATCGGCAATGGAGGCGGCGCGATCATTGCCGGATTTCTCGCGGATCTCGTTGGTTTCAGGGGCATGTATGCGGGATCTATCGTCATCACCCTTGCGGGTCTAGGCCTGCTCGCGACCGTCCGGAAGCGGCTGCCGCGACCAGTGAAGTAATTCGAACTCGGGCTTGCGGCCGTAGGGGGCCTCGTTGCCGAATTCCGTGAAGCACCTGTTGTGCTATTCTTGTTCGCCGGTATTCGGCCGGCGTGTCAGCGAGGCGAAGCATCGATGCAGCACAACACATTACGTTATCGGACTTGCGTGTTGATTTGCGGTATTGCGCTCACCGCTGCGGGCGGTTCGGCGCAGGCGGCGGATTATCCGAACAAGCCGGTGCGTTTTGTAGTGGGTTACCCCGCGGGCGGGACCAGCGATATCATCGCGCGCTTGCTGGGGCAAAGGCTTGGTGGATTGTGGGAGCAGTCAGTGACGGTCGAGAACCGGGCTGGCGCGGGCGGGAACATCGCAGCTGAATACATCGCCAAGTCGCCGGGCGACGGATACGCACTGCTGCTCGGCAACAACGGTATCCTTGCCAACAACACCGCGCTCTACGACAACCTGCCTTATGATCCGGTCAGGGATTTCACGCCGGTAATCCTGGTCGCGTCGCAGCCGAACGTCCTGGTGGTGCACCCGGCGTTGCCGGTGCGGTCATTGAAGCAGCTGATCGCTCTGACAAAGTCGCGCCCCGGGCAGCTGAACTACGCATCAGCGGGAGGCGGTGCGGTTGCACATCTGTCCGCGGAGCTGTTCAAGTCCATGGCCAAGGTTAATATCGTGCACATTCCCTACAAGGGCGCCCAGCCGGCCCTGATCGCGATTATTGGCGGACAGACGGAAATGATGTTTGCCACTTCCTCTACCGTGGTCGAGCATATCGGTGCCGGCAGGCTGCGCGGGCTGGCGGTAACGAGCGCTAAACGCTTGGGCAAATTGCCGGATCTCCCGACCATGAATGAAGCGGGGGTGCCGGGTTTCGAGGCAGTCAGTTGGCACGGCGTGGTGGTCTCATCGCGCACGCCGCCGGCACTCGTTTCGCGCCTGAATGCCGACATTGCCAAGGTGCTGAAAATGCCGGATCTGCGGGACCGGTTTTCGGCGCTGGCGACGGAAACTCTTGGCGGCACTTCGCAGGATTTCGCGGCTTACATGCGCGAGGAAATTCCGAAGTGGGCCAAGCTCATCAAGGAGGCGAAGGTGCGGGGCCAATGAGGAGTCGTTTCCTCCGTGCAATCGCCGGCCGGTCTAGCCGCGGTTGAACTCGAGAATATCGAAGTTGGGACCGCGATCTGCGATGTAAGTGAGACCGCGTTCGTCGAGGTCGACGTTGTTGGTCTATGGTCCCGCGTTGACCGCGCACGGCCATTGCAGAGCGGGGAGGCGTATGACGGAACGATATCTGGAGGATTTCGCGACCGGACAGACGTACGGTTCGGGGCGTCTGCGCATCGAATTGGAACGCATCAAGTCGTTCGCCGCCGAATTCGATCCGCAGCCGTTTCATCTCGATGACGAGGCCGCGCGACTATCGATATTCGGCGCGCTGGCCGCGAGCGGCTGGCATACCGCCGCCGCCACCATGCGTCTGCTGGTCGAAGGCGACCTCAGGCCCGCCGGCGGCATCGTCGGCGCCGGCGTCGACGAACTGCGCTGGCCGCGGCCCGTCCGGCCCGGTGACGAACTGCGGATCGAGAGCGAGATACTCGAAGTCCGCCCTTCGAAGTCGCGACCCGGCCAGGGCCTGATCAAAGTGCGGACCACAACTTTCAATCAGAATGGCGAGACCGTGCAGATCTTCACCGGCAATCTCATAGTGCCGCGCCGCCCGGCATAGGGAGTCCGGCGGTAATGGTATGATGCAGCCCTGATCGCGTTTGCCAAGATTGCCTTCCCTCAGTACTCATGATCCCGCTCTCCGAGCAGTTCACAATTCCAGGCCCGCCGGAAGAGATTTGGCCGCTCCTGCGGGATCCGGCCTTGGTCGCTTCCTGCATTCCCGGCGCGGCGTTGACAACGCTGCAAGCAGATGGCGTCTATCAAGGGACCGTCACGGTCAAGTTCGGCCCGACGGTCGCCGTTTTCCGCGGCGAGGCGACTCTGACTTATGACGACGCAGCACGGCG
>ORJL011323206.1_pt1 | contig 10273 bp, 13 predicted proteins | sample 1779941 | NCBI WGS metagenome assembly ORJL01 (sample SAMEA104232317, study PRJEB22302) | groundwater metagenome | biome: forest; feature: aquifer; material: groundwater | place: USA | collected 2011-08-07 | depth 5.8 m | reverse complement strand
TTCTTCCATCAAATCGTTTTTCGTATGCCATTTTTATTCCTTCTCTTCACTATTTTCTTCTATCTTTTGAATCACTATTTTTTTCTTTGTAACTTTTTCCAAGTAATCTTTAATTACTTCTGTAAGACCGCTTATATGTGAAGACTCTTCAATTTTTTTTATTGTATTTGCAGCAATTACTTCTGCTTCAGGTTCGCCTTCAAGCCAAACCCAACCATTTTGACCGACAATAATATTGCAGCCTGTTGCATCTTTTATCATGCTTACCATACTTCCGCCTTTTCCAATAATTCTTGGAACTTTTTGAGAATTAACAGACAAAATTCTTCCGCTGTGAAGTTTTCTCAAACCAGGACCTTTCATCGTAACATCAATTAATTTTTGGCTTGTTACATTTGTTATTTTTGTTGCAACATAATCGCCTAACTTGTAAAATTGAGTTAGGTCTGCACCTCGCGCAATAAACTCAGATGTTGCATCTTTTAATGTCAAAACTGCTGAGTATGGACTATTTATTTCCAAACGCCAGCCAGTCATTAAAACATCTACTACTCGCCCTACCACTTTGTCGTTTAGTTTTGGAACATAAGCGCCGCTTAATGGAATTAAGCGTACAACTTTGTTTTCAACACTAACTAATCCGAGCCTTTGAGCGCGAATATTGTTGCCGTCTCTGTAAGTTCCAAATCCTGGCAAAAAGCCAAGTCCTTCTGCTAGAACTTCGCCGGGTGCTGCGACATCTTTTTCTTGCACCAATAATTTTTCTGTCTCTGTTTTTGTTGTCATTTTTTATACCGTCAATTATTTTTTAACTTCCCTTAATAGTTTTTCTATTTTATCTTTTTTTATAGTGGTTAATTTTTTTTCAGTTGAATTAATGTATGCTGCATCAATTCTTTCAACACTAATAGTTTTATCAAACACTGTATTTAGTGCTTTTAGCGCCAATTTTAAACCCTCTTCAACAGTTAATTTTGGGGAATATTCTTTATAAAATATTTCTTCAATTTCAGGCTCGCCTTCGCCAATAACTGTTGCTTTGAATTGGAAAAAAATTCCTGTTGGATCTGTTTCATACAATCTTGGCGTGCCATCAAGGTCAATTCCGCCAACAATAATTGAAACACCAAAAGGCCTAAGTCCGCCTGATTGCGTGCAAATCTGTTTTAGAGAACAAATATCTTTTACGATACTAATAGTGTCAACAGGCGAATCGTATGTGACACGATTTTGCTGAGCTTTCATTTGTGCGCGCTCAATTAAAACTCTTGCGTCAGACAAAATTCCTGAAGCAGTAGCGCCGATGTGATCGTCTATTTGGAAAATTTTTTCAACAGATTCAGGAACAACTAGCTTGTCAACAATTCTTTTGTCAGCAACAAATAAAACACCATCAGAACAAATCATGCCAATTGCTGTGCTCCCTTGCCTTACTGTTTTTTTAGCATATTCAACCTGCAATAAACGCCCGTCTGGGCTAAACATAGTAATTGCCCTATCATACCCCATTAATTGATGTGGTGTTTGCATTCCCTCGTCTTCTTTTCTTACCATTTTACCCTCCTTTTGCACCTGCAACATATTTATTGAGCGCCTTTGTTACCATGCCTGAAACTCCAATAGTTCTAACAATAACTGGCTGCTCTTCAATATTTGAAACAAGCGATAATGATGCTTTCAAATTTTGCGCGTATTTATTATTCACTTTTATCAAACCTTTCATATTTTGTGCATTATACGTGTTGCCAATAATAATAACCCCTGCTTTTGCAAATTCAAGTTCGCCCATAAATGAAAGCGTACCGCCCAATATTGCCCTTGAAACTTCAGGATAAGAAAAGTTCTTATTTGAAATTATTTCAAACGCAACATAACGTTTTTTTTCCCTCAAACTTGGTAAAACAGGCTTGATATTTGCCATTGTACAACACCTTTATTTAGGTGAGAAACTATAATTTGTTCTTGTTTTCTCCCTACAACACGTTATATATTAGGGTTGGTTTAAAAATGTTTCGCACAAACTTTGGAAAGTCCTCAACAATACATTGTTGGGACTCTCAAAAACTTTGTTTCTGCAGAGTTTGATTAAACGGCTAAATAGACAGGATTTCACTGCATTAAATCTCCATAGAAATTGATGTCTTTTGCTTCGCGCAATATTATTTGAACGGGCCCGAGGGGATTTGAACCCCTGACCATTCGGTTTCTTTCACGTGATAAGAGCCGAATGCTCTACCGAGCTGAGCTACGAGCCCAAATTCTATTTTAAAATGCACCAGCCTTTATAAGTTTGATTCTTTAAATAAAAAAACCTAAAGAAAAAGAAAATAAAAAATTAAATTCTTGCGTTTGTGAACAATCTTGAAGGATGGAAGATTTTTACTTCACGAGGCTGATTGCCGCCTTTTACTGCGGATCTAATTACTGAAAATTGCACTGCTCTTTTGACTGCAGGGCTAAAACTTGTGCCATCATTTTGAACAAGTTCAACATTAAGAGTGTGCTTGCCTTCTGATAATGTTGCAATGTTTAGCCTAAAAGTTGTCATGAATTGTTTAACTGGCTTTGTCGAATCAACCCAAACAAGCAAATGTGCTTCTTTATCTCTATTTTTAGGTGCTGCTTGCTTTATTTTTGTATTAGAAGACGTTACCTGAACTGTAATTGCATTTCCAATTACTGTTTGGCCTTCTCTTGGCATGCCAACTTTAATCTGCGGAGGCTCAACAATTTGCTTTCTATTTTTAGCAATTAAATGACTTGGTGCTGCAGATACAACAAGACTACAAATAACCAAAATTGCAAGTAACACAATAATTATTTTTTTCATAAAATCACCTTTTATAGAATAAAGATGCATAAGCATATATAAATTTTCTTAAAAAATCAACCTATATAACTCGTTTCTTTTGTTCCCCTATTTTTTAATTTTGCAATTGCATCGTGGGGAAGTTCTGCCATTTCTTTTCTTTGCAGTAACGCTTCGTCTTCTAATTGAATGATTTCTTTTGACATTTTGTCTGTTTTAACTTTTATTGATAATTTTTGCGCGAGAACTTGAATAATTTCTCTCGCACCAGAAATTCCTAAAAACATAGGATGCCCATATGTTTCTGCAAGCAAGATAACTGATGACAAATTTTTCTTTGATGCCAAAGCAGATAAAACGCCAGTCACGCCAATAATTGGCCCAACAATACCATATAATTCTGTGCTTACCTTTGTTCCTTTGACAAATTTTTCAATTGATTTTTTATTAGCACCAACACAAAATACTTGTGGCTTTTTTGGAGCATGGCGCAAAGCAATTCCGCCAAGAGTTATTACTTCTTTGCAATTGAATTCTGCTAAAACTAACAAAACTTTCTCGCAAAAATCATAACAGGCAGTTTCATTAATTGGCTGCGCATCACCTACAAGCAAAAAAATATCACGCGCAGGTGTTTTTGCAACACAAATTTGAATGCTTGGGAGCTCAACAAGATTTTTTTCATTTACAAAAACAGTGTGCGGAAGTTCACAGGATGAAAACTCGAGAACTTTTTTTGCCTTAAGTTCCTCTTTTAAAAAATCAACAGAAATTTTTCCAACATTGCCAATTCCCGGAAGACCTGCAATTAATATTGGATTTTTAAATTGCTGTTTTTTTCCAAAATATTCAATATTCCAGCTCATAATAACCCCTTATTATGCAGTTCTGCTTCTTTAACCTTTCGGCGATAATTCGCATATTTATCTTGTGGCGAATACTTTGCAGGCCTAGTTGTTATTGCAGTCCCACCACAAGAACAGCGCGCATTTAGCGTAAATTTAGCGCAGCTCTGACACATAAGAATGTGATTCATTTTATTCTTCTGCACGCTCAAATTTTAATATTATTTTATTTTTTTGTGCGAAGTTGGTTATTTTATCAACTATCTCCTTCATTATTTTTTCAGCAGCCTTGTAATCCTGCGCAGTGACTTTTAAATGATAAATTCCCGCACCTTTATACTTTAATTCATGAGCTCCTTTTACTGTTTCTGACTGCTTTAACGCATCTTTGATTAACAAAACACCATTAGGCGCGTAACTTGAAAGAATTAAATCACCTGCAAGTTTTACCTCGGGAGGCTTGATTCTTGATTTAATAGCATCAGTTAAATCTTTTGCGATTCGCTTGTCTAAAAATTTGTCAAGCTGAACTTTATCCTGAGAAACTGCAATAAAAACAGAAAATAAATTAGGATATTCGCTTAAAAGTTTTTCTGAAAGCTTCGAATACAGTTCAAGAACACTTTCTCCACGCTGGTTTGCAAAATTTTCAATAATTTTTTCTGCAAGCTGCTCTTCTTTAACATCATTTAATTTTTGGCGCTTTTGAGTTTCATTTACTCTTCTTAAAGAAAGATCAATATGCCCTTTTTCTTTATTAACCTGCAAAACTTTGCAAACAACTTTTTTCCCTTCTTTTACAAAATCACGAATGTTTCTAATTCTTCCAGGTGCAATCTCAGAAATGTGAATCAAACCTGTTTTTGCGCCATATTCATCAAGTGTTACAAAAACAGAATGCACTTGAATATTTGTCACAGTGCAAAGAACTAACTCTTCTTCTTGAGGCAAACCAGTTTTCTTTTGAAGCATTTGATGTACTAAAAAGACGTTGCTTTTAAATGTTTAGCCTAAACGATATACTAAAAAAATTTATTCAAGAACTTCAAGCACGCGTGCCTTAACCCTGCTTTTTCCGCCGGTTGGCTCTGCTAGAACTTTATCGCAAACAAGGCATTTAACAGTTGTTGAAGCCTTGCCGAACATAATCTGCTCGTTTTTACATTTAGGACAACGAATCTTGATAAATTTTGATGATGTTTCTTTTAATGATTTCTTCATTATTTCACCTACTTGAATTCAACTTTCTTTGCACGCCAAGCTTTTCCTGCAATGTGCGATTTTTTGCAAACCGTGCATTCATATCGCAAATCAACTTTCTTGCTTTGCTTTCTGTTAAACATTCTTCCGCCAGGAGGCTTTGAATATTTTCCATTATTTCCCATGCCTATTCTTCCCCTGAGTTTTGGGCGCAAACGATTGCCCCAGCTAAGAGGGTGTGCAGTTCCACGAGTTCTCTTCTTTGATTCCATTACTTTATGCTCTGTGTGCTTTCTGCACTTTGGGCAAAAAGTGAATCTTTTCTTTGGAAGTTTCATCTGAATGGTGTCAAAATATCAGTGGTTTAAAAATGTAACGTTTATTGGGCGGTTTACTCCTCTTGTGCTTCAAGAGCGCTGCCTTTACTTATCAAAATATCTGCAATGTCTGCTGGCAGATAGACTTGGTCATTTGCATCAAAAGGACCATAAAGTTCAAGCTCTTTTCCAACGAATTGTTCAGTTGGCTGCATAAATTTAACAAGCTTTGTTTTCTTCTCAACGTCAATTTCAAATGGCGCAGTTTTTTGCTCTAAGACCTCATGCTCAATTATTGGCTCTTTGAGTTCAAATAATTTTATTAGCACATCTGAGCGAAACTTATCAAAAATTGCAGTCATCATACGGTAAAAAGATTTCTCGTGACCTAGCATATTTGAAGTATCAATAATATTTGACTGTGTTCGAGACTTGTTAATTGCAATATCCACAACTTTTCGCTCACGCCTATCATATAATTCTTTTAAAATTTTTCTAATATTTTGAAGCTGAACGCCTAATTTTTCTCGCTCTGCTGAAGAAAACAAATCAAGCTTGCCCAGTGTCTCATCATATGCTAGCTGCTTTTCTCTTAAATAAACCAAAACGTCTTTGAAAAAATCGCAAGAAATTGCCTGCAAATCATCTCTTGACTTTTCACGACGAAGCGCATCGTATAAAGTTTCAAAAGTGATTACGACTTCTTTCTTATCTTCATTACCCAACCTAAACCACCTAAAAAAAATAAAATAGCAGGCAGTATTTAAGTTTTGTTGCAAAACAGTTGTGTTTGCTCTTTAATTGCAAAGTTATAAAAAGTAGCTTTGAAACACAAAATACATGTTTTGGGCTAAAAAAAACCTGACAGCACTTGAGAAAAAAACAATTAATGTGATTTGCGAATTATCAAAAATAGCCACTGCAAGAAAAGAAAACTTTGAGCAAATGCAAGGCCCGCAAGAAATAAAAGAACGAGAATTATTAGACACGTTTAAACTTTATAAAAAAACAAAAACATTTTTTGGCACGCAAGTTCAATTTGACCCGCGCTGTTTTGATTGGGCAAATGATTCATTTAGCGCGCTTAAAAACACCACAATCACATTATGCGCAACATTTATTTCTCAATTTGGCTGCGCAAAAAATAACATAACAAAAATAAAAAATCAAGAAAAAATGAACATGAGTCTTAGCGTATGCGCAATCCCACTAAAAAATGCGCTAGTTGCTGCGATTTATAACGCAAATAATTCTAAAAGACAATTAAAATTTTGCAAAGAATATTATTCTGCTCTTGAAAAAAACAAATTATTGCTGATTAAAAATAACAAAAAGATGGACAATTTAATTGCTGAAATAAAAATTTTTATTGAACAAATAGAACAGCTAATTTACGAGTTTCAAGATACAATTGAAACTTTAAACACTTTATTAAAAAAATTTGAAAAACAAATAAACGAACTTAAAAAAACTCAAATTATTATTTGAAAAACTGTTTAAAAAAATACACAAAATTTCAATACGATTAATTTTTAATACCAAAAAATATAAAAACCCTAACTTGAAAAACAAGGGCAGTATGTGGTTTAAAAAAAAACTTACTGCGCTAGAAAAACAAACAATTGATGAAATTAATGAATTAACAGAAATAGCATCAGCAAGAAAAGAAAATTTTAAGCTAATGCAAAGCCCAATCACAATTGAATTCAGTGAGCTACTGATTTTGAATAACTTTAAAATTAACAAAGAAAAAAAAATGGGCCTGACAAGCTACACAGTAGTATTTGATGTTGATACATTTATGCGCGCATATGAGTCTTTTTGCACAGTAAAAAGTTGTGCAGTTGAAATGTGCACCATTTTTATTCAGGAGTTAACTGATGCTAAAAATAACATAATTAACATAAAAGACCCAAAAAAAGTGATGAGTGCATTAGAGAACAAACTAACTTTTCTAAAAAATACAATAACCAAGCTTCAATATAGGCTTCAAGATGCATCAAATAACTTGAATGACTGTGAAGATTATTACACAGAACTTAAAAAAATTAAAACAAAAATGATAGGAAAAGACAATAAATTTAGCAAATTGATGATTGAATTAAAAATTTTGGTTGGGCAGGGAGAACAAATAATACGCGAATTCACAAATACAACTATCACTTTAAATACTTCATTACAAAAATTTAAAAACAAAATAAACGCTTTAATCCAACAAAACACAAAATAGGCTTTTGCACTCTGACTTCACTTAGAATATTTATCAAGCATCCAATCTAGTGCTTTTTTATAATCTGCGCCAGCATAAAATAATTCTTTTGGAGCGCAAAATAATTCTAATTCTGCTGCGCTTGGGAGCGGCATTATAATTTTGCAGTCGCTAACAATAAAAGATAAATCTTTTATGCTTTCACCAAAATATTTTGAAATTCCAAAAACATAAGTTGCATCAATTCTCCAGCCAGTTATTTCAGGACAATCTTTTAAAGAATAATCAAGTTTTGCTTTTATTGCAAGGCGCAAAATCAAGCCATCTTTATTCTCATTTGAAGGATAAACCTTAGTGTTTTTAAATCCTGCAGGCTCTAAATCATCATAAACTATTGGGCCTTTTGGATTCAAATCTTCTTTGCGTATTCCTAATTCAAGAGCATGCCTGCAATAATAATTTGCGGGCGATTCTTCAATAGTTTTGCCATCTTCCATTTGTTTAGTTTTTATAACCTTATTTATTAATGTTGCAGTCATTGCCGCACAACACCTTCTTTTATTGCTGTTTTTTTAACTGCATTTGCAATTTTTTTAACAACAACTTTTTCAAAAGGAGTTGGAATAATTTTATCAGCACTTGGCTCTTTTACACACTTTGCTAAAGCAAATGCTGCGGCAATTTTCATTGCAGTTGTTATTTTAGTTGCTTTAGCATCAATTGCACCACGAAAAATACCTGGAAAGCCAAGCGCGTTATTTACTTGATTGGGATAATCACTTCTCCCTGTTGCAATTACAACAGCACCTCCTGCTTTTGCCTCATTTGGGCTTATTTCAGGTACAGGATTTGACATTGCAAATACAATTGCATTTTGCGCCATAGACCTTACCATTTCAGCGCTAACAATTTTTGGCCCACTTAAACCAATAAAAACATCAGCGCCACTCAAAGCATCAGATAGCTTACCGTTAATTTTTCTCGGATTTGTAATTTTTGACATTTCTATCTTAACAGAATTCATATTTTCAACTCTGCCTTCATAAATTGTGCCTGCAGTATCACACAAAATAATTTCTTTGACTGGCAAGAAAACTTTTTTGTTCACATCAACACCAAGCAAAAGTTTTGAAACAGCAATAGCCGCAGCACCAGCACCACTAATAACAACTTTTAAATCAGAAAAATTCTTGTTAACAACTTTTGCTGAGTTTAAAAGGCCTGCTAAAACAACAACAGCAGTCCCGTGCTGGTCATCATGCATAACAGGAATTCCTAAATCCTGCAAAGCAGACTCAATTTCAAAACACCTTGGTGCTGAAATATCTTCTAAATTAATTCCTGCAAAAACAGGAGCAATATACTTTACTGTTCTTATTATTTCTTGCGTGTCTTGTGTTGAAAGACAAATAGGAAACGCATCAAGCTTTGCAAATTGCTTGAACAAAATAGCTTTTCCTTCCATAACAGGAATTGAAGCTTCTGCACCAAGATTTCCAAGGCCAAGAATAGCAGAACCATCACTCACAACAGCAACAGTGTTTGATTTTAATGTGCATTCAAAAACTTTACTTTTATCAGCGTAAATTCTTCTGCACGCCTCAGCAACACCAGGAGTATACGCCAAACTCAAATCATGCTTGTTTTTGAGCGGAATTTTAGACTTTACTGCGAGCTTGCCCTTGTTTTTTTTGTGCAATTCATACGATTCTTCATATATGTCCATTTTATACCTCACTTTAAAGAAATAAACAAAAATTAGGCAGTATATTAATTTATTGCATTAATTTTGCATCAATCAGTCACGTGAAAGATCTCATGTAATTCCTCGTGAATTTTAGAATACGCCTCTTTTGAAATTATTTTATCTTTTAGCAATTTTTCTATTTTTGCATGTATCTTTTTGTGATTTAGCCCGATTAAACTAATCTCATCAAACTCTAATTCACCAAAAGGACCTAAATATTTAATTAATAATTCTTTTATTTTTGCCCCAAAATCTAATTCAGAGTGAAATACTGATGTTATGGGTACTGGCACTTTGACAGGTTTTAAAGGCAGAGTAAAATAAAAAGTGCTTCCTTTGCCTTCTTCACTTTTAAACCAAATCATGCCATTTTGCGCCTCAATAATACCCTTGCAAATAACTAACCCTAAACCTGTACCGGGATAAGTTAACACTTCTTTACTTTTTGATTTTTCCTGTGATTCTCTAAAAAATGGCTCAAATATTTTTTTCTTGCTTTCTGATCTAATTCCTATCCCAAAATCTTTTACTTCAAACAAAATATAGCGCCCTTTTAATTGAGCGCCAACAATAATTTCAGAATTATTATGCGAAAATTTCTTTGCATTACTTAGCAAATTACGCAAAACCTGCTTTAGACGCTCAGGATCAAATTCAATAATTGGCAGCTTTCCAATTTTTGAAATAATTTTTATTTTTTTATCTGGCAAAAAAGAACTCATTTCATTTATTTCACGCAATATTTCAATTTTAGGATTTGCTTTTACGAATTTAAACTGCAAGCGAGCATTTTCTATTCTTGAAATCTCCAAAAGTTCAACAATAATTGAGTCCAGCCTATTTGCGTTTCGAGAAATCACGCGCAATGCTTCTTTTTGGCGATGGTTTAGCCTGCCAAAATAATTATTCAACAACATTTCTGCTTGTGCCTTGAGCGGAGTCATTGGACTTCTTAATTCATGGCTTGTTACTGACAAAAAGTGGGTTTTTGCACTATCTAATTCTTTTCTTTCAGAATCAATTTTGCCTAATGCCTCAATAGAATTATTAAAAATTTTTGCAAGCTCCCCAAATTCATCCTGCCGCACAAAATTTATTCTTGCATTAAAATTACCTGCTGCTAACTTTTTTGCAGCAAATGTTATT
>ORJL010518461.1_pt1 | contig 10274 bp, 10 predicted proteins | sample 1779941 | NCBI WGS metagenome assembly ORJL01 (sample SAMEA104232317, study PRJEB22302) | groundwater metagenome | biome: forest; feature: aquifer; material: groundwater | place: USA | collected 2011-08-07 | depth 5.8 m | reverse complement strand
TCGACCACCGCGTCGCCGACGGCGCCGGGGGTGCCCGCTTCCTGGGCGAACTCAAGGACCGGATCGAGCGCACCGGCCTCGAGCAGGAACTCCATGCCGACCATGTCCAAGAAGGAGTGATGTGATGCAGACAGTGACTCATGCATTGGGCGAGTTCGTGGCAACTGCCAGATTCTCGGACCTGCCTCGCGAGGCGATCGAGCGCGCAAAGACCTGCCTGCTCCACAACCTGGGGGTCGCGCTGGCGGGCCGGCGCGCCGAGCCGCTGGCGCACGGCCTGGTGGCCCGCCACTACGCATTCCCCGCGGAATCGACGCTGTTCTGGGATGGCTCGAAGGTCAGCGCGGAAGGCGCGGCCCTGGCGAATGCCGCCCTCATGCACGCGCGAACGCAGGACGACACGCATTTCCCGGCGAGCACCCACACTGGGGCGACGGTGATCCCGGCGGCGCTGGCGATGGCCGAGGCGGTCCACGCCACCGGCGAAGCCTTCCTGATGTCGATGCTGCTCGGCTACGAGATCGCGGCACGCGTGGGCACGGAGTACGACACCCTGACGACGCCCCGCGGCTTCCGGGCGAGCTCGATCTACGGCGTCTTCGGTGCCGCGGCGGCGAGCGCGCGGCTGCTGGAGCTGCCCGCCGACCGCACGGCCGCCGCGCTGGCCTACGCGGCCAACCTCGCCGGCGGCCTCGGACAGACCTGGGTGGAAGGCACGTCCGAGTGGCGGCTGCAGGTGGGCATCGTCGGCAGGAACGGCATCTTCGCGGCGCGCGTGGCGGCCGCGGGTGCGTCGGGGGCCAGCGAAAGCCTGGAAGGTGTGGCCGGCTTCTACGCGGCCTTTGGCGGAACGGTCGAACACGCGCGGGCGGCGCTTGCCGGCCTCGGCCGGCACTGGCAGGTGAGCGAGGTGACGCTCAAGCCCTACCCGGTCTGCGCGATCCAGCAAAGCCCGGTGGGCATGATGATCGAGCTGGCGACCAAGCACGACTTGAAGCCGGCGCAGATCGAGAAGATCGTGCTCGACCTCAACCCGTACGAGGCCAGCTATCCCGGCACCGACAGCGTCGGTCCATTCAGCGACCAGGGCGGCACGCTCATGAGCGGCCAGTATTGCATGGCGATGGCACTGATGGACCGCAAGGCAACCATCGACGGCCTGTTCCGCTTCGACGACCCGGTGCTCGCCGAGCTCACGCGACGGGTGCAGATCGTCGCCAACGACTCCATCGCTCCGCTGTGCAGCCGCCTGACGATAGCGACCAGGGACGGGCGCAGCATGACCAGCGAAACCGTCGCGAACGCGCAGACGCACAAGTTCAGTTTCGAGCAGGACGCCGCCCTGGTGCGGCGCCTGCAGCCGGAGATGGAGATCACGGCGGACGCACTCGAGCGGCTCATCGGCCTGGTCGGCGACATCGAGCGCCAGCCGAACCTCGACGACCTGCTCGCCTGCATGACCTCCAGCAGCGCACGCCGGCCATGAGCACCGCCCATCCCTTCGAGCAGATCCAGCTCGCGATCGAGGGCCGTGTCGCGCGACTGACCCTCAACCGGCCCGGCAAGCTCAACGCACTGACCCCCGTCATGCTGACCGAGCTGCTCGATGCACTCGACCAGGTCTCCCGCTCCGATGCCAGTGCGCTGGTCATCGCGGCCAACGGCCCGGCGTTCTGCGCCGGCGTCGATCTGACCACGTCGTTCTTCATGGAAGGCGTCGAGGAGCCGTCGGCCTTTGCGGGCAAGCGCCTGCTGGATGCGCAGCACGAGATGATCCAGGCCATCTACGACCTGCCGCAGGTCACCGTCTGCGCGCTCAACGGCGACGCCGTCGGCGGCGGCGGTTTCGGCATGGCCATGGCCTGCGACATCCGCTTCGCAGCCCCGAACGCCCGCTTCTGGCTGATCCCGATCAAGGTGGCCGTGATCCAGGACTTCGGCCTCACGTGGTTTCTCCAGCGCGCCATCGGCCAGCCGCGGACCATGGAGCTGCTGATGACGGGGCGGCGGCTGGGGGCGGCGCAGGCCGAGCAATGGGGCGTGGTGAACGCCGTGGTGCCGCTGGAGCAACTGCTGCCGCACACGCTGGAAGTGGCCGGCACCATCGCCGGCGCTGGCCGGGACGCCGTCCTGATGTCCAAGCAGGTCGTGCGGCACGGTGCGCAGGTCGACCTGGCCACCGAACTGCGGCATGAAGCCATCGCCAACGGCCTGTGCTTCCATTCCGCGGAGTTTGTCGCCAAGCAGCGGCAGTTTCGTGACCAGGCGCTTGGCGCCGCGCAGCGGAGGTAGGCCATGCACGCGATCCGCTACCACCGCTTCGGCGGCCTCGAGGAACTGCGGTACGAGGAGGCGCCGACACCGCGCCCGGGGCCCGGCGAGGTGGCGGTGCGCGTCGGCGCGTGCGGCGTGAACCGCGTCGACATCCTCAGCCGCGAGGGCCTGACACCGTTCAAGACGCCGGTTCCGCACATCTCCGGCAGCGACGTCGCCGGGCATGTGAGCGAAGTGGGCCCCGACGTCACCGGCATCGAGCAGGGCGCCAAGGTCGTCGTCCTGCCCACGCTCAGTTGCGGCGTGTGCGCCATGTGCCGCGCCGGCGAGGACAACATGTGCCTCAAGGGAGGCATCTTCGGGGTCATGTCCGACGGCGGATACGCCCAGTACACCGTCGCGCCGGCACGCAACATCCTGCCGCTGCCGGACAACCTGGACGTGGTGGACGCTGCGGCCATGGCCATCGTCGGTTCCACCGCGTGGCACATGCTGGTCAGCCGGGCGCGCCTGCGGCAGGCGGAGGACCTGCTCGTCGTGGCGGCGGGCAGCGGCATCGGTGCGATGGCGGTGCAGATCGGCAAGCTCTCCGGCGCGCGTGTCATCGCGACGGCGGGCAGCGCCGAAAAGCTGGACAAGCTGAAGGCGCTTGGCGCCGACTTCGTCGTCGACCACTCGCGGCCGCACTGGAGCCAGGAGGTCCGCCGCATCACGGCGCGGCGCGGCGTCGACGTGGTGTTCGAACACGTGGGCGCCGCGACCTGGGAGGACAGCCTCATGTGCCTGACCCGCAACGGCCGGTTGGTGACGTGCGGCGGCCATACCGGGTTCAACGTCGGCATCGACCTGTGGCAGCTGTTCGTCAAGCAGATCACGCTGATCGGATCCTTCGCGGCGACGCGTCAGGATCTTGTCGACGTCCTGGCGATGGCCAGTCGCGGCCTGCTCCGGCCGGTGCTGCACCAGGTCCTGCCCCTGGCCGAGGCGACGCAAGCGCAACGTCTCATGGAGAACCGGGGCATTTTCGGTAAGATCGTTCTGACGCCCTAGGCAGGCATCACAATTCTCCCGTGCTGCAGCAGACCACCATCGGTACTTCGCGGATTGCGTCCCGGCAAGGCGCTGCCACCGACCCCAGCTGCACAGGCGGCACGCACAAGCAGGTCACAGCGTGAGCTACATCGAAGACATCTTCAGCCTGAAGGGGCGACTGGCGCTGGTCACCGGCGCTTCCAGCGGCATCGGGCTGCACGCGTCGAACCTGTTCGCCACCGCCGGGGCGGCCGTGGCGCTGGCCGCGCGGCGCGCCGACTGGGTCGAGAATGCCGTGCAGGCCATTCAGGACCGGGGCGGGCGGGCGGCGGGATTCGAGGTCGACGTGACCGACCCGGCGACGATCCCGCGGCTCTTCGACGCCATCGAGAAGGAATTCGGGGAAGGCCCCGATATCCTTCTGAACAACGCCGGCGTCATCGTGGCAGAGAAATTCCTGCAGATGACCGAAAGCCAGTTCGACCACGTCCTGGACACCAATCTGAAGGGCAGCTTTCTCGTGGCACAGGAGGGCGCGCGCCGGATGGTGACGAAGAAGCGCGGCTCGATCATCAACGTGACATCCACGTCGGCGCTGCGCGCCGCCGGGCTGATGGTCAGCTATGGCGCGGCGAACGCCGGGCTGATCCACGCCACCAGGATCATGGCCCTGGAGCTGGCCGGGCGCGGCATCCGTGTGAATGCGATCTGTCCCGGCAACATCGAGACCGACATGCAATCGGCACTGGCGGAATACAAGGAGCCGATGATCCGGCGCACGCCGCTGCACCGGTTCGGCAAGCCGGAAGACCTCGACGGCGCCTTGCTGCTGCTGGCGTCGGAGGCCGGGCGCTACATGACAGGCTCGGTGATCACCATCGACGGCGGAGTGACCTTGAGCTGGATGTGAGCGGCGCCGCTCACCTGCTCGTCTTCCTCGGGGGCGACCCCCTCACAACTTCTCGTGCAACTTGCGTGGTGGCCCACTTGCCGCCTGGTGCTTGGTTCGTCGGCTACGCCGCCTTGCGTGCTCTTGGTTCAGGACCGACAGGAGAAATGGGGCCCTTGCGTTTCAAGCCCAGCATCGATGCAATGTCCGCGCCGGTAAAAGCAAACTCTGAAGCACGCTCGTGCGGCCGGAATAGAGCCGACAAGATCCGGGCAGTGACCGCAAGGATGTTCTCCGTGGCAAGTACTTCCGCGTCCTCGGCCCGACCGTCGAGCATCGCATCGCAGACAGGCAGCAGGTGGGCGGCGATGGTGGGTGGCAGTTCCGAGGAGCTCATCGCGCCGATCCGCAAATAGCGGTCGATCTGTTCAGAGACTTCCTCGATCCACAGGGCCAGCCGCCCGTTGCCACTGGCCCGTGCGAACGCCAGCTTGAACTCGCGGCTGTACGTCAGATAACGGGTGACGGCCTTCGGGTTTTTCCAGTCGTAGCCCGCGGCATAGCGCTTGCGGGCCAGTTGGATAACCATCGGATCCAAGCGTCCGGTCGCGAGGCGGATCGCACTCGGTTCGGTCAGCAGTCGCAGTTGTGTCAGTTCCAACGCGTCTTTAATGTCCAAAGGCGCAATGCGATAGCCGAAGCGCGGGACGGCGGTGATCAAGCCGTCGTGCGACAGCCTCAGCAGTGCCGAGCGTACCGCAGCTTTGCCTTGGCCGACTAGCTGAGTCAGCTCAGGTTCACTGACGGAGCTGCCCGGGGCGAACTCGCAATCGACGATCATGCGACGCAGGGTGCGGTAGGCCAACTCCCCCTGTGTCGGCACTGGGGATTCGATGATGTTCAGCGTCAACCTACGATACCTATCAGATGGTCCCTAGCAAGCGCGGCAGCCACAGTACCACACCGGGCACGAGCATGCACACGATCCCGGCAATCACCAGCGGCAGGATAAAGACCAGCAGCCACTTGTTCGCCTCGGCGGGATCCGCGTTCACCAGGCGCGCAGCGACGTAGATGCTGACAGCCACAGGTGGGGACATGCCTGCGATCACGCAGTTCATCGTGAGCACGATGCCGTACACGACCGGGTCGATGCCCATTGCCGTCGTGATCGGAAGAAACACGGGCGTCGTGATCACGATGATGGGAAGTGCTTCCAGCACGATCCCCAGCACCAGAATGATGACCTGGATGAGGGCGAAGATTACCAGCGGCGAGTCGGAGATGCTCTTGAGCCATTCCGCGACAAGGTCTGGGAACTGCGAAACGGTCACCAGCCAGGCGAAGGACGCCGACGTGGCCAGGATGATGAGGATGGCGCCGCTCATGAGCGCGGTCTTGACCAGCGACTCGTACAAGCGGTCCCAGTTCAGTTCGCGGTACACCGCGCTGGCGAGGATCAGCGACAACAGGACGCCGAGGGCGGCCGATTCGGTGGCAGTGAACAGTCCGCTGAAGATGCCGCCCATCACTACAACGGGCAGCAGCAGCGGCGGGATGGCGCCGACGAAGCTCGCCCACACCTCGCCGGCCGTGGCTCCATGGCGCTCACCGAAGTCGTACCGCCAAGCCAGCAGCATCGCGACCGCGATGATCAGAACCGTGGTGAGCAGTCCTGGCACGATGGTGCCGAAGAACAGCGCGCCGATCGACACGTTGCCAATCAGCCCGTAGATGATGAGCGGAACGCTGGGGGGGATCAGCACGCCCAGACCGCCGGCAGCGGCCAGCAGCGAGACAATGTAGCCTTTGGGGTAGCGCTGACGGACAAGTTCCGGTCCGAACACGCTGCCAATGGCTGCAATCGCCGCGAGACCCGACCCAGACACCGCGCCGAACATCGCGGAAGCAGACACCTCCGCCGCCGCCATGCCGCCAGGCAGCCGCCCAAGCAGAGCGTTCGCGAAGCGCATCAGACGTCGCGTGCTGCCGTGCTCCATGAGGTATCCGACGAGCACGAAGAGGGGAAGCGCCAGCATGGGGAACGATCCCACACCTGCGATCGCCCGCTGCATGATCACTTCCGTCGGAAAGGTGCCTTGCTGCATGACTACGAGCAGCGTGGCGATGCCAAGCGAGAACCCGACAGGCACCGCTAGAAAAAGCAGGCCCATGAGCGAGCCGGAGAGCAGCCCGATCACATCCCCACCTCTTCGAGTTCGAGGGCGGCAAAGCTCTGCTTTTGATGACAGCCCATCAGGTAAACCAGCGATTGAAAGCCCATGATGGCGAAGCCAATCGGCGCGCCGAGATACCCGTAACCCACCGGCAGATCCAGCGAGATCGACGTCTTGCGCATTGAGAAGATCGCGAACTCTGCGCTCGCATAGGTCGCCCACACCGCAAAGGCCAGGACGGTGCCGTCCACCAGGAACGCGAGCACCTTTTTCTGCTTCTCGCCGAGTAGAGACGGAAGAAAATCAACCACCAAGTGTTCCCGGCGGCCCCATGCGAGCGCCGAGCCGAGGAAGCACAGATAGACCATCAGGTACTGGCAGAGCTCCTCAATCCAGAACAGCGGCTCGCCAACTTGCCTGAGGAATACCTGGGCGATGAGCATGACGGAAAAGGCGGCAATGATGGCAGCGCATAGCGCGCAAAGGCCGCGATCGATGAAACCGAGAGCGGCGCTGCCGATCTCCGTCGATTCCTTGTGGTTCATGGTCTTGCGGGGACGCCCTGCGGCGTCCGCTGGGATCACTTGCCGTCGCGCACCTGGCGGGCAATGGCCATCCACTCGGCGCCGAAAATCGGCTCCGCAGTTTTCCACACGCCGTCGGTAGCTTGCCGGAACGCCGCGGTATTCACATTGGTGACCTGCATGCCCTTCGATTTGAGCAGCTTGAGCTGCTCGGCCTCCGTGCTCTCGATCAGCCCGCGCTCCTCGACCCGCGCGTTGTAGAACTCCTCACGAATCGCGACACGCTGCTTCTCGTTCAGGCCGTCATACCACTTCTTGGACACCACAATCGGGATCGCATTCCAGATGTGCCCCGACATGCTCAGGTGCTTCTGCACCGTGTAGAAGCTGGCACTGGTGATCAGCGCCACCGGGTTTTCTTGCCCGTCCACCACGCCCTGCTGCAACGCCTGATACAACTCGGTGAAGGGCATCGGCATTGCCGAAGCTTTCAACTGCTTGAACATCTCCAGGCGGATCTTGCTCTCGGCGGAGCGGAAGCGAAGCCCGGCCATGTCCTTGGGCGTGACGATCGCCCGCTTGCTGTTGGTGAATTGGCGAAAGCCGTTTTCCCAGTACGCCAGGATCTTCAGGCCATACTGTTCGGCCAGGCTGGCCACCGCATTCCCCAGCTTGCCGTCCATTGCCTTGTATGCGGCTTGGTGGTCGGCGAACAGGAAAGGCAGTTCCTCGATGCCGAACTTTGGGTCGAAGCCCTGCAGCACTGAGATGCCCCCGGCGGCGCTGCCCTGCACGGCGCCGCGCGAGACCTGGTCCATGGCTTCCAGGTCGCCACCGAGAGTACCGCCGACGAACAACTCCATCTTCAGGTTCAGGTCGGGGCGGGCGTTGATACGACTCTGCACCTTCTTGAGCACAATGCTCACGGGATGCTGCTCGGGCGTGACCGAGGCCATCCGCATGACAACAGGTCCATCCGCAAGTGCGGGAGCGGCGTGGATGCCGCACGACATCACAAGGGCGGCGAGCAGCGACTTCATCAGTTTCATGGGTGTCTCCGTTGGATGATCTGGTTCAGCGCAGGCCGACAGTCGTGGCGAGGCTGCGATAAGCGTCGGCGAGCACGAAACGGTCGCCGGTAAGCGCCAGGAAGCGAGCGCCTTGTGTGCGCCAATGGTCCACACTGGCGCGCACGGCTTGCGGGTCCACGTCGAAGATCGCCCCCATCACTTCAACGCCCTTCGCGAGCGCCAATTGGTTCAACTCGCGCTGCTTGCGGATCACGTCAGGGTGCTTGTGCTGGCCTGCGTATCCCAGGGACATGCTTAGGTCGAACTGGCCGACACCAACTCCTGAAAGGCCTTCGACGCTGACGATCTCCTCGAAGTTGTCCACGCCGGCCTTCGTTTCGACCAGCGCGATGACCATCACGTTCTTCTCCGCCCACTGGACGGCAGCGTCCCAATCCAGGATACCGTGTCCAGTGGAGCGAACGCAGGGGCAGGCGCCGCGCGTGCCGCGCGGGGCATACCGGGTGGCCGCGATGACTTCCTGAAGCTGCGCTGCCGATTCCACGTTCGGCACGATGATTCCTGCGGCGCCGGCATCCAGCACCTTCAGGACGGTCGTGCGCGAGGACTCGGGGACGCGCACGAACGGCGCGGCGCCCCCGACTTCGACGGCGCGGATCAGATTCACGCACGAATCGATGCCAAAGGAGCCATGCTCCATATCGACAATGACGAAATCCAGGCCGGAACGCGCGGCAACCTCGCAATTTTCCGGGCTGTTGATCTGCACGAACGTGCCGTAGGCCACGTCGCGTTCCTTGAACGCAGTAAGGACTTTGTTAGGCGGAAGCATGTCGTGCGATCTCCTTGATGAGTCGTGGGATCATAAAAAGGTCTGTGACATGTCAGAAGGCGGGTTTACCCGGAAACCCCGGCTGCTGCTGCGCCCGGCCGCTATCGCCATCCGTGAATGACCCACATAGTCGCCAAGGTGACCCAGCGCGGACTGGCACACGCTCATGGCTCATGGCGAACGCACATTCCCGACGAGCCGCTGAGGGTCGGCCGAAAGCGCTCACCGATGAGGCCGGCCCGTGCGGGTTCGTCCTGGCGCGCCACTTCGCGTCGGTGGGCTGGCAGTGCGAGATGTCGCTCCTTCGTCGATCCCGCGCCCGCCCGGCGAGCGCGCTGGCTGGCGCGGATGAAGCTGCCGCAGTGAAGGACTCCACCCAACCATCAGGCGGCAGGGGTCGGCCGCCTGATGTCCCTGTCAGTACTTTTAGGTTGTTGCTGATCGCCTAGAATTCTAGGCAAATCGGTATCAGATCGGCATTCCATGCAGTAAAGACTAATTTTCTAGACAATACCTTTCTATTGCCGGGTGGCTATCGTAAAATCTAGAAATCTAGTCCTTTATGAAGCGCGTCAAGTTCATTACCCCGCCAGCGGATCTGTTCGTGCAGGACAGGAGGGCGTTCGGCGCATCGATCCGTGCGGCACGCCGCGCCGCCAACATGACGCTCGCCGACGCTGCGCTCCTGCTTGGGGTGGCGCGGCAAACCCTCACCAATCTGGAGACTGCGAAGAGCAGCGTCAGCCTGGACACCGCACTGCGCGCGGCTCGTGAGTTCGGCGTGTCCATCCTGGCCGTCCCCGGCGCACAACGGGAGGGCGTGCGTCGCGCCTTGTCCAGCATGAAACCGGACGCCGACGGCAAGAAGGACGGCGCGTCGCCGGGCGGGTGAGCAGGCCATGGTGACCTTGGATGTCTGGGCGGGTCACGACCTAGTCGGCGTGCTGGGGCATGACCCGCAAGCCAACCGATTCAGCTTCGACTACGCGGCCGGCTGGCGCGGCGCCGAAAGTGGCTTTCCCCTGAGCCCGCAGCTCCCGCTGCAACGACCTGGCGGCGAGACCCCCGAACAGCACAGCGCGCAAGTCCGGCAGTTCTTCGAGAACCTGCTGCCCGAAGGCGAGGCCCTGGACCACGCCGCACAAGCGGCCGGCACCACGCGTTCGAACCTGGTGGGCTTGCTGATCGCCCTCGGCAAGGAAACTGCGGGAGCCTTGCGCGTCACGCTCACGGATGACAAGGCTGTCGCACCCGCCGCCGACCAGCTTCGCGAAATCACGCCCGCCCAGCTCTCGGAACGGATTCGCGAGCGTGAGAACCTGCCTTTCTCCGTCTGGGACGGCAAAGTGCGCCTGTCCATCGCGGGCTACCAGGACAAGATCGCGGTCTACGAGCGCGAAGGCAGGTGGTACCTGGTCGAGGGCGGACGGCTCGCCTCCACCGAGATCGTGAAACCAGCGCCGGTGCGCAAGCAGCTGGCGAGTCTGCCGGCCAACGAGCACATGAGCATGCAAC
>ORJL010003177.1_pt1 | contig 10274 bp, 9 predicted proteins | sample 1779941 | NCBI WGS metagenome assembly ORJL01 (sample SAMEA104232317, study PRJEB22302) | groundwater metagenome | biome: forest; feature: aquifer; material: groundwater | place: USA | collected 2011-08-07 | depth 5.8 m | reverse complement strand
CAGCAACTGCGGCAAAGTGGTCAGCACGGCCGCACCGACCACCGCGCCGAAGGTCGAGGCCATGCCGCCGAACACGACCATGGTGACCAGTTCGATCGAGTGCAGGAAGGTGACTTTGCCCGGCGTGACGAAACCGGAGTAATGCGCGGCAAGACTGCCTGCAACCGAAGCGAACACGGCCGAGATCACGAACACCATCACTTTATGGTCCGCGGCGTTGATCCCGACGACTTCCGCGCCGACCTCGGAACTGTGCAGCGCGCGCAGCGCCCGTCCCATCGGAGACTCGATCAGGTTGAGTGCCAGCCAGACGGCGACGAGCAGCAATGCTCCGACCAGCCAGTACCAGATGCGCTCCCCCTGCAGCACCAAGCCGCCAACGCTAAACGGCGCCACCGCGATCCCGTCCGGACCGCCGGTGAATTTGTCCTCGGTGGTGATGACCATGAAAATGATGACCCCCAGGCCGAGCGTGGCCATGGCGAGGTAGTGGCCCTTCAGCCGCAGAATGGGCCGGCCGACCAGGAAAGCGAGCACCGCCACGGCGAGGGTCGTGGTAAGCATCGCGGCGAGCGGCGGCCAGCCGTAGCGCGAGGCAAGGATGGCCGAGCCGTAGGCGCCGAGTCCGAAAAAACCCGCGTGACCGAGACTGATCTGCCCGGCATAACCGATGAGCAGGTTCAGACCGACGCAGACGATAGCGTTCAAACCGACCAGAATCGCGATATCGTAGAAATAGTTGTTGCTGAGCGCGAGCGGCAACAGCGCAATCACCGTGGCGAGCGCAGCCATGCCTCCAGTGCGCGCCGAGGCAAGATGCGCCGGCATCGCTTTAAATCCGCTCGCCGCCGCGCTTGCCGAACAGTCCGCTCGGCATGAAGAACAGCACCGCCAGCATGATCACGAAAGCGATCGCATCCTTGTAAGCCGAGGACAGGTAGCCCGCGCTCATGATCTCGGCAACGCCGAGCGCGAGGCCGCCGATCACCGCGCCGATGCCGCTCCCCAAGCCGCCGAGAATCGCGGCGGCGAAACCTTTCAAGCCCAGCATTACGCCGACGTCGTAGGAAGTGAGCGTGATCGGCGCAATCAGAATGCCCGCGATCGCTCCGAGCGCCGCCGACAGGCCGAAAGAAAAAAACAGGACCATGCGCACGTTAATGCCCACGAGCTCCGCCGCGAGGCGATTGTGCGAGGTCGCGAGGATAGCTTTGCCGAACAGCGTGCGGCTGAAAAACCAGGTGAGCGCGAGCACGATCACGAGCGTGACCCCGAGCACCCACAAGCTCTGCGGCAGAATGGTGGCGCCGGCGACGGCGATTGGCGTATCGCCGGTAAATGGCTTGAGCGCGTGCAGCTTCTTGTCCCACACCAGCATCGCCAGCCCGCGCAGGAAAATCGACGCGCCGATGGTGATAATGATCAACGTCACCACCGAGGCGCCGCGCGCCGGCTCGACCGCGAACTTCTCCAGCGCGAGTCCGACCAGCGCCGCCGCCACGACCGCGAGCGGGATTGCCAGCAGATACGGCAACCCGGTCCCGGCGAGCGACATCGTGACCATGCCGCCTATCATCACGAACTCGCCCTGCGCGAAGTTGATCACGTGGCTGGCGTTGAAAATGATGGAGAAGCCGAGCGCGACCAGCGCGTAAATCGCGCCCACGGTAAGGCCGGTGAGCAGGTACTGCATGAACTGCGCGCTCATGTCGCGCTCGCCTTTCCCTTGGCTACCCGGCGCCGAATATTGCTTCGGCATGCACGTATCGGGGTATTTCGACAAATCTCGCGATCCGATCTTAAGCTGCGGCGACCCGGCATTACTGCGTAACCAGACGTCTCGTATTGGATACGAGGTAGTCCACGATTTCACTGCCGGCGCTTCCCGGCGTAAACACTTTCGCGACGCCTTTCGCGATCAGCCGCTCGATCTGGTGCTTGGGAATGTTTCCGCCGCATACGACCAGAACGTCATCCAGATCGTTCTTTCTCATCAGGTCCATGAGTCCCTCTATCTGGGAGTAGTTCGACGCATGGGAACTGATTCCGATGGCATCCACGTCTTCCTGAATCGCGGCATCGACGATCATCTCCGGCGTCTGATTGACAGTGTGACCGATCTCATTGCAGGGCGAAAGGGCAGTCGATGACATTGAACGGGTCGTAACTCAAACCCCGCCCCTGGCGCATCTCCCATGACTTCGCCTGCCGTTGCATAGGCCTTGACGGCCTCGATGATGGATGGCATCAGGTTAAATCGATCCCCCTTTCGCGCATCCGCGTGCAACTGCGCCAAGCGTCGCGTCACTAACGCCAGGTCCCGCGTTTTCTTCCATTCCTCCACCCGTTTGGCAATCGCCTCGGAGTCCCCCTCGTGTAAGGAAACGAGCCGGGATCACCCTAGTCCCTCTGGTACTCGAATCCGGGGATGTCGCCAGGCGAATAGACGGTTTTTTTGTCTCGTAACCATAGTCGGTCTCTCGCTTCATATGTTCTCTCCAGGAAACTCCTTGTCGATCAGACGCGGCTGCTTCGCCGTTCGCGCGGAATGGGGAAACGGCAACCAGATTATAACCACCCGGTCGGTCGGTCAACGCAATTCTTGACGGCCTCGTATTACCATGACGCCCGTCACGGTTCACACGGTACAATATGAGCGGTTTCGAGTTCAGCAGAATAAGAATTTTTCCCGCAACCTGCCTTGAAACGGGGGGTGGGGAATACCACCACCCTGTTGGTGGCATCGCGGTGATGGCCACCTGAGTAGTCACGAATTTCCCATGCCGATACTTGCCCGATCCAGGAGACCGCCATGCTGCCAAGAGACATGATCAAGCGCTGCGCGCGCAACTACCCGACCAAGACCGCCTACCTGTGCGGCGAACGCTCGGCCACCTGGGCCCGGATGGACCAGCGCTCCGACCGCTTCGCGGTGGCGCTGCAGAAGCTAGGCCATCGCAAGGACGAGACCGTCGCGATCCTGACGCAGGAGACCTTCGAGGTCTATGAGCACTTCTTCGCCTGCATGAAGATCGGCGCGCCGCGGGTCGGCCTGAACACCCAGTACCCGTGGCCCGAGATGGTGCACGTGCTGAAGGACAGCAGCACGAAATACCTGCTGGTTGACGCGCGCTGCAAACACCTCGTCGCCGAGCGCGTGGCGGAAATCCAGAGGCTAGGCGTGACGCTGATCGGCTTCGGCGAGGATCACGGCTTGGCGCTCGACTACGAGTCGCTGCTGGCGCAGGCGCAGGGCGAACCGACCTGGCCGCCGATCGCGCCCGATGACCTGCTGCTCATCAGCTACACCTCCGGCACGACCGGCGTCCCCAAGGGCGTGATGCTGACCCAGGAGGGGGGCGCCAACTGCATCCTGCACTCGCTGAACTCGTTCGGCTTCGGGCCCGACGACATCTGGTACATGCCCGGCGCGTCGGCTTGGATCGTCGTGATGATGAGCAGCTTCGGTCTCGGTAACGCGATGGCCACTGCAATCCCCGACGGCGTGTTCCAGATCCAAAGTTTCCTGCGCGAAATCGGGCGCTTAGGGGTGACCGTGTGTCTGCTGGTACCAACCATACTGCAGCGGGCGATCAGCGAAGTGCAGGCCAATCCGGTGTACGACCTGTCCTCGCTGCGCATGATGATCTACGGCTCGTCTCCGGCCACGCCGAAGCTGATCCGCGACGCCAAGGCGACTTTCAAGGTCGCGCTGCTGCAGACCTATGCGATGACCGAGGCCACCGGCGGCTGGATCAGCTACCTGACCAATGCCGACCACGAGCGGGCGCTGCGCGAGGAGCCGGGCCTGCTGAAGTCGGTGGGACGCATCGCGATCCACTACGACTGCTCGATCCGCGACGCGTCCGGCATACCGTTGCCCGTCGGCGAGTCGGGTGAGGTCTGGCTGCGCGGTAACACAATGATGAAGGGCTATCGCAACCTGCCGCAGGAGACGGCGGAGGCCCTGCCCGATGGCTGGCTGCGCACCAACGACATCGGCCGGCTCGACGAGAGCGGCTACCTGTACCTGCTGGATCGCCAGAAATTCATGATCATCACCGGCGGGGTGAACGTGTTTCCGTCCTCCGTCGAGGCGATCCTGGTCGAGCACCCGGCGATCGAGGAGGCGGCGGTGGTCGGAGTGCCGCATCCGGAGTGGGGCGAGGCGGTGGTGGCCATCGTGGTGAAGAAGGCCGCGCATGCGGATGCGACCGCCGCGCAGATCATCGCGTTCTGCGACGGCAAGCTGAGCCGGCCGGAAACGCCCAAGCACGTCGTCTTCGTCAAGGAGCTGCCGAAGACGACGAATGCCAAGGTCAAGAAAGGCGAGCTCAAGAGCTGGCTTGCCGGCGAAAAGGGTCTGGTGCCCTGGCGCTGAACCAAACCGAGACATCCGCGCCTGCGCCACGGCCACCGGAAAAGCACGCGGGGTAGCGCTCGCCGACCCGAACTACGAGGCAACGGCGGCTGCCAACACTGCACTCGGCCCACGCTTCAACCGCGCCGGCGGGGAGGCCGATCCGGGTCAGTTCTTAGGGAAATTCCCCTCCGTGGAAAGCCAGGCTAGCGCGTGTCCTCGATTTTCCATGGCAGCAACTGCGCATTGGCAAGCACCCATTCTTTGATTAAATGCTTCTTTTGAGGAAAATTGCGGGCGCAGCGGGCAAGCATGTCTCTTGGCAGCATCGTCATTGCCTCCTCTTTGTAGATTTCAGAACGATATGCTGAATTGGAGCGGGTGCCGGCCGACGAAATTTATCCCGGCGCATGCACCCGTAAAGCACTATCCCGCGGGCGGCGTCCAACCGGGTTTGATCCCGGGCAAGCGCCCGCCCCGCCCCCGCACCGGATGAAGCGGCAGCGCGAAGCCCTGGTTGTACGCGGCGCGGGCGACGACGGTGAATTTGAGCGCCCAGCCTCCCGCCACCGCGAGAATCCCCGCCAAGACCGAGGTGAACGCCCCTGCGCCGGCCAACAGCACCGTCACTGCGAGCAGCGCCGGCAGCGCGTTGCCGATAAAGATGAAGGGCTTGTCGAACCCCGCATACACCGCCAGAGACTTGGCCGGCGCGCCTGCGGCCGCGAGCTGATTGAGGTAACTGCGCCAGACCACGGTCCGCGCCACCAGCATCAGGAACAATGAGGCCAGCGACCAGCGCAGCGGCAGCTCCGGCGCGACCCACGGCAGCACCGCGGCGAGAACGCCCGCGCCTTCAGTGAGCCCGGTGATCATGATGAGCGCCACGATGGTGGGCTGGCGCCAAGCGGGAATGCCTTTGGAGGCGAACAGCATGCGGCCCTGGCAATAGAGGAAAACCATGCCGAGGGCCGCCGCCAGCCAGAACACGCCGACGCTGCCGAGCAGCAGCGCGGCGAAGCCGGCTCCGAACAGCAACGACGCCACCATGGCCTCCCGCGTCATCCAGGAGGTGTGCGGATGCAGGAACACGTTGAGGGCCCGGAACGGTCTGCCGATTTCCAGCCACACGAAGCTGAGTCCGGCGCCGACCAGAACGAGACCCAGCAGACCGCTCGCCCGGAACGGCGCGCCCTGGGCGGCGGCGATGGCGGCGAACAGCAGCACTCCCGCGCCTGCGCCGCCACCGATGAAATTGCAGGCGGCGCGCCAATCCCAGTTGGCTTGGTGCCGGGGTGCGACGCGGCTCATTTGTGACCATCCCACAAGTAATACATCCCCGGATCGGTGCCCAGTTCCTCGTGCATGCGGAAGCTCTCGTTATCCTTGATGAGCCGCGACACCTTGCTCTGCGGGTCCTGCTTGTCGCCGAAGTGCAGGGCCTCGGCGATGCAGGAATTGACGCAGGCCGGGGTTACTTCTGGATGCACGCCCGGCGTGAGTCCCTTCTCCTTCGCCTCATCGATGCGCTCGACGCAGAAGGTGCACTTGGTCGCCACCGACACCCGCTTCTCGTCGAAGCGCGCGGCCTCCGACTCGGTGGGTTGGTCGCCGTAGGCGAAGCTTGCCCGGTGCACGATGTGGCGCGCCTGGTAGGGACAGGCCACGGCGCAATAGCCGCAGCCGATGCACAGGTCGTAGTTGATCCCCACCAAGCCGTCATCCCGCTGGTAAGTGGCGGTGGAAGGACACACGTGCATGCAAGGCGGGTCGCCGCAATGCATGCAGCCCACCGGCATGAAAGTGCGGCGCACGTCCGGATATTCGCCCGACTCGATGTCGAGCACCTGGCGCCATTGCACGCCCGGCGGCGTGGCGTTGGCGTGGCGGCAGGCGGCGGTGCAGGTCTGGCAGCCGACGCAGCTCCGCAGGTCAACCACCATTACATAGCGGGGCATTGCCTGTTCTCAAAATTCGCGCCTGGCCGTTCATCCTTCGACAAGCTCAGGGCGGGCGGCAAATTCCCCTTAACGCTCCGATGTTCTTCCATATCAAGCCGCGATCCGTGCCACGCCCACCCGCACGATGTCGGCAATCGAGCCGGTGGCATCGGTAAGCTCCAAGGACATGGACGTCAACGTGTTCATGCTCGGCGTCCCCATGTCCTTGGCATAGGGCGTGGCCCAATGGTCGAACTGGCCCAGCATCAGCAGCGTGTCGGGCCGGATGCCCTGGGTGAGCACCGCGCGACCCCGGGTTGAGCGCAGCGCGGAGCGTACTTCGATCAGGTCCCCATCATTCAATCCCAGCTCCCTCGCCTTGCCGGCGTTCATCACGACGCCGTGGTGGCCCTTCACGTTCTTCGACACTTCGTCCATGAGCGGGATGCCCACGTTGCTTCCCCAGGAATACTGCATGCTGCGGGCGGGGAGCAGCCAGAACGGAAACTCCTCCGGCTTGCCGCCGAGCCGCACCGTGTCCTGCTCCCACACCCCGGGGAAATCCTTCCACGCGGGCAGCGCCTGGTATTCCTTGAGCTGGGTGTCCCACCAGGCGATGCCCTGCTCGTGCAGCCGGTTGCCGAGCTGCCCACCGATCCGTAATAGCTGCTCCTGGTAAGGCATCTCGAAGCGGATGCCCTGCTTTACGATTTCTGGAAAGAGATACCACTGCAGCCGGGAAATCGGTCGGGTCTTGAACCCATGCTCCTGGTACCAGCCGAGCCCGTCGGTTTCCTCGCCGCCCGTCAGACGCGCGCTCGCCGAACGGCACGCCGCATCCCAGATTTCCTCCGCGGAATGCGCGCTCGCGGGATCCAGCTCGAAGTCGTAATTATCGCCTTTCAGCGGGACCGCCACCGCGCCGAGGTTGATGGCCTGGTTGTATCTCTCCAGCAGCCCGGTGCGCTTGGCGAGATCAGTAGCGATGTCGGTGAATTCCCGTGTTTCGCCGCGCGGCGGAACCACCGGTTGCCGCAGCGCGAAACCCTTGCTGTCCCAGAATTGCTCGCCGGCGCCGGTACCGCCGATAGGGATAAGTTGCGTGCTCTCCAGGTCAGTCGCTTCCGGCAGCAGCACATCCGCCATGTAGTTGGTTTCGTCGCGGGCATAGGTGAAGCACACGATAAACGGAAACTCGGCGATGCGCCGGGTGACTTCCGGTGAGTCCGCAAAGGAAATCGCGGGATTGGTGCGGTAGACGAACCACAGATCCGGCGCCGTCACCTTGGGCCAGTTCTTCGGCGATTCCTTGCGGAACATCCAAGCGAGATGCGTCGGACCCAGCGCGGTGCTCCAAGGCGAATTGGCCGAAAGGGGCACCAGCATGCTGTGGGCGTTGCGCACGTTCGGGCGCGACACCCAATTCTCTTTGTCCGTGGGATTCACGGGATAGGCCATGACCCCGTCGGGCCCCTTCGCGACGCTCGCCTGCCGGGTCGTCGCAGGCCGGTTCAGGCGCACGATGGTGCCAAGAATGCCGCCCGGCACTTCGATCGCGCCCACCAGACAAGAGATCAGCGTACGCGCCCAGCAGCATTCGTAGCCGCCCCAGCCGTTGTTCACGGTCTTGCCCAGCGTTATGGCCACGGGCCGCAGCGGCAGCGTCATGCCGTCAACCACCGTGGTGGCGCCCACTTGCGCGTGATCGAGATATTCTCCGGCCACCCGGCGGATGGTACCGGCGCGGATGTCGCAGATCTTTTCGGCCCACTCCGGGGTGTAGGGCTTTATGTGGGCGACGAGCTTGGTGAAGCTGGTTTCCGCCGAGACGGCATGGTGTTGCCAGACCTGATCATCGGGACCCACTTCGATTCCGTCGCAGGTGAAGGAGCCTTCCAGCGCGGGATCGGCGTCGGGCGTATCGAACGGAACCGCGCCATTGCGCTTCAGGTCCCACAGCAGCGGCTTGCGGCTCGCGCGCTCGCGCAGGAAATATCCGTTGGGCCCGACCAGGTAAGGTGAGCCGGTATGTTGCCTGAGAAAGTCGAGATCGAGCCGTTCACGCGCGTGCTCGTGCAGCATCGTGTGGAGCATGGCGAACATGAACGCCGCATCGGTCTTGGGCTTGATCGGCACCCATTCCGCCGAGCAGGCGCCGGTGACCGAAAGATGGGGTTCGATCTGCACCCGCTTGGTGTACTTGTTGACCCGGGCCTGCGCGTGGCGCAACACGCTAGTCACGCCGCCCGAGGCTTCCACGTTGCAGCCAAAGGACAGGATATAGTTGCAGCTCGGCGTATCCGGAACCACGGTGAAGGCCCGGTGCCACAACTCGCCGAAGAGATGCTCCGAGTGATAGCACTTCACGCCCTGGCCGCTGCCGAAGCTGAAGTCGATGGGCCCCCAGGCGGCGAGAAACGCCGGGAACGTGCCCATGTAATAGGTGGGCACACCGCCCCCGCCGAAGCTCGCCGCTACCCTTGGATATCCAGATTCGTCGGTGAGGCCCCGAGCGCGGATCTGGTTGAGCTTGCCGGCGACGATGTCGAGCGCCTCGTCCCAGGAGATGTGAACGAACCCGGGATCCTCGTCCCTCCCCTTCTTCGGGTTGGTGCGCTTCATCGGTTGAAGCAGCCGGTTGGGGTTGTAGAGCTTCTGCACCAAGCCGTAGGCCTTGACGCAACATTTGCCCCCACCGGGGTGAATTCCCGCCAGCTGAAAGTTGGGCTCGACCTCCAGCGCCACTCCGTCCTTCACCTTCACCACAAGCAGATCGGGTCCCGCCACGCACTGGTAGCAATAGACCGGAACTTTCTTGGCTTCACCTGACATCTCACCCGCCATTTGCTAGACCGGGCGGAAGGTCAGCGGCCTTGTGTCCGGCATGGGTCGATACGCTTATGGTAAATCGTCGGGCTCCGCGAGCGGAGCCCAAGCTACCCGCCTCTGACCTTTTGCGCTTTCGCCATGACCTTGGACTTGATTTTCGCGACATCGACGACGAACCGGCTGTGCTCGCCGCTGCCGATCTGCTCGACGCCGTCGGAGACGACGGCGTCGAAGCTCACCGCGCGCCCGTCGACCTTGGTGACCTTGACGGTGATTTCCACGTTCATTCCCAGCAGCGTCGCTCCGCCGTGGGAAACGCGGACCGCGGTACCCAACGAGTCCTCGCCGGGGTCGCAATAATTAAGCAGAAAATCCCGGCAAGTCACCTCGATATCGCGCACCAACTCGGGGGTAGCGTAGATGCGCAGGTCCTCCCCCAGGAAATCGATGGTGCGCGGCTTGTCGATGGTGACCCTGCTGGTGGCGGTCATTCCTGCCTCGATTCCTGTTTTCATACGCTCCCTCGTCTATAAGAAATCAACTATAGGTAAAGTGGATCCATGAGTCAAGGTATAGGTATTTGATAATCGCCGCTACGCGGCGCGCACCACCCGCGTCCCGCGTTCCGGGTCGGTTGCGACCGAGCGCGCCAATTCCTTCGGTGTTCCCGTGACCGGGTTCAAACCCTGCTTCCGCAGGCCCGCGCGCGAGTCTGCATCCGCGCGTCAGGCCACGCGCTTTTTCTGTTGCTGCTTCCGCTGCGCCGCCTTGGCATGCAGCGCGGCATAGGCGCCATGCGCGGCCGCTTCGGCGTCACCGACGTGGATCGGCAGGCCCAGGTCGGAGAGCACGGAACCGAGCGCCGACAGGCACAGCATCACGTTCTCCGGTTTGCACGAATAGCCCATGAGGCCGATGCGCCAGATCTTTCCCGCAAGCGGTCCCAAACCGGCGCCGATCTCGAGGTTGAATTCGGTGAGAAGGGTCTTGCGCACTTCTGCTTCGCGCGTCTTGATCGCCTCGGGCACGAACACTGCGTTCATCTGCGGCAGTTGCGCCTGTTCCTTCACCAGGAACTCGAGCCCCATGGCTTCGAGGCCGGCTTTCAGCGCGAGGTGATGGCGCGTATGCCGCGCCCAGGCGTT
>ORJL010614346.1_pt1 | contig 10277 bp, 9 predicted proteins | sample 1779941 | NCBI WGS metagenome assembly ORJL01 (sample SAMEA104232317, study PRJEB22302) | groundwater metagenome | biome: forest; feature: aquifer; material: groundwater | place: USA | collected 2011-08-07 | depth 5.8 m | reverse complement strand
TAGTGAAGATGCATTATAAGCTCCAACAGCGCCTGCCATTTTGCCCCTTAAATTGTTGGCCGATTTTTTTATTTTAGGAATGGAATTGCCTAGCCTATCAACATATTGCGCGATTGCAAATCCAAAAGTTATCGGCTCTGCGTGCTGCCCGTGGGTTCTTCCAATCTGCAAGGTATCCTTTTCCCTTAATGCGAGATTGATAAGCGTAAATTCAAACTCCAGCAATTCCGGAATTAAAACATTGTTGGCAAAATCCTTATACCTTAATGCATCTGCTGTTGCAATTATGTCATAGCTGGTTGCCGTAAAATGAACAAATGGCTTTGCCTCCTCACTTACCACATTCCTTATGCAGTTTGCAAGTGCTCTTATATTGTGCCTTATTCTGTCTTCTTCTGCATAAACCCGCTCAGGAGTTGCTTGAGCGCATGCTTTTTCTATTTCCTCGGCAATTTTTTTTGAGCATATCCTGTTTTTTGCAAGCACTATTCCCAAAGCAGACTCGACCTTCAGCGCATATCTCACAAAAGCAGTCTCGGAAAGGTACGGCTGCAACTTATCGAATACTCTTTTGTTTCTTCCGTAGTACCTAAAATCCAGCGGACTGATTGTGTCAAAAAGATTGATACTTTCAGTTGCTGCATAGGTTTCAACAGATTTGTCAAAATTGACTAATTGCAGAATTTGTTTTGTTAATTCATTGTCTAAATTCAAAACAATAACTTTCCTGTTTTTATCGTTGATTTCCTTTACTATGTTGGTTTCCTTGAAAATCTTAATGCAAGCGTGGGCTTTTGCAGGTGAGCATTTCACTCTTTCCGCTATTTCCCTTATATGCAGCCTTTCTCTTGAAAGAAGCTCAAGTATCTGGATGTTTATCTTTGTGAAGATTTTTGGCAGCTCCTCCATAAGGCAAGAAAAATCGTTCGTTATTTATAAACTTTTCTGTTTTTTATTGAGAAGTGTTCATTAAATGTTTATTTTAAGCTTATCCTTTGCTAGGATAATTTTTCCTTTGAATTCTTTACTGCACGCTTTTTTAATGTTTGTTTTTAACACTTCAGGATAAAAATGCGTCAGTACAAGTGTTTTTACTTTGGCTTTTGCAGCTATTTTTCCTGCTAACGAAGGTGTTAAATGTCCCTCAGCCTTTTTATTGTCTGGAAAAGAGCATTCTGTCATTAGGTAATCTGCATTTTTCGCAGCTTCTATCGCCTCTTTGCAATATTCTGTATCGCCCGTGTAAACTAAAGATTTGCCTTTGTGCTCTATTCTATAAATTATGCTTTTTGTAGTGTTGCTGTGTATTGTCGGATACGTTTTTATTTTAATATTGCCCATTTTTATTGTTGATTCCCCTAATTCTTTAACATTAATCTTAAAATTTAATTTGTGCGGCTTAAGCAATTTATTTATTAAAATTTCATAGTATTCATTAAATCCAACAGGTCCAAATAGATTTAATGGTTTTTTCCTTGGCAATCCATAATTATTGTCAAATATGATTGCTCCTAAATCATTAATGTGGTCATTATGCAGGTGGGTATAGAAAAGATAAGAAAGGTCAAGCAAACTAACATTCAATTCCGATAATCTTCTTATAGTTCCTGCTCCGCTGTCAAACAATAATCTCTTGTTGTCAATTTCCAATAAGTAGCCAGCACTATTTCTATCTAATAATGGAGTTACTGTGCCGCTTCCCAAAATTGTAAGCCTCATTTTACATATTTCAAAAGTTTGCTATGTATTTTTCCATTTGAAACAATGTACTTGTTTTGATGCGGATTCCAAGGTTTGCCCTGCAAATCTGTTATTCTGCCGCCTGCTTCTTCAACGATAAGCAAGCCTGCTGCAACGTCCCATTCATTTGTCGACAAAATAACATAGCCGTCGCCCTTGCCGCAAGCCACCAGCAGAAGATTGTAGATTGCAGAACCGAAGTTTCTTACATCAATTATCTTGTAACTTAATTTTTCCAGAAAGCTTATCGTCTCTTTTCTGCTTGCATATGAAAAATCAAACAACACAAACGAATGGTCGAGCTCTTTTTTATTTGAAACATTTATCCTTTTTCCATTAAGAAAAGCCCCTTTGCCTTTTTCCGCTATGGCTGTCAAGCATAATACTGGAAAATGAATAACCCCGAGCACAACATCATTTTTGTATTCCAAAGCAATTGAAGTGCCAAAAACAGGAATTTTATGCAGAAAGTTGTGCGTGCCATCTATAGGATCAATTACCCATTTCCACTCGGATTTTTTATCTTCAAAGCCGGTTTCTTCGGAAAGAATGCTGTGCCTTGGAAAAAAATTTTTTATGATTCTTATTATTGCTTTGTTTGATTCTATATCCGCAGTTGCCACAAGGCTTTTGTTTGGCTTTTGCTTGACAGCTGATTTTTTGCCGTAATAATGCAAAATGACTTTTGAGGCTGATTTTGCTGCAAGAAGCGCTGTTGATTTTTCTTTGGAAAGGTTCATACAAAAACCATAGAAGAAGTAATATTAAAAGGTTTGGATATTGGTGGGGCTCAGAAAAGATTTTGCTTTACGAGATTTTAGCCTTTTTCAAATTCCTTTCAATCCTCTTTGCAACATCCTCATTCTTTGCCTTAAACTCCTTGCCTGTTACCATCTCGTAAGCTGTTATGTACCTTTTTGCAGCTTCGATTTTAACCTCGTCTGGAATTTCTGGAATTTTGCCTTCGCCGATAAAGCCCTTGTTGGCAAGCCACTGCCTCACATATTCCTTGTCAAGCTTTTGAGGCTCCTCACCTTTTGAAAATAAATCGTTGTAAGTGTCCTTAATCCAAAATCTTGAAGAATCTGGTGTGTGAATTTCATCAATTAGAATGAGTTTGCCATTCAAATCGCCAAATTCATACTTGGTATCAACAAGAATAAGATTGTTTTTTGCAACAAGCTTTGCGCCGAAGTTAAACAACTCAAGGGCTGCCTTTTCCATTTTCCTATATGTTTTTTCATCAACCAAGCCTCTTTTAACAATTTCTTCTCCTGAAATTGACTCGTCGTGCCCTTTATGCGCTTTTGTTGTTGGAGTTATTATAGGCTTGTCAAACTTCTGGTTTTTCTTTAAGCCTTCTGGCAAAATGTTGCCGCAAAAGTTGCGAACGCCTCTTTCGTAATTGTACCAAGCTGATGTTGTTGTGACGCCAGTTATGTATCCTCTTACAACCATCTCAACAGGGTATGGCTTGCATTCATGGACAACCATTACATTAGGGTCAGGAACATCAATTATATGGTTTTGAATTATTTTTTTTGTCTTTTCAAACCAAAATGTGGAAATTTGATTCAACACCTGCCCTTTAAATGGCAAACTGCAAAGCACTCTGTCAAAAGCAGAAATTCTGTCGGTTGTTATTATCAGCCTTTTGTCATTCAGAATATAATTATCTCTTACCTTTCCTTCATATTTTTTGCCGATTTTGAAGCTGGTTTTATCCAAAGTGTGCTTTAGCTGGTTTTTGAGGATTGTGTCGGAGAGCATTTTTGGTTTAAATTATTTTTATTTTTTAGATTAATGAGGCATAATTAGTGGGAAATAAATAAGTATAAATTATTTACTATTAATGTAAGGGTAAGTGTGATTTTTCATAAACTCTTTTTGCCTCATTGTAAACATTCTTACGTTGTCGTAATGACCGCTAGTTCCCACCATTTTACCTTCATCTGTAAAGTTAGTTGCCCTAAGTTCCACCAATACTGAAAGAGGATTACCAATAAGGTCTGATGAAGTAACAACTTGGTCTGTAATTCCTAACCTTCTAAAAAATTCCCTATACTGTCCATTTGAGCCACTAGCAACCATAGTCAAAAAATCATTAACATCTTTGATAGACGGTTGCTTCTCGTATTCTGCAATGAAGTCTAAAGCTGAAACCGCAAAATGTGTGGCTCGAATTGCCTTTCCATCAATCTTTCCCCTAAGCTCTGGAATTACTATTCCGACCATTCGTGCTGCGCCAGTAGATGAATACTTGTAGCTTTCAGCTGCTGCACGTGACCTTTCTGGGAACCTACTCCACCCGTCCTGTGTTTCCTGATCGTTAGTGTATGAATGGTGGGTTAGCATGAGACCCCTTTTGACACCAAACTCGCCATGGAGTGCTTTAACTTTAGTAGCTAAAGCTGTTGTAGTGCAAGATCCTCCAGAGTAAATTTTGTCTTTATCGTAATCTACTTGATTGTCATTGACAGCTATAACTATGGGAATAATAGACGTGTCGCTAGGAGGACCACTTAGGTGTACTAGTTTGGCCCCTGCATCTATATGTCTCTGAGCCAGAGTTCGAGATAAATAATGGCCTGTACAATCATAAACAATATCGACTTCAAGCTCTCTGTAAGGTATCCGTTCTGGGTTAGTCTCTTTGAAAATGGCAATAACCCTCTCCAATCCATCTGTTTTAAATTGAATTAAACCGATAGATTTACTTCCATCCTTATATTCAAGAACCTCATCGCTATGACTTATTGGAGGCTTATCGATACCCACAACAAATCCACGAAAGTTTCTGTAAACTGTATCAAAATTTAACCCATTTGCAAGATTTTCAGGCGTAAAACCAGGATGTGTATCATTACCGCCAACAATCTCCATATTTTTAGTTCCATACTCTTCAATAACTCGAATAAAATCCCTTCCCATCACACCAAGACCATTGACAAAAACCCTCAATTTCCTCTCTGCCATTACCAAACCACCTCTTGCCCTTTATAAACTATAAAATTTGTTAGCATCAACTATAAATATTTTTTGAAATATGTTTTGTCTAAAGTGTGCTTTAATTGGTTTTTGAGAATAGTTGTGGATAACATAATTTTTGTATGCTTATCCAATATTTATTCTTTTTGATTTGTACAAAACCAAAAGATTTATATAAAAGTAACTACTTTTAAGTGATAATTACTGATTTAATAAAATGGCTTGGCAAGGTTTAGTAAATATTGTTAGAAATTTAGGAGGACTAATTAGTCCAAAGTATATACTTAAGGATAGTGGGAAGGGGTATCTAGGACTAACTGAATTCTTTACTTACACATCTGATGTTCTCGGTGTATTTAAGCATGTGGAGGGACAAGAAAATTTCACAGGACAAAGTGCTAAAGCACATTTAAAAACACTCTGCGAATTGCTAGAACCTTTGGGAGATGATGTTCATAAACATCAAGCGAGTCAAATTCAGGTCACAATCCCAACAGGAGTCGGCTATGTTCCAAACTTATTTTCAAAAGCTGTTTATCTTGAGGGAGAACAATACCCCACAATAGATGGCTTGCGCTCTAAGCCTCAAAAACCCGGATACTTAGAAGCAGGAAAATTCCTAGAGTATATTGGCGATGTGGCAAGATTATTCACGCTTTTACACGAAAAAGGTGGAGAATTCCTGAGCGTTGCTGCTTTAAAAACAGTTGGAGAAATAAATCAGCAATTGAGCTATCTAAAGAAAGCCTTTGCTCAAGAAGGTGTAATCAAAAGAATAGAACTAAAAAAAGACTACCAGACTTTAAGAAAATTTGTATGATTTTAAATAATAACTACTTGTTCGCTTCCAAAACCTTTTTTCCAATTTCCCTTCTGTAATCAATCAGTTTTTCCTCAAACTTATCGTCAATATTCATAACTTCTATTGCGGCTATTGCAGCATTCACGCCATTATTTAAGCCAACCCACAAGCCATGATTTGTATGCTTTAGAAAGTTTATTGCAGCTTCTGCTTTGTCGTCTTTGTCTAACAATAGCGGGCAATAAATCACTAGCTCATCTTTTTTTTCAACGGGTTCGTCAAAATAAGTAAAATTTATATTTATTGAATTAGGATTGGGCTTGTCGCTGAAAACAGGCACAATATCGAATCTCTTTAATGTTTCAACTGCCTTTTTGACAGCTTCATTGTTTTTGTCGCCGATTATTGCAACGCTTTCATATTTCTTCAGCATTTTTGCACAATTCTGAGCAGCCATATCAGCTTTGTCGACACCAACTGCCAAAACTGGAACTCCGGGCGGCATCTGGGCTATTGAAAGCAAAGCATCTAATCCTTCATAATTTCCTTCGCAAGGCACTCCAATCACAGGCCTTAAAACCCTCGCTGCAACAACTCCTGGCAAATGAGCAGCCAATCCAGCCCCTGCAATCACAACAGCATAATCATTTTTCAAAGTCTTTTCAACATCTTCTGGTGTTTTATGTGCAGAGCTTACTCTCAACTCAAAATCTACCTTTTCCTTTTTCAAGCCTTTTGCTATTTCATTGTAAACCTTCTCATCGCTTTTTGAGCCGAAGATTATTAATGCTTTTTTCATTCAATCACCCAAAATCTCAAATTCCTGATAATTCTCATTCACAAACAGCTCCTTTGCCGCATTCTCAGCAATCTTTCTTGCTTCTTTTTCATCAGCATCAATCGTCAAGCTCCACAAAACTACTTTCTCAACTTTTTTTATGTTTTTAAACCCCAATCTGTTTTTCAATGTAGATAAAATTCCGCTTCCGTCATCATTTATATTCTTTACTAAAATTTTTGTTGTGCCGTCTTTGGGTATTGAAAAACCATAGGCGTGCTTGTTGGCATTAACCAGAATATCTACTTTGCATATCTGAGTTTTGAATTTTTCTTCGTCCCCTTCAAATTCAAATTTATAGTAATCTTCTCTTTTTACAGCTTTGATTTTGTTAAATCCGATTTTTTGAAGAGTTTGAAGCGCAGTTATTGCAGTAGTATCAGGCACTTTTAATCCTACAATCATCTCAATTGTTTTTGGCATTTGATTTTTAATGTATAGCAAGCCATTGAGCGAGCGTAATATTCGCCGAAGGCATTTTTTATTATTTCATTATTTGATTTTTTATGTTTTGTTTAATGTGAACTTAACTTCAATGTAATGTTTTTGTTTCTTTATCAACGCACTAAAAATGCTTTGCATTTTGGTGCCCAAAAATTCCGTCGAATGTGAGCGAGTGAAACGAGTTCACTCGCATGTCACTGAATTTTTAGGGCATTAAAATTTAAATTATTCTAAAAAATAAAAATCACGGTTTTAAAATAATCTTACCAAAATTCTTTCTCTCTTCCATATACTTATGCGCTAAGCTGGCGTCTTTCAACGGGAATGTCCTGTCGATTACCGGCTTTATTTTTCCTTTTTTAACAATATCGAAAATTTCCATGATTTCCTTTTTTGTCGCTCCCGACGAGCCGAACATCGAAAGATTATTCTTGTAAAAATGCTGTATGTCAAACTCTACCTTGCTGCCAGCGGTTGCCCCGAACACAGCAATCCTGCCGTTCTTTTTGAGGCATTTCAGGCTTTTTGCAAAAATACTGCCGCCAACCTGCTCTACAACAACATCAACTCCACTGCCATTTGTCAAATATCGTACTTCTTCGTCAAAATTCTGGCTCCTGTAATAGTTAACTAGGAAATCCGCTCCAAGATTTTTTGTTTTTTCCAGCTTTTCGTCGCTACCGGCAGCTGCTATAACAGTTGCTCCAGACAATTTTGCAATCTGTACAGCGCCTGTTCCTACACCGGAGCCTGCTGCGGTTATCAGCACTGTTTCTTTTGGCTTTATTTTTGCAAGGCTCATTAAAACCCTGTAAGCAGTTCCATATGCAACAGGCACAGACGCCGCTTCTTCATAGCCGATCCTTTCATTCATCAAGAAAATGTTCTGCTGCGGGGCTTTGGCATATTCTGCATAGCAACCGTTGATTGTTACTCCCAAAGTCTTTCCATTTTTGCATAGGTTGTCATTGCCTGTCTTGCAATACTCGCATTTGCCGCAGAAAATTCTTGGAAGTACAACAACCTTATCATTTTCCCTCAATCCTTTTACATTTTTTCCAAGCTGGGCAATATCGCCTGATGCCTCGCATCCGGGAATTAGTGGATATTCAATTGGGAATTGCCCCATTCTCACCCAGATATCAAGATGGTTTACGGGCGCTGCTTTCACTTTTACAAGAACTTCGTCATCATTTATTTTTGGTATTTCTACTTCTTCAAGCTTTAATTGACTTGCATCTCCTTTATCATGTAAAACTATGGCTTTCATTTTACAAAATCTCTTCTTCTATATATTTTCCCATTGAATAAAATATATGTCTTGCTGGAGCAGGGTCTTCCATAGCTTGTGTATTGCCTGCAAACTTATTTTTCAATTCAACAATATCCGGCAATTGCCTTATGAAAGATGCTCTTTCAGGATGCGGCATGATGGCCATAACATTTCCTTTTTTGTTGCATATTGCAGCAATATTGTAAATTGCGCCATTGGGGTTTGTTGGAAAATTATCTTCTATTTTGCCGTCTTTTGTCGAGTATCTAAAGATAATTTGCTTGTTTTTTATCAGCTTGTCAAGTAATTCCTTATCTTTTGTTATAAATCTTCCCTCGCCATGCGCGATTGGTATTGGAATCATTTCATCTTTTTCAGTAAACTTCGTAAATGCGCACCTTCCTTTGCTTTCATTATTTTTGACAAAAACCCAAGTGCAGTAATAGCCGCTTACAAAAGGGTTTTTATTAGGAGCTAATGCCATTTCAACTTTGTCTTTCAGTCCAGGAATCATGCCGCATTCCACTAAAGCTTGCGCTCCATTGCATATGCCTAAAACAGGCTTGCCGTTTTCAGCTTCTTTTCTTATGATGTCGAAAATAGGGTCTTTTGCTGCAATCACTCCAGCTCTTATCCTGTCTTCATAAGCCCAGCCGCCTGGAATCACAAATCCATCATATTTTTCAATGCCTTTTCTTTCATTCCATCTTACAATCTTGCCGTCCATGCCAGAGGCTAAAACTGCCTTTAGCGATTCCTCTTCGCAATTGTTGCCTGGAAAGTAAATGACTGCTATGTTTGGTTTGCGTGGCATTTTATTTTTGTTTGATAACAAATTTTTACTATTTTCAATCCGTTCGCTTCGCTCACAGACTTTTGAGTTCGCCCTCGCTGTTCGTACACACGCTCGGGCTCGCCTAACATTCAATAAAACCTCAAAAGCGGTTTACTTTAAACACCTTTACATTCAAAAGTCGCTCTCGTGATTTTTGAATTATTTTTATTGAATATATTTTTATTGCATTTTAGTTATTGACTAATCTTTAGTGCGGCTGGAGCTGGATTGCCACTTATCATTTAAGATAAGCTTTAAATACCCCATTTCCTAAATTACTTATAGGTGTGGAGCATCAATCTTAGGGATCATTGACTTGGTTCTGGAACCCGTTTTTATTTTATTTAATAGTATCATTCCAGCGCCTCAACAAATCCTTTTGTCCAAGCTTCTTTTAATTTTAAAATTGGCAAATTGATTATTTTTTCGTTTTTGTGATTGATAATAATATTTTTGCCTGTTGTTTTTCCCAATTTCATCAAATTCAGTTTATAAAACCTGAATAAATTTTGCAGTCTTTGAACATTTTTATCTTCAACTTCAAAAACAAAGCCAGAGCTTTCTGAAAATAATGCTTTATCGGTTCTTAAATTTGTAAAGTCCAAGCTTATTTCTGCTCCAATTTCACCATCGGCATCTCCGCCCAAAATCATCTCAGAAATTGTAGTTGCCAAGCCGCCATCAGATATGTCATGGCACGAAAGCAGCAAGCCTGCGTTAATTGCGTCAATAACTGCATAAATCATATTTCTTTCTTTTTCAAAATCAATTATTGGCACAACTGCTCCGATTTCATTGTTAACGTCATAATAAACAGACCCCCCAAATTCATCTTTTCTTTCGCCAACCAAAAATAATGCTGAGTTTTCTTTTTTAATTTTCATTGTAATTGCTTTGCTGTAATCTTTCAAAACGCCAATACATGCAATTATAGGACTCGAGTCAATTGAATTGCCTGAAGCTGATTCATTATAGAAGCTTACATTTCCAGAAATTACAGGCACAGGATAAGTTGTTCCCTTGTAATGCAAATGCTTTGCAGCATCAGCAATTCCCCTAACCCCCTCATAAAAATCATAGAAAACTTCAGGCTTTTCTGGATTGCCATAGTTCAGGCAGTCTGTTAAAGCGCTTGGAATTGCTCCGACTGCAGCTACATTTCTCATGCTTTCAGCAACAGCATTCACAGCCCCCCAATATGGATCAATCCTACAATATCTTGGATTGCAGTCAGTCTTTAATGCAATTCCAAAAGAACTATTGTCAACTACATTCATCACACCGGCATCAGCATAGCCGCTTTCAATAACTGCATTGCCCATGACGCTTGTGTCATAATGCTTGTATGCTTTTGCCT
>ORJL010589769.1_pt1 | contig 10277 bp, 6 predicted proteins | sample 1779941 | NCBI WGS metagenome assembly ORJL01 (sample SAMEA104232317, study PRJEB22302) | groundwater metagenome | biome: forest; feature: aquifer; material: groundwater | place: USA | collected 2011-08-07 | depth 5.8 m | reverse complement strand
TGTTCCTGGCCGTCTTTCTCAGCGGCGGCGTGGGTGCCTTGCTCGGCGTGAACGCCGGGCGCACGTATTGGCACGTCGGCCTCTTGCCCGCCCAGTTCCCGGTCTTCTCGCTGGCCTCTGGCGCGGCGCTCATGCTGGTTATCATCGGCCTCTTCGGCCCGGCGGGCGATGACCGCCGCCCGCAACAATTGTGGGTTCTGGGTCTGCTGACGGTCGTGCTGGGGTTGGTCAAAGTCTACTTTTTGTGGGCCGACTTTTCGCAATCGCTGTACGGCGGCATCCCGCAGAATGTGCAGGCGGTAAATGAAGTGATGTTCGGTCGCTATTGGTGGGCGTTCTGGATTTTGCAGATCGGGCTCGGCACGGTCATACCGATCCTGGTGCTGGTGCAACCGAAACTCGCCAAACACAACGGCTGGGCCGGATGGATGGGCGTGCTGGTGCTGATCGGCTTCGCCGTCGCCCGCGCCAACATCGTGTTCCCGGCCCTCACCGTGCCGGAACTGGAAGCGTTGCGGACGGCCTTTTCCGGGCCGCATCTCAGCTATGACTACTTCCCCAGCATGGTGGAATGGGCAGTGACGCTCGGCATCATCGGCGGCGCGACCCTCGTCTTCCTGTTGGGAACGGACCGCTTGCCGATTTTCGCGGCCAAGACGGAGGTGATGAAATGACTGGCAAACTTCAAACTCCAAACTGCCAACTTCAAACTTCAACGCAGCCTGCAAGCTGCGGAATCACGCGGCGCGATTTTCTCAAGCTGTCGGCGGTGGCCGGCGGCGCGGCCTTCCTCGGCGCGCTGCCCAACGTGCAGAGAGTGTTCGCCCAATCTGAAAACGGCGGGGCGTACGAACTGGCAATGATCACCAACCAGATCAATACCGTGTGCTTGCAGTGCAATACGGTGTGCGGCATCAAAGTGAAACTGCTGGACGGCGTGGCCGCCAAGATTGACGGCAGTCCGTACAGCCCCTGGACGCTCAGCCCGCATTTGAAGTACGACACACCATTGGCCGAAACCGGCAGCGTCGAAGGCGCCATCTGCCCGAAAGGGCAGGCCGGACTGCAAACCGTTTACGATCCGTACCGCATCGTCAAAGCGCTCAAGCGCAAGCCGGGCACCCAACGCGGCCAGAACCAGTGGGTGACGGTCGAATTCGATCAGGCCCTGCAAGAGATCGTGGACGGCGGCGACCTGTTCGGCGAGGGCCCCGTCCCCGGCTTGAAAGACTCTTTCGTGCTGACCGACTCCAAAGTCGCCAAAGCGATGGCGGACGAAGTGAAGAAGATTCTGGCCGAGAAAGACGCCGAGAAGAAAACCGGCCTGTTGGCCGAATTCAAAAAGACTTTCGCCGCCGATCTCGACAAGTTGATCGATCCCGATCACCCCGACTTTGGCCCGAAAAACAATCAGGTGGTGTTCAACTGGGGCCGCCTCAAGGGCGGGCGCAGTGACCTCATCAACCGCTTCACCCGCGACGGCTTCGGCAGCACGAACACGCACGGCCACACGACGGTGTGCCAGGGATCGCTCTATTTCTCCGGCAAGGCCATGAGCGAAAAACTGGTGGATGGCAAGTGGACGGGCGGCGACAAGTTCTACTGGCAGGGCGACGTTCGCAACAGCGAGTTTGTGATCTTCGTCGGCGCGTCGCCGTTTGAGGGCAACTACGGCCCGCCCTGGCGCTCGCGCGCCCTCACCGAAGGCATGGTGGACGGGCGGTTGAAATATGCGGTCGTTGACCCGCGCCTTTCGAAGACCGCCGCCAAAGCGACCAAGTGGATCCCCATCCAGCCCGGCACCGAAGGCGCGATGGCCCTGGCGCTGATCGGCTGGGTGATCGATCACGAGAAGCACGACGCCAAATATCTTTCGGCGGCCAACAAGTCGGCGGCTACCAAAGCCGGATACTCGACCTGGACGGAAGCGGCCTGGCTGGTGAAGCTGGATAAGGACGGCAACCCGTCCACCTTCCTGCGCGCCAGCGAGATCGGGTTGAAAGAAAAAGAACCGCGCCCGCTCTCGACGGATCCGGAAAAGACTTACGACTTCGATTACTTCGTCGTGATGCAAGGCGGCCAGCCCGTGCCTTTCGATCCCTATTCGGAAGAGGAAGGCAGTGAAGTCTCCGGCGACCTGCTGGTGGACAATGCCAAACTGGGCGACTTCACGGTGAAGTCGGGTTTGCAGATCATTGCCGACTCTGCCCACGAACACACACTGGAAGAGTGGGCGGCGATCTGCGGCGTGAAGGCGAGCGACCTGGAGTGGCTGGCCACGGAGTTCACCAGTCACGGCAAGAAGGCCTGCGCCGACATTCACCGCGGCGTCAGCCAGCACACCAACGGCTTTTACAACGTCGTGGCCTGGTACACGCTCAACGCGCTGATCGGCAACTACGACTTTGCCGGCGGCATGATCAAACTGACGGCGTATGACGCCGCCGGCGGCAAAGCCGGGCAGCCCTTCCCGCTGGGCTCGCTCTCGGCGGGCAAGCAAGCGCCCTTCGGTCTTTCGATCATCCGGCACGACGCAAAGTACCAAGAGTCCACGATCTACTCCGGCCTGCCGGAAGACAAACGATACCCGGCCCGACGCAACTGGTATCCGCTCTCCAGCGACATCTACCAGGAGATCATCCCCTCCATCGGTGACGCGTATCCCTATCCGGTGAAGGCGCTGTTCCTGTACATGGGGTCGCCGGTGTACGCGCTCCCTGCCGGGCACAAGCTCATCGAAATTCTGACCGACCCGAAGAAACTGCCGCTGTTCGTCACGTTTGACGTGACCATCGGCGAAACCTCGATGTACTCCGATTACATCTTCCCCGACACATCGTATCTGGAGCGGTGGGAGTTCAACGGCTCGCATCCTTCCATCCCGTTCAAGGTGCAGGGCATCCGCCAACCGGCCATTGCCCCGCTCACGCCGGAAGTGACGGTCTACGGCCAGACGACGGTGATGAGTCTGGAGTCGGTGTTGATGGGGTTGGCCGAGAAGCTGGGCTTCAAGAATTTCGGCCCCGGTGGAATGAAAGACGGCGGCGATCTCACGCATCCCGATCACCTGATTTTGAAGATGGTGGCGAATGTTGCCTTCGGCGAGAAAGAGGACGGATCGGACGCCGTGCCCGATGCGGACGAGGCGGAGCTTCGCATCTTTGAAGAAGCGCGCGCGCATCTGCCAAAGTCGGTCTTTGACGTTGATCGCTGGAAGAGCATCGTCGGCGAGGCGCTGTGGCCGAAGGTGGTGTTCGTGCTTAATCGCGGCGGGCGTTTCCAGAATTACGCCGACGGCTATAAGGGCAGTAAGGTCGCCAACAAGTATGGGCGGTTGATCAACATCTATCAAGAGAAGACGTACGGCGTGAAGAGTTCGATGACCGGCAAGCATTTGGCGGGCTATGCCAAATACTTCGCCGCCCCGGTGGACGTGACCGGCAAGCCGGTGGAAGACCCCTCCGAATACGATCTGCGGTTGATCACCTATCGCGAGATTATGCAAACCAAGAGCCGCACGTCGGGCAACTACTGGCTGACGGCGCTCCTGCCCGAAAACATGATCCTCATGAACGCGGTGGACGCGGCGGCGCGGGGCCTGGCCGACGGCGACCCGGTGACGATCACGTCGGCCTCCAACCCCGAAGGCGTATGGGATTTGAAGAACGGCACTCAGGTGCCGATGATCGGCAAGGTCAAAGCGATTCAAGGCATTCGCCCCGGCGTGATCGCGTTTGCGCTCGGCTTCGGCCACTTCGCCTACGGCAGTGTGGATTTCACCATTGACGGCACGGTGATCCGCGGCGAAGCGCGGCGCGGGCGCGGCGTGCATGCCAACGCCGCCATGCGCGTGGACCCGTATCTCGGCAACACGCCGCTGGTGGACCCGGTGGGCGGCAGCGCCGTGTTTTACGACACGATGGTGAAAGTGGTGAAAGCGTAAGCAGACAGCGAGAGGGGGAAACAAGGAGACAAGAAGCAACCATCTCCTTGTCTCCCCTTCTTTTTTCTCAGGAGCTAACCATGCCATTTCGACTCGGACCCACAGAATTAACCATCATCCTGCTCATCGTCGTCGTGCTGTTCGGCGTTGGGCGCCTCGGCAAAATAGGCAGTGAATTGGGCCGCGCCATTCGCGAGTTCCGCTCTGGAATGAACGGCGCGCCGGACATAGACTCGAAACCCGATCTGTAATCGTTATTTTCCCTGTCTCCGAGCCTGCCGACCTACGGAATTTTTCTAGGGTCGGCAGGCCGAACCTCTTGTAGAAGAGGGACGGCAAAGAACGCTGTCGTGGGCTGTGCGCGGAAACGCCGCAACCTCCTCGTGCTTGGAAAGGAGACCCTTCATGCAACCCCTCTCTCACCTCCTCGACGCTTCCGCCGCGCTTCACCGTCACCTCTGCCCGCGCCAAGTGCTCGGCGTGCGCCTGGGCATGTTCGCCGGCGAACTTCTCAACCTCAATCTTCCCCAAACAGATAAACGGCTGTACGCCATCGTCGAAACCGACGGCTGCGCCGCGGACGGCATTGCCGTTGCCACCCACTGTTGGGTGGGGCGCAGAACCATGCGCGTAGAGGATTACGGCAAAGTGGCGGCCACGTTTGTGGATACGACCAGCGGAGAAGCGATCCGCATTGCGCCACGTCCCGGTATCCGGGCGCTGGTTCGCGATTATGCGCCCGAAGCGCGCAACAAATGGGAAGCGCAACTACGAGGCTACCAACGCATGCCCGCCGCCGATCTGTTCTCTGCCCAAAGCGTGCAGTTGAAAACGCCGATTGAGCAAATCGTCAGCCGCGCCGGAAAGAAAGTAACCTGCGACTTCTGTGGCGAAGAGATTTTGAACGAGCGCGAAATCGTCCGCGAGGGCGCGACGTTGTGCCGGGCATGCGCCGGCGAGGGCTACTTTCTGATAAAACAAGAACTCCCGCACGCGAATGTGCGGGAGCTTCTCTGTTTCGGAGCACAACGCACTGCTGTTTGACCTCTTCGGCGTAAGCCTGAGCTATACACGCGCACGGGCCTAAGTGATGGACGTTGCCCTCGCCGCATACGAATGAAATCCGGCGGGGCACTGGCCGCCCCTTGCCAGGGCGGGATGTTTGTCGGCCAAAGTCGTGAAGTTCGTCGCGGCGAATGCGGATAAAATAGATTCGCCTACGCCTATGCTTCGCGCCTCTCTCCTTTACCTGTCACATTCCAAATCCGCCCGGGGGCTTATCACCCGGTTCCCGGTGGCCCGGGCCGTATCGTCCCGGTTCGTGGCCGGGGAAACCGTGGGCGATGTCATTCGGGTCATCCGCGAACTGGCTGCGCGAGGGCTGATGTCCACCGCCGATCACCTTGGCGAGAATGTGGCCACGGAGGCCGATGCCGCCCGTGCCGCCGACGACTACCTGCGGTTGCTGGATCAAATTGCCGCCGCCGGAGTCAAGTCGCACGTCTCACTCAAGCTCACCCAGTTCGGCCTCGATCTCGGTGATGCCGTGGCCTTCGGCCATTTGCGTCGCGTGCTGGAACGGGCGCAGGCAATGGGCACGTTTGTGCGCGTGGATATGGAAGGCACCGAATACACCGACCGCACGCTGGCGCTGGTGCGGGCGGCCAGAGCTGCCGGGTACGACAACCTGGGCACGGTGATACAGTCTTACCTCTATCGCAGTGAAGCCGACATCGCTGCATTGATTGACGAAGGCGTCCGGGTGCGGCTGTGCAAGGGCGCTTATAAAGAGCCACCGGACAAAGCATTCCCGGCCAAAACCGACGTGGACGCCAACTACGTCAAGCTCACGGGCGCGTTGCTGAAAGCGGCCCGGCACACCCCGGCCATTTATCCGGCCATTGCCACCCACGACGAAAAAATGATTGCCGCGGCCAAGGATTTCGCCGCTGCCAACCAAATCCCGCCCGCCTCCTTTGAGTTCCAGATGCTGTATGGCATCCGCCGCGATCTGCAGGAGGCGCTGGTGGCGCAGGGATACAACGTGCGCGTGTACGTGCCCTACGGCACGGAATGGTATCCCTACTTCATGCGCCGCCTGGCCGAACGCCCCGCCAACCTGTGGTTCTTCGTTTCCAACTTCTTCAAGCGCTAGAGCCGCCCCTACCTGCCTGAACGGGCAGGTGGTTTCCCTATTGCCAAATACAACTGCGCGCGATATAGTCAATCCGACTTAACTAATAGCCCGGATTAACTATGACATCCCCAAAACAATTCACAACCGCCCTGCGTGAGTGGTCGGAAGTCTTCATGTCTCGCTCCATGCGTGAATGGGTCCGGTTCGTAAAATCCTCGGGCCTGTCCATACCGCAATTCAGCGCCCTCATGCGACTGTATCACCACGGCGGCTGCGGCATGTCGGAAATGAGTGCTCATTTGGACGTGACGGCCGCGGCCACCAGCCAAATGGTGGATCGGCTGGTGCATGCCGGGCTGATTGAGCGCGTGGAAGACCCCAGCGACCGCCGCGCCAAGCAGCTCACGATCAGTGAAAAAGGCCGGGCATTGGTGGAAAAGGGCATTGAGGCGCGCAATCGTTGGTGGGAGTATCTGCCCGCCGCCCTCAATGCCGAGCAGCGGGCGGCGGTGGTCGAAGCGCTCAACAGTCTCGCCGAGGCCGCTCGTGCGCTGGACACCTCGGGCACAAAGACCCCCACGTAGTTCCATATTGTGCGGACTTCCCATCCGCGCCGCAATCAAAAGGAGTCATCACTGTGCAAGCACAAAACAGGCGGGACCGCCGCCAACAACGCGGCCTTGATAACCGGGCGATGAGGCGCGCCGTCGAGTACCTCACGCGCCACCGCGGAGAAGCCCTCCTGCCGTACCTGTTTCTGATCATCGCCACCTTGTCGCAACTGGCCGTGCCGCGCCTCGTGCGGAGTATTTTGGACGCGGTGACGAGCGGCGTCGTTGCCAAAACCGTGTTGGACGCTCTGCCCCAAATTCCAGCCTCTTTTATGAACGCGGCCCTGCCGAAAATCCTCGATTTCCTGAAATACCCGGCGGCTTGGACAAAGGATCAGTTGGTGGCACAGTTGACTGCCGACCAGACCAACGCGCCCACTCTGCTCATCCGGGCCGGGATTGCCATTGTGGTCTTTGCCGCTCTGCGCGGCGTGTTCGCTTTTTTGCAGGCCTACTGGGCGGAGCGCAACTCGCAGTCCGTGGCCTTTGATCTGCGCAATGATCTATACGCCAAGATCCAACGCCTGTCGTTTTCGTACCACGACCGCAACCAGACCGGGCAGTTGATGATCCGGGCCACCGACGACGTGGAGAAAGTCCGCCTGTTTATCGGGCAGGGCTTGCTGCAATTGGTCGGCGCAGTTGTGCTGCTCACCGGCACGCTCATACTCCTGTTTTCCACCAACGCGCAATTGGCGGTGGTCACGCTGTGGATACTGCCCGTGGCCCTGGTCCTGTTCATGATCTTCGGCACCATCAGCCAGCCGTTGTTTTCCAAAGTGCAGCAAAAGCTCTCGGCATTGAACACCGTGCTGCAGGAAAACCTGGCGGGCATCAAGGTGGTCAAGGCCTTCACTCGCGAAACCAGCGAGCAGGTGAAGTTCAAAACCGCCGCCAACATCCTGATGGATCAGCAAATCGTCATTGCGCGGCTGTTCACCTTCCTGTTCCCGCTCATCTTCCTGATTGCCAACCTCGGCCAGGCCACCACGCTCTACGCCGGTGGCCGCCAGATCATCAACGGCACGCTGACGTTGGGCGAGTGGCAGGAGTTCAGCCTCTACCTTGTTTACCTGTTCTTCCCCATAGCGCAGTTCGGGTTCATCATCACCCAGTTCGGGCAGGCGGCGGCCTCTGCTTCGCGCATCTTCGAGATTCTGGATGCCAGGAGCGACGTGACCGACAAATCGGGCGCGACTTCGCTGCCGCAGGTGCAGGGCCACGTGCAGTTTGAGAATGTGACCTTCCGCTACTTCGGCGGCGGCGACCCGGTGCTGAACAAGGTGAGCTTCGACGCCAGTCCGGGCCAGACCGTGGCCCTGCTGGGGGCCACCGGCTCCGGCAAGACGACCATCATCAACCTGTTGCCGCGCTTCTACGACCCCACCGAAGGGCGCATCCTCATCGACGGGCACGACCTGCGCGACCTGACTCTCGAATCGCTCCGCGCGCAGATCGGCATCGTGTTGCAGGAGACCACGCTGTTCTCCGGCACCATCCGCGATAACATTGCCTTCGGCAAGCCGGAGGCCACCATGGCAGAGATTGCCGCGGCGGCCACAGCGGCGGCGGCGCACGACTTCATCCTGTCGTTCCCCGATGGCTACGACACCCCCGTGGGCGAACGCGGCGCCACTCTCAGCGGCGGTCAGAAGCAACGCATTGCCATTGCCCGCGCCCTGCTGCTCAATCCGCGCATCCTCATCCTGGACGACTCGACCAGTTCGGTGGACGTGGCGACCGAAGCCCACATCCAAACGGCGCTGGACAAACTGATGAAGGGCCGAACGTCCTTCGTCATCGCCCAGCGCATCAGCACGGTCATGAACGCCGACCAGATTCTGGTGTTGGATCGGGGCGAGATTGTGGCCCGCGGCAAACACGCCGATCTGATGGAAGACAGCGCCATCTACGCCCAGATTTACAACTCGCAGTTGGTGGGCGACACGGCGGCGGAAGCCGCAACTCCCAACTCCCAACTTGAAACTTCAAACGCCCCTCTGGCGGTTAGAAGTTTGAATTTTGAAGTTTGAATTTTAGATTGGAGATCAACTATGTTTGGTGGTCCGCATGGCCCTCGCGCCATCCTGAGTCAAGAAACTCTCAAGCCCAAAAGCGCCGGCGCCACACTGGCCCGATTGGCGCAACACTTCGGGCCGTTCTGGCCCTCCCTTTTTGCGGCGGTGGTCATGGTGATCGTCTCCACCTGGGCGCAAGTCACCACGCCGGAAATGATCGGGCAATTGGTGGACTGCTACCTTTCGCCCACTGCCGGCAGCGCCTTCGCCAGCTTTCCCGGCGCATCGGCTGCCGGCGCAACCAACGCCCAGTCGAACTGCTGGCTCACCGAGGGGCATACCCCCAGCGGTATATCACAAACGATCATCAAAACCGCTTTCACCGCCGGCGGATTTCCTGCTCCCAAAGATGCCGCCAGCCTGACCCAAGACGATCGCCTCAACGGTCTGGGGCGCTTGATCCTGCTCATCATTACGCTCTTCGTTGGCGGCGCCCTGCTCGCCGGCATGACCTTCTTTGCCATGACGTGGGCCGGGCAGCACGTTCTGCGCGCGCTGCGGATTGAGGTGTTCGCGCATCTGCACGCGCTCCCGCTGAGCTACTATGCCGAGCACGAAGCCGGCGATCTGATGAGCCGCATCACCAACGACACCGAAACCATCAATCAAGCCATCAGTTTTGCGCTGGTCAACGTCGCAAGCGGCGCGCTGCTCCTCGTCTGGATCGCCTACAATATGCTCACCAAAAACGTCCCGTTCGCCTTGCTGAGCATGTCGGTGACGCCGATCATGTTGCTGGCGACGGTGTATTTCTCGGGCCAGGCCCGCAAAGCCTTCCGCAAGACGCGCGTGGAAATGGGCTCGGTCAACGCCAATCTGCAGGAAAGCATCTCTGCCGTGCGCGAGGTGCAAGCCTTCAACCGCGCCGAGGAAAACATCGAACTGTTTAGAGTGACCAATGCCGCCAACCGCGACGCCAATGTGCGCGCCGTGGCCTTCACCGCCGCGCTCGCCCCGGCGTTGGAAGCGTTGGGCTATCTGGCGCTGGCCATCGTGACCTGCGCCGGCGGGCTGGCGCTGCTCAACGGCGCGGAACTGTTCGGCACCGCCGTGTCGCTCGGCTTGGTGATCACGTTTCTGGGATACGTCCAGCGCTTCAACCAGCCCATTCAGCAAATCTCCGTGCTGTGGACAAACATCCAGAGCGCCATCGCCGGCGCGGAGCGCATCTTCAACCTGCTGGATGTGGTGCCTGCCGTGCAGGACAAGCCGAACGCCAAAGAAATGCCCGTCATTCAGGGCGAAGTGGAATTCGCCGGCGCCTCTGCCGAGTACGTCAAAGGCACGCCCGTGCTGCACCAGGTGAGCTTCAAAGTCCAGCCGGGCCAAACGGTCGCCATCGTCGGCCCCACGGGCGCAGGCAAGACCACCATCATCAACCTCATCCCGCGCTTTTACGACGTTACCGGCGGAGCCATCAAGGTGGATGGCATCGATGTGCGCGACGTGACGGCCGAAAGCCTGCGCAGGCAAATCGGCATCGTGCTGCAAGACACCTTCCTGTTCAG
>ORJL010396717.1_pt1 | contig 10279 bp, 8 predicted proteins | sample 1779941 | NCBI WGS metagenome assembly ORJL01 (sample SAMEA104232317, study PRJEB22302) | groundwater metagenome | biome: forest; feature: aquifer; material: groundwater | place: USA | collected 2011-08-07 | depth 5.8 m | reverse complement strand
GGCAGGCGCGAGATCTTGCCCAGGCCGGCTTTTTCCAGGGCGGGCAGGGAATAGAACTTGCCGGTCTTGCCGGGGGCGAGTTTGAAGTCTTTAAACGTGTTGTACAGATTGTGTGGCATTGCTTTCTCTAAATGACCAATTATACGTGGCGGCTTAAATCGCGCCTCCGGTTGTTGCAGAGTCGCTATTCCTTGCGCGGCCGGCGTCCCGTCCGCGCGGATCGCCGGGTGCGCGCGGCATTGGGCTTCCAGCCGGCGAGCTGCCTCACGTGTTCCTCGGTGACCTTCTTGCCGTCGCAGTTCCGGAGCACCGATTCGAGCACGATGCGGATCGAAACCGGCAGGCGCGAGATTTTGCCCAGACCGGCTTTTTCCAGAGCGGGCAGGGAATAGAACTGGCCGGTCTTGCCGGAAGCGAGTTTGAATTGTTGCAGGGTGTTATGCAGGTTGTGGGACATTGCTTTCTCCAAAAAATCGATTATACGTGGCAACCAGAATTGCGCCTGCGGTTGCTGCAGGGTTGCGATGCTTTGCGCGGCCGGCGTCCCGTCCGCGCGGATCGCCGATTGCGCGCGGATGAAAAGCGCATCCGCACGCAATCGGCGATCTTGTATAAAACCCACATACTGAAAATCAAATCACGAACATATCCACGAACTCGTTGACCGGCGTCGCTTCCAGCCGCCTTGCATCCTGGCACAGCGCCAGGATTGCGTTGCGCTGTTTTTCCGGAAAGCGGCGCGCCAGATTGGTCTTGAACTTCTCCACCAGCAGCGGGATTCCGTCCTTGCGCCGGCGGCGGTGCCCGATGGGATATTCCACGACGACTTCCCCGGTTCTCTTCCCATCCTTGAATTCGACAGTGATCGCGTTGGCGATGGAGCGTTTCTCCGGATCGTGGTAGTCGCGGCTGAAGCCCTTGTCTTCGACGCACACCATTTTATCGCGCAGGGCGTCGATGCGCGGATCGGCCGCGACCGCATCCTCGTAGTCACCCGCGGTCAGCCTGCCGAAAATGAGCGGTACCGCAACCATGTACTGGATGCAGTGGTCGCGATCGGCGGGATTGCTCAAGGGGCCCTTCTTGTCGATGATGCGGATCGCCGACTGATGGGTGCGGATGGTGATCTTCTTGATGTCGGCGATGCGGTCTTTGACTTGCGCATGCAGCGCCATCGCGCACTCGGCCGCCGTCTGCGCATGGAACTCGGCCGGGAACGAAATCTTGAACAGCACGTGCTCCATCACGTACGAGCCGTAGGGGCGCTGGAACTTGAATTCCTTGCCCTTGAACAGCACATCGTAGAAACCCCAGGTCGGCGCCGTGAGCACCGAGGGATAGCCCATCTCGCCCTTGGCCGCCATCAGCGCCAGGCGCACCCCGCGGCTGGTGGCATCGCCCGCTGCCCAGGACTTGCGCGAGCCGGTGTTGGGCGAATGGCGGTAGGTGCGCAGCGACTGGCCGTCGACCCAGGCGAGCGACAGCGCGTTGATGATCTCCTCGCGCGCGAGGCCGAGCATGTTGGCCACCACCGCGGTGGTGGCCACCTTGACCAGTACCACGTGATCCAGGCCGACGCGGTTGAAGCTGTTCTCCAGCGCGATCACGCCCTGGATTTCGTGTGCCTTGATCATGCCGGTGAGCACCTCGCGCATGGTCAGCGGCGCTTTGCCGGCGGCGACAGCCTGGCGCGACAGCCAGTCGGCGGCAGCGAGTATGCCGCCCAGATTGTCGGAGGGATGGCCCCATTCGGCCGCGAGCCAGGTGTCGTTGAAGTCGAGCCAGCGGATCATGGCGCCGATATTGAACGCAGCCTGTACCGGGTCGAGCTGGAATTGGGTTCCCGGGACCTTGGCGCCGTTGGGCACGACGGTGCCCGGGACGATCGGGCCCATGAGCTTGGTGCAGGCCGGGTACTCCAGCGCCTCCAGGCCGCAGCCCAGCGTGTCCATCAGACACAGCCGCGCAGTGTCGTAGGCTTCGGCGCTCTTGATCTTGAACTTGGAGGCGTAATCGGCGATGTCCACCAGGACCTGGTCCGGTTTCGGGCGCACGTTGGAAATGTGGGACGACATGCTGTTCCTTTGGAAGCTGAAAATTCGGTATGTGGCTTGAATTATACGCGGCGACTTGAATCGCGCCTATGTCGCTGCCGCGCCGCGACGTCGCGCGGACGAAGAACCGTCCGCGCGAATCGTCGATTGTGCACGGATGAAAAGCACATGCGCGCGCAATCGACGATCCTGCTTAAAACCCCCAGGTACTGTTTGGTGCTAACCATAACCGTGTTTATTGCACGGATGTGCTTTTCATCCGTGCAATAAACACGGTTGGCGCGCGTCCCCCAGGAGGACTTGCTTCGCGGCGCAGCGCGCAGGTTTTTGGAAAACCTGCACGGACGAGAAATGCGTCCGTGCAGATCGTCACTTGCGCTTCCCGATAGGCACGAATTTCAGATCCTCCGGGCCGGTGTAGTTGGCCGTGGGACGGATGATCTTGCCGTCGATGCGCTGCTCGATCACGTGTGCCGCCCAGCCGCTGGTGCGTGAAATCACGAAAATCGGGGTGAACATCGAGGTGGGTACGCCCATCATGTGATAGCTCACGGCGGAGAACCAATCCAGGTTCGGGAACATTTTCTTCTCGCGCCACATCACGCTCTCCAGCCGCGCCGCGATGTCGAACATTTTCATGTCGTTGCGTTCCTTGGACAGTTTGCGCGCGATTTCCTTGATCACCTGGTTGCGCGGATCGCCGATGGTGTAGACCGGATGGCCGAAGCCGATCACCACTTCCTTGTTGGCCACGCGCTGGACGATGTCCTTTTCGGCCTGGTCCGCGTCCTCGTAGCGCTTTTGCACTTCGAACGCGAATTCGTTGGCGCCGCCGTGCTTCGGGCCGCGCAGCGCGCCGATGCCGCCGCAGATGGCGCTGTACATGTCGGAACCGGTGCCGGCGACCACGCGGCAGGCAAAGGTGGAGGCGTTGTACTCGTGCTCCGCATAGAGGATCAGCGAAGTGTGCATGGACTTGACCAGGAGTTCGGAGGGTTCCTTGCCGTGCAGCAGGTGCAGGAAATGTCCGCCGATGGAGTCGTCGTCGGTTTCCACCTCGATGCGCCGCCCGTTCTGGCTGTAGTGGTACCAGTAGAGCAGCATCGAGCCGAGGCAGGCCATCAGCCGGTCGGCGATGTCGCGCGCGCCCGGATGGTTATGGTCGTCCTTTTCCGGCAGCACCGTGCCCAGCACCGACACGCCAGTGCGCATCACGTCCATGGGATGGGCCGAGGCCGGCACCCATTCGAGCGCGGCCTTGACGTTGGCCGGCAGTCCGCGCAGGGCCTTGAGCTTGAGCTTGTAGCCGTCCAGCTCCGCCTGGGTGGGGAGCTTGCCGTGGACCAGCAGATAGGCGATCTCCTCGAATTCGCAGGCGTCGGCGATGTCGAGAATGTCGTAGCCGCGATAGTGCAGGTCGTTGCCGGTGCGGCCGACGGTGCACAGCGCGGTGTTGCCGGCAGTTATGCCGGAAAGGGCAACCGATTTTTTCGGCTTGGGCGCGGCCGGGGCCGCATCTGCCATCTTTTGCTCGTTCATGTCTTCTCCTTTGCGAACAGTTGGTCCAGCTTGGTTTCGTACGAGTGATAGTCGAGGTAGTCGTACAGCTCGTTGCGCGTCTGCATGCTGTCGACGACGTTCTTCTGCGTGCCGTCGCGGCGCACCGCCTGATAAACATTGAGCGCTGCCTTGTTCATCGCGCGGAAGGCCGAAAGGGGATAGAGCACGATGGCGACATCGGCTGCGCGCAGTTCGTCGACGGTGAAATAGGGCGTGGCCCCGAACTCGGTGATATTGGCGAGTATCGGCACCTTCACTGCCGCGGCGAATTTGCGGTACATCGAGAGCTCGGTCATGGCCTCGGGGAAAATCGCGTCGGCGCCGGCCTCGACGCAGGCCACGGCGCGCTCGATGGCGCGCGGGAGTCCCTCTACCGCAAGCGCATCGGTGCGCGCCATGATGAAAAAATCCGGGTCGGTCCTGGCATCGACCGCGGCCTTGATGCGGTCGACCATCTCCTCCTTGGTTACCAGTTCCTTGCCGGGCCGGTGACCACAGCGCTTGGCGCCTACCTGGTCCTCTATGTGCATGGCGCCGGCGCCGAATTTGATCAGCGCTTTCACCGTGCGCGCGACGTTGAAGGCGCTGGAGCCGAAGCCGGTGTCAACATCGACCAGCAGCGGCAGCGCGCACACATCGGTGATGCGGCGCACGTCGATGAGCACGTCGTCCAGGTTGCTGATGCCCAGATCGGGCAGGCCGAGGGAACCAGCGGCCACGCCTCCGCCGGAGAGATAGATCGACTTGTAGCCGCTGCGCTCGGCCAGCCGCGCATGATAGGCATTGATTGCGCCGATCACCTGCAGCGGTTGCTCTTCCTTCATTGCGGCGCGGAACCGTGCGCCCGCTGACATCTGTTGTGTCATATCGACCTTTCAAAGGACCTGTTTCAAAATGAAGGGTTGTCCCCCCATGCTCTCCCGGCGCACTGGCCGCTTGTATGGTTGCGCAGCCGCCTCTTGAGGACGGGAACGCAAAAGTCTACGAGCTTCGTCGATCGGACAGTTTAACGCAGGTCAAATGCTAGCGCGTTTGTGGGCATGGCCATTGTCGCCGGGACGACAGATGGCTGGCGCCGGCGCTAGCTGAAAAACGCCCTGTCCGCCTCGGCCGGAATCGCGACGCCTGTGACCTTCGCTTTTTGCAGCACTTCCCAGTAGTAGCGATAGGTGGCGCGATCGTGCAGTTCGCCGGCATACTGGATCGGGCCCCAGTCGGTCCTTTGCGCCGCGAGCAGGATGGCGGCGCCGTTCTCCACCTCGGAGTGATCGGGCTTCATCGCGTCAACGATGGGCTGGATTTGCGCCGGGTAAATGGACCACATGCGCAGAAAACCGAATTCGCTGCGGGCGCGCCGGGCATCGTCGTAAATGACGGCAGTGTCCTTCAACTCCAAGGTCACGTTGTGCGCGGGTACGAGGCCGTTGGCGAGCGCCGCCGCGACGATCTCCGTCTTTGCGCGCACGATCAACTTGTGCTCGAACTGGCCGGGGCTGCGCATGGTGGCGGCGCCAAGCGCGCCGTGATGGTCGGAAACGAAATCCATCAGCCCGAACGCGAGCGACTGCATCCAGGGGAGGGCGGCGATGTCCCAGATCTGGCGCAATGCGCCATGGGTCTCGATGATCACGTGGATCGGAATCTGGCGCCGTACCCGGCTGTGGGCGGCCACGCGCTGGACATAGACAATCGCCTCGGCCACCTGTTTCGCGCTGGTCGCTTTGGGCAGGGTAATGTGGGACAGAGAATCGCCGGCGCCGCTCACCAGGATGTCCAGATCCTGTTTCCAGTGCGCATGGCCAGGGTCGTGAATGCGCACGCCGGCCATTTTTCTTTTGTTGGCGGGACTGTTGAGCACGCGCACGACCATCTCGGCGTGTTCTTTTTCGCGCCCTGCCTGCGCCCCGTCTTCGCAGTCGCAGGTGAGATCGAACAGCGGGCCGATGCTTTCCTGCAGCTCAAGCGTCCGCAGCATCAGCTTTTCGCTGCCTGCGTAATGCTCGCAGGAAGGAATGATAGGAAAGGGTTTCTCGCCCTTGAACAGTGCCTCGCCCGGATGCAGCGGCATGCTCATACGCGGCGTACGCCCGGCAGCGCCGCAAAACGCAGCAGACCGATCCGGAAACTAGCCATGCAATTCCCGGATCAGGGTGTGGCGGGTATGGATATTGACGCGGTCTTAGCCCAGCAGGTGCTTCACGCCATCGCGCTCTTCATGCAACTCCTTGAGTGTGGCGTCCATGCGGGTGCGGGCGAAATCGCTTACTTCGATGCCCTTGACGAGCTGAAATTCGCCATTCTTGCAGGTTACCGGCTGGCCGTAAATCACACCCTCGGCGATGCCGTAGCTGCCATCGGAGGGTATCCCCATGGAAATCCAGTTTCCCTCGGGCGTTCCCAGCGCCCAGTCGCGCATATGATCGATAGCCGCGCTGGCCGCGCTGGCGGCCGAGGACAGACCGCGCGCCGCGATGATGGCGGCGCCACGCTTTTGTACGGTCGGGATGAAATTGGTTTCCAGCCACGCCTGGTCGTTGATCATGGGCCAGACTTTCTTGCCGTCAGCCTCGGCCTGGAACAGGTCCGGATACTGGGTGGCCGAATGGTTGCCCCACACGGTCACTTTGCGCAGACTGGTGACCGGCTTGCCGATTTTGGCGCTGATCTGCGACAGCGAGCGGTTGTGGTCCAGGCGCATCATGCCGGTAAACTGCCGCGGCGACAGGCTGGGCGCGTTTTTCATCGCGATCAGCGCATTGGTGTTGGCCGGGTTGCCGACGACCAGCACTTTCACTTTGCGGCTCGCAACCGCATCGAGCGCCTTGCCCTGCGGCACGAAGATCGCTCCGTTGGCTTCCAGCAGGTCCTTGCGCTCCATTCCCGCGCTGCGCGGGCGCGCGCCGACCAGGATCGCATAATCGGCGTCCTTGAACGCCACCATCGGATCGGAGGCGGCAGACATGCCGGCGAGCAGCGGAAAAGCGCAGTCGTTGAGTTCCATCATCACGCCGGCCAACGCTTTCTGCGCCTTCTCGTCCGGGATTTCCAGCATTTGCAGAATGACCGGCTGGTCCTTGCCGAGCATGTCGCCGGCGGCGATGCGAAACAGAATACTGTAACCGATCTGACCAGCGGCACCGGTGACTGCGACACGAACGGGTGATTTGGACATATTAAGACTCCATTAAATGGTTAGCGTATGGACGGAAATTGACAGATGGCGGGTGGAACGTGTCTGGTGTGTAGGAGGTCTGAGTCGGTTGCTACGTTTAGGTCGCGCTGTAAGCGAACATTGCGAGGCAGGGGGATATCCCCGCTTGGCGTCGAAAATACTAGGTTTAATGCACCTGAGTGTCAACCGCGTTCTGACACTGCTTTGACGAGGATCAACCTTCCTGCCTAAGGTTCACCGCCGACTCCGGCCTTCGCCGTTGCGCAATCCTGCGCAAGCCGAATTTGGAAATACCGCAATGACCTCGGCCAGGGCCAGGCAGGACTGATCGCCGGTCCTCGCGCGCAGGCGTGACTCGGTCGGGTGCTCGCGCGCGGCCGGGACAGTGCGCGCCGGTTCCCGCGCGCAGGCGTGACCCTTGCCGGCGGCGGCACAATTCCCGCCGGTATTGACGCAAATCAATACCGGCACCCTATGTTCAGCCAAAATCAACCATCGCGAACGGCGCAAGGTGCGGGCGGTTCCTCGCTATCCTTCGCGTGCCTGAACTGAATTCGCTGGTTCACACAGTGGAGTTGGGTGCGCTATTGGACACGGAAGAATGGAACAGACTGCGCTGGCAATGCCGCCGCGGTGTGCTGGAACTGGACCTGGTGCTGGAGCGCTTTCTGGAGAAGCACGGCGACCGACTGCAGGGTGAGCGCCTGAGTTCATTCCAGACACTTCTGACCTATACAGACAATGAGATATTGGATCTGGTCCGCGCGCGCACCGAGTGCCGCGACGCGCGCTTCGTCGAGTTGGTGCAATGGATGCGCAACTGCCGAGACCGTACGGGTTCCGAATGTTCCACCGATGGCAAAAAAGATGATGATGGAGTTCACTTCACTCGTGATTCGCCTTGATTCTTCGCAGCAGCTGCGCCTGGGTGGCGAGTGCCCGGCGCCGCATGTCGATGGCGAAGCCCCGCGGCCGGCCACGCGCAATATCATGCCCGTTTCCCCCGCGAGAATTACGATTCGTACCGCTTAAATGGTTCTGTTCGTGCATTTCTAAACTCAGCAAGCAATAGGAGATCAGGCACATGACGCAGTTAAAGGACAAGTTGTCGGAAAAGATTCAGGCGCACCGTCCCCGCACCGCCAAGCTCACCAAGGAATACGCGGACGTTGTCATCGACAAGGTCGATATCGGGCAGTGCATGGGCGGAGCCCGAGACATCAGGTGCCTGGTCACAGACATCTCCTACCTCGATCCGCAGGAAGGGATACGCTTCAGGGGCAAGACCATCCCGGAAACGTTTGCGGCCCTCCCCAAGGCCCCGGGCTCCGTTTATCCGACCGTCGAGTCCTTCTGGTATTTCCTCCTCACCGGCGATGTTCCCACACAGGCGCAGGTGGACGAAGTCGTTGCACAGTGGAAAACGCGCCAGGAAGTTCCCAAATACGTGTTTGACGTGCTCCGCGCGCTGCCGCGGGACAGCCATCCGATGGTAATGCTCTCCACCGGTATCCTGGCTTTGCAGAAGGATTCCAAGTTTGCCGCTCACTACAACTCGGGCAAGTTCAACAAGATGAACGCCTGGGAATCGGTGTACGAGGATGCCAGCGACCTCGTGGCCCGCATCCCCGTCATCGCCGCCTTCATTTACAACCTGAAGTACAGGGACGATAAGCAGGCCTCCATAGATCCGAAGCTGGACATGGGCGCGAATTTTGCCCACATGATCGGCCAGAGCGAACAGTATAGAGATGTGGCGCGCATGTACTTCATTCTCCACTCCGACCACGAATCCGGCAACGTTTCGGCCCACACCACCCACCTTGTGCACTCGGCATTGTCCGACCCCTACTATGCGTATTCTGCCGGCCTCAATGGCCTGGCAGGCCCGCTCCATGGCCTTGCCAACCAGGAAGTGCTCAGCTGGACCATGAAGTTCCAGGAGAAGTACTGCAAAGGTATTGAGCCCACCAAGGAACTGATCACCAAAGCCCTCTGGGATACGCTCAATTCCGGCCAGGTCATTCCCGGCTATGGCCACGCCGTCCTGCGCAAGACCGATCCGCGCTATATGTCGCAGCGCGAATTCTGCCTCAGGACTCCGGGCCTCAAGGACGATCCGCTGTTCAAGCTGGTCTCCATGATTTTCGAAGTTGCGCCGGGCGTCCTTGGCGAGCACGGCCACACCAAGAACCCTTGGCCCAACGTCGACGCCCAATCCGGTGTCATCCAGTGGTACTACGGCCTCAAGAACTGGGATTTCTATACTGTCTTGTTCGGTGTCGGGCGCGCCTTGGGCTGCATGGCCAATATCACCTGGGACCGCGCCCTGGGCTACGCCCTTGAGCGTCCCAAGTCGGTCACCACCGACATGCTCGAGAAGTGGGCCGCCGAAGGCGGCAGGAAATAGATGTGGCTCAGTATGTTAGGGCGGGGTTGGGGGTTTCTCCCTGAGTAGAGCCCCCTCCGGCTGAGGATATTTGCGCCGCTGCCGCGCGCCGCTTCCAGAGTGGAAGGCGAGCGGCGCGGTGAATACGCAGACCCGGGTCGCCCTGCCGGTATAATCGGTTGGTTCTGTGATGCAGGTGATAGGGGCTAAACCGTGACGACGGGTCGAACGGACGATTCCTCCCAGGCCATACCCGACTACCGGGAAGGGATCAAAAAGGAAGTCGCCGAGATTAAGTTCCTCATCCACGACCTGCGCGTCGAGGGCTTTTTCAACGACATCCTGCATTACCAGGTCACCCTCAACACCGACCTCGAAATCTACAATATCGAGCAGGCGCAGGTTCTGCACGGTGCCGATGTTCAGGAGCTGAAGTCCAAGCTCGGCGCTGCGCGTAAGGCGTTTCAGGACTATTCGAACGCGGTGAAGAGTTTCTCGCCGGACCGAACGGTCCTGCTCCTTGGTCACCGCTATGTGGACGCCATTCACGAGACCTGCCATCTGATTCTCAGCCCGCTGTGGGGGCGCTCGGATCAGGTGCTTACCTTCCTGCCCGAAGAGGCCCGCTCGGTGCGCTCGCGGCGCCACTACCGCAACTGCATCAGCTGGCTTTACGGCGTGCACCTGCGCATTACGGCGTTTCGCGAGGAATCGATTGGCGCGAGTGTCCCGGTGGAGTTCGACATCGCCGAGGATCTGCGCGATTTCACGCAGGACGTTGTGCGCGGGTATGTGATCGAGAAGTCCGAGGCCCGGGTGGAGTTGCAGTTCGAACGGATGGATCCGGCGGTGATTGTCGGCAGACGCCAGCGTTTCCGCCGCATGTACTTCAACCTGGTGATGAACGCTGTCGACGCCATGAGCGGGCGCAAGGCGGGTGCGGTGCGCGTGAGCACCGTCATTGAAGGCGACCGCGTGGCGCTGCGCGTGTGCGACGACGGCGTGGGCATACCCCCGGAGAAGATCCTGCAGCTCCTCACTGACCGCCAGACGCTGGACGGCGAGATCCACTCGCTCGGTTTCGTGTTTGTGCGCCAGACGGTC
>ORJL011376416.1_pt1 | contig 10282 bp, 20 predicted proteins | sample 1779941 | NCBI WGS metagenome assembly ORJL01 (sample SAMEA104232317, study PRJEB22302) | groundwater metagenome | biome: forest; feature: aquifer; material: groundwater | place: USA | collected 2011-08-07 | depth 5.8 m | reverse complement strand
TGGCGCGCTAGTGGGCATCACCGGCGCCGAACACGCGGCGCTGACCAAGCAGGCCGCCGCGGAGGTGTGCGCTCGCTGCGGAACCTGGCTTGAGGTGGCCGTGCAGGCCGAGCCAGTGCAAACCTACGTGCTCCGGTGCGGCAAGTGCGGCGTCAACAACCCCGACACCCGGCCCCGGCATGTGGACACCAACGAGCGGCGCTTTCGCCGGGGCGAGGCGCTGACCATGATGGAACTGATGACTTTGAGCAGGACGCTCAGCAACAGGATGCGCCGGGAGGAAGCCCGCACGGGCGCGGTGGACCCGAAAACGATGGCATTGTGGGAGGAAGTTGAGATGGCACAGGGAAGCAACAGCAAAGAGATCACGGTACAGCCGGTGCGCGAGGTCGTCACCGAGGAGCAGGCGGTGCGGTTTCTGGACATGGCGAATTTGGGCAGGATGACGCCGGCGGTGCGGGACATGGCGCTCGAGGTGATGCGGCTGACCGGCCTGAATCCGGCGCTGCGCGAGATCACGATCTACGAGGGCGCGCTGTACGTCATGGCCGACGGCTACCGCAAATTGCTCAACAAGAGCGGCACGTTTGACGGGATGCCCGAGCCGCCGCACTACTTGAGCGCGGACGAAAAGGCGGCGCAGGGATACAGCCCGTCGCAGATCGTGGTCCGGGTTGCGCTGCAACGGAAGGGCCAGCGGTTCCCGGTCTACGCCATCGGCGTCGCCGACCCCAAAAACCCGCTCCGCAACAACCCGGTGGAGAAAACGCACCCGCAGGTCATGGCCGAAACCCGCGCCTATCGCCGGGCGGCGCGCGCTGGCTGGCAGGACGTGCTGAGCGGCTACGGCCTCGACTATGACCCCGAAGAGGAGCAGCCGGAACGCCGGTTCGGGGCCAGCGCAGCGGACGCGGAGCCGGACGTTGACGTGATCACTGGTGAAATCTTGCCGGACGCCGGCCTCCCGATGCAGGACTACGACGCAGCGCCCACCGACGACGCGGATGAGACCGATCGCACGGAGACGCCCGCCGACCGGCTGGTGCGCGAAGGGCTGGCGCTGGGCTGGTCGGTGGACCAGATCGAGAAGTCGGCGCGAACCTGGTTCGGCGGCCCGCTCGAAAAGGCGACGGATGCCCAGGTCGAGAGCGTGCTGGCGATGCTTCGCAAGGGCGGCGCGGCGGCGGCGCGACCATGACCGTGACGCTGCCTGAACTGATTTCGATGCTGGCGCGACATCACGCATGGACGCCCGGTCAGGTTCACCCAGACGGTTCCGTGGATGCCAGGGTGTTGTGCTGGAGTTGCCGCGAGGTATGGCCTTGTGACGCGGCCCGCCTGGGGGCGGCGCTGAAAGAAGTCTTCAACGCGGCGGTGCGGCCATGACGCTACAGCATCACCTGTCCCGCGGCGCACGGCGCGAGGTCACGGTGACCGCGGCGCTCCAGGTGTGGCGCACCGCCGCCGGGGAGTACGCGCTGGGGCGCACTATCCGCGCAGCGTCCTCCCGGCCCGTGGCGCTGCAACTGGGAACGCTGGGCGTGGCGTTGACCACGATGGGCGGCGAGTTGGGCCTGAGCCAGGACGAGATACGGGAGGCGCTTGGCGGCCCCTCCCTTGCAGAGAGGGGGGGGCTAATGTCGCAGAGTAGCGGCGCCCCGGCAGAGCAGCACGCGCACCGCTACGTCACCGATCCGGTGGCGCTGCCCACCGGCGAGCGCGAGGGCCGCTGCGACTGCGGCGCCTACCGGCGGTATCCGTTGGAGCCGGTGATACCGGGCCGGTTCGAGTCGCAGCAGCGAAGCGGCGCGGTGTGACGGCTGCCATTCGGCGCGGAGCGGGGCAAGCGCGGCGGCGAGTCCACGGCGGCGGGCACGGCACGCCTGCGGTTTCGGGACCGCTCGCGGTAGAGCATAGGTGGCGAGGAGGGCGCGATGGGCTTGGACACGACACACGATTGCTGGCACGGGGCCTACAGCGCATTTGGCCGGTGGCGGCAAGAGATTGCGGGAGCGGCTGGCTATGGTGAACTGGGGGCTTACTACGGCTACGGTGGTCAGCGGGATTGGCCGGAGGGCGATGCGCTGGTGGAACTGCTGGACCATTCGGACTGCGACGGCGAGTTGCCGGTATCCGTGCTGCTCCCTCTGGCCGCCCGACTGGAAGAGATCAAGCCGGCGCTGGCGGACGATTGGGCTGTTGACAGGGCCGAACAGTTTATCGCTGGACTCAGGCTCGCCGCGGAGCGGGGAGAGCCGGTAGAGTTTCAGTAGGGCGGGATAGAGAGAGAGGAGCGAGTCAACATCATGGTCAATCTCAACACCCTGAGCGATCTCGATTTGCTGGCGGAACTGGACGGCGGGCGGTTCACCGCTACGCTGGCGAACGCGATCCGCAACGTTGCCTACCAGACCTCCGAGATCGGCGCACGCGGGCGCGTCACCGCCACGATCACCGTTGATTCTGAGCAGATCGGGCGGGTGGTGATTGAGGCGGTGGTCAAGGAGGCGCCGCCGGTGCGCTCGCCGGAAGGCACGGCCTTCCTGGTCGAACAGGGGGCCATGCGGCGCACGGGGCCGCTTCAGGGAGAGTTCGGCCCGGAGGTCATGGCGGCGGCGAAACGGATCGCTGATCTCGGGGGGCGGCTTGAGGTCCGCGAGGCAGCGCCATGAGAGAGCCGGACTGCCGCGCCGCGGTGGCTGCGCTGCTGGCGGCCGGCTTCCCCCCGCCCGAGATTGAGCGGGCCATGATCCGGGAACTGCGGCGGCAGACGGCGGGCCAGTGGCGGCGGTACGAGTCCGGCACCTGGTACACGCAGACGCCGGAGGAGGCAGCCAAGCATGCCTATCAGGAAGAGTGGAGCCGCCGGATGCGGGAACTAGACCGGACGCTGGACCGGGCGCTGGAATCCGGGCAGGCGGCGCTGCTGTGACCACGCCAGTAGGCACCCGCGTTCGCATCCGCTCCGCCTTCCGCGGAGACCCGGTGAACGGCAGAGAGGGCACGGTGGAGGCCGCCACCGACGCCAACATGGTCAAGCGGCTGGGGGAGTTCACGGTGCTGGTCCGTTTCGACATTCCGGTGATGCAGCCGGACGGCTATGCCATGCACCGCTCGTACTTCGCGCCGGGCGAACTGGAGCGGCTCGGACTGGCGACGGGAGAGGGACAGGAGGCGGCGCAACCATGACCGAGTTCGAGTTAGTCAAGGATTTGACCCTCCGGATAGACGATGTGCTGGCGTTGACGGGCGCTCCCGACGAGGACGCCGACCTGGCCTATGAACTGCTGGCACAGGGCAATGCCGCCGTCAAGAAATTGCTGCAGGACAAGTGGCTGCAAGAGCGAGGAACCGAGCCATGAGGTGCAGCAACTCCGGCGAGCGGGCGAACACCGGCAGACGCGGGCAGGGCGGCGCTGGCTACCACGCCAAGTGCCCGGCGTGCAACCGGCTGATACGGGTCACGGCCAGCAGGCCCGCCAAGTTCGTCACGCACGATACCACAGCGGCGGCGGCGGTGCCAGCGGGAGGCGCACCATGAAAGTTTACGTGTTGACCGAGCGGATGTGGGAAGAACATGCGACGCACCCCGAAACGGATGTGATCGGCACCTATGAGACGCTCTATGCCGCCAGGGAGGCCGCCCAGGGACGTTTCCAGTACCACACTCGCAACACGCCCTACGCCCTACCGCCGCTGGAATGGGATATCGAGGACGACAAGGAGGCGATCAGCGAGGAGCGCACCGTTCGGCATGACTACGTCACCGGGTACGTCACCTACCTGGCGACGGCCTACGAGGTGCAGCCATGACCAACGCCATCCGGCCCGGCGACCCGTGTCCCGGCGGCGGCACGCTGTACGGCCTTCCGAGACGGCGCGGCCTGCCCGACTCCGGCTTGTGCCCGGTGTGCGGGCGGTGGACGCAGATCACGGTGCGAACGCCAGCGCGGTGGTTTCAGCACGCGACGTCGTTGCTTCAGAGGGAGACGCCATGAAGATGCCAGCGCCGTACTACCAGGACGAACTCACTCGGTTGTATTTGGGTGATTGCAGAGACATCCTCCCACTGCTGGAGCCGGGGTCGGTTGATTTGGTCCTGACCGACCCGCCCTACGGAATCGCATTAGATACTAGTAATGAGAAATATCATCATGGTATTTCTCGTAATAGGATTGTAGGCGACGCTGATATATATGACCCTGTTCCGATAATTGAATTAGGTCTTCCGTCAATTATTTGGGGCGGCAATGTGTTCGCTAACAGTTTGCCACCTTCTGTCGGCTGGCTATGTTGGAACAAAACAGTCAGGGACAACGCGCATATACATCAGGGAGATATGGAACTAGCTTGGACTAATTTCATTCGACGACCGCGTGCATTGCAGCATCTATGGATAGGTGCCTATAAAGACTCTGAATCTGGACAGCGGGCGCAACATCCCACCCAGAAGCCGGTTGCGCTAATGGAATGGTGCATCTCAATTGCCACGGAATACATTGCAGTTAATAGCGTCCTCGATCCCTACTGTGGCAGCGGCACCACCCTGGTCGCCGCACGCCTTATGGGCCGCCGCTCCATCGGCATCGAGATTGACGAACGCTACGCAGCCGCTACCGTGGAGCGCCTGCGCCAGACCGTGATGAACCTGTACCCCATGCCAGCCGCGCCGGACGGCGAGCAAGGGGCGCTGCTGTGAACCGCATCTGTTTGACTACAGGGTACAGCGAGTGGCAGGACCGTTCAGCCCGGCTGTACGCGTCCGGGCAGCGGCAATCGTGGTGCCCCGGCTGCGCCAAATGGCTCTGGCCCGCCGAAACATGCGACTGCCCTGCCAGCCCGGTGCGGTTGACCAGCAGGGGCTTTGATACAATGGTGGCGGCGGCGAAACGCCAGTACCAGCTGGACGCGAATGAGCGCAAGCACAGGGCGGAGTTTGACGCCGCCCGCAAGGAAGCAGCGAGGAAGTAGCCATGAACCGCAAGCGCACGCCGCGCCGGTCGGAGCAAGCCCTGCTGGAAGCCGAAGCGCACGCGGAGCGGCTTGCCGTTGGCCGGGACCGCCGGGAGTGGCGGTACAGCTTCCCGTATCTCCCGCCCAGCATCAACGGCGCATACTTCGGCAACCACCACCTGAAACCGGAGGTGGCCGGCCTCATGGAGAGCATGGCGATGGAGGCGCTGCTGGCGGGTTTCCGCTCCAAGCCGGGCGTGCGCTACCGCTGGCGGCTGGTGTTCGTGGTGGCTCCCAGCACCGGGCGGCGCAAGTGGGACGCGTCAAACCTCGTGAAATTGTGGGAGGATGCGACGTTCGGGAGCGCCAATGACGACATGGTGATCCACGGCGAGTTCGCTAAGGTGCTTCACCCGGCCATCCCGCCGTCGCCAAAGGGCAGCCGTCAGAAGCGGGGACACACCTTCGTCACGATCTGGCGGGTCGCGCTTGGCGACGAATGGAAGCTGACCGAAGAGGAAGAGCGGGCGCTGCTGGCGGCGCACCGGGCACAGGAGGCAAGCGAGCCATGACGCTGAAACAGCGGGCGGACAGAATCAGGAGCACGTTCTACGGGGTGATGGACTGCCGCAGTTACCACGGCGGCGTGCTCGGACGCCAGCGGGATTACCCCACCGCGAAAGCCTTCTGGGCCGCCCTGCGCGAGTACGAGCTTGGGTGGAACGGCCCGTGGGCCAGCGAGGTAATCCTGCTGGATGAGGTAATCCCGGTGTGGCTGGCCTATCGTGTGGGGCTGGATGAGGACGGCAAGCCGGTGCATGGCTTTCAGGTGGTGATGCCCGGAGCACGGGGCGCAACGCCCGGATGGTGCTGGGGCGGTTACGTACACCCAAAGGCGCACCGGGCACAGGCGCAGGAAGGGAGCGGCGCACCATGATCGACTACCACCGCCTCGCAATGGATCTCGACATCATGGGCGTAGAATCCGAACGCTTAGGCCATGCGGCTCTCGCCAGTGCGCTCTACGTCGCCGCCGCCATGTGCGAGGAGCAAACGCTAAGTGACCTGGCCGGCCTGCCCGAGCCGCGCCCGAGGACAGAGGCCATCATCCGGGGCAGCCTGGAGTCACTGCGGGCAGCGGCAGCAGCGGTTTCAACGAAGCAGGAAGAGCGGGAGCACGCCGGGTGCCTCCCGGCTCAGGGCTAGGCCGGCACCACCGGCTTGACTTTGTACGTTTACCCTGCTACCATTACAGCATAACTAGGAGGTAGCGATGAAGTACGTAGAGGTTCTTCTCCCCGGATACGAATGCCTTGAGTGCAAGCACCGCTGGAAGCCGCGGGTTCCGGGGGAACCGCCCCTGAAGTGCCCGCGCTGCCAGGCGCAGTTTGCGGAATGGAACCGGCCTCAGCGCCAACCGGCCTAGCCGTGCCTACATCGCCGCCCCTATGGGCAATTCCGATTTGGAACCGATTCAGCGGAGCGAAGGGCAGCGGGAACCAGTGGACCGTGCGCTGTCCCGCGCCGGGCCATGCCGACAAAAACGCCAGCGTGAGCTTTCACGCCGACGAAGAGCGCATCCTGATCACCTGTCACCGCGGCTGCTCGACCGAGAGCATTCTGACGGCGCTACATCTGGAGATGGCCGACCTGTTCCGCGACCGCAACGGCGCTACGCCGGACCCGCTGCCCTTCGGGGCACGCAAGGGCAAGGCGGGTGACGGCGGCGGCACGCTGGTGGACATCTACCGCTACACCGACGGGGCCGGGACCGTGCTGGCGGAAAAGGGCAGGTTCGAGCTAGACGAAAAGGAGTTGAGCGGCAAGCCCAAGAAAACGTTCAAATGGCGGCTGCCCGGCGCTGACGGCTGGCGCGGCACGGACGGCCTGCCCATGTCGGCAATGGCCCTCTACGGCGCCGAAGACGTGCTGCACGCGCCCGGCGGCCAGACGGTGTACTACGTCGAGGGCGAGCGGGCCGCGGAGGCGTGCCGGGCAGCGGGGCTGCTGGCGGTGACGCACGCCGGCGGGGCTTCGACCAGGGAGTTCGGGGACGCGCTGGAAGTGCTGCGCGGCCGCAAGGTGGCGCTATGGCCGGACAACGACGGGGCGGGCCGGGAGTACATGGCGGCGGTCCACGCCCGGTTGAACGGGGTGGCCGCTGAAATCAGGGTGGTGGCGGTGCCGTTGCCGGTCAAGGGCGACGCGGTAGAGTGGTTCGGCGGCGGCGGCACGGTGGCGCAACTGGAAGCCGGGGCGCTGCTGGTGGACGGCCCCTCGGTGGAATACCACGGCGCCGATCACATCATCATCACCATGCCGTTGCCGGGCCTGGGCGCGGTGCGCTTCGACTTTGACGAAATTGAGAAGTCCCGGCACGAACTGGAGTGTGAGCTTGGCATCACCGTCGAGATGCCCGGCGTCTCCCGGACTCCGCACAACGACAGGATCAACCTGCTTTCACCGACCACGAAAACCAACCTGAGACGGGAGCTTCAGGAGATTTACGGCAAGACGGTGCCCTGGGCGGCGCTGCTCAATGAGGTGTTCGCGCTGGCAAGGGCGCGGTTTCTGGCCTATGACAGGAGCGTTGACGTGTTCGACTCGCAACCCATCACGGAAAGCGACCTCTTCTTCCACCATCCCCTGATTCCCAAGGACCACATCACCATCCTCTTCGGCGACCGGGCGAGCACCAAGAGCTACATCGCCGCCGAGATCGCCTTTTGCGCCGCCATCGGCGAGCCGTTCCTGAACTGGCGCATGCCGATGGGGCCGGTCCTGTTCGGTGACTATGAGGACTCGGAAGGCAATTTCCGGCGGCGCATTGACCGGATCGCCGCCGGCCTGGGGCTGGCCTTGATGCCGGACATGATCCACTACCTGAACCTCATGGGGCTGCCGCTGGCGGACATGCGGAAGACGATCAAGAAAAAGCTGGTGGATTCCGGCTGCGTGCTGTTCGTGGTGGACTCTGCCGGCCCGGCCACCGGGGGGCGGCCCGAAGAAGCCGAGCGGGCGATAACGTTCATGGAGGCGCTGCGAACGCTGGGCGTGACGGTGCTGGTGATCGCACACGTGCCGAAGAACCACGGCCCGGCGCAGCCCGAAGACCCCTTCGGATCGTCGTTCTACAGCAACCTAAGCCGGCGCACCTGGTACGTTCAGCGGGTGCAAGAAGAGGCCAGCGACGTCGTTGACGTGGGGCTGTACTGCAAGAAGGTCAACGACGGCCCCACGCCGCGGCCCGTCGCCTTGCGGGTGACGTTTGAGGGCCTGAGCGGCCCCGTCACGATCAAGCGGGCGGACATGCAGGACACCCCGGCGTTGCAGGCAAAGCGGCCCTTGCGCTACCGGATATGGGATGCGCTGGCGACACCCCGCACGGTGGCGTCGCTGGTGTCGGTAATGGACCCCGCCGGCGAAGAGGGCAAGGCGCTGGCGAACTCTATCGACCACGCGCTGCGAAACCGGCCCGGCGATTTCCTGATTGTCGGACATGAAATAGCGGAGAATGGTGGCAGACCGGCTACAGTGTGGGGCCGTGTCGCACGGGAGCACGCCTAGTTGTCGCACCTTTTCGGACGGAGTAGGGGGTTGTCGCACCTTTTCGGACTAAGGTAATAGTAAAGAGGCCGAAAACACCCCGAAGGGGTTTTCGGACTTTCCCCGTCTCTATAGGGAATCCGAAATCCGAAAACCCTCCGACAGCCATATTAGGAACAAAGTGAGGCATTGATGAACGCGCAAGAGGCGAGCTTGGCGGAAACGATGTTGGTCAACGTGGCCCGGCTGCTGGCGCAGGTGCCGCTGGAGGAATACAGGCAGGAGTACCTCTATGGCCCTAATGGCTGGCGGCGCTTCACGCCTAATTGGGAGGCCACGAAGCAGCAACGGGAGGCAGAACGCGAGCTCATCGAGGCGGCGCTGCCGCTGTGGCGGCTGGCTACGGCGGGCGTAGGCGAATTGAAGGGGGATGCAAATGGCGCGATTTAGTCAGAAACCCATAGTCATCGAGGCTGTGCGAGCACGGCACCTCATCAACGATGCCACCAATAACTGGCCCGGATTGCCGGATTGGTTCAGGGCGGCCTACGAACAGTATGACATTTTCATCCGCTCTGACTGCATAGAAATTCGGACACTTGAAGGCCGGATGACAGCGGCTATGGACGACTGGATTATTAGGGGAGTCCAGGGTGAGTTGTACCCCTGTAAGGACGGCATATTCCGTGCCACCTACGATCTCGTTGAGTAGCAAGTTGCCGCCGATGCGGTGGACGCGGGCGCAGCAGGCGTAGGGCGTAGGAGAGGGGGGCGGCGCGGGCATGGGAATGGGCAGACGTTCGGCAGAGCACGCGCTGGCGGTGCTGGAGCGGGCTGGCATTCGGGGTGAACTCCGGGAGGCGGAGCACGGCACGCAGCGGCGGTGGAACATCCAGGTTGAGGGCGACAGGTGGCCCCTCCTGACGGAACTGAACGTGATTGAGCGGCTGTACGCCGGGGAGGCGGCAACGGTGAACCCCTGGGGGCGCAAGGAAGCGGGGCAGGGCACGCCGTTCTGCGGAGCCTGCCTTGAGGACAAGCCAGATGTGGATGCGGAGTACTGCCCGGAGTGCGCGTCGCCGGACGGGCCGTAGGAGAGGGGAGCGGCGAGCGATGGTTGAGCCTGAACGTGGACGGGCACATGTGGATTAAGGATGGCTCCGGCATGGCCGGAAGCGGCGCTCACGACGCCAAAGCCGTAAAACGCCCCGCGATTGCGTGGCGGCTTTCCTGGTGCAAATGGCAGGGTGTTCTGAAGGGGTGACGCGATGGCTTATTTGAAAGGGATTCCGCTGTACGAGTGCCGGGTGTGCCGGGCCAGGGCGTCGGTGGAACTGTTCAATCACCGCAATGCCAGCAACGGTTACTACTGCGCCCGGCACGGCAAGCAGGCGCTGGCCCAGATGGAGGCGAGAGAACGCCTACCTGAAGGGGTGACGCGATGACAATGCAAGCTCACGAGACGCTGGCGGAAGCAACCGAGCGGCTGTGCCTCCGGTGCGAGCACTGGACCACGAAGCGGACGAGCACGGTGATGGCCTGCGGGCCGGGTGGCAGCGTGACGTACCAGCGGGAGTACGAGGAGGAGGAGCCATCCTGCAAGGCGCGCTTGCGTCCGCTCACGTCGGACGGCGGCGACTGCCCGTACTGGTCGGCGCGAAAGGCGGTGGACGCATGAAGGGCGAAGAGGCGGGATGGTACACGTTGACGGGCAACCCGGACAAGGATGATGACCGGACGCTACTGTTGGAGTCTGAGGCCATTGAGTCCATGCCGCCTTCGG
>ORJL010589642.1_pt1 | contig 10283 bp, 7 predicted proteins | sample 1779941 | NCBI WGS metagenome assembly ORJL01 (sample SAMEA104232317, study PRJEB22302) | groundwater metagenome | biome: forest; feature: aquifer; material: groundwater | place: USA | collected 2011-08-07 | depth 5.8 m | reverse complement strand
GGGTCCACCCGGAAGACGTCCACCCAGATGGGGTTGGGGTTGACCTGGCCGTTGACGCTGGTGACCCACATGTGGTTGGCGTGCAGGTGCATGGAGTGAGTCCACAGCCCGGCGTTCATGATGTGCACCACCACCGGCTCACCCACCCGGCCTATAGGGGTAACGTAAGGGCTGAAGTGGGAGAAGAAGCCGGACTGGCCGTTGATGGTGAAGTACTGGGGTGTGTAGGCAACCCCTTCAATCCCGTTTGGGTGCGAGTTCTGGTTGTTGTTCAGCACGAACGCCCCCCGCAGGAACTTGTCCATGAACACCTGTGGGTCATAAAGCTGCCCGGCAGCGAGGTTGCCCACCTCGGCGAAGAGCCTGGGGCTGGCCTGGTGCAGCAGCCAGACGTAGGTACGCATGGGCGGGCAGTTCACGAAGCGCGGGTCCATGGACCAGGGGGTCGAGTCTCCCTCCTCCCAGGCCAGGCCCGGGAAGTGGGAGGAGCCAAAGTCGTCGTACAGCTTCTGCACGCCATGGGTAGCGGCCAGGCCGCCATAGGGCGTCAGCTTGTGCCCCGCGGTACGGTCGGCGGGGTTGTTGGGGTCGGGCAGGACCACCAGCGCGCCGTGGAGGCCCATGACCCGGTTCACCGGCGCGTTCAGGTTGTCGTAGTAGAGATGCGAGCCGGCGGTGCTCGCTATGAAAGAGCCGGTCCAGGTCGCTCCCGGGGCGATGGGGCCGCTATCAACCATGCCTGGAATGTAGAAGGCGTGAGGCTCATCCAAGTCGTTGGTTATGGACGCGTTGACGGTGTCACCCCTGGTCGTCATGATGATGGGCCCCGGACATTCGGGGGGATAGTCCGGAACGTTGCTCTTGTAGATCCAGAAGTAGCAGAGGGCGTCGTTGATGAGGTTGTGGGTGGCCATCTGCTTGATGGCATCGGTGATGTGGAAGTTGATGGACTGGACGGCCTGAGCGGCGGCGTTAGGCGTCCTGGTCACCCAGTCCAGCTTCTTTCCGATGACCAGGATAGCGGCGCCCCCGACGATGCCGCCTCCGGCCAGCTTGAGGAAGTCCCGACGATTCATTGCTTTCATCTCATGGCTCCTTCTATAAGTTCTCCACGGTAAGATTGTGCTTTGATTCCCAACCCCGCTACCTTAAAGGCTAATACCGTGGCTGTCGATTGACGATAAGTAGTCATACGTAATGTGTACTAGGGGGGCCTACTTAGTTTTGGAGCACGATTATTACGCAGTCCTTGGGCTGCTCCCCGCTCGATGGGTGACCTTTCGGCATCTCCCACAAGGGGAGAAGGGCGGATTGAGCGTCAAATTGAGTTGTAGAGGGGGGTTGTCGCCCGTTGGGATTCCGGCTATGCTAGCTGGCTGGACTCAGTGGGAGTACGGGAATGAAAAGAGTAGCTTTGTCCGAAATGAAAGACGACCTTTCCAAGTATCTGCGGATGGCGGAAGAAGAAAGCGTTCTCATAACTCGCCATGGCAAGCCCGCCGGGCTGCTCATCGGCTTCGAGTCCGAGGAAGAGTGGTTTGAATACCTTCTTGAGAACGATCCCCGGTTCGCACAGCGGGTTGAAGCGGCGAGGGAGAGCCTGAGGTCCGGCAAGGGTGTGAGGATCGAAGAACTGTAGGGGCGGTTCGCGAACCGCCCCTACGCAAGACAGCAGGACGCGTCTCTTGGTGCAGCCAACGGTCGTGAAGGTGGCGTAGGGGCAACGCATGCGTTGCCCCTACGGCCCAGGCGCTCCCACCAGCTTCACGAACTCCGGCTCCGTGAGAACCTTCGTGCCCAACGCTCGCGCCCGGTCCAGCTTGGACCCGGGGTCTTCGCCGACAACGAGACAGGTGGTCTTGCGGGTGACCGAGTCGGACACGGCGCCGCCTAGCTCCTTGATACGCGCTTCTGCCTGGCTCCGCGTGAAGCCGGCCAGCCGCCCGGTCACCACGAACTCCATGCCGGCCAGCGGCTCCGGCCTCGCCGCCGCCTTCGTTGGTTGGTCTTCCATGCGAACACCCGCGTGGCGCAGCTTCTCCACAAGTTTCCGGTTGGACTCCTCTTGAAAGAAGGCGACGACGCTCTGGGCGATGGTCGGCCCGACGCCCGGTATGGCCGTCAACTCCTCCAGCGTAGCCCGGGAGAGCCGGTCCATGCTCCTGAAGTGTCCCGCCAGCAGCTCGGCCATCTCGCCACCGATGTGCAGGATGCCCAGGGCGAACAGGATGCGGGCCAAGGGTCGCCGCTTGCTCGCCTCGATGTTGGCCAGGACCTTGGTGGCCAGCTTATCGCCCATGCGCTCCAAGGTGAGCAACTTCTCCTTTTCCAGGAAATACAGGTCGGCGACATCCTTCACCAGGCCCGCCTCCAGCAGCGCGGCGCAGAGCTGGGTCCCGATGCCCTCGATGTCCATGGCCCCGCCGGATACGAAGTGCTCCAGGCGGCGGTGCGCTTGCGCCGGGCAAGCGGCGTTGGGGCAGCGGTACATCACCTCGTCCTCGGGCTTGATGGCGCGAGCGCCGCAGGAAGGGCAGGTCTCGAACCGGGCCATCAGCTCCTTGTCCTGGTCCACGGGCAGCTCGCCCCCGGTGCGGAGGCCCAGCACCGGCCCGACGACCTCCGGGATGACCTCCCCGGCCCGCTGTACGATGACCGTGTCGCCGCGGCGAATGTCCTTTCGCTTGATGTCCTCCAGGTTGTGCAGGGCGGCCTGGCGCAAGGTCACACCGCCCACGTGGACCGGCTCCATGATGGCGAAGGGGTTGAGGGTGCCGGTGCGGCCCACGTTGACGCCGATGTCGAGGAGCCGGGTGGTGGCCTGGGTGGAGGGGAACTTGTAGGCGATGGCCCATCTCGGCTCGCGGCCCACCACCCCCAGGGCGTCGTGCAGTGCCAGCGGATTGACCTTGACCACGACACCGTCAATGTCGTACTCCAGGTCTTTGCGCCCTTCGGCCCAGGACCGGTGGTAGTCCTCCACCTCCTCCAGGGTGTCCAGGCGGCGGTTTTGGGGGTTGATCTTGAAGCCCCACGACTTCAGGAGCTCCAGGACCTGCCAGTGCGTGGGCGGCATAGGCCCCTCTGCCCAGCCGAGTTGGTAGATGTAGATGTCCAGGGGCCGCCCGGCGGTGATGCGGGGGTCGAGCTGGCGGACCGAACCGGCCGCGGCGTTCCTGGGGTTGGCGAAGAGCGGCTGCCCGGCGGCTGCCCGCTCTTCGTTGAGTTTCTTGAAGCCGGAGTGAGTCAAGAACACCTCACCCCGGACCTCAAAGCGCCTGGGGGCGTCCTTGCCTATGAGGGCCAGCGGGATGCTGCGAAGGGTCTTCAGGTTCTGGGTGATGTTCTCACCGCGAAAGCCGTCGCCCCGGGTGGCGCCGGAGGCGAAGCGACCGTCCTCGTAGACCAGGGCCACGGCCAGCCCGTCGATCTTGAGCTCGGCGACGAAGTCCCAGCTTTCGCCGGGGACCAGCGCCGAGATGCGCTTGTGCCAGGCCTGAAGCTCCTGGTAATCGAAGGCGTTGGCCAGGGACAGCAGGGGCCGCGGATGCTCGACCACGCCGAACTCGGCGACGGGCTGGGCGCCGACGCGCTGGGTGGGGGAGTCCGGGGCGACCAGCTCGGGGCGCTCCGCCTCCAGCCGACGCAGCTCCTGCATGAGGTCGTCGTAGTCGGCGTCGCTGACCTCCGGGCTATCCAGGACATAGTAGCGGTAGTTGTGGTGGTTGATTAGGTCGCGGAGCTGCCGGACGCGCTGAAGCGTCTCTTGGTTTGCGGGCATGGGCGCTGTCCTCAAATTCTTTAGGACAGTATAGCACCACAGATGGGGCAGCGACTGACCGGGAACCCTATGTTCGGTACAGTCCCTTCTCCCTAATGTACGCTTCTACGGCGTCGGGGACCCAGTAGCGGACAGGCTCGCCGCGTGCTACACGCGCTCTTATCTCAGTGGCGCTGACATCCAACAGAGGGCCGGGGAGCAACACCAATTTCTTGCCCACGCCGGGGACGGACTTCTCCAGTAGGGCCATGTCTAGGGAAGGCACGCCGGGCCGGGGCGCCGCCACCAGGTAGCACAACTCGACCAGCCGCGCCGGCTCCCTCCACCGGGGAAGGCTCATCAGAGAGTCCTGCCCCAGGATGAAGTAGACCTCGTCAGCCTGTCGGCGCAGTTCGACGACGGTATCTACTGTATAGGTAGGCCCCAGGCGCTCCACCTCCAGCGGCGAGACCTCGAAGCCCGTGTGTCCCGCCACAGCGCGACGCAGCATCTCCAGTCGGTGCGCTGCAGGGGTGATGGGTTGGGTCGCCTTCAGCCAAGGCTGGCCGGCTGGGATGAACAGGACCCGGGACAGGCCGAGGCGATACTGGGCCTCCTGGGCGATGATAAGGTGGCCGAGGTGAACGGGGTCGAAGGTGCCGCCCATGACACCCAGTTTGCTGCGGTGGGGTCCGCCAGCCATCTCTCTCCTATGGGAGCATCGTAGGGGCGAGCCGCCGGTTCGCCCCTACTGCCATTTCATTTCCACGGAGCCAAACCTCACCTTGTCGCCCGGCTGGACGCCTGCCTTTTCCAGGGCACGGGTCACGCCTCGCTTGTCTAGCTGAGCCAGAAAGCGTCGCCGCGCCTCAGTGGAGGTCAGGTCCATCATGACGGCGAGACGCTCGAGGCCTTTGCCCGATACCTCATAGGTCCCGTCACCTTTCTTTATGGAAAGCGGCGCGCTGGGCTTGGGCCGGAAGACGCGGGCCACTTCGTCGCTGGCTGGTGTCTCCTGTCCCAATGTCTGAAGCTCGCGCCAGGCCGCCTTCACCAGCCCGTCTACGCCTTCGCGGGCGGCCGCCGATATGAAGAACAGTCGGGGTGCCGTGCCCCGCAAGGCTTGCGTAAGGGCCTCCCGGCGCTCTTGTACCTCTGGCATATCCACCTTATTCACTGCTACTATCTGCGGCTTCTGGGCGAGCAAGGGATCAAAGAGCCTCATCTCATCGTTGACAGTCTCCAGGTCACGCAGGGGATCAGGCGACATTCCATCAAGGATATGGATGAGCAGACGAGTGCGCTCGATGTGACGCAGGAAGTCGAAGCCAAGCCCCTTTCCCTCGTGCGCTCCCTGGATGAGTCCGGGGATATCGGCGGCTACGAAGGCAGCGCCGCCGCGTTCCACTTCCACGACGCCAAGCATCGGCTCGAGGGTAGTGAAAGGATAATCTGCCACCTTGGGCCGGGCTGCTGAAATCGCTGAAAGGAGAGTGGATTTCCCTACGTTGGGAAGCCCGATTATGCCTACGTCCGCTAACAGCTTCAGCACAAGCCTGAGATCGCGCTGCTCTCCAGGCTCTCCCTTCATGGCAAAGCGCGGAGATCTATCCGTGGCTGTGGCGAACTTGGCGTTCCCCCAGCCGCCGATGCCACCTCTCGCAGCCAACAGCCTGTCGCTGGGGCCTACGAGGTCGCCAAGCAGGCTGCTCTCTGGCTGGGCCAGCCATACTTGAGTCCCTGCCGGGACATGGAGCTCCAAGTCCTCACCCGTTTTCCCTGTCTTCTTGGCGGAGCCGCCAGCAGCACCATCCTCTGCTCGGAAGCTCTTCTTGAACCGGAAATGCGTCAACGTTGACAGACCAGAGTCTACCACTAGCCAGACGTCTCCCCCCCGTCCACCGTCGCCCCCATTGGGCCCGCCAAAGGGAACGTACTTCTCCCGGCGGAAGTTCGCAACGCCGCTGCCCCCATCTCCACCGTGTACATTAATCAGAACTTCATCAATCATATCTTTAGATTATAATACCAATCTTAGTAATCAGTGGAATCCTGGGGACTGGAGACTAGATAGATGGTGTCCTTATGGGCGTTTCCTGGGGAGAAGACCGGATCATAGGGGAGTCTGCCATAAGGCAGCAAGACTGGTCGAGACACGACTGGAAGTGGAAACGAGTGAGCAAAGTGCAACGACTCCGGTAAGTGACCAATGTTGGCAGTGTGGAAATCAGCACTGTTCTTAAGAAGGGCGGTGCATGTCCAACTGTCGGCGAACAGAGCAGGCGGTCTGCCAGTTTTCCCCAAACGCGCGGCCTTTTCCCCCTCCCACGGGTAGTTTTCCCCAAAGTTCTGTAGAGTTGGCGCTTTGTCTGGGGAAATCAGCCGTGGTCGGCCGCCTGTTGCAAGAGCCTGTCTCTGATCTCCAGAACGTCCTGCCGGAGCTGAAGGTCATCATTGATGGCCGAGGCGATGCGGCCGTAGCCGTGGTGAACTGTCTTGTGGTCGCGCCCTCCCAACACCTGCCCGATCTCGGCAAGGGTGAGGCCAATGTCTTCTCGGAGGATATACATGGCCACCTGTCGCGCCTGCGTCAACGGCTTCTCCCGCTTGGGCGACGTTAGCAGCAGAGGCGATAGCTTGTAGTAGTCCGCCACGGAGTTGACCACCTGTGCCGGCATGATCCGCTTCCAAGGGGCTTCGCCGGGCATCTCGGACAGCGCCTTGGCCGCCAGGTCCATGCTCATGGCTGTCCCGGTCAATTCAGAGCAGGCGATGACGCGGTTGAGCGCCCCTTCCAACTCGCGGATGTTGCGCCGCACCTTCCTGGCCACGAACTCCAGGATCTCGCGGGGTATCTGTGCTCCCTTGGCCTCGGCTTTGGCCGCCAGGATGGCCTGCCGGGTTTCCAGGTCCGGGGGCTGCACATCGGCGGTAAGGCCCCACTCGAACCTGGAACGCAGTCTGTCCTCGATGAAACCCAGGGCCTTGGGGTGACGATCGCAGGTGATGACGATCTGCCGGTCATCGTTATGGAGCTCATTGAAGGTGTGAAAGAGGCCTTCCTGGGTCTGCTCTTTGCCCGCCAGGAACTGGACATCATCCAGGAGCAGAACGTCTACGCTGCGATAGCGGGAGCGGAACTCCTCAGTCTTTCGCTCCTTGATGGAGGTAACGAAATCGTTGGTGAACTGTTCCGAGGTGACGTAGAGAAAGGAATGGCTGGCATCGGAGATCACATGCCCGATGGCGTGAAGAAGGTGAGTCTTGCCCAGGCCAGCGCCCCCATAGATGAACAGGGGATTGTAGGTCTTGCCCGGCGTGGCTGCCACGGCCAGAGCGGCGGCGTGGGCTACCTGGTTACAGTTGCCCACTACAAAGGAGTTGAAGGTATATCGGGTATTGAAGCAGGAAGCAGGAGCGGCTTCCTGAACGGCCAATCCACGAAGGTCCTGGGGCTCTGCCAGATTGGCGGGCGCGCCGGACGCACCAGTCCCTTCCTGGAACTGCACCTCTATTTCCCGCCCTACGATGTTGGTGAGAGTCCGCTTTACCAGGGAACGCAGGCGCTTGTCGAGCCATTCTCTGGCGAAGGCGGAAGGCACGCCTACCACGAAGTGGCCATCCCTCAGGCCGAGGCCCGTGGTATCCTTGAGCCATGTGTTGTAATTGGCCTTGGTGACCTGTACCTGGAGGGCACCCAGGGCGGTATCCCAAATCTGCTTGGCTGAAGTCGTCTGGGTAGACATAAACTATGCCAACTCCTCTCGTCCCTCTTTAGAAGGACTGGCGACTCGCTCTTCAGAGAAGCCGCGTCAGTCGGCACCTACGTGGTACTTGACCGGCGGAAAAGCCCGTCTTGGCTTGCTCCCAAAACGGCTCGCCGAGACCCCAGTCAGGGAATATGAGAACTCGTCGGTGCTGTGCTGTCGGGGCTGGTCAAGGGCCGTTTTTGGCTGCCTGGGGCAGGATAGCAGAAATCGGGCGCGGGGGTCAAGGGGTCGGTCGAAGCTGGCCCCATCTTTTCACTTATTTCTCACTTCATTTGTTCTGGGGTCCCGGTCCCTTGCCCGCGCTCAACCGTCGTCATTCTCGCCTGCATTGAGGATGCGTCAGCGCCAGGCAGCACCGGAGTTCCCGACTCGGTCTGCGCTCTTGAACTCCTCTGTCCTGAGAGACGGCGTTTCGCGGCCCGTACTCCGTCATACCTGCTCGTAAGCTCGCCTGAGGCCTGCCATGTCAATCTTCTTCATGGAGAGCAACGCCTTCCAGACTCGTTCCGACCTGGCGGCATCTTTGTCCTGCAACATCTCGTCCAGGGCAGTGGGAACGATCTGCCAGGACAGACCGAACCTGTCCTGGAGCCAGCCGCACTGTTGCGCCCCCTCGTCTCCACCCTCGGACAGCTTCCGCCACAGGTAGTCTATCTCTTCCTGCGTCTGGCAACTCACCATGAGCGATATGGCTGGGGTGAAGGTGAAACGATGGTCCGCGCTGTTTTCCATAGCCATGAACTCCTGCCCGTTCAGGGAAAAGACGGCGTGCTTGACCGTCCCTTCAGGTTCCCCTTCGCCAACGCCCCAGCGCTCCATGTAGACGATGGCTGAGTTCGGGAAGGAGGACACGTAGAGGTCCAACGCTTCTTCGGCCCTGCCGTGCTGCCGGCCCACGAACATCAGAGCCGGCGCAATCGCCTGCGCGCGACCTTTGAGGTTCAGCTCCCACGATGCGCCGAACTTGTCATTGAGCCATCCGAACCTTTCACTGAAGGGATAGCTATCCAACTCCATGAGGACGGTCCCGCCTTCGGATAGTCTGCTCCACAGCGTATCTATTTCTTGCCTCGTCCGGCAGCTAACGAAGAAGGAAACTGCTGGAGTGAAGCGGAAGACCGGACCGCCATTGAGCCCCATGAAGTCCTGGCCCTCGAGCTGGAAGGTTACCGTCAGCACCGTTCCCTTCGGTCTTCCCGAAGCGCCTGCCGCCGCCTCGCCGTATCGGGTAACGTTCAGGACCCTGGAGTTCTGGAACAGAGAGACGTAGAAGTTGGTTGCCTCTTCAGCCTGGTCGTCGAACCACAGGCAAGGGACGATCTTGTGCATGGGATGCCTCCTCCTACGCTTCGCGGCAGTTAGGGACAGCGTGGACAACAGTTGGGGCGAGCCGCCGGTTCGCCCCAACTTCATAGAGGACTCATGGCGGAGGGGGTGGGATTCGAACCCACGGCTCCCGAAAGAGCAACGGTTTTCAAGACCGTCTCCTTAAACCGCTCGGACACCCCTCCCAGATACGCTTCTCACCCGCTGCGGGGTGGCTTCAGCCGTCTTGTTGACCCATCACAATATATCGCGCAGGTGGCGCGTCCACTGCACTCACGCTACTTCGCGGGCGTCACCAGCTCGTACAGGATGTGGCGCCGGTTTCTCGTGTATGGTCGCACCTGGGCCGGCCATCTGCCCTTCTCGACTGCCTCCGCCCACCCGGCGCCGGTCAGCACCTCCGGGGTTCGCAGCTCATACAGGCAGGCGTACTGCGGCTCGTTCTCGAAGACGAATTCCTGCACCTTACCGCCGATGCTCATCCTCAGCTCGCGCTTCTTGAACCTGGCTATGGAGAGGACGCCCGGCACCTTGAGCAGCTCCGGGACGTGCTCCTTGTCATAGACCTCGTTGAACAGCCTTTCCTTCGCCGGCTCTACATCCATGCCCACCGATAGCAGGTACTTGCCCTCTATTGCCATCTGGACTGGCCTCCTTTCGACAACCCGGGATTAATCCTGGGGCATACCAAGCAGCATAGTCAAGCTCTCCGGTTGGGTCTCCCCGCAAAACCGTTGCCGAAGCCGGCCTCGCGGGCCGCCCAGGCCCCGGCAACCCTGCCGCTGAAGAGCGAAGGACCCACGCCCGTGCCGCCCAGGCCGACCTTGCCCTGGATGTGTCCCCCGGCTGCCCCGGCCACCTCCCCGGCGGCGAAGAGGCCGGGGATAGGCTCATACCATTTGTTCAAGACGCGACACTCCAGGTCCGTCTTGACGCCTCCCAGGGTGGCTCGCGCCAGGGGGACGAAGTGAAAGGCAAAGAAAGGCGGGTCAGCTATGGGCTCCAACCCGTGAAGGGGATGGCCGAAATCCGGGTCCCGCTCCAGCCCCTGCCGCAGATAGGAGTTGTAGGTGCTCACCGTCTCTGCCAGCGTCGGGCCCGGCAGCCCGGCCCGTTGGGCCAGTTGCTCCAGGCTGTCCCCAGACATGATGTGAGGCGATGCTGTCAGGAACCAGAAGACCTTTTCCTGGTCCGGCTCATCCGATCCGGGCTTGCAGTACTGGGGGTCCACCACAGTGATCCACTCCATCATGTAGGAGTCCACGATGGCCCAGTACTCCCCGGGGTCCTGGCCGAGCAGCACAGAAGTGCCCGACGCCGCGCCGAAGGAGGTCTCGTTGCGGAAGCGCCGGCCCTGACCATTGACCCAGATGGCGCTGGGCATCCCCCATAGCACCAGGCCGCGTCTTCCCGTGGGGTCCAGGTGG
>ORJL010240481.1_pt1 | contig 10284 bp, 6 predicted proteins | sample 1779941 | NCBI WGS metagenome assembly ORJL01 (sample SAMEA104232317, study PRJEB22302) | groundwater metagenome | biome: forest; feature: aquifer; material: groundwater | place: USA | collected 2011-08-07 | depth 5.8 m | reverse complement strand
TATTCAACGAGGACAGGTCAGTCTGCATCGTTTTTAATGGTGAAATCTATAACTTCCAGGAAATTAAAGACAGGCTTTTGGCAAAAGGGCACAGGTTCTATTCAAACACAGACACAGAAACCATAGTCCATGCATACGAGGAATACGGGGAAGAATGCCTGCAATACCTCAACGGCATGTTTGCATTTGCTCTTTGGGATTCAAATAAGAAAAAGCTTTTCATTGCAAGAGACAGGCACGGCATAAAGCCGCTGTACTACACATTTCTAAAAAACAAGATAATCTTTGCCTCTGAGGTAAAATCCATTCTGGTCAACAGGGAAATAAAAAGAACGCTTAATCACGAGGCATTAAACTATTTTCTGACTTTCAGGTGCAACAGCACTCAGGAGACAATGTTCAAAGGAATTCACAAACTGCCGCCTGCGCATTATCTTATATATCAAAACAACAACATTAAGATTAAAAAATACTGGGAGCAGAATTTTAATCCGCTGGATAAATCTGAAGATTATTACTCAAAATTAATCCTGAAAAAGCTTGAAGAAGCTGTAAAAATGCAGCTAATAAGCGATGTGCCTTTAGGAGCCTATATATCCGGAGGAATAGACTCGACAACAATTGTTGCATTAATGTCAAAGCTCGGAGTTAAGAACATAAAAACATTCAATGCAAGCTTTGGAGAAGGCGAAGAGCATGATGAAAATGTGTATGCAAGACAGATTGCAGACCATTTTGATACAGATCATCGCGAAATAAAAATAAAAGCAGATACTGCAAAGCTTCTGCCGAAGATAGTATGGCAGCTTGACGAGCCTATGTCAGATCCGACATCAATACCGGTTTATCTTCTTTCCAATCAAGTGAAAAAATATGCAACTGTCATATTGACAGGCGATGGAGGAGACGAGCAGTTCGGAGGCTATTTGCAGTTTAAGTTCATGAAAATTCACAGCAAGATAAGGCACATTCCAAAAAATGTCAGAAAACTTGTTCCTTTAAGCGTAAAATACATTCCGAAAGAAATCCTGAATTCATTTTTCAAGTACTCCAAAGATCTTGGCGATGAAGGCATTAAAAGGCTTGGCAGCTTTATTTCAACAAATGACACGGCAGAAGCCTACCTGAATCTGGTTGGAATATTCAATGAAGAAGAAAAAAAAGATATTTATTCTGAAAATACACAAAAATCCTTATCAGGCACTGACATGGCAAGCTTTTTAAACAATCATTATCTCATCGGAAAATATCCTTACATGACAAATGTGATAAGAATGGACACAGAGATGATACTTGTCGAGGATATGCTGATGAAGGCAGACAAAAACACCATGGCATTTTCAGTTGAAGAGAGGGTGCCTTTCCTTGACCATACAATATCTGAGATAACCAGCAGGATGCCTCCTGAGCTTAAATTAAAAAATTTTAACGAGAAATACATACTGAAGAAAGCTGTAAAAGGCATTGTGCCTCAGCAAACAATAAAAAGAAAAAAGGCTAATTTTTTTGTGCCGATAGACAAATGGTTCAGGGGCGAATTGCTGGAGATGTCAAAACAGATATTGTCAAAAAATGTAATAGAAAAGCAGGGAATTTTTGATTACAGATACATAGATAAAATGTGGAGAAACTACAATAAATCAAGCCTGTTTTACGCAAGGCAGCTCTGGAGCCTTCTGTGCTTTCAGATATGGCACAAAATCTACATAGAAGAAGGGATGATTAGATTCTCGGAAAAAAGGGCAGGCAACTTATTTTGACTATACGAGGGCAAAAAAATGATTGATGATTTTTTGAGGCTGAAAGACAGAATACTTGACAATGCAGTTATGTTCAATTTGGTGAGGATATTCACTGACAGCAGGGATCATAACCTCAACATAATCAAAGAATCCTTGAGCATTAAGAAAAATGACAAGATACTTGATGTAGGCTGCGGCATTGGAAATTTCAGCAAAGCAACAAATGGAAAATATGTTGGCATTGACTTGAATCCAAGCTTTATAAAATTTGCAAAAAAGCATTATTCGGCAAAAAACAAGGAGTTCATGGTTGCTGATGCGACAAAGCTGAAATTCAAGGACAAAAGCTTTGACAAATCAATGTTTATCAGCATGCTTCACCATTTTCCGGACAGCGACTCTGACAAAGTCCTGAGGGAAATACAAAGAGTGACAAAAAACTATCTTGTTATGCTTGACCTTTTACCCAGCGACAGGATGCTTGTGAAGTTCATGTATGCCATGGACAGGGGAAGCAACATAAGGCCGATAGAAGCCCAGAAAAAACTTATAAAAAAATATTTCAGAATTGTTAAATACAAGAGATTTGATGCAAGCATGAGCGTGCACTCTCTTATGGTATGCAAACCGTTAAAATGAAAAAGCTGAACTTAGGCTGCGGGGAATTCAGGAAAAATGGCTATATAAATTTGGATATAAACAAGAGAGTCAAGCCTGAAGTTGTCCATGATTTGAGCAAATTTCCTTATCCCTTTAAAAATGAATATTTCGACTTGGTTGAGGCAGACCACGTGCTGGAGCACACAGAAGACCCTTTTAAAGTTATGAAAGAAATATACAGGATAATGAAGCGCAACGGCACTTTGATAGTAAAAGTCCCGCATTTCAGCAGGGGCTTTACGCATACTGACCATAAAAGAGGATTCGATGTTTCATTCCCCTACTACTTCAATCCGAAATTTAAAGGAGGCTACAGCGGAATCAATTTTCAGCTAAAGAAAATGAAATTGCGCTGGTTCGGCCAGATGTACCTGAAAAAAACGCTTTTCCCAAAGCCAATTTGCTATATTGGCGCGGCTTTAGGGGCTTTTATTGACCTATTTGCCAATCTTAACCTGTATTTCTGCTCAAGAGTTTGGTGCTTCTGGGTTGGAGGGTTTGAAGAAATAGAATTCCGTTTTGTCAAGAAATAGCATAATGATTCAGCGCACTTATTATAAAAATAAATCAGTAATAAGCCAATATGCTTGCTATTGAAGCAATATTGACTAATGCAAAAAAAGAAAAATACCAGACTTCCAAGTTCTTTATCCTTTTATCTAGGAAATAGTAAAAACCTGTGTTTAATAGCATGGATATGATTGCAAGAGCAGAGAAGAATAATCTACCTTGTGGCTGAAAATCATACAGATTGAAAGAGACAAACAAAACAGACAATATTAAAAGATGAACAAGCATAACAAGCAATAGCTTTTCACTGCCTTCATTAAACTGTTTTTGCAATTTCTTGGTCATAAATAACCTGTATAAACCATATACCGAAAGCAAAGACAATATCAGCAAAACCGAATAGGAAAAAATGAAAATTATTATACCAGTAGTTGAGTCAAGGTTTCCAATAAAAATGCCGTTTGTCCTGCCGAAACTGGCCCAGAATGTAATAAAAGTCCATCCTATAAGCCGCCCAATGAAAATTAAGTTTACGTTGATTTGATCTGGGGGAGAGGCAAGCTTCATAGCATTAATTCCAAGAAAATCCCCGTACAAATTAAAATTTCTTAAAAAATTCCAGCCTGAAATGGTTAATGCAATCGCACATATTATCAATAAAGGCTTAATTAATTTTGATGGTGTTTTATAATATTTTATTAAATAAGCAACAGGGATGGCGCAAACAACCGGTATAAGATTGAGCCTTGTGATCATTGCTATTCCTGACAATATTCCCAAAATGTAATGCTTATTGCCTTTCTCCTCTTTTAGCATCAAAGCTAGCTGATAGATAATCAATACTGCAAGAAGGTCAGAGAAATTTGAGTTTGTTATGCCAGTGTTTGTATTTATCAAAGAAGGAAGGAACGCGGCAAACGCCACACTCATAATCACTAGCTTTTTATTTTTTAATATTAGTTTTGACAGTTTATATATAAAGTATAAAGTGATTATGCTGATTATAGAAGACAAAAACCTCAGTGAAATGATTTGGTATAGAGTTTCGTCAGTAAAAATCTTGACAAGTTTAAGCACAAATGAAGCCATGACCTGGTAAAAAGGCGGCTGAAAATATTCTGCACTCGTCTGGCCTTTTTCCTGCACAGGCAGCCTGTTGTTTTCAACAATAAACTCAATATACTCAAAATGCGATTTCTCGTCAGGCTTTTCAAAGACAGGCACTGCAAAAATAAAGATAATTCTTAAAATAAATGCTGCTATCAATATTAATGCAATTGTCTTCTTTTCGTTCATTGTACAATTAACCCTATTCAGATATAAAAATTTTATCAGTGAATACTAATGACCAATTAAGAGCCCTATTACAGCATCTGCAAAACCTCTAATGTCATTCTCTTTTACCAAAATCCCGTTCTTGACAATTTCAGGATGCGAGCATACGCTGAAGGCAACGACTTTTTTTCCGCAGGCCTGCGCTTCTGCTATTGGCAGGTTAAATCCTTCCCATAAGGAGGCTGTGACATACAAATCAGATGCTGCATAATAACAAGGCAAATCATCATCGTTTACAGATTCCTTGAAAATTACGTTTTTATTGACAAGATTCTTTAATTTTTTGAAATAAGAAGGAAAGGTTGGCTTTCCAACGATCAATAATTTCGCATTTGGCATTTTTTCATTTACCAAATCAAATATTTTCAGTAAAGTATGCACATTCTTATGCGGAGACAATCTTCCAATAAAAAACAATAATTTTTCATTATTCTTTATTCCAAGCGTTTTTCTTATTTTAGAGCCATCAATGCCTTTCCTGAATCTTTTGTCAATTTTGTTGTAGACAACTTTGCTGCTTAACTCAGTCTCTTTCTTTAATTCAGACTGCATGAACCTGCTTATTGATATTGCTTCATCAACATTATTTAAAGACAATTTATTTAGGAATAAAAACAATTTCATATATACTTTCTCAAAAAAATTATCAAATAATTCGCTGTAGCCGATGCCGTGGTTATAGTAAACGTATTTCACGTGATATATTTTCTTTGCCTTGCTCGCAATCAAGTTCATTGGATAGAAATGTGAAATCATAATGTCATAATTTTTCAGTCTTTCAACTGTGTCATTTATTTTTTTAAAATCCAAAAAGAAGAAAAGCCTGTACAATCTTTGCAAGAAGAGGCTTTTTGGCATGCCCAAAACTTCTAGCTTGAAGCCTTTTGGATTTATTTCAGCTTCCAAGGCAAAAACAGTAACTTTATGTCCTTTCTCTGCATAATCTTTGGCTTGCTGTTCGACAACTCTGTCAATTCCGCTATAGTGCGAGAATGTTGGAGTTAAAATTGCGATTTTCATATCTCCAAGTAATTGCTGTCTATTTATAAATATAACCTCTGCTATTTGAGTTTTACCTAGATAAATACATACAAAAAAGCGAAAGCTTTAAATAGTAGTAATGTATTAATACGTACTATGAAGGCTACCATAATGTTGGATGAGGAATCAGACAATGAGTTAAAAGAGCTTAAAAATTTTACTAGACTTACCAAGAGCAAGCTAATAAGAGAAGCAATCAGGGACTTGTATCTGAAGGAGAAAAGAGCAAGAGAAAGCTTATTGATTTATGTTAATTTGTATAATCAGAATGTAATAACAAAGGATTTCTTATTTCTTTTATTGCCAAAAAAAGATGCAGAAGCAATAATAATAGGCTCCAAAACTGGCAAAGAGGCAGCTGAAGTTGTTAAAAAGCTTGGTGGTTGATTCTTCTACTTTGATTGCTATGGAAAGAGCCAATCTTATTAAACATTTTAATAAAATAAATTATGGAATAGTTGTTCCAAGCGCTGTCAAAGAAGAAGTAAAAAGTGAAAATATTTTAAGATTTGTAAAAGTAATGCCATTGAAAGGAAGAACACTGAAGAATAGCAAAAGTTTAGAGCACTTGAACATTGGCAAAGGAGAAGCTCAATGCTGCGCATTAGCTGCTAAATTAAGGCTAAAATTCATAATATGCGACGACAGGAAATTTATCAGGCAAAGATTTTTTTTGGAGAATAAAAATTTGCAGAATATTGGAGTTTTAGGTTTTTCTTTTTTCCTGCATATATTTTACAAAAAAAGATTAATAACTGATGTATTGGGATATTTCAATAAAATTATAAAATTAAATAATTGGGAAAGAAGCGAAGTTTTTATCGCTAATTACACTTTTCTTAAAGAATTAGGATATTAAATAAATCCAAACAATTTTTGCATCTTCAGCTTCAAAACCATAAAATAGCCAGAATTGAAAAAGACCAGAAAATAAAGATTGAGTTAAAGAAAATTGATGATATATTTTTTAAGGATTAACCAAACGTTTACTTAACAGCTCAAAAATAATAAAGAAAAGTTTAAAAACAATCCATTCTTATTTACTAAGTAGGGGTTAAAATATTTATTTGTGTAATTGATTAAGTAGCAAATCATGGTTACAAAACGATTTTTACTTGGAATAGTTAATCTGATATTCTTATTAATTATAGCTATACCAGTTTCTGCTAGTGCAATTGTAATTCTGAACGACACAATACCTCCTAATATAACTATCGTAAATCCAACAAACGGATCTACAATAACAACAACTTCAACATGGTTGAATGCTACAACCAATGAAGTAGCATCTTGCACATACAGTCAACATAAATGTCCAACAAATGAGCCAATGCTTGCTTGTGAAATAGATCCTGTAACAAATATTTCCACAAACAATGGAACTTTTCATTTTAAAGAGATAAGCTTACAAAGCGGTTATACTTACACTATAGATGTGAATTGTGTTGATAATTTCAACAATTCAAATACAAGTTCAGTTACTTTTTTTGTTGCTTTCCCTCAATTTCCTAATGGAAGTGCTGGTGGCGGTGGTGGTGGCGGTGTTGGAAAAGGAGCCATCAATCTTCCAGAAATTGAGTGGAACAGAACTTTTGGTGGACATAATCGTGACGAAGCTTATTCAGTTCAGCAAACATCTGATGATGGATATATCATAGCCGGATTTAGGGTGTCTGAAGCAGAAAATTCTTATGATGCATGGCTCATTAAAACAAACTCTAGTGGTAACGAACAGTGGAATAAAACATATGGAAGTTCAGCTGTTGATATCGCTTATTCTGTCAGACAAACTTCCGATAGTGGTTTTATAATTGCCGGATGGACGGGATCAAATGCAGAAGGTCCTCAAGATGCATGGCTTATTAAAGTTGATTCTAATGGTAATGAGGTTTGGAATAAAACTTTTCGGGGATCGGGGTTTGATTATTTTTATTCTGTCAAACAAACATCCGATTTAGGTTTTATAATTGCTGGGAATACAAATTCATTTGGAAGCTCTTATGATGCATGGCTTATCAAAACTGATTTTAATGGAAATCTACAGTGGAATAAAACATTTGGTGGAACTGGTTATGAATCTGCATACTCAGTTCAACAAATAGTAGATGGTGGCTATATAATAGCTGGCAATACAAATTCTTTAGGTGCTGGCAATGCTGATTTTTGGGTTATTAAAACAGATTCCAATGGCAACGAACAGTGGAATAAAACCTTTGGTGGAACTGGTTATGATTATGCTTATTCTATCCAGCAAACTTCAGATTTAGGTTTTATTATAGCTGGAAATGCATATTCTTTTGGATCTGTAGGCTGGATTGTCAAGACTGATTCTAATGGTAACGAACAATGGAACAGAACACTTGGTGGAGACGGCCTTCATCATGCTAATTCAGTGGAACAGACTGCTGATAATGGCTACATAGTCGCCGGATTCAATGGCAAATGCAAAGGAGATGCTTGGATTATTAAAATTAACTCTAGTGGTAACGAACAGTGGAATAAAACCTTTGGCAATCCTGGTTATGACATAGCTAATTCAGTTCAACAGACATCCGATAACGGCTATATCATTGCAGGAAGCACTTTACAAAGTGATCTGGATTTTTGGCTTATTAAATTAACAATAACAAATTTATCTAATGGAAGTCCAAGTTTAGGTGAAGAAGTATGTGGTGAAGAAGATAGTACACATAAGCCATTTGTTAAAATAATCAATCCAACAAACAATTCTTTTATTCCTGAAAATTCAGTTTTATTATCTCTATTTACTAATAAGTATGCAAGCTGCAATTATAGCTTAGACTCAGGAATTTATACGGGTCTTCAAGAATCAGAAGAGATTACAGTTATATTACCTCCGGGAATAGAGGTTGAAGGTGATGCTTGGCAAATACGAACAGGGCCGAACAATCTTGAGTTGAGCGAACAATTAGCTAATCATGAAATAAACAGAGAAACAATAAGAAATATTACTACTTATATAGATAAGTCTAATCTAAAAGCATTGTCGTCTGATTCTGTTACAAACAATAAAGCAACATCGCCTTATAATCAATATTTATATTTGCTAGGACCTGGAACAGAAACGGCATTAAACACTGGTTATGTGATATATACTGAAAATGACGAAGATGTAACTGAAGACTTTCTCTACTTTAAATCTGGAACAGAGATTGCAAGATACTTGTTAGAATTTACAACAGCTTTTGAAAGTGATGTTGATGACTCAACTGGTTCAGCTTCAACAACTGGTTTATTTTTAACAGACTTCCAAGATGTCAACATTAAAATGTTTGGTAAGACCTATACGATTGTAACTGCAAAAAGAACTTCAACAGTAGGTAATAATGTTGTCTTAATCCTAATGGGTGGAGCAGGAAAAGACACATTGATAGAAAAGCAGACAAAAACTTACACAATAAATGGAAAAGACTATGAAGTAACCCTACAATTCGTTGACGCAGATGAAGCCCAGTTCGTTGTTAACGGGCAAACAACAAGAAAAATGAAAGAAGGGGACACAGACAAATTAGCAGATGGCACAACAGTTGGTGTAACTGACGTATTGTATCAAGACTATGCTGGAGGCATTCATAGTGCAACATTCTTCCTTGGTGCAGAAAAAATGGAATTAAAAGACACTAATATTCAAGATGCGGAATCATCAAATGCCCTTAAAGTTGATGATAATACAATAGACGATGCCTATGTTATTATTGAGGGAAGTGATAATAATATCACGTTCAAAATATCAAGAATTCATGTAAACATGACGGCAGATGACAATTTCTTCGTACCTGCAGGAGGAAAGTTAAGTGAAGCAATCAAGCAAGAAGGTGGCTCAACTGCAGAACCACAAGTTTTATTCACAGAAAACTGGGATTTTGAATACAAAGGTTTAAAGAAAGTAAACACAGAGAAAATTGAATTAAAAACTAGTGGCACAAACCAGTACAACTTAGAGTTTGTTGATGGCGATGGCAATAAAGTAAGCATACCAGTAGCTAAAAGTTTAGGTGATTCTAATATGTTATTCGGTGAATTAGGTAAACCATTCCTTAACAGAGAAAGCCTATCAATAACAAAAGATGCATATTTTGTAGTTACAGATAGTACAAGAAAGAGAGGAGAAAGAAAAACTTACATCCTACAGTACAAAGGTGCTGACAAAGTAACTAACGACAATCCTGTGCTTAAGTTTAAGGATTTAGGAAGCGGGCAAACAATAGAGCAAACTTATTCACAAGGTTCACCGCTTGCAACATTAAAGCTAGGTGGTGCTGATTTCAGAGTCTATAATGCTAGCAGCACAGCATCTAACGATTTCAGCATTTTCATTGACATGGATGCAAGTGGTGCTTTAGACGCAGAGCAAAATAAAACTGTTAACATAACAACAAGATATGGAGCAGAAATTGGCTTGTCAAATCTCAGCAAAGGTTCAAATCCAGAGTTGATTTTGTCGGTAAGGACGCCAGATGAAAGCATAGACGGAAATGCAAAAGACTTTTATGAAAATCTTAGACCAACAGATTTTATAGTTAACATAAGTGCAGCTAATGGAAATGTACAGCATGTTGTAGTTCCAGATTATAGAAGAATAACATTGAGAACACCAGATGGCAAGATAAACATTGCACATGGCTACACAAGCTATGGTGCATTCATAACAAGATGGACACCAACAATCGAACCAGCAACATTTGAAATTGATTATCCAGAAAGCCAGAGATACTCATTGGTTTACATTACCACTGGAAACTCTAATGTTATAGAGGTACCATCTTCAAATATAACTATTAGCAACAGTAAACGTAAATGGAAAGTTGGAACATCTAACCATCTTGAGTTAAGTGAAGATGGTGTGGCTAGTGACACAGTAGAAACACTTAGAAATGTAACCACATTCATAGATAAATCCAACTTACAGGCTTTAGGCTCTGGAACAGTCAAAACAAATAAATCAACATCTCCTTATAACCAATATTTGTATTTA
>ORJL010438205.1_pt1 | contig 10286 bp, 17 predicted proteins | sample 1779941 | NCBI WGS metagenome assembly ORJL01 (sample SAMEA104232317, study PRJEB22302) | groundwater metagenome | biome: forest; feature: aquifer; material: groundwater | place: USA | collected 2011-08-07 | depth 5.8 m | reverse complement strand
TCTTTGGAGAGGTATGCACCTCGCTCCTCCCACTTTGCCACTGCGAGGGCAATACCCTCGCACCGTTGGATATCGTCGTAGCCGAGCGTCCTCCCCGTGCCTCGACCCGTTATCGCGTTGGCGAAATCGGTCGCGATATCTTCCCCCAGTGGTAGGGGAATCACCCTGATGGAGTAGGGGGAGTCCTCTTCCCCTGTCGCCGCCACGTCGTGTTGCGTTACCCGAATCTTCCCATCTTTGGTCACGAGGGTCCCGCTGAACCCCTGCTTCGCGAGAAGCAGGGACAATTCCCAGTTTGTTTTCATAGTCGTAATGGAGATGCGCTGTTTTCCCGATTTTGGCGGGGGACGGTAGCGCGAACCTTTTGTTTTGGTTTTACGCCACTCTCTTAAGTGAGCGTAGCGATACCAAAGCTCGTAAAGCCCTTGTATCGCTACACTCATAAACAGCTATCCTTACCTGCCGATAGGCAGGTACCTTTGTCTTTGTCGAGGTTCTAGCCCTCAAATCTATCTCCAAGTATGATAGCATACTGGGTCTATATTGTCAAGCACTAAAACGGAAACATAAAAGAAGCCCTATTTCTAGGGCTTCTCTTAAATCATAAATCTTTAATCTTAAATCTGTCTTATTTTACCTGCGTCATAACGCGGTCAAATATCTGCGGTTGGTCTTTGGCGAGACTCGCGAGGATTTTACGATCCAGCTTGATACCTTTCAGTTTGAGCGCGTGAATAAATTTGCTGTATGAAAGACCGTGCGGACGAACGGCTGCGTTGATGCGAATGTTCCAGAGCGTCCTGAAGTCATTCTTTTTGTCTTTGCGGTGGGCGAACGAGTACTTGCCGGCGTGTACATATGCTTCCCACGCCACACTCTCTTTCTTGGAACGACCATGGCGATACCCCTTTGTTTTCTTTAACAAAGTCCGGCGAAACTTAAGCGCGTTTACTCCTTTTTTTACTCGGGACATATTCTTGAGTTAATAATTAACAAATATCAATTTACAACTTCCAATAAATTTTCGGACAGTACCTTTTGTACCATATGTCTCTTTTGAGAATTGGAAATTGAAAACCGGTACTTCCAGATTTCTTATTGAAGAAATCTGGCGATATCTCCTTTCTTCATATGCAGAGGATTCATCCTGCGCCGGTTGAGCTGACTCCGACGGCGCGCCTTGGCATTGAAATGGTTCTGCCCTTTGCCACGCATGAGGATTTTGCCGTTCTTCGTGACCTTGAGCCGTTTTGTATATGATTTGTTTGTCTTCATAAATCTATACGAAAATACGAATTGAAGTCCAGCGAATGGCTACGAATACATCAGTAATTTTTCCTGAATTCGTAGCAATTTGTATATTCGTATAATTCGTTATTTCGTATGTTAAACTACGCTTTTTCAATGATAATCGTCAGTCCCTTCGGTCCCTTTTTGACCGAATCGGCCACTTTGTATTCAACGGGTATCAGTTTTAGAATTCGGCTCAACCGTTCCTGCAAGAATTTAAACTCCATGTACTTGGATCGTCCCGCCAGGAAGAGGTCAATTTTCACCCGATTACCCTCGGAGAGCCATTCGCCGACTTTCTTGGCTTTTAGCTCCAGATCGTGCTCGCTTGTGCCGATTTTGATCTGAATCGTCTTGACCTCAACGGTGTGGGTGCGGGCTTTGGCAAGCTTCTGCTTCTTGTTTTCAGAGTACTGAAATTTACCATAATCCATGATTTTTGCAACCGGAGGCACGGCATTCGGAGAAATCTCAATCAAATCAAGACCGGCTTCGTCGGCCTTGTGGAGCGCTTCCTGGATCGTAATGACCCCGAAGTTTTCACCCTGGGGACCGATGACCCGAAGTTCGGGCGCTCGTATCTGATGATTGATTCTGGTGCGTGCGGTGCTCAAAGTTGCAAATGAATGATTATGGAATAGGTAATTTATAGCACAGGTGAGGAAAAAATGAAAGAGTCAATGAAATACGAGGGGCACCCTTGGTTTTCAAGGGTGCCCCTCGTATTTCATTGACAGGAGAGAAAAGAAAGATAATATAGGGGAAGTTCCGGATAAACCAAAACTCCTACATTCCGAAAATTATGACAAAGACAGCTATTGATAGTTCGACAGACAGGTCGGGAGGAAACATCGTTGTTCTTACGCACAATGGACGGCTCCCTGCCGAAGGCGGGAAGCGGTTGGGTTATCGGGCGTTAGACTGGAGAACAGGGCAGTGGGTCTATATTTGGCTGACACCGCCTCCGGTCATAGCCACGCCTCCGGAGTCCTCTGAACCTCCCAAACCCGCATCACCTCGATTATCTGATTTCCGCCCGCTTAGTGCCTTTGGTGAATGTCCAAACTGTGGCACACACCTTCTGTGGAGGGTTGATAAGATAGTGGAAACCAGCGACATGGGATTCATCGGATTGCATAAGTGCGCCTGTGGCGAGCTTCTTCGTTAGAAGTTAGATGTGTGTATACTGACTTCGCAGCGTTCTCTTTGAGAGCGCTGTTATTTTTTACGAAATACGAGGGGCACCCTTGGTTTTCAAGGGTGCCCCTCGTATTGCACGGATGGCGCTGTGATCCCTGTTATTTTCTACGCCACAAAGCAAAACCCCCCCACCCCCAACGGCGGTGGGGGGGTTTTGTGAGTCGCGATTTATGCGCGTTGCACGTTGACCGCGTTCATTCCTTTCGGAGACTCTTCGGTCTCAAAAGAAACTTTGTCGCCTTCTTGCAATTCTGAGAACTGCACGCCGACGAGCGCTTTACTGTGGAAAAAGAGGTCTTTTGAAAGGCCCTCTCCGGTAATGAAACCGAATCCTTTGTCAGTAAGCTTCTTGATTGTTCCTGTCATCTTGAGTGTGGATTTCTATTGAATAAAAACAAAGATATATATTTTGAATCGACTTGTTCTTCCTACATTCTTTGTAACTATAATGCTAGCATAGACGGTATTTATTGTCAACGCTCTCGTTCGTAGTACCCGAAAAGGGCCGTAATACCAGCCAGATTCCGTTCCCATTCAATCGTATCGTGAGTCTTCAGTTCCACGGTAATCGCCGGGACACCAATGGACGCCAGCCACCCCTCGGCATCACCGGTAATCTCGTAACTATCAAACGATTTAACCGCGGAGTACCCCGACGCCTCCGAATAGGCGTTCATAATAGCCAGCGTTTTCGGGAGAATACCTTCCCGACACTCCGACGCGTACACGGCATTTGCCTGACTGTGCCAAAAGATAACTGCGTCGGGATGATACTCCGAGACGAAATCTCGCAACGCTTTCGTCTCCGGTTCGGAAAAGGGCGCCGATCCGGCGCTCACGACTTTCGTCTTCCAGGTACTCTCCGGTTTCCACTTGCAATCAAAGTTGCGATTGAGGTCAACCTCATTCGCGTTGAAACGTCCCGATGCCAGAGTTTGTTGGTCGGTTGCTACATCTGTGACGGCGAAACGACCACTCTTTCCGACCACTCGGTACACGCCATCGGGGTTGGCGGAAGGAATTACGGTAACAGTCAGGTTGTCGGGGAGGGCATCGGGATTTTCTTCCAGAAAATCAATGAACCGATACGCCAAGAGCACGCTGTTCCATTCGTACCCTCCATGCACACCGCCGATAAACGCGAGATGGGTCGCTCCGTTTCCGTAGGTATAGGATTCAATATCCCGTCCTTCAACCGAGTGACCAATAACCGCGTGTTTTTGGTTACGCTTTACCGGTTCCACCACGAGTGGGATTTCAGGAGCTGTCTTACGCGAACCGACAAACGCAAATACACCGATGCCGAGTGCCACGAGAGTAAGAACGATTATGACAATCGGCTTCGTGGGGGAGAATCTCATTGTTCGGCGTCTTCACCGCGGACAAATTTTTGTAACAGAGCTTTAATACCCGCAAGATTTTTAGTCCATTCAGTGTCGGTATGGTTTGTCAAAAGCACGCTGATTGCGGGAATGTTTTTCTTCGCGAGCCAGTTCACCATGTCCCCGGTGATTTCATAGGAATCAAAACTTTCGTGGGCAGGATAGCCGGAAGCCTTCGCATAGGTGGTTGTCATCGCGCGCGTTTCCGTAGAAACACCATTGTGACAGTTTGACGCGTAGACACCGCCGGCGGCGCTGTACCAGACGATAACCGCGGACGGTTTGCCGGTCTCAATGTAGTTTTTTATCGCTTGGCTTTCCGGTTCGGAAAACACCGCGCTTCCGGCGCTCACCTTTTTATTTTGCCATGTTCCTTCAGTTTGCCAGTCGCAATCAAAGTTGCGATTGAGGTCAACCGTGTTCGCGTTGAATCGTCCTGATGTTTGAACCGCTTGCGACGATGAAACATCCGCTTTGGTGAAGTTGCCCGTAGTAGTACCGACAACCTTGTTCAAACCATCAGGATTCAATACCGGAATCACCGTTACCTTTACCGTCGCGGGAATAGTACTGGAGGCATTCTGTAAATACTCAATGAGTTGGTACGCGACGAGAGCCGTATTCCACTCGTATCCACCGTGGATGCCACCGACGAACAAAAGTTCGGTGTCACCGGTACCGAAGTGGTACGCCGTGATGTCGCGACCTTCAACCGATTTTCCGATCACCGATTCGCTTTCGTTACCTTGTCCTGCAACCGGCGTTTTACCCGATTGTTCGGATCCTTCCGATTCCGTCGTGGTAGCTATCTTCTGCTCCTTCGGTACGGGTGCCCGGTCGGATGAATTCTTGATAAGAATGTACGCCCCCAAACCGACAATAATAACGACAAGCACTGCAATGGTAGTGTTTTTCATAGTGATTCAAGTATAGCACTAAAATTTCTCATTGTCCCTTCGGTTATTAATCAAACGTCGTGGCGAGATACGCATCAATGTCTCGTTGGTCAAGGGCGTAGAAGTTCAGTTTTTTGTCGTGAAGATAGGTGGCGAGCTTTACGCCTATAAAGCGCCAGTGCCACGGTTCGGGAACATAAAAGTTGTTGCCTTTCGGATACGACAGCTCAAAACCAAAACGATACGCATTGGCGAGGAGCCAGGTATACGCTCCCGTGTTTTCAAAACCTTCAAGTTTCCCGCTCACTCCTGACGCGACAAAGTCCACGGTCGTTCCGATCTGATGTTCCGAGTAACCTTGGTCGGCGGAAAATGAATTGGCGGTACCGGCGCCATAGACGACGGAGTACAACGACTTGAGCGACTGCTGTTCCGCGAACGATCGGTAAGCGGATTTGACGTACAAGGTAACTCCGTCCGCTTTCGCCGCATCAAGCAGATTTTTCAAAAACGGCCACGCCTCCGTGAGGAATTTTTCCTGACGAGACGTACTGTAGAGGTAATCGGACGGTATATCAACGAGATGCGCCGGCACATAGTTTTCATTCATAAAATATACCTTTGAATATTTTTTCAGAAGTTCCGGGTCGGTTTGCGAGAGTTTTTGGAGAGTGCCGACGGTGCCGGAAATAGTACCGACGGTTTGTTCAACCCCGCCGACCTGTGTCTTAACCGCATCAATATTTTGTTGAGCGCTTGAAAGTGTATTGGAAAGTCCGACGGTTTGCGCGCGTAAGTCCATGAGGTCGTGCGAGAGTTGGCTTGCCGTCTGTGAAAGCGTCGCGGTCGTAGAAGCCAGTTCTGTTTTCAGGGACTCCGCGTATTCCGTCAAGGCGGAAATTCGCACAAACGCGTAGGTAATAACACCGCCAAGTATGACGAGGACGATACCGGCGGGGAGAATGTTTTGTAGTCGGTTTCTGGCGTTTTCGTTCTCCATACATCTGATTATATCACGCATACCCCCTTGCCGTATCGGACTTTTTGGGGTACGGAAAGAGCGGAGAAAAAGAATGGAAATGTCTCTCGATTCACAACAAAAAACAACCATTGCTGGTTGAGTTTTGTGTGGTGGTTTACCTTTTGATAAGCTCAAGGATTACCACGATCGAGTCCTTCAACTCGGAGACTTGTTCGGGACACTCGATTCGCCTAAAGCAAATACACAACCATCTGTAGGTTGTGTATTTGTAGTAGTTTACCACGAGTGAGCCCTTCAAATTCTTCAGGGCGAATCGAGTGGAGCACTGTGCAGGCAGTCAGAACTATGTTTGAAGAGGAGAATCGGTATATTTACATACCGGACTTGGGTAGGGATAGGCAGACGGTGTAATCTACCCCACGGCGCGTAGCACTATTGTTTAAGGCAAGATGGTCGCTGGTAGCGTTTCCACGCTAGGGCAGAGGCCACAGCGAGCCGAGGACCCCCCGTGGGGTATGTCAGGAACCCCCCCCGACACCTCAAGAATACCTCCCCTTGGATGAATGTGGTAGGGGCACTCACATTTTTTTCACTTTTCTAAACGAGCCGGAGGCCACCCCCCCCTAGCCCAAGATTGCATTAGCAAACGGGGGTTAAGGCAATCTATATGTATTTGAGTCCCTCTACCCTCCAAAAAATTCTAAAAAATTTTGGAAAATAAAAGTTTAAGTTTCTTTTCTAAAGATAATTCAAGGCGAGATTTTTATAATCTAGCACCAGTACACAAGGCTCTATTGCGTATCTTGTTTTTATCCCGTTATCTATAGTTAGAATAGCAACCTTTTGTTTTTTCCCCAGAAAGCCATCTGCTGTAACAAAAATAGATATATCTCCCGCCTCAATTACAGGATTATTCATGTCTATCTTTTTTAAGAAATCGGACTTGTTTATAGGCAGATCGCCCATAGTTTCAAAGATCGGGAAAATTTCTTTTACTATGTCCTTATAGTTAAACCGTTTTCTATATTTATCTCGTAAGTACCTAAATACTTCAGTCAAAACGTGTGGTGTTATATAAAATTTGCTCCAATCATTTTTTACTTTAATGATTTCTAAAAGTGCTAGTATTTGTTGATAATCGGAAAGTTCGTTCAATTTTGTACCACTAAACCTTGTAGAAATAACCCCATCTATCAACTCAAAAACTACACAGGCATCTATAACAATGCCATTTTTTATAAATGGAGCAATGTGAATATCATACTCTTGCCCTCTCAGGTTCTCTAAAATCATCTAGACTTTACTTTCGGGGCTTTGTTTTTGAGTTTCTGGGGTCGGCGTTACTGTGTAGCGTTTCTCCTCTAACTCTTTGCCCCCATCAATTTTTTTGATGATAACTGTCTTATCGTTTAGATTAACAGATGCCTTATATCTAGAAGGTGCTGAGCTTCCTAATGATTCAAAAAATGTGCAAGTAACATCCCATTTTTTTGATTCAGTACCGCCAGTTCCGTTTGTTGGGACAAGTTCTTCAACATTAAATTTTAATAAACCAAGATTACCGTGTATATACTCAAACACAGTTCTTGTAAGTTTAATTGCCTCTATGGAAGCGGATTCGTTTGACATAGTATTTTTTACTAACCCTTAGAGTAAGAAGCAGGATAGTAGCATAACTTATCTCCTCCTGCTATTCACCTCATTATACCTCATCCACAAGCTCAATCGCATCCCCTTCGTCCAGCCCTTCGTCTATAAGTTCCTGCACCTTCTCGGCGGTGTCTTCATCAATATCGTGGTCTTGCATCAAGCGGTGTACTTCATCATCCATATTTTGTTTAATGCGAAAAGAAAATTATATAAGCCATGAGACCTATAAATCCTACAAAAGCCAATGCCGCGAGTACGACCATTGCCATACCGGCAAAGTGTAATGGTGCTTCGCCACCAGTTGCAAAAAACCCGATAACTAACAGGAGGCAAAATAGACCGATAAGAAATAAAATCATAGTAGTATTATAACTTCAAACAATTTCAATTATCCCAATCTCCCTTTCCCGAGGACATCAATGCAGAGAGCGTCCAAGCAATCACAGATCCGATTATCGCTCCAACAGCCATACCGTTGGATTCATTTACCAAGTAACCGATAGCAGTTGCTATGACGATTATAAACATTTATAGGAATATATTTAGTCTAGTAAACCGAAATACCACATGAACCATGCAATGATAAGGGAGGGCAACACTATAACTATAAGTATCATACCTAGTATTATAAACGATTACCCCTCAAGCAGAGACTGAGATTAGTTGTTTTTCTCAAGTAATTTTTCAAGTTCTAGACGTGATAAACGCTCTTCATTAGTTTCCGGATCAGTCATTTCTAAAATTATATGTCGGATTTCCTCTTGTTGTGCCTCAGAATAGTTTCCTTCCTGAAAAGCCTTTATTCTAAAAAGTCCAAATTTTGCTTTAATTTGGTCAGAGGTATCACCTTTTTTAATATCCAAAATTTTTCTAACATTCTCTTCGGTCATAATTAAATTTTAATTATTCCAAAGAGGATGACCGGATCCACTACCTTCTAAACAATCCTCAGAATCTCTACCTATAACACAACCGTCTTTGTCGGGATTAGATCCCAGATAATTGAAGGCTAATACCATTAAAGCACCGATAAACAAGACGACAGCAAAACCTATTATCGTATCTTTTGTGTTTTTCATGTTTCCTTTAATCTTTATAAAACCTATGGGAATATATACATTGTTACCCCAGTGAATAATTAAATAAGATTCACTTCAAACCTTTCTCCTGAAGACATCTACTATAAGCATTCTCATATTGTGTTGTTAGAAATGTTCCTTCTTTGTAGGTGCAATAGTTAGCTTTAGTACAATAGTCTTTGTAAAGTTCCGTTGCGGTGTCCGTTGCAATACTTACGCATAAGCTCTTTTTGAATGTTTCATCCGCTTTTTCTCTAGCGGCGTTTGCTTCAACCCTGTATTCCTCCGCTATCTTAATCTCCTGCTGTCGTTCAATAGACTTTTGCTTGTTTGCCTCGCTCGCATAATAAAAACCGCCCAAGACGATACTTGCGATTAAAATAGTGGCGGGTAGTGATAATTTGTTTAACTTTTCCATGTCATTTTTTTATTACCTTACACTTTCCAAAGGACATGACCGCCCCCACACCCAGTGTTGCAATGTCAATAAATTGACCTTTGTTACCCAACGACTCATCCATAGAGACCTTGAATAGCATTGCTTGCCCCAAAATTGGAATAAATTGTGTAAAGCTGCCGGAAGTTACGACTTTGACTGGATAATGATCGCATCCTTTGGCGTCACACCTAAAGTATGTTCCACTTTCTAATCCATAATCTACAAAATAGTATGACGCAGGAGATGCGGGCATACATCCCTCCAAACCACAATCATATCGGCTGGTGGGGAAACATGAGAGTTCCGCTATATCCGCCATTGCGGAATGTTGCGAGGATTCCTCGAAAGCAGCCTTTAATGTTCGGCTTGGCAAGATAGGATCAACATCGGGAGAATTTATTTTTTCACTCCCAGTTCCGGTTCGTTCTTTATTTTGAAAATCAAAATAAAAAAATGCGACAAGAATAAGAACTAATATGACGATGACAGTATTCTTCTTATCCATGTTATTTGTGAAGGGGCTTTTTAAAGACCGTAGCTATGTAAACAAACCTCATATTCTTTCTCCGATCTATAAGCTGGAAATTTAGACAACTGCTCTTCAGAACACTGTTTGCGAATACTGGTGGGCCTATATTCATACCAATAAAAAGCAAAACCTAAGATTACTAGGGCTAGCAGAATTATATATTTGTACTGTTTTAAAATCTCCATGCTATATAGAAAGACCGTTACGAAGCATTATCAAAGTCCAGATTTCCTGTGGTTGAGAAAAATCTTTATCCTGGCCCTCTTCCTTAAAAATCCTTATCTCTTTTTCGAAGGTTTCATCAATGTATTCTACTATTTCTTGCTTTTGTGAGTTAGATAATTTTATTCCTTCTCCTTTAGGTATTACGAGGTTAACTGCAATTGGTATCAATTTTCCACGACCCTCACCCAACTTTACTTGAAACAGCGCTATGTCTTTTGCGTTTGGTTTATCCATTAATGTCAGATACGTGTCTGAGGCAATTCTTAAATCTGCAATTGCCGAAAGCATGTCTTTGGCAACTTTCCCTCTGACCACATCTTTATCATTCTCCCATTTTGTCATTACATCTTTTGCATTTTCAATGTCTTCTTTCATCGAATATGCACCTAAAAAATCAGCGGATTCCTCACGACTCTTGTAGATCTGTCGAAGGGCCTTAACTATATCAAAAACAAAATCTTTGTTTATTTTCTTATGGTAATTAGGGCGTTTCGTAACCATATGGTAGTAAAATATCCATATGGCACAAGGACGAAAGAACGTTTTCAGTTGCGCGGCCAACTTTTTGAGGGGAAAGAAGTGTGTTTTTTGCGGTTCGTTCAAGGTTTCGAAGA
>ORJL010266851.1_pt1 | contig 10287 bp, 9 predicted proteins | sample 1779941 | NCBI WGS metagenome assembly ORJL01 (sample SAMEA104232317, study PRJEB22302) | groundwater metagenome | biome: forest; feature: aquifer; material: groundwater | place: USA | collected 2011-08-07 | depth 5.8 m | reverse complement strand
TTAATACGTCCCGCGCATTGAGGTTATTTGTCACCAGAAACAGGGTCATGTCTCCGACAACCTTCGAAGACGGAGTGACTTTCACAATGTCTCCGAAAAGATGATTAACGTCCGCATAGACGTCCGTGATTTCATGCCACCTGTGCGCCAGTCCCATTGAATGCGCCTGTTGAAAAAGGTTGGTAAACTGTCCGCCGGGGATTTCATGGTGGTACACCTCGGCGGTGCTTGATTTTTGAATGGATTCAAACGGCGCATAGTATTCCCTGACCACTTCCCAATAATCCGAAAGCACCCCCAGCGCCCGGAAGTCCATGCCCGTATCGCGCTCATGGAAACGCAGCATTTCCACCAGGGTGTTGAGATTGGGCTGTGACGTCAGGCCGGAAAGGGGACCAAGCGCGGCGTCCACAATGTCCACGCCGGCTTCCGCAGCCTTGATGAGGGTGGCAATCTGGCCGCCCGACGTGTCATGACTGTGGAGGTGTATGGGAATTTTTAATTCAGACTTCAAGGCTTTCACCAGATTATACGCGGCGTAGGGCTTCAACAGGCCGGCCATGTCTTTAATCGCCAGGATATGCGCCCCGTGGCCTTCCAGTTCCTTTGCCATTTTTACGTAATAGTCCAGGGTATACTTTGAGCGTTTCGGGTCCAGGATGTCCCCCGTGTAACAAATGGCGGCTTCGCACAGGACATTGGTTTCCAGGACGGCGTCCATCGCAATTTTCATATTGGTAACCCAGTTCAGTGAGTCAAACACACGGAACACGTCAATGCCGCTTTCCGCCGCCTGTTTTATGAACGCCTTGACAACGTTGTCCGGGTAGTTGGTATAACCCACGCCGTTAGATGCGCGGAGCAGCATCTGAAAAAGGATGTTGGGCGCCAGTTTTCGCATGGAGCGCAGGCGTTCCCACGGACACTCCGTGAGAAATCTCATGGCGGTATCGAAGGTTGCGCCGCCCCACATTTCAAGCGAAAAGAAATCGGCATGGTTTCTGGAGTAGGACTCGGCTATGTTCAGCATATCTACCGTTCTCATGCGGGTGGCCAGCAAAGACTGGTGGGCGTCGCGAAAAGTCGTGTCCGTCAGCAGCAGCCTTTTTTCCCTGATGATGTGCTGCGCGAATTTATCAGGCCCCATCTCCAGGAGAAGGTCGCGGGTGCCTTTGGGTCTTGGAATTTTACGGTCAATGGCCGGAACGGGCGCTTTGCGGCGGCAGAGGGGCTTTGGTATTTCCTTAATAAGCGGGTGCCCGTTCACCAGGACGTCTCCCATATAGCGTACGATGCAGGTGGCGCGATCCCTGCGGCGTGGAAATTGATAGAGACTCTGATTTTCGTCAATAAAACGCGTGGTGCATTTCCCTTTCAGAAAATCTTTGTGGTTGATCAGATTAATGAGGAACGGGATATTGGTTTTCACGCCCCGGATACGAAACTCGTGCAACGCCCTGTCCATACGGCGCGCCGTTTCTTCAAAGCAGGTTCCGAACGCCGTGACCTTCACGAGCATGGAATCGTAGTACGGAGTAACGAGCGCGCCAGAAAATGCAGTACCTGCGTCAAGGCGGATACCCATGCCGCCCGCGGAACGGTAATGCTGGATGCGTCCGTAGTCAGGAATAAACTTGTTGGTGGGGTCTTCGGTGGTAATCCGGCACTGGAAGGCAATGCTGTTGATCTGAATTGCCTCCTGGTTCGGTATGCGGATTTCCGGCGAATGCAGGGGGAATCCCTCGCTGATGAGTATCTGCCGCTTCACCAGATCAAACCCCGTAATCGTCTCGGTGACGGTGTGCTCAACCTGGATTCTGGGGTTGATTTCAATGAAATAATATTTATTGGTTTCCGTATCGAGGAGAAATTCAACCGTACCGGCGTTATCGTAGTCCACGGATTTGCAGATTTTTACGGCTGCGTCACAGATGCGCTGTCTGATGCTTCTTTCAAGATTCTGCGCCGGGGCAATCTCAACGACCTTCTGGTGACGTCTTTGGAGGGAGCAGTCGCGTTCAAACAGGTGTACAATGTTATGGTGCTTGTCGCCGAGAATCTGCACCTCAATGTGGCGCGCCTTTTCGATGTATTTTTCCAGAAAACACTCGTCAGAACCAAACGCCGTCAGAGATTCCCGCTGCGCCTCGTTCAGACGATGTCCCAGTTCCAGCTCGCTGCGGACCACGCGCATGCCGCGTCCACCGCCGCCGTGGGCGGCCTTGATAATAACCGGATATCCCAGTTTACCGCAAATCTCACGCGCCTCGTCCAGGCCCTTCACGGGGTGATCTGAACCGAAAAGTATCGGCACCTGCGACTCGCCGGCAATCTTTCTGGCAGAGATTTTATCGCCAAGCATCTGGAGGGTTTCCGGACGTGGGCCGACAAAGGTTATGCCCGCCTGCCCGCAAGCGCGGGCAAATCTGGCATTCTCCGAGAGAAACCCGTAACCGGGATGTATGGCGTCAACCCCCTTCTCTTTGGCCAGTTGAATGATGCCGTCAATATCCAGATACGCCTTAACCGGTTCGTTGCCTTTACCGATCTGATACGCCTCATCCGCTTTAAATCGGTGAAGCGCAAAGCGGTCTTCGTGGGAATAAATTGCCACGGTATTAATGCCCAGTTCATGCGCCGCGCGGCAGACGCGTATCGCTATTTCACTGCGGTTAGCAACGAGAATCTTTTTAAATTTCCTGATTTCCATAAAAAACCTTCAAATAAAGTTTCCCTAATAATCCATTTTTGATGAAGAATATACCACAAAAAGAGGCAGGAAAACAACCGAAAATCAAGATAACGAGGTGTTTGAAGGAATGCACGGTGGTGGACACAAAAGCAAGTCGTCAAATCCCCATAACCCGAACCGAGTCGGAAAAGACAAAATCCGAAGCACGGAATCCGAAACACATTTGTAGAAACACGGTGTAAATTGCCTGTTACTTTGAGCATTCAAGCATGTAAATTTGGCCTTCGGCAACTTTTTCGTTGATGTAGAGCGAAGCGCCACTTCGCTCGAACGAAGCAATCGCTTCGTTCTACAACACAACTTTGAAATTCCTATACAATTGAATTAAAACACCAGGGGCAGAATAATACCTTTGGTATTTGATTTTATTCCGGGTTAATGCTATTAATAAGACATTTAGAGGACACTCAATATGGCAAAATATTCCAAAAAAAGGTCAAAAAAAGCAGGACTCCCGCCGGGTGCGCTTATCCACATTGGAGAAAAAAAGACCGAAGAGGTAAAGATAACCATCGTGGAGTACGATGAAACACACCTTCGCGAACAAGAGGTAAAGACGATAGAAGAATGTTTCCCCTTCAAGGATAAAAACCGGCCTACGGTAGCGTGGATAAACATTGACGGAATCCACCAGGGTGAGATACTGGGAAAACTCGGAGAAAGTTTCGGGCTGCATCCACTCATTGTGGAGGACATTCTGAACACCGATCAGCGTCCCAAGATTGAGGATTTTGAGGAATATCATTATATTGTGCTGAAAATGCTGCAATTTCAAGGCAATGACGGAGAAATCGTTACTGACCAGGTCAGCTTAATCCTGGGGACGAACTACGTCATTTCATTCCAGGAAAAGGCGTTTGATATTTTTCATGCGATCAGGGAGCGCATCAGAACCAATAAGGGGCGTATGAGAAAGATGGGGGCTGATTATCTTGCGTATTGCCTGCTCGATGCAATCGTTGACAACTATTTCACAATCATGGAAACGCTGGGAGAAAAAATAGAATCGTTGGAGTATGAATTAGTCAGCAATCCAAGTCCTCAGATGGCGCACACCATCTATAACCTGAAAAGGAATTTGATCTTATTACGCAGGTCGGTATGGCCGCTGCGGGAGGTAATCAGCAGGCTGGAGAGAGGGGAGTCTTTGCTGATCAAGGAGTCCACCAGGATTTACCTCAAGGATGTTTACGACCACACAATCCACATCATTGATACCCTGGAAACATTTCGGGAAATGGCTACGGAAATGCTCGAAATCTATCTTTCGAACATCAATAACAAGTTGAATAACGTTATAAAGGTGCTCACCTTGATTGCCACCATATTTATGCCCCTGACCTTAATTACCGGCATTTACGGAATGAATTTTAAGTACATACCGGCGCTTTCCTGGCGCTGGGGGTATCCGATGGTTATGCTTGTAATGGCCGGCGTAGGCGCTGCTATGGTGTATTATTTTAAGAAGAAAAAGTGGTAAAAGAAGGTTTAAGCAAATATCACAAGGGAAAAGGCTGTGGGGGCAGGTTTGAAACCTGCCCCCACATGCTGGTTCAATCGGCAAGATTGAACCAGCATGGAATATAGAGAGAAATATTTGATAAACAATAGATTTTAAAACTAAAAGGAAATTTCTATTTCGCAAAGTATCGTTAACAAAGAGGGTGGAGTTGTTATTCTGTCCCTTCGTGAATATCAAAAATTATGCGCAAAGGCAGTACCCACGTATTACTTAGAAGGTAAAGAGGCTGAAGAGATTGATTCTTTGGTAAAAGAGGGATTACACGCATATCGCAAGGGAAAATGTAAAAGAATTCGTTCACTAGTGGATATGGACTGACCGTATGGAAATTAATGTTACGCCACGCTTCATAAAAAACTACAAGAAATTACACAAAGAAATTCAAGAAAAGGCACAGGTAAAAGAATCTATCTTTCGAAAAAACCCCTTTGATAAACGCTTAAAAACACACAAATTATCTGGGAAAGAAAAGGAGGCTTGGGCATTCTGGGCGATTATTCTTACAGGTTGGGTTTCGTTCCTCAACCCAACCTTATATATTAAGGTCGCAATCTTGCGCAAAGCAGTTTAGTCAAGTTGTTTTGATAAAATATGGGAGAAGTACAATGAAAAGAAAAAAATATGTATATTGGCAAGATGATAATATGTGGCTAGGGTATCTTGAAGAATATCCAGACTACCGGACGCAGGGAGAATCACTTGAAGAATTAAAAGAAAATTTAAAAGATATTTATAAAGAATTGACAAGTGGTAGCGTTCCATGCGTACGTAAGGTTGCTGAACTTGAACTTGCATGAAAAGAAGAGATTTAATAAAGCATATTGAAAAGATGGGGTGTATTTTAATCCGACATGGTGGAAAGCACGATTGGTACCAAAACCCTAAAACAAAAACATCACAACCAGTGCCCAGACACAATGAAATTAAAGAATATTTAGCCAAGCATATAATAAAAATGCTTGGGTCGAAATAAGTTATAATACGTGACAAGAAGAAACGACAACTTCTAAAATTCTGTGTTTGCCGTTTTATACAGACTGTATAATCATTGTTAGGCAATAAGATAAATCCAGTCAAGTAGGGTAAACTTCATCGTGATGGTTCGACAAGCCTTTAGCGTGAGTTCAGTCGAACGACCACCATGCACGGCGTTGCATCCTGCGCCTGTCGAAGGGTCGGGCGAACGATTACCACCAATTCACTAACAGGCGGGTGTGGTTTGGATGCGGCTGGCGTGACTTCACTTGCAGACTGGAGGAGGAGAGATGTTCATCCGCGTATTGCGGCCTAATGAGAACAAGGAAATACTTATCAATGTTGACCACATCTCGAAAATTGAGGTGGAATATGCCATACCTTCAGATGGGGGAAAATTTCACTCAATCTCATTGGAACAAGGGATTAAAGATCCTGGCGCTGTTCGATTCTATCGCGTTCATGTGGCAGGTGAGGTGATCCTGCTCCAATCGAATTCCGACGATTCAGTGATTAAAGTGATCGAGGACATATACAAAGCAGCCATTAAACGTTGATTTCGCTTGGAATAGCCAAGTAGGGCATGGCACCTCCTTCCCGTCAAGTAGGGTGGATTAAGGCGGAGCAAAATCCACTGAAGAAATTATCACGATAGTATTTGCCATATCAAAGGCATGTTCTATGGACAATAAACCTGTGTTCCGCATAATATGCGGATCAATCCACTTAATGTTAGAAGCACAAAGGAGATAAATAAATGGCCGTTCCAGATTATCAGAGCTTGATGCTGCCGCTTCTTCAGTTTGCGGTGAGAAAAGGAGGGGAAACATCAACCAATGAGGCTGTGGAAGCTCTGGCAAAGGAATTAGGCCTTACCGATGAAGACCTAAAGGAAATGCTCCCAAGCGGTATTCAATCAACGTTCTTTAATCGAGTCGGTTGGGCATCGACGTACATGAAAAAGGCTGGATTGCTCGAAGCAACACGCAGAGGATTTTACCAAATCACCGACCGAGGAAGAGATCTTCTTAAAAAGCAGCCCAAGATCGTCAACGTAAAACTTCTCAAGCAATATCCTGAGTTTCTTGAATTTCAACAACTCAAGGGAACAAGAAGCGGCGATAAGGTTGTCGAGACTAAGGGGACATCTGATGTTTCAACAGCGACTCCATCAGAGGCATTAGAATCTGCGTATGAAAATCTCCGTGACGAATTAGCTGATGAATTACTTGGCAAGCTAAAGAAAATCTCACCGGCCTTTTTTGAACGAGTCGTTGTAGAACTGCTTGTTAAAATGGGTTACGGCGGTTCGCGTGCTGATGCTGGCAAGGCCATAGGTAGGAGCGGTGATGGAGGCATCGATGGAATCATAAAAGAGGATAAACTTGGCCTTGATGTTGTTTACGTTCAGGCGAAGCGTTGGGATAACAATCCTGTAGGACGTCCAGATGTCATGCAGTTTGCTGGCGCTCTTCAGGCTCAAAGGGCAAACAAGGGCATCTTTATTACTACTTCCAGGTTTACTGATGATGCTCGGAGTTATGTCTCTCAGATCGGCAGTAAGATCGTTTTAATTGACGGTGAGCAACTTACCGGTTTGATGATTGAGCATGATGTTGGCGTATCCACGGTTTCATTGTATCCAGTCAAAAAGGTTGATAGTGATTATTTTGAAGAGAGCATCTAACAACCGCATTAACACGGACTGGCAATTCCGCTGCGCTCAATTGCCGCCGGTTATGCTGAGCGTTATGCCTTGCCAATATTAAAGATTATGCAACAATAAGCCGGGTAGGATGGGTGAAGCGACAGCGCACCCATCAAAAAAATCTTTTTGGACAACCCCATAGAGCTTTGCTTCACCCAACCTACTGATATTTCCTCCGAGTTCTCCGCGCCCTCTGCGGTGAACCATGTATCTCCGCTTTCCAGTCAGGGTCGTATCTGGCGTGGCAACTTGGACAGATAAGGATGATTTTGCAGGCGCCCTTTGTTATCCGCACAAATGACGTGTGAAAACCATCGTCATACCCGCATTGGGGACAGATGTTGAGTTCCTTCCCTATTTTTATTGAAACTGGCTTTGACGTGTTATTGTTCATTCCTTCCTCGCATTCTTTTATGCAAAAATATTGAAAAAACTATCAGAACTAAACTCGATATATTGAGTACGGTAAGGGTCAAACACGTGCCAAAAACGCCAAGAAGCGGTATAAAGAGCACCCCGGTCAGTATCGCGCCCAAAATGGCGCCGATGTGATCGGCGCTGTACGTCATCCCTGCTGATGTGGCCATATCTCCGCTGCCTCCCATGAATATCTTATTGACCAGGGGGAATTCCAGCCCTGTCAATACCCCTGCAATACCAATGAAACAGGTCAATCCAACCTCCGCGGCAACTGAATAAAAAGATACCGCGTGAATGAGAAACGGCACAATAAGGGCGTAGAGGCCTATGGTCCCTTCAAAGGCTATCAACAGCTTTATCCAGCGTCGTGAGAAAACGGCTGCGGACAACGAACTGTGATTTCGGATTTCGGACTTCGGGTTTTTTCAATGATGTGATTCATAAGATACCCCCCGGATGCAAGTCCCACCATAAAGACGGCAATGATGACGCCCATCCTTTCGTAGATGTAACCGTAAATGTTCTGGAAGGCGTAGAGCAGCACAATTTCCAGGGCAATGCCGCTAAATCCCGTTGTGGCGATGGCGATGAGGCAGTTTGTCCTGAGCTGCCCGGCATTGAAAAGATTGAATTTTTCGGGATACCCGTTGCGCCCCCGCCCGTGTTTCGCCTGTCTTATCACTACGTAGAGTATCCTCCCTGCAAGCGCAATCAAAATGGGGATGAGAAACGATTGCACCCCAACTCCTTTCAGTCCGTGAAATAGCCCGTGCAGACGCCCGCCGGTAAGGGAATCCCACAACACGAGATTGAGAAAATAGGCGACCGGCCTTGCATCGGTGTTGATAAGCAGGTCTTTCCTCCCGCGTAATTGTTTTTCGATAAATGCAACCTGCTCCGGCTGAAGCAGGGTATAAAAGAGGTGTTCGGTAAAGTAATCCGATTTTACCTGGGATTTTCGGTATCGTTCCATGAGTGTTTCTACACCCGTAGTGACAACTCCGTCTGTGTTGCAGGCAAAGTAGAAGTTGGTTTGACCGGGCGTTACCAGTACGTGGCGGAATGCCTCGTGGAGGGTGCGATAGAGAGAACCGGTGTAACTCCCGACTTCCTTCCCGATATAGGTAACTGCCGAACTAACGGAAGCGATCAAAACACCTTCGGGCTTTAAAACTCTCCGGGTTTCCTGGAAAAATTCCAGGGTATAGAAACGGTTGAGAAATGCCGTTGAGGGGTCAGGCGTATTTACCAGAATGACGTCGTAGTGTTGTCTTTTGGGCGTGTTTTTTACATAGTAACGGCCATCCTGGTGAACTATCGTTACCCGTCCGTCGGATAGCGCCTGTTTATCTGAGGGAGATACATATTTGCCGGAAATTTGGAGGAGTCCCTTGTCCAGTTCCACGTAATCCAGCGTTTCAATGGGATACAGAAGCATTTCAGAAATGAGGCCGCCCAATCCGGAACCGATCAGCAGGACGTGTCGGGGCGATGGATGCTGGGTCATCGCAAGGTGGGCAATCTGGGCGTATTCGTATTCATTGGGAAATGCGGAGGCGTATTGTCCGTTGAGATAGACGCTGTATTGTCCGGCCTGTCTGCCTATCTCTATATGCTGGTATTTTGAGTCTGCCGAGGCCATCAGTTCGGTGTGCGGATTCAGTGTCTTCCACCGCATCTTTGCTGATGATACCTCGAGCCGGTCGGGAATTGGTGAAAACCACAGCGCAATCACAACCAGCGCCAAGCCTGCGGAAATAAGGCACAAAACACCTTCCGAGCCTTTTCCCTGTCCTTTTTCGCGGGAGCAGGTTTTACTATTTCTGGAAAAAATAAAAACGAGACCGGTCAAAAGGACAAGCAAACCTCCATTCAGCAGGGTGATGATTTTAAACGGATGAAATCTCGATACGAGGAAAAATGAAAATACAACCCCGCCAAAAAGGCTGCCTATGGATTCGACTATGTAAACGGACCCAATGTTTACCGCAGGGTCATTGTTACTCTTATTGCGGATTGCGGATGGTACGACTTTGCTCACCACATGTTCCTGATTGCGGATTTCTGGTATGGAGTCGGGCAATAAATCCGCATTCTGCACCCTGAAATCCGCAATTGTTTTTTGGTTACGGCTACGCCGCGTTGCGGTAACATCCCACACAACCTTTGATGAGAACGGAAAGATAAAACCCATAATGAAACTGAAAGGGAGGATGAGTCCGATGGACGTAAGAAGGAGAGGGAGGATAGAGATGTATTCACCGGTTCCCACGCTTAACAGGCCGCGCACACCACGCATGCAAATAATTTGTACCGGCAACACGAAACACATCGCCATGAGCGTAATCACAAAAACCGTGAATACGTGTTTAAAGGCATGCCCGGCCCTGGCTCCGGCAAAGGCGCCGGTCGCTATGCCAAGGAACCATGCGCCAAAGACGATGCCCAGGCACAGTTCGTTGCCATAGAAGATATTCAGGGATTCACGGATTAACATCACCTGCGCAATAGTCGCATAACAGCCGATGGCTGCAATGCACAGGTACAATAAGATATGGAACATTCTGCTTTGCATGGTTTTTTTGTTTGAAATGGCTTACCAAAAGGGTAAACTAGAAAATTATCAAATCAGTGTTACAAAATAGGCCTTCGGCGACTACTGTCTGTTTAATACGTAGGGCAAGGCTTTAGCCTTGCAACTGTCCGAACACGAGCCAGGGAAGGCAACCCTAAAGGGTCGCCCTACTGTTGCTTTGAAATTCCTGAACATCAAAATAGGCCTTTGGCGACTTTTTTGTTGATGTAGAGCGAAGTACCACTTCGCCCGAACGAAGCAATCGCTTCGTTCTACAACACAACTTTGCGGGTTCAAGTTTGCAACTTGAACCTGGCGGTTTATGTATTTCTGGG
>ORJL010813641.1_pt1 | contig 10288 bp, 2 predicted proteins | sample 1779941 | NCBI WGS metagenome assembly ORJL01 (sample SAMEA104232317, study PRJEB22302) | groundwater metagenome | biome: forest; feature: aquifer; material: groundwater | place: USA | collected 2011-08-07 | depth 5.8 m | reverse complement strand
TCATCGTCGTTCAGCCCGGCGTCACCGTAGATGAGCGCGATGCACCCTCCGTTGAACGGCGTCGCGTATCCGCACTTGTTCACGTCCAGGGTCTGGTCAAAGGCCACGATACGGTACTTGGCGCCGATATCCGACACCGTCATCACTTCGTTGATGTCCCCGCGGTCATCGGGGCGGAGCCCCGCGTCCGGGCCGATGCTGAGCATCAGCACCGCCGGGGAGTTCACCAGCACGCGGGCCAGCGGGATGTCCGGGGAGCACTCCCACCGCTCGTCCAGGATGGACAGGTCGACCCGGTCGCTGGTGGAGAAGACCGTGGCGCCCAGCGCCTTGATCTTCAGGTACCACTCCAGGTAGGCGCCAAACCGCGCCGTGTAGTTGAAGACGCACAGCACGTTGCTCTCGCTCGCACGGACAACGGTGGCCATCTCATCCAGGTGGAACTTACCGTCGCCGCGGTCTTCCCTGGTCAACGCACGCGACTCGTCGTTGAAGTCCAGACCAACGGTGAGCCAAATGCCGCCGCCGCCGCCCATACGGGCGCTGGCAAGGCCGCCAAGGATCGATATGCTGCCGTTGACGTGGAAGTCGATACTGCCGCCCGCCGAGATCTCGTCGTCGTTGCCCGTGGGGTCTCTGGGGTTATCTATGAAGTAGACGCCATCTAGGAAGGTGTGTCCCGGCATGAACCCGCGCGTGTCAAAGCCCACGCCCAGCCGGAACCGAACGCCCAAGAAGCCGCTCACTGCCACGTCCACGTGGCCCGACGCCACAGCGATGTCCAGGTCGAACAGTGTGGCGGAGAAGTTCACACCATACCCGATGACGAACGGCCGTGCGAAGCCGAAATATGGGCTGAGCGGGTCTGATTCCACGTTGAACTCAATGATGGAGGCCGGCTTACCCAGGAGGACGTTGAACGCCTCGCTCGCCTCTTCGAAGATCGGGAACCGGAAGGGCCTCTCGCTTCCACGGAAGCCTGAGGTGAAGGACGGCTGGTGGAACTCCAATTCCGACTCGATGCTCGGGTTCAGACCCGCCATCTCCGCCGCCACGCCCAATACGCCCTCTTGGACGGCAATCTGCCATTGCTCCACTGTCAAGTCCGGCAGGCCGGGCAAGATCTGGCCGTCGGGGGTGATGTACATCTTCTCAGGCAGGATGTAGTACGTTCCCAGGCCGAACTGGAGGTGCTGCGTGTCGTTGAAGGTATCGATTGTCTCCTGCAGGTGAACCAGGAAGTTGGCGATGACGACTCCGCGCTGCATTTCCCTGTTCTGTGTCGCGTTGGCATACGCTGACGCCAGGTCCAGCAAAGTCCCATTGATTGGGAAGGGAAGCTCCGTGGTCAGCAGTTCATAGATGGGCGTCTTGTCCGCCGCATTGTACCGCTCGATGATCTCCAGGAACGGCACCACGATCTCGCTGAAGTCCTCAGCATCTAGGACCGTTTCCCGGATACGCAGCATCTTGTTCGGGTGCAAGAGGTCCGGCTCTTCGGTGTTGCCCGGGTCGGGCAGCTTCATGATGTAGTCCACCGTCGTGATGATGGATGGGAAATCTATCGTGCCGCCGTTATGTTCAACACTGATGTTGGTCTTGACCGGCAGGACGAGGGTCAGAATGCCATCAATCTCCGTCTCAATCAGGCTGTCATTGTCCTTGGACTTATTGGAAAAGCTGGACATGGAGGCGCGACCTGTTTGCTCCTCACCCTCCGGCGCCTCTTCATCCTCTGAATCCGCCTTGAAGTCCACGTGGAAACACGCGGCGTCCAGGTCGTTCCGTCCGCAGCCCGCGCCGCCGATGGTGAAGGTGCCCGCCTCGCCGTATGCTTCCGTGCCCACGTGGACGTTGATGGTGCTCAGGATCTTGGAGTCCACGTTGATGTTGTTGTTGTCCACCCGAAGATAGAGTGAAAGGGTATGGAAGTCCTCCGCGGAGTGAGCGCCTCGGGTCAGCAGGAAGAACCCTTCGTCCCTGTTCAGGCCGAAGCCGATGTTGAAGACGAACCCGAACGTCGCCTCAATGTCGCCAGTGCTGAACTCCAACTGCCAGACCGGGCTCAAGTCCAAGCCCGAGTCCAGACTCGGGATTGTCACCTGGAACTCCTGCCCTAGAGAGAACTGGATAGCGATCTCGTCCGCATGCAGGACTTCATCCGCGTCGATGGGTAGATCGCCGCCTAGCGTGTGGCGCACACCCTCGCCGTCGTTGAACGTGAAGCGCGCACCGTCTTGCAGCCTGCCCACCAGCTTGATGTTTACAACGCAGGTATTGCCCAGGGCCTCGCAGTCCCCGTCGTAATCGTCGGCGTCGGGAAAGGCCGTGCCCAGGATAGTCCCGTTGACGTACACCTCAAGTTCCGCCTCTACCCTGTTCACGAACTCCAACGGGTCATGCCGACTGTTGTTCCAGATCGTCTCCAGACGATAGGCGATGCTCTGTGTCACATCGCCCACAATGGAGATCCCCGTCATCACTTGGCCCACAACCGGCAGTTCCGGATTCAGGTCATCTGATTTCTTCAGCGTCTTCCCGATGAACTTGGACGCCGCGATGCTTCCTGTGATGAGCATCTGGAGGTTCATGGGGCTGTTTTCCATGTTTTCGACATGCGCCCCCACGACAACGGAATCTAAAGTCTCCGGGTTCAGAGCGCCCACGGCCTCCGGGTCATCCTCGTACTCATAGATAGGGTTGAGGCCGGTGTTGTCCAGAGCCGTCAGGTTGCCGCGCACCGTGATGGGGTTGCCCTCGAAGCCCTCGATCTGCGCCTCGAAATCTGCACTGATGATGCCGGACGGTGTGACCGTCAGGGTGGTGTTGGGGTTGGCGAGGAGGCTCGCAAGCGTCACGCGCCCCTCCCCATCCGCGCCGTTCAAAGCCACCTCGAATTGCCCGTCGGTGAGGGAGACCGGGCCCGCGATGGTCCCAAAGAAGGGGCCGAACCCGGCGCTGGCGTCCACTTCATCGTCAAAATCGGCGGCGAACGTGGGGCCGCTGTCCTCCGTCAGGAAGATGCGGTTGTTCCCCGTCACGTTGGCGTCGAAGAGGATGCCCATGGTCACGGGGAAAGTGAACGTTCCATGCACCGTGGGGCCGCTATCAGAGTCCAAGCCCAGGACCGAGAAGTCCCCCGTGCGGAAGTTGAGGGGCATCACGCCCTCTTGGTCCTCCGTTACTTCGAAGGCCAGCCGGACATCCTCATCCGAGATGATGACCTCAAGTCCGCAGGAAAGGCCGTTGTCGGTTAGCGCCAGGCACAGAGCGTCATGAAAGTCCGTCAAGTCCTTGGCGCCGGAGCTATCCACCGCGCTCGCAATGACGCCGAAGGTATCCGTCGGGTCGATCATGTCCGTTACCTGCAGGTCCACCAGCGGGATGGGCTGCTTGAGCACGTTGTTGTTCTTGAGCGTGCCAAGCCACCGCTCCGTCTCCTCCAACATGCTCTGCAGGTCGTCTATCGTGATGTCCTCGAAGCCCAACAGCTCGTGCAGGTCCTCCCCCACGTACAGGGCGTCCACCGCCCCCGTTGGGTCCACGACGCCCGCGTTGGGCGTGTCCTCGCCGCCGGTCCCGTCTGAGATGGTGTTGGCCACCACCGAATAGATCGCGCCCGCGCCGTTGTCCAGCGCGCGCAGGTTGCCCACCACGTCCAGATGGCGCGTCTCTCCGCCGGGGGAGTTGGACAGCAGTCCGTTGGAAAGCTCGAAGTGCGCGGAGACTGGCCCGCCTGTCTCCCCAGACAGCACATCCGCCATCTCGATGGTCTCCCACGAGTTCTCGTCCGCAGCAACGGCCAGTTCCGGCAGGTCCACCAGGCCGTCGTCCTCAAGGTAGTAGGCAAGTACCCCGGGCAGGGCCATGCCCGTGGCCGGGTCCTTCAGGCCCACCGTGACCTGCGGGGTCATCATGAAGTCGCCGGTAAGCGCGAGGTCCAAGGTGTTGTAGTGGACAGGCACGGCCATGTCGCTCATGGCCAGGGTAAGGTCCAGGCCCACGGCGTTGTCCGTCTCATGGAAATAGACCCGGTGGCCCTCCGTCAGCGGCGACCTCAGTTCCACCTCGTCGTCCAGCAGCAGCACCTGGCCCGCCGTCAGCGCCGCGTTGCACGCGGCCTCGGACGCATACCCGTTCCGGGTCAGCAGGTCGTTGAGCGCAAGGGAGTTGCGCCGCGCGATGGTCAGACACGGGGTCGCCAGCGTCAGGTCCTCGCTCGTCACAAGGTGCGCCTCGCGAGAGCCGTCGCTGTCCGCATTCGGGTCCAAGGGGATGACATGGCCGGCCAGGGCGTTAAGGTTCCCGGTGCACGTGATGGGGTCTCCGATGCGCGCCAGCGCCAGCTTGACCTCATCCTCGCTCAGTTCGAAGTCGCCGCTCGTGAACGCCGCGGCGATGCTGGCGCACGTGTCCCCGGCCTGGATCGTATAGCTTTCGGGGATGCCGTCCCCGTCCACGTCCGTGTCAATGCCGTCCGCGATACCGTCCCCATCGAAGTCACCCAGGTCTATGCCCAGGTCCGCAGCCAGGTCGGCGGCATCCTTGATGCGAATGCCCAGGGTGATGCTCCCCGTGAGCAGGGCGCCCATCTGGTTGATGGTGACCTGGGTATCCACGCTGAAATCAAGGCCCGAATCGCCCAGGTTCATGTCGAAGGACAGGTCCGGCGGGACCTCGCCCACCTTGAGCGTGCTCTCCGTCCCAAGCGCGGTCGTGCACGCCGCTTCGTTCTGGAACCTGTTCAGAATGAGGAGCTCGTCCAAGGTGATGCTGTGGGCGGCGGCAATCCCCGCGCAAGTATCGCCCGGGTGGATCGCATAGTCGTTGGCAAAGATGTTCCGCTGGAACTGGACCGTGTACTCCACGGCTGTCGGCTTGTTCACCCCGCCCACGTTCTCCAGCACCACGGAGAAGCCATCCGCCGCCACGGCGTCCGCGCCTCCCGGCCCCTTAAGAGCAGCGTTGAAGATGGCGCGCATCTCCTGGGCCGTCGGGTTGTCATAGACCAGGTCCCCATCGCCGTCCGTCTTGTTCAGCTCCAGGCGGAGCGCATCCGCCTCTACCTTGAACTCCTTGGCCACGTCCACCACGTTGCCGATGTTGCCCTCGATGAGCGGCAGCGTCTCCCCCAGGGTCCCGGACTGCCCCGCAGCGCCAAGCCAAGCGGACAGCCAGCCGATGCTGGCGGCCACTAGGCTCGCGTTCGCGTTGGTGAACCGCACCAGGCCGGTCGTACCAAGCTCCGACTGTGCCAGGGTGATGGGAAGATCGTCCTCATCCACGACGCTGGGGAAGGTCACCCCATCCGGGTCGCTCCACAGGAGATGGAGGCCCGCCGTAGTGCCGGGCACAAGGTTGTCCACCACCGTGATGTCCGTCAGGTCCAGGACCTGCTTGCCAGTGAGGGAGGAAGTAACGTGCGCAGCATCCATCTCCGCCACGGTCATGCCGTCCGCATCGTCTAGGTCGAAGGAGAAAGCGGACTCGTCGCCGGCCACCCGCGCAAGAGCCGCGGTAGCTGTGACCTCCACGAAGCCAAGCCGTCCGGACGCGCCCACGGCAACGGCCTGGTCCCCAAGGATGACCTTGACCGTCGTGTCCTGGACATAGAAGTCCCCGCCCTCGTCCACGCTGAACGAGAAATCGGTCTGCACGATGAACTCGAGGTTGAAGGCGGCATCCGTCGTGACGGTGATGACCTCGCCCCGTTCGGCGTCGATATAGCTGTAGGTGCTGGCAGGGATGCTCACCAGGACGGTCTTGCTCCGCTGGACGGTGAATAGCTCATGGCTCACGGACGCTGCTGCGCCGTCTATGGCGTTGAGATCGTTCAGGAGGTCGGTCTCATCCGTAGAGGTGAGGCCGATAAAGGCATCAAGGGCAGCCGGGACCGTGGTCAGCGCGGCAGCCGGAAGCTGGCCGATGGGGGAGACATACTGCGGGACGGTGAGCACGTTGCCCACTTCCGCCGCCAGGAAGGCGTCGCACTCCGCGCTTGTGTGGCTCGTGGCCTCGCCAAGGGCGCTCAGGAGCTGCTCGAGCGTCAGGCCACGGTCCCTCTGTACGGAGGCGCAGGTGTCCCCCGCCTGGACGGCATACGTGGTGTTGGCAAGTCGGGCGCTGAGGGTGGTCTTCAGGTACTGGGCAAAGGACGTCAGGCCGTTCTTCAAGGTGGTGATATCGGTGATGAGGAGCGGCGTGACGTGGAAGGCGTAGCTCTGGCCGGACTCCTTGGCCTCAACGACTACGCCGCCGGTGATGGCTGACGTCGGGATGGTGACCGCGACGGTCTCCGCGTTGGGACCCACGATGTCGTACGTGGACGCAGCGGGGAGCGTGATGGTGATCTGCTTGTCGCTGTCGCGGGCAATGTTGCCCGCGCCGATGTTAGGCTTGACGACCGTATCGAATCCGGTGGCGGTCGTGTCGCTGCCGTCGAAGCCCGCCACAAGGGCTGTCACCGCTGCGGCGGGGAGCGCGCCGCCATCGTCCAGCCACTTGGGGTCGTCCGCCGCGTTGCCGGGGAGCGTGATGACAACGGTGCTGCCGCCGTCCCGGATGTCTGCCTCCGTGGCAGTCAGGACCGTGCCCGTCACCGTTGCCGGCGGGGACGCCAGGACCACGACCATCAAGATGATGGTGCTGGCGAACACCGTCCCCCCGATGACGGGGTAGCGCAGGCCGGAGCGCCAGACACGGCCGATGAGGCCGAGAGGGCCTGAGCGAGGCGTGGGCCCTCCTGTGGAAGTGCGCCGGAAGTTGATCATAGCCGTGTGCTCCCGTTGACCTTTGTTGATTGGACAGGGGCAGGGCGGTCCCTATAGTCCGCCCTGCCCCCTACCGGTTAGCCTTCGATTTGCTTGAGGCGCGCGCTGACGGTGTAGAAGCCTGGGTCCTGGTTATCCCGAACCTTGAACGTCAGGCGGAGGTCTCCCTCCGTGAGCGTGCTGGGGATGCGCACCAGCCAGGACCGCTTGCTGATCTGCCCCGTCTCGATGGCGCCCACGCCATGCGCGTCCACGTCCAGGGCCTCCGGCACTTCGACCTCGAGCAGGGCGCTCGCGTCGGCGTCGCTGAGGTTCCTGAGGTGGATGACCAGCATGTACGTGTCACCGACATGGGGCTCGATGGCCGCCGTGAAATGCGTGCCCTCGTCGTTCAGGACGGCAAGGGAGTCGTCCACGTGGGCCAGGTCAAAGGCCACCAGGCCATGCGTGTCGTGGTCCAGGACGCCCACGTACTGCGAGAAGCCGTCGATGTTGATGCGGTAGAGGCGCCTGCCCAGGTCCGCGATGAAGAAGTTCCTGTTGCCCTCGTAGGTGAGAGCGGTGGCCTCGGCATAGTCCTGGCCCGCCAGGGTCACGGAAGTCACGGTGAGCAGGTTCAGGTCGATGCTTTCGAAGATCTCGTTGACGTTCGGTATGCCCTCGCCCGAGGCGTGGTAGAGCAGGCCATTGTCCGGGTTGTAGCCGATCGTCTCCCCGTCGTTGCCGTTGCCAAGTGTGAGCACTGCCGTGGGGACCGCTGTCAGCTTGTTGAGCGTATACAGCGTCTCCGGCACCCCCGCGCCATCGCCCGTGACGCCGTACAAGACGCCCAGCAGGTCGAAGGCCAGCCCGGCGAAGAGGTCGCCGGTGTCGCCGATGTCTGTCGCCACACCGGTATCAGGGTCGATGGTGACAAGCTCCCGGCCCGACTGCCCCTGGAGTTTGAGGATCGCGTACAGCTTTTCGTTGTCCGTGGGGTCCGCCGCTATGGCGGTGATGCCCAGGACCGTCTCCCCAATGAGCGTGACGGTGACGGTGTCAGAGGTTTGCGCCCCATCGGACGTGTCCACCGTGCGGAGGACGGCGTCCCGAGGGGAGGCCGAATAAAGGAGGGTGGGCGGCCAGTCACGGAACTCCACCCCGTCCATGACGATGCTCTGCGAGACCGTTGCGCCCGCCGAGCCGTTGACGCTCCCGGTAATGATCGGGCCGACGGCTTGCCCCGCCGCCACGATGGTGATGCCCGCGCCAAGGGCCATCGCCCAAAGAGGAACGCTGAAGCGCCAGATACGGCGTCGCGCCGCTAACGATCTTCTTGCCCAATTTACGTTCATGCTTGCCCCACCCGCCCAGAGATTTAGGTGTCTCCACCTTATGCGGTGAGGACAAGCCATAACTAGGCATTCGGTACCTGTACCCACCTCTCTACATCAGTACTGGACGTGTGTTCCTGAACTGAGCACTGGTGTTGGATTGCATGTGATTGAAGGAAACCCAGGGCACGAAGGCAGCTGTTCACAGATGCAGGCGCCAGAATGTGTGAACAAGAGATGGGCAAACTGTTACTCGCCTCAAAAATCGTCACGGGAAAGGAAACCTGTTCACCCTGCCATAGGTCCTGAAGTCGTACATCCCTATGACAATTGGGAAGTCAGCGAATCGGGGCGGAACAGCCTGCCCCGTCTTCAGCCGGGGTACCACGTGTAAGGGACGACCGTCCATTAGCGTCCTCCCAAGGTCCTCCGAGAGACTTAGGGCGGAAACTTTCCTCCTCCATTCAAGCAGAGGGGTTGGGGAGTCTGGGGGCGCCCCTCCGGCCCCCCATTGAAGAAGACGCCCCAACAGACACAACAAGAAGGGGGCGGCTGCTTTGGGCAGCCGCCCCCTTTGCACACTCAGGACAGAAAGACTATTGCGTACAAGCCGCTGCCGTCGTGAACTGCTCGGTTATCTTCCCAGCACTGTCCCAGCAATAGAAGTACGTTGTGGGGTTGCTGCGGAGGTAGCCGGTCAGCGGCACCGCACCCGTGCCTGCAGGCAGCGCGGTAAAGTCGCCCGCCGCGTTGGCCGTCGTGCCCAGGTTGCGCGCCGTGACGGTGAGGATGTTCTTGTCCGCCATCATCGTGTCAAAGGCCGATTGCACGTTCTGCTCTTCCGCGGCCTTAGCGCCCTCATCTCCCTTGGTGGAGAACTGGGTGACGTTGGGGAAGATCACCGCGGCAAGCGCCACGATGATCCCTACCACGACCAGCAGCTCCACGAGTGTGAATCCCCGCTCCTTGCTGGAACCCGCCTTGGCCCAACCGAAGAAGCTCTTCATTCTCGCACCCTCCTTGTCCTATTCTCACCTTTTCGACTAATCAATTCGTTCTACCGAATCCATGAGCAGTGTAGCCCCGTCAATTTCGACCTACATCAAGCCAAGGTCATGGCAGGCCCGTGACTTAGGTACCGGCATACGTACGCTTTCACGGCATGTGGTTTTCATAGTTTGGTGCCTTTGCATCTAGTGGGTTAAAAAAGTGCCTAAATGGGCAGTTCCCCAAACAAAAAGAGCGCGGGTGTAGACCCGCACTCCCAACATGGACATCGCTTTCCGTTTTAGGAAGCTTACCCGGAAGGCGTTCTATTGCTTCGCCTGCGCCACCAACTCGATCTGGAACGCCGCACCGTCGTCGTTCAACATCGCCTGCGAAACACGCACCTTCTCAAATCGTCCGCTAGCGCGGATATTATCTGCGTACCCCAGCACCGTGGCGTAGTCTGGGGCCGTGCCGACAAGCAGGAACCCATCCGCGCGCTGCGTCACCGCCGAGAGCGCTAGGCCCTCTGGCACGGCCTCTTCCGTGATGACATTCAATCGCGCGACCAGGTCTGCGTTCCGGGACACGAGCACCGCTACGTGCTTGTCCAACGCATCCAACGCTGTCTCCGTCTTCTCCAACTTCTGGACAGCATTCTTGGTCTGCGCCTCCTTGAGCCGGGTGATGCGCGCCTCGCCATCGAGGACGCCAATGCGCCGTTCAAGCACAGCAGCGTCCAGCGCCAGGCCATCGATATAGGACGTGGCCGCAGCCCCGGCTATGCCCAGCAGCACCATGACGCCAAGAAAGGCGTACGGCCGCGCCGCAGCCTGCTCGCCAACATACTTCTGGGGCAGCATGTTCAGAGTGGGCACAACACCTGCCGATATCTTGCCCCCCGGCTGCCCTATCGCACGGTCCGCTTTGGCCAACCCGATGTTGACCACATAGTCCAGCGCTGGGAAGTGCGCGGGGGCGGCAACAGTTGGAGCGTGGACTACCACCTCCTGTCCCAGCGTCCGGACGATTTCGTCCCTCAGGCCTTCGTATGTGGCCAGGCTTCCGGTCATGAGGAGCGGCATGGAGCCCGCGAGTTGCGCAACACGGGAGTCCAGGACGTACCCCTGCATCAATGAGACCTCCTCCACAATGCGGCGGGCGCGGGTCTCGTCGGTCAGGGTGTCGGCGAGGTCCGCGTGGTGGACGAAAAGAGGG
>ORJL010511387.1_pt1 | contig 10288 bp, 1 predicted proteins | sample 1779941 | NCBI WGS metagenome assembly ORJL01 (sample SAMEA104232317, study PRJEB22302) | groundwater metagenome | biome: forest; feature: aquifer; material: groundwater | place: USA | collected 2011-08-07 | depth 5.8 m | reverse complement strand
TTTTGCTATTAAAAAATTCAACCATCTTTTCCCTTTACAAAAGCAAAAGTGAAAAAAAAAAAAGAAAAAAAAGCCATAACTGACAAAAAAACCATAACCAAACCAGCATACTCCTCAAAAATCCAAAGAGAAAGAAACAATGCAATTGAGCTATAAAATACACCCATAAAAAAAAGCTCCCAAGGCTGCCGCTGAGCCTTTAGAGGATTCATTAAAGATTCAACAACCATAACCTGAAGGTCGAAGATTAAGTTTAAAAAACTTTTGATGTCGCCTTTGCATAAAAAATAAAGCAAAAATTGCGCAAGCAATAACTTTCTTGTCAAGAACCACCGGTGATTGCGATGTTGCTATCGCTCCTCGCTCAACACCAGGGGCATGCGACAAGCATTAAGAGTGGTTACTTTCGAAACAAAAGTTTTGTAAGTTCTCACAAAAGTTAAGCTTTTGAGAGACTTGTGCACCATCACTAATTCCGCCACAATTGTTGCCACCAGTGACACACACTAGTGGAATTAGTGAGGTTTAAAAAACAAAATAAAATAAGAAAAATAGATTGACTTTTGTCGTCATATTTTATTTATCGATGAATGTATCGATAGATTTAAAAAGAAGGCTCACATTTTAAGCACTGTGAGGGCAAAAGACTTGTCAAACAAAATAGTTGACTTGCTAAAAAACATAGATGAACCTCTTGAAACTAAAGAGATAATTAACAAATTAAGCCAAAAAACAAGAGCAATTACGCGAACAAAAATTCTATACAGGCTAATGATTCTTCGAGGAGATGGCGCGATTTGCGGCAAACGTGTTGGAAGCGGAAAAGGCGTTTGGGTGTGGTGGCAAAAATGAGTTTGACAAAACAATTTGCCACATATTTACTCACGATACTTGTTTTTGCTGCCCTTGCGCTAATAAATAACAATTCACAAATTACGGGCCTTCTTGCCTTTGATGACCAAAACCAACTAAACATTAACCAAACATACAATGAAAGCACAACAATTCTTTTTAATTCAACAAATGTCACCTCACTTAAAATTATCGGAACTGCAATTGAAGGAATTTCTACAATTTATTTTGAAACACAAAATGGAACACTTTTTAGAATAGCCCAAGCAAACGGAAATTTCACATTCAATAATACTTGCATTGAAACCTGCAACATAATGCCATCAAACGGAAACATACTTGTTTTATTACGAGATAATGCCACACTAAACTTAGAATCAATAAGTTATATGACACAACCAATTCTTGGAACTGTTGAACAGATTGCACAAATTCCTAACTTTAACTTAACCAACTCAACAACAATTAACCTGTCAACTTATTTTATTGAAACAACAAATGCCAAAATAACCTACTCTGTTAACCTCACAGACAAACTAAGATCTGCATTATTTGAAGATTTATTATTTTTATCAACCAGAGAAGATGGTGCATTTAATGCAACAGTTACTGCTTCGAATGGACAAATAAATTTGAGCAATTCTTTCTTGATTTTTGTTGGCGAACAAAATACTAGTGTGGAACAAAGTGGATTTGGAGTATCACCCATAAATGAAACCACACAAGGCAATTTAACAATAAACCAGACCGAATTTTGGATTAACCAAAGCATAAATGGGACGAACATCACAGTGCCCGAAACAAATATTTCAACAAACGAAACTGACACAACAGAATTTACCACAAAATACATTTTGCATGATTTAGAGCTTGAATTTAATGAAACAATAAACAAAACTAAACTGCAAGAATGCAGTCAATTCAAAAATAATTTTATTGAAATTAATTCAACCAAATGCCCTGAACTAAACAAGAGTGCTAAAATTACTTTCTTTAACATTTCATTTAGCGATAACATCACGATTTTAAGAAATCAAGAACTATGCCCTGCTGAAATTTGCAACAATCTAACTTTAGGAAATAAAACAATAATTAGCAGCAACATTTCATTAATTGGATTTGATAACGTAAGTTTTGAAGTCAAAGAATTTAGTGCTTATTCATTAAATGGCACAACAGAGACCACAATGCCTCCTGAATTAATTCCCCCTCAATTTGAAACTTTAATTCTTAATGCAACTACTTGCCAAGTAATTAACGAAAGCACAACACTGTCCCAAAATATTTTATCAACCGGAGGCTCTTGTTTTGACTTCAATCAGAGCAACATTTTGTTTGATTGTGCAGGATACAACATAACAAGCAACCCATACGGCACAATTGCATTTAATATTTCAACATTCACAACAACACAAACAAATGTATTAAACAATATCACAGTTATTAATTGCAACATCATTAATTTTAGTCACGGCTTTTTGATAAACTTCTCAAGCAATATTAATGTTACAAATACACACCTAAATATTTCAAATGTCGCATTTACTGTTAATACTTCAACAAACATTATACTTGCAAATATTTCTTATCAAAACACGAATTTTAGTTTTAGAACAAATAATTCAAACATTAGCGTTATTGACAATATTCACATGACTAATTATAGCTTCAGAGACACATCTTTACTAATCAGACAAACAAGCCTTGGAGAAATAAATTATTTACAGCCATTAATTACTGCAAATGGAACAAACTTGTCAACAGACATTAATTTTTCAACAAACAAAGTATTTGTTAACTCGACAAAAAGCAAAGGCCTTAATGTGAGTGCCAATGTTACTGTTTATTCAGTTGCACAAACAATGCCACACATTTTACGAGACTTCAAAGACTTAACTTTGCCAAATTACGAAACTTGCACTGAACCTGCATGCACAATTTTATCTTATACAGGAAACACTTTTATTTTTAATGTATCAAGATTCTCAAGCTACACCATTCTTGATGCAGGAATTTGCGACCAAGGAAACCTATCAGTTGAATGCAATGTAACACAAGTGCACCAAATTGGCTTAACGCAAATTAATGGAAGCAATATTAACATTTTGAGTGGCGGATCAATAAATAACGAAAGCGGGCTGCAATTCATAATGAATCTTCAAGGCAATTTAACAATTGCCCAAAACGGAATGCTAAACTTAAGCGGAACTATTTCTAATCTTGCAGTGCCTGGTGGTGGCACAAACATTACGATAAATGCAAGCGTGATTAATATTTCAGGAATTTTGAGAAGTGAAGGCGGCAATGCCACAGCAGGAACTGCTCGAACACGCAACGCAGGAAGTATTAATCTAACAGCTAATATTTTAGAAATTAATGATAGTGGAGTAATTAGTTCAAGCGGAGGGTCTGCCATTGGCGGTCTTGTTTCTGCAGGTTCTAATGGCGGACTAATTTTTATTAACGTGACAAGGCTTGCGCATCGTGGCACAATAATTTCAAGTAGTGGGAACACCTCTTATCAAAGTGCAAACCCTAGTGGCTACTCAGGGAACATTACTTTTTTGGTCACGACACTTGATGACTTTAGTGGGGCAACTTTTGCAGGAATGAAACCCCAGATGGTATCTGTTGCGTTTAACCTTGCAAACTCGCGCGATGGAATAATTTCATTTAATGGCACAACTAACCCTTGCAACTATGGCTTGTTCTTGAGCACAACAAATGCATGGCAGCCTTGCAATGTCACTTCAAGAGTTGGCATTGCCAACAATGACTTACTTAACAATAGCGCAGGAAACATAACTATTTTTCAAAATGGAAAAATTAGTGGAGACGCATTTATTTGCATCTCAGGAGTTGGTTGTTTTCCTGGAAAAAACTTCACCATAATTGCAAACAAGATTAATGTTTCAGGAGTTTTAAGCGCTGATGGCGGCAATGGAAGCGGAGTACTTGCTCCAAGTTCAGGAGGCAACTTCACAATAGTAGCAAACACTTTAGAAATAAATAACAGCGGAGTAATTAGCTCAAATGGAGGAGCGTTTACTTCTACAACAGTAGTTAGAGGATTTCCTGGAGGAAGCATCGTACTTAATGCAACAAACATATTACATAGAGGCGCAATAAGCGCAATTGGAGGAACAACAATAGCAGGAGCAAGAAGTGGTCCTGGCGGAATGATTAACATCACAGGCTACAACTTGAATTCCACAAATGGCCTAATTGATGTGAGCGCAAATAATTCAAAAAACTTTTCCTATGCAGGATCTATTCTAATTAATATGACCATAATTAATCTTAATGCGAGCGTTTTAGCATTTGGAAACAGCAGCGGCAATGTGACAATTCAAGGAGACAAAGTTAATTTAAACAACAGTTTTTTTAATTTAACTTCACTAGGGCTTGCAGGAAATGGAACTCTTAGAATTGTTTACAATACTTCTCTTTGGGCAAATTCAAGCACAATGACCCTTTTGCCATTTATAACAAAAGATACTGGCGTTGGAGCAATTGAGTTTTTGCAAGGAATTAATTTGTCAGCAGAAGACAACCCTAATATTTTATTGCGAATTGAAAATAATAATATTACTGTTGATACTGCAAATGCCAAAGATAAAATTAGCATAAATTCAAGCGCAAATATTACTATTTTTGGAATCACATCGCCCGGCGCAGACCCGCTTTCTGATTTTGATGGTGATGGAATATTTGAAGCATGCAGTGCAGATGTTTGCAAGGAACTAATTGATGGAGCAGGAATGCTAAAATTTAATGTGACTCATTTTAGCACGTACTCTAGCACGCCAATATTTGTTAATTGCGGGGTAATTAATGAATCAAAAACAATGACTAGCAATATTATTGAGTCAACAGGCGGCTCTTGCTTGGATTTTAATGCGTCAAACATACTTTTTAATTGCGCAGGATACAACATAACAAGTAATTCAGGCGGAACTTTTGCTGTAAACATTTCAACTTTCACAACAACACAAACAAATGTATTGAGCAACATCACAATTACTAATTGCAATATTAAAAACTTTAAAGTAGGCGTGTCTGCTAATTTTTCATCAAACATAAATATTTCAAACACTTTTTTTAATGTCACATACACTGCATTTGAAATCAATAATTCTCAAAATGTGAGCTTGGTTAATATCACATATGAAAATACCAACTTTAGTTTTAGAACAAATAATTCTGACATTAAAGCTATTGATAATTTTAAAATGACAAATTATAGCTTCAAAGACACATCTTTACTAGTTAGGCAGTCTGGATTTGGAGAAATAAATTATTTACAGCCATTAATTACTGCAAATGGAACAAACTTGTCAAGAGACATTAATTTTTCACAAAATAGAATATTTGTTAATTCAACTTTGAGCCGCGGACTTAATACAAGTGCTAACATCACTTTTTACACAATTGCACAAACAATGCCACACATTTTACGCGAATACAGAGACTTAACTTTACCAGTTTACGAAACTTGCACTGAACCTTTCTGCACAATTTTATCTTACACAGGAAACACTTTTGTTTTTAATGTATCGAGACTTTCAAGCTACACAATTCTTGATGCAGGAATTTGCGACCAAGGAAACCTATCAGTTGAATGCAACATCACACAAGCCCACCAAATTGGCTTAACGCAAATTAATGGAACAAACATTAACATTTTTGAAGGAGGCGCAATAAATAACGGAAGCGGACTATTAGAAATCTGGATTAATTTAAATGGAAATTTGACAATTGCCCAAAACGGAATGCTAAACTTAAGCGGCATAATGCGCACTACACCGCGAAATGGCGCAAATGTCACAATTAATGCAAGCATAATTAATATCAGTGGAATTTTAACCACTGACGGAGGAAATGGAACAGGAGACGTTACACCAGGACAAGGGGGCAATATAACTTTAGTTGCAAGTATTTTAGAAATTAATAACAGCGGAGTAGTTAGTGCTATTGGCGGATCATCTGCTGGATCTATTGGCAGTGCCGGCAGAAACGGGGGAGAAATTGTTATTAATGCCACAAGACTTGCGCATCGCGGATTAATAATGTCTAGCAGCGGAAATACAACCATTAGGAATACAGCACATAGTCGTGAGGGTGGAAACATAACTTTTTGGGTAAAAACATTAACTGAATTTAATGGGGGCATTTTTGCAGAAATGAAGCCAATTAGTGCAACAGGCAGCTCAATTGTTGGCGCATCACGAGATGGAGTTATTTCATTTAATGGCTCAACGAACCCTTGCAATTATGGCTTATTTGGAGTCACTTACTGTAATGTCACTGCACGAGTTGGGATGCTAGAAGACGATTTAATTAATAACAGCGCAGGAAATATTACTATTTTTCAAACAGGAAAAATTAGCGGTGACTCGTTTTTTTGCACGTCTAATCTTTGTCCTCCTGGAAAAAAGTTCACAATAATTGCAAACATGATTAATATTTCGGGGTCTTTGAGCAGCGATGGCGGAAATGGAACTGGCGCGGCACCTGCCAGCAGACCTGGCTCAGGAGGCAATATCACATTAATTGCAAATATTTTAGAAACAAGCCAAACAGGAGTAATTAGCTCAAATGGAGGCTCATTTGCAGGAACTGCAAATAACCCAGGACTTCCGGGCGGCACAATTCAAATTAATGTAACAAATGTATTGCATCGCGGCCTAATATCTGCAATTGGAGGAATAACAGTTGTTGCAGGACAAAAAAACGGAGTTGGCGGAATCATTAATATCTCAAGCTCAAGCATTAATGCCTCAAATGGCATACTAGATATTAGCTCTAATAACTCAAAAAATACTGCTAATGCAGGATTTATTTTTATTAACACAACAAGCATTAATTTTAATGCAAGCATTTTGGCATTTGGAAACAGCAGCGGCAATGTGACAATTCAAGGAGACAAAGTTAATTTAAACAACAGTTTTGCTAACTTATCTGCGATTGGTGTTGCGGGCAATGGAACTCTTAAAATTATTTATAACACTTCTTTTTGGGCAAATAGCAGCATAACAACAAACTTGCCGCGAGTAATAAAAGATACAGGCGTTGGGATTATTGATTTTTATGGAATTAATCTATCCGAAGAGGAAGATCTTGGCGCAATAATTAGAATGTCACAAAATAACATAACAGTAGATTCAATAAATGCAAAAAGCCCAAAAGACCTAAACACCAGTGCAATTATTACTGTTTTTGGAGAGACTCTTGCCAACATTAACCCCATTGTTGATTTTGATGGAGACGGAAACTTTGAACCCTGCCCCGTAGATGTTTGCACAAAAATAAGCCACACACCTAAAACAAGAACGTTTATTTTTAATGTCACACACTTTAGCACATATGCTGCAAATGGAACACGCATCACCCAATGCCCTGTTGAAGTAAACGAGAGCATAAGCCTTGCACAAAATATAAATGGAAGCGGAACATGCCTAACATTTGTTGCAAATAATGTGACTTTTGACTGTAACAATTTAGCAATTACTGGCGGTGGCGACGGCGCAGGAATTAATATTAATGGCAAAAATAATGTCACAATTAATGATTGCCACATCAGCAATTTTAGCATAGGAATTAATGTTACAAACAGTGCAAATACAACCTTCTTTAACAACACAATTTTGAACACGAGCATTGGAATTAATTTAATTACGAGCAATGTTTCAAACATATCAAGAGAAAACATTTTCAGTGCAGATAATTCAAGCATTATTGTTACCCAATCCACACTCACAACAATTCACCAACCAAGAAATATAACAACATATAATCTAACAGATGCAACATTTTTTACTTATGAACAAAGTGCGGGTGCTGTTCGATTCTTAAAACAAATAACTCAAAATGGCACAGATTTCTTATCAGATATTAATATCACAACAAATTCATCTGCAAGCAAAATATTTGTAAACACCACTCTGCGACCTGGATTTAACACAACTGCAAACGTGACATTTTTTGATGTGAGTGGTAATGTTAATTTACTCGGAGCACAAGTTGATTATGAAGATGACGGCATTTTTGAACAGTGTACAACCCCTAAATGCAGAGTGCTTATTCGCGAAAATAATTTTGTCTTTAATGTTTCAAGCTTCACAACATATCGCGCAGGAATTAATTGCGGCAAAGTTAATGAAAGCACCACACTTAATAACAATATCATCGCAAACGGAACCAGTTGCTTTAGTTTTAACCAATCAAACATTTTATTTGACTGCGCAGGATACAATATTACCTCAAACCCGAAAGGAGTCATGGCGTTTAACATAACAAAGACTGCAATAGTTAATCTTTCAAACATAACAATTACTAACTGCAACATTTACAACTTCAGCACAGGAATTAATATTTCAAACGCGGCAAACATAAACCTACTTAACAACAACATCACCAATGTAACAGAAGGAATAAACCTAAACAACACAGCACTGAGCGTTTTAGAAAACATAACCGCAACAGCAACAAGCAGAACAGCACTATTTTTGGCAAACAGCAGCAACAACACAATCATAAACGGAAATTTCACTGCAGGAACTAACCAAGGAATTGTGATAAATTCAAGCTCAAATAACAAAATATCACAAACAATTGCAACAAGCACAAATACACACGGAATTCTACTCGCAATAAACTCCCAAGGAAACGTCTTATTAAATAACACTTTTAGCGGCAACACCAGCATTTTTGTTAGCACAAGCAACAACAACAATTTCACAAACAACACACTAATTGGAAACACAGGATTTGAAATAAACAGCTCAGACAACATATTAGTCACAAATTCATCATTTCAAAACACAAACTGGAGCATAAAAACAGCCCTCGGAAGCAATATTTCCTTAATTGACAACCAAAGACTAACCAACTACACTTTTGCAAACGCTTCTTTAATTACCATTACAAAAACAGGAATTGCGAGCCTAAACTTTTTTAACATAATAAACGCAAACGGAACAAACCTATCAATGGATGTTAACTTAACAACAAACAGAGTGCACGTTAACAGTTCAAGAAGCCCAGGACTAAACACAACAGCAAACATCACACTATTTAACCTAGCAAACACCGCACGAACAAAACAAATAATGGTAAACTATTTCGATACCGGCACATTCGAAATCTGCCCATCAATAAAATGCACAATACTTGCCCCACTCACCAGCGGCACAATGACCTTTAACGTCAGCAGCTTCACAACATACCAAACAACAAACAGCTGCGGAACAATAAACGAAACAACAACACTAACAGAAAACATCCAATCAAACAGCAACTCCTGCTTTGACTTCAACCACTCAAACATTTTATTTGACTGCGCAGGATACAATATCACTTCAAACCCGCAAGGAAGTCTTGCAATTAACATCAGCAGCCAAACAATAAATCTTTCAAACATAACAATTCAAAACTGCAATATTGATAATTTTACAACCGGAATACAAATAAATCACTCCTCAAATATTAGTGTACTTAACACCAACTTCACAAACATAAATACTGCACTTGAAGTAAACTCATCAACTAACGTCACAGTTCAAAACATAATTGCACAAACTACTTACGCAATTAAAACAGCACAAGGCACAAACACATCCTTAATTGACAACCAAAGACTAACAAACTACACATTCGCAAACGCACCAAAACTCACAATCACACAAGCAGGAATTGCAAGTATTAATTTCTTTAACATAATAAACGCAAACGGAACAAATTTGTCAACGGATGTTAACTTGTCAACAAATAAATTGCATGTTAATTCTTCAAGAAGTCTTGGTTTGAACGTGACTGCTAATATTACTTTGTTTAATTTGAATACATTTAGAACACCAATAATTACTGTTGATTATGCAGATACTGGCACGCAAGAATCCTGCACAAGCCCAAAATGCATTAATCTTTCATTCAGTTTAGGAACTTTAATTTTTAATGTCTCAAGCTTCACAACATACAGAACAGTTCTTGGCTGCGGCTTAATAAACGAAAGTTCAAACCTATCAGCAAACACGATAAGTAATGGCGGCTCTTGTTTTGATTTCAATCAATCAAACACAATATTTGACTGCGCAGGATATAATGTAACAAGTAATCCTTTTGGAGTTGCTGCATTTAACATTTCAGTTGTTAACAACGCACAATTATCAAACATCACAATAAAAAACTGCAACATTCAAAACTTCAGCATCGGAATAAACATTTCATCAGCATCAAATATCTCATTATTTAACAACAACATAACAAACGTTACAAACGGCATTTGGTTAAATAATACGGTAGGAAGTATTTTAGAAAACAACACTGCAAACGCAACAGGAAATTCAGCAAAAGGAATCTTCCTAAAAAACTCAACAAATAACACACTAACACAAAACAACGCATCAAGCCAACCAGCAACCGGCCAAGGCAACAG
>ORJL010358018.1_pt1 | contig 10291 bp, 8 predicted proteins | sample 1779941 | NCBI WGS metagenome assembly ORJL01 (sample SAMEA104232317, study PRJEB22302) | groundwater metagenome | biome: forest; feature: aquifer; material: groundwater | place: USA | collected 2011-08-07 | depth 5.8 m | reverse complement strand
TCGTCGTGGTCGTCGTCGCGGGCGTCCTCATGGGGTCGCTGTTGCCGTCGTCGACGCGGATCGGGCCGTTCAGTCCCGCGTCGCTCGCGATCCTGGTGGCCTGGTCGGCCGGGATCTACGCCCTCAATCAGGCTCGGAAGTCGCCGCGGTGGACGGTGGAGATGCCCGGCAGCTCGCCTGGTCGCCCGCATCGCCGCATCGAGCATCCGGCCGAGAAGCCGACGCCGATCACGCGGTCGACGGCCCGCGCGGTGTCCGTCTTTCTCGTCGGGTGCGCCGTCACGCTGGTCGCCGGGGTGGTGCTCGAGGTGAGCGGCAACGACCTCGCCAACCGCGCGGGCATCAACGGCGTCATCTTCGGCGCGACCGTGCTCGCGGTCGCCTCGGCGCTGCCCGAGATCAGCTCCGGCATCGCGGCCGTCCGGCTCGGCGACAACGAGCTCGCGATCGCCGACATCTTCGGCGGCAACTCGTTCCAGGTCGTCCTGTTCGTGCTCGCCGACCTGATCGCCGGCAAGCCGGTACTGCCCACCGCGGGGAACCTCAACGCCTGGCTCGCCACGCTGGGGATCGGCCTCACGGTGGTGTACGCCTTCGGGGTGATCATGCGCCACGAAGGCTGCGTCGCCCGGCTCGGTCGCGACTCCCTGATCGCGATCGCCGTCTTCGGGCTCGGGATCGCCGGGTTGTTCGTCATCCCGCACTGACCCGTCGCGCCCGTTGATCGCCGCGCGCCCGTCGCGCTCGCCTCTCAGTAGCGGTCGAGCTCGACCAGCCGTTCGTCGCTGATGCCGAAGTGGTGTGCGACCTCGTGCAGCACGACGCGCCGGATCTGCCGGCTCAGCAGCCCGGGATCGTGTCCGTAGAGGCGCTCGAGCGGGCCGCGGTAGATCGTGATCTTGTCCGGGAGCGCGCCGCTGTAGCTGCTGGTCCTCCTCGTGAGCGGGATGCCCTGGTAGAGGCCGAGCAGCGGCTGCCCCGGCGGCGGCTCGGCCTCGACCACGACCTCGACGTTCGAGAGCCGGCCGCGTAGCTCGGGCGGGAGCGAATCGAGTGCGTCCTGGATCAGCTGCTCGAAGTCCTGAGCGGCGTCGTGCGACGTCTCGCGCACGGGACTACCGCTTGCGGAAGAACCACTTGACGCGCAGGATCCGCAGCAGTCTCTGGAGCAGCATCACTTGCCCCGAGAGGTCTTCTTCTTCGGCTTGGCCTTCGCCGGGGCGTCCTTGCCGGCCCCGGCCGATCGCGCCTTCTGCTTCTTCGTCGCCACGTCAGCCTCCTCGGCTTCTTGAGGTCAGGTCAACCGATGCTACCCCGGCGAGATCGCGGCGAGGAACGCGTCTGCCACGAGACGGGGTCTAGGCGGCCGCGCCCTGCTCGATGTAGCGGAGGATCGTCGCGCTCAGCCCCAGGTCGAGTGTGACCGACCCGCCCTCGAGGCGCAGCCGGTCGCTGTCGTCGGTGATTTCCGCCTGCCAGTCGTGGAGGTCCACGTCGCGGAGCGCAGCCTCGAGTACCCAGCGCGTCCGGTCGGCGGGAGTGCTTCCCGTCGTGTTGAGGTTGAGCTCGAGGACGAGCAGGTAGTCGATCTCGACCGGCGGCTTGTCGCGCAGGCTCTGCAGGTTGAGGTCGACCGCCGCCGCCACCGGGGCGAGCATGAGGTCAGTCGCGTTTCTTGGATGGAGTGTCATGCGGTCAGCGTTGACGACGCCGGACCGTCCCGAATCAGGGAGGACGCTGATTTCGTCCTCGTGGGTTTCCCGAAGAGTCGAGCCGGCCTGAGGTGCGTGCCGGGGCTCAGGCGTAGGATCAGGCTCGTGCTCACGGCGGATCTCGTGGTGCGGCTGGCCGAGACCGAGGCCCGATACGTCGGGGCGAACCCGGAGTCGCGCCGGCTGCACATGGAACGGGCGCGCTTCATGCCGGGTGGGAACACGCGCACGACGATCCACCAGCCACCGTTCCCGCTCACGATCGTCCGCGGCGAGGGGGCGCGCATCACGGACGCGGACGGTCACGAGTACGTGGACTTCCTGGGCGAGTACACCGCCGGTCTCTACGGGCACTCGCATCCGGTGATCGTCGAGGCGATCCGGGAGGCGCTCGCGGACGGGATCGTGCTCGGCGCGCCGAACCGCTACGAGACGGCGCTCGCGGAGGCGGTCTGTGCGCGCTTCCCGGCGATCGACCTTGTCCGCTTCTGCAACTCGGGGACGGAGGCGAACCTGCTCGCGCTCTCGCTCTCGCGCGCGGTCACCGGGCGCTCCGGCGTGCTCGTCTTCGCAGGCGCATACCACGGCGGAATCCTTCTCTTCGCGCACGGCATCTCGCCGCTCAATCCGCCGTTCCAGTGGGTCGTCGGTGAGTACAACGACGCCGCCGGCGCCGCACGGCTGGTCCGGGAGCATGCGCACGAGCTGGCCGCCGTGATCGTCGAGCCGCTGCAGGGCGCGGCCGGAGTGATCCCGGGCGACCCGGACTTCCTCCGTGCGCTGCGCGAGACGACGGCGACGCACGGCGTGCTGCTCATCTTCGACGAGGTGATGACCGCCCGGCTCTCGGTCGGCGGGATGCAGCGGCTGCTCGGGATCGACCCCGACCTGACGACGCTTGCGAAGTTCGTGGGCGGCGGCCTCTCCTTCGGCGCCTTTGGCGGCCGCGCCGACCTGATGAGCCGCTTCGACCCGTCGCGGCCGGACGCGCTTCAGCACGGCGGCACCTTCAACAACGACGTGCTGACGATGGCCGCCGGAGCCGCGGGCCTGACGCGGGTGCTGACGGAGACGGAGATCACGCGCCTGAACGGTCTCGGAGACCGGCTGCGCGACCGCCTGAACGCATTTGCCGCGGAGCGCGGGATCGAGTTCTGCGCGACCGGCTATGGCTCGCTCGTCGGCATCCACCCCACGCAGGGCCCGGTGCGGAACGAACACGACGTGCCCGAGTCGGCGGAGCTGCGCAGCCTCCTCCACCTGCACATGCTCGAGCGCGGCTTCTCTTACGGTCGCCGCGGCTTCGTCGCACTCTCCCTCCCGCTTGCCGAGCCAGAGATCGACGGCTTCGCCGCCGCTGTCGAGGAGTTCCTGGCCACCGTCTGATCAGGCCGCCGAGTGTGTTGTCAGGCGCGGTCGGGCATCCAGGCCTTCACGACGTGCGGCCCGACCACGCCCACGGCACTTGTCAGTGCTCCCAGCCGGTCATAACCCGAACCACGCGACGGTGGCCGGAGCGCGACTGAAGCTCAGGACTTCGCGTGCGAGACGCGCGCGGTAGCCGCTGTCTCGGCCGGCTCGAAATCGCCGTGCAGGACGTCCGGGTCCATGTCCGCGCCGTTCGGCCACACGATCGTCCCAAGTTCCTCGTCGACACGCACTTGGCGGAAGAGTTCCCGATCAGCGCGAAGTGGCTCGAATACGGGTCCCCAGAGCTCGCCTTCAAGATCGATCTCTCGCGTCGTACCATCGTTGAAGGAGAGCCGTACGACGAAGCCGTCGAGCGGTTCAACCGATCGGATCCGGACAGTCTGCGCGCTCATGGCAATGGCGCAATCGTATCGAGCGGCTGGCGGGCACGGGCTGTCTCCCAATTCGCCTGCAGTTCTGGACGGTGCAGATCGGCACTCGCGGACGAGCCTGAGCGCTCGCGTTGGGAACGAGCCGACCAGCGGCTCGAGCGTTTCGATCACGATCTGCGCCTGATGCTCGCCGTAGACGGCGTGGAAGTGCGGCGGCTCGTGGTCGCGGTAGTACATCGTGATCACGATCCCATAGAAGGTGCTGATGCGAGGCACGGGTTCATCGTGGCTGAAGTTGCGCGGTTCGACCACTGTCTATTCTGGCTGTGCGCCCAACCCATGATTTCCAGCGACTTCGCGATGCAGTGCTCCCAGCCAGTCACAACCCGAACCGTGTGGTCCCCGCGGTCGACCCGATGAGTCTGCGGCGCGCTGGTCAAAGACGCTGACCAGGGCGACGGTGCCTATGCGGCAGTTCGTGTCGTCCGCTCGACGTACACCCCTGGGCCCGACGGGTCCGGGATTGCCAAGCCGTCGTCATCCAATCCTTCGAGGTGGAGAGCGATTGCCCCCCGCATCGCCTGCTCCGCCTGCTCGAGGGTGTCACCGGTGGCGGCGCAGCCGGGAAGGTCGGGCGACCAGGCTGAGTAGTTCGACGGCGGCCCGCCTTCGATGAGTACGAGATAGCGCGTTGCGAGATCGGTGTAGTCCGTCATCGTCGTTTCAGTCCCGCCTGTCGAAGGATGCTCGCTTGAGTCTTCGGGTGCAAGTCGCTCGATAGCTTGCCAGCCACCGTCACCCGCCCGATCTTTGTCGGATGCTTGAACTGCCGATGACTACCCCGCGCTACTGCGAGAAACCAGCCGTCCGATTCGAGGAGCTCGATGATTTGGCTCACCTTCAGCTGAGCGATGGTGCCGGCGCGTCGGACCTTCCGATATCGGCCGATCGGAGTAGAAGAAGTGCCCCCGACAAGAATCGAACTTGTGCACGCGGTTTAGGAAACCGCTGCTCTATCCACTGAGCTACGGGGGCGGATTGTGCCCTGAGCAGGGCGTTCCGGGGAGAGAGGCGCTCCGGAGGCGTCCTCCCCTCTCCGCGTTGTCTCGTGCGTGGAGTGTATCGGGGCATCTGTCCGACAGATCACCGGGCATCACGCTCGCGCTGCGTTCGCCACAGTGTCAAGCTGCGATCGCCTGGAGACGCGGCCACGCCTAGAAGCGCCGCAGAGGTGCTGTTAGCCTCTGGCAGTGCGTCGGAGGACGCTCCCGGGTCCGCGGGTAGGACTGAGTCCACCTCCAGTTGTTCGTGTTCGGATGGTGCTGTTGACGGTCTCCATTCGATTCTGCTTGCGGACCGCAGGTCGCGAAAGGAGACGTCATGCCCGACCTTCCCGTTCGTGTTGATCTCCGTCAGTTGCGCACTCAGGCGAAGGATCTGCTGAAGCAGGCACGTGCCAGCGACGAGGCTGCGCTCGCCCGGATCGAAGCCGTTTGCGAGCGGCTGATGCTCGCATCGGCGCAGCTCACGATTGCGCGCGAGTACGGCTTTCCGAGTTGGCCGCGGCTCAAGATGGAGGTGCAGCGGCGCGAGTTGCTGAACAGGCGCGACCTGGTCGGCCTGCGCGCGTTGCTGGCCGAACATCCTGAGGTCGCTGTGGAGAGCCTTGAGCATTGGTGCGATCACCCGAGGGGCGCGACGCCGCTCGGCTACATGGCGATGTTGCGGTTCGATGCATCAAGGCTCGGGTTGCCGCCGGTGGCAGACGGCATCGGCGCAGTGGCGCGGATGTTGGTTGAACGTGGCGCTCCGGTCGAGGGGGATCCGGACGACCGCGAGACGCCGCTGATCACGGCCGCCAGCTACGGCGACGCCGAGGTCGCGCGTGTCTTGATCGACGCCGGTGCCGACATCGACGCAGTCGCCGCCGATGACTCAGGCGGCGTGCCCGGCGGCAGCGCGCTGCTGCATGCGGGCGTGTTCGGAAACACCGAAATGGTCGACGTGCTCGCCGCCGCAGGCGCGCGCGTTCGTAGCGTCGTCGAGGCGGCAGCGGTGGGCGACATCGACGGCTGGCTGACGACCGAGACGCCGCTCGAGGAGCGCGTCCGCGCGATGACGATGGCGGCGGGACACAACCGGGTCGCGGCGATCGAGCAGCTGCTCGCTGTCGGGACGCCCGTGGACGCGGTCGATGCCTGGGGCTCTAGTGCGCTGCGGGCTGCGGCCGAGAACGGCCATCCGGCGAGCGTCCAGCTGCTGGTGGCCGCGGGTGCCGACCCGAACCAGCGCGACCCCGACGAGAACCTGACGCCGCTCGAGTGGGCGCGCCGCCACGACGCGGGCGAGCACCGCGCACGCGGTCGGCACGAGCACGTACAGCAACTCCTGGAGGCGGCTGCAGCCGACCGAGTCGCAAAGGCCTAGAGAAGGCCCTGGTAGAGCGCGACCGTCTCGGCGGCGATCGCCGGCCAGCTGAAGCGCTCGATCGCGCGCGCTCGTCCGGCCTTGCCGAGGCGCTCGGCGAGGCTCGGATCCGCGAGCAGCGTATTGACCCGGTCGGCGAGGCCTGCGGCGAAGTCGCGAGGGTCTTTCGGCGTGCGCAAGCCGTCGTCGCTCGGCTCGAACGGAACGAGCAGGCCCGTCACGCCGTCCTCGACGACCTCGGGGATTCCACCCGTGCGTGTCGCGACGACCGCGGTCTCGCACGCCATCGCCTCGAGGTTGACGATGCCCAGCGGCTCGTAGATCGACGGGCACACGAACACGGTCGCGTGGGTGAGCAGCTGGATCACGTCCGGCCTGGGGAGCATCTGCTCGATCCAGATCACATTGCCCCGCGTCTGCTGCAGGCGCTCCACCGCGGCGGCAACGTCAGCGCCGAGTTCAGGAGTGTCCGGTGCACCGGCGCACAGGACGATCTGCGCCGCCGCGTCGATCTGCGGCGCCGCGTCCAGCAGGTGCGCGAGACCCTTCTGGCGGGTGATGCGACCGACGAAGACGACCGAGGGCTTCGCCGGGTCGATCCTGTGGCGTTCGAGGGCGTCGGTGCTCCGGTCCGGGCGGTACTCCGCGGTGTCGATGCCGTTGTGGATCACGCGTATCCGGTCGGGGTCGATCGCCGGGTAGCAGCGCACCACGTCGCGGCCCATCTCGGCGGAAACCGCAATCAACGCGTCGGCGGCCTCGAGCGCCGTGCGCTCGCAGAAGCTCGAGAGCGCGTAGCCGCCGCCGAGCTGTTCGGCCTTCCACGTCCGGATCGGCTCGAGGCTGTGGACGGTCGCGACGTGCGGGATGCCGTACAGCAGTTTCGCCAGGTGGCCGGCGAGGTTCGCGTACCACGTGTGGCTGTGCACGAGGTCTGTGCCTTCGACACCGGCCGCCATCACGAGGTCGATCGAGACTGCTTCGAGCGCCGCTGCGTGCGCGGACGCCGAATGCAGCGCCTCCCAGGGCCGGTGAGCGTGGACGTTCCGTTCTCCTCGGTCGGCGCCCCAGCAGTGCACGCTCAGGTCGACGAGCTGCGCGAGGTCGCGCGCGAGGTACTCGACGTGAACGCCGGCGCCTCCGTAGACCTCCGGTGGGTACTCGCGGGTGAGCAGCGCGACGGTCGGCTCACGCCTCGACATGCACGCCCTTGCCGATCACGACGATGCCGTTCGCAGAGACGGTGAATCGTTCGCGATCGGCCTCCGGGTCGACACCCACCTGCGCGCCGGGATCGATCGTCACGCTCTTGTCGATGATCGCGTTCCGGATCACGGCGCCGCGGCCGACGTCGATGTCGTGCATCAGCACCGACCCTTCGACCAGCGCATGAGAGTGGACGCGCACGCGCGGCGAGAGGATCGACCGGCGCACCGTTCCGCCCGAGACGACCACCCCCGCACAGATCATCGAGTTCATCGCGGTGCCCGTCCGCCCGGGCTCCTCGATCACGAACTTCGCCGGCGGCAGCGGCTCCTGCGTGCACAGGATCGGCCACTCCTCGTTGTAGAGGCTGAAGATCGGCTCGAGCGACACGAGGTCCATGTGCGCGTCGTAGAAGGCGTCGAGCGTGCCGACGTCGCGCCAGTAGCCCCGCTCGCGCGCCGAGCCGCCCGGCACCTCGCTCGTCGAGAAGTCCCAGGCACACGCGTCGCCGGCTTCGACCATGCGCGGGATGATGTCTCCGCCGATGTCGTGGTTCGAGTCATCGTCCTCGGCGTCGGCGATCAGCGCCGCGATCAGCGCTTCCGTGTTGAAGACGTAGTTCCCCATCGACGCGTAGATCTCGTCGGGCGCGTCGGGAAGCCCCGGCGGCGCCACCCGGGGCTTCTCGTGGAACGCACGGATCCGATGGTCGTCGTCGCTCGGCTCGATCACACCGAACTGCTCCGCCTGATCTCTCGGCACCCGGATCGCCGCGACCGTCACGCCGGCTCCGGATTCCAGATGCTGCTCGACCATGGTGCGCGGGTCCATCCGGTAGACGTGGTCGGCACCGAAGACGCAGATGTAGTCGGGACGCTCGTCGTAGATCAGGTTGAGGTTCTGGAACAGTGCGTCCGCCGACCCCGCGAACCAGTGCGGCCCGAGCCGCTGCTGCGCGGGCACGGGCGTCACATAGTTGCCGAGGAGCGGCGAAAGCCGCCACGTGGTCGCGATGTGGCGGTCGAGGCTGTGGCTCTTGTACTGCGTCAGCACGACGATCCTGAAGAAGCCCGCATTGGCGAGGTTCGACAGGGCGAAGTCGATCAGCCGGTAGTTGCCGCCGAACGGAACAGCAGGCTTCGCCCGGTCGGCGGTCAGCGGCAGGAGCCTCGTTCCGCCGCCGCCCGCGAGCACCATCGCCAGCCCTCGCGGCAGCGGCATCCGGGTATTCCGAGGAGCGGAACGACGGTCGGTCAAAGCGCTCGGCCGCATCGTACGGCAGAACCCTCATCCCGATCATGCTGAGTCGCCGCGCCTTGGCACACTTGGCGACGTGGGCAGCGGATCAGAGGCGTTGTGCCGCTTCGACGAGCTGGGGCGGTTTCAGTTCGAGCGGCTTTGCCGGGACCTGCTCGCACTCGATTCGGGTGTCGGCGGCCTGGAGTGGTTCGAGTCGGCGACGGCGGCCGTGCTGGTGCTGCCGGAAGGCGCCGACGTCCCGTGGGCAGATCGTCCACATGCGGAGTCGACGCTGGTTGTGGCGGCGTGGGTGCAGCCCGCTCCTGCAGACACGCAACTCGACCGGCTGCGCCGGGCCGTTGCGCGTGTGGTGGAGGATTGGCCGGGTGCCCGGCCTCGCTCGGTGCTGGCGCTGACGAACATCGAGGCGAGTGACGCGGTCGAGGTCGGGCTCGAGGTCGTCGATGCGACACGGTTGACCCGGCTCGTGTTGTCGCGCCCTCGCCTGCGTCTGCGACTGCCGTCGTTGCTCGGGATCTGCGAGGAGTCGGCGCTCGTCGCCGACGCTGCCCGTTCGCGCTCGACCGCGGACGTCGCGGCGGCCTTTGCGCTGTCGCGCGTCTTCGTGCCGACGCGTGCGTATGCGTCGACGGTGGGCGTGCTCGAGCGGTTCGGGTTTGCGGTGTTGACCGGGCCGCCGGAGATGGGCAAGACGGCGATCGCCCGGATGGTCGGGCTGGCGAAGTTGAGCGAGAACTGGGAATTCCACGAGTGCATCCGCCCGGATCAGTTGTGGGAGCGGCTCTCGCGCGACCGCGCGCAGGTGTTCGTCGCCGACGACGCGTTCGGGTCGACCGAGTACCGGTCGGATGCGGCGGAGCGGTGGGCCGTTGAGCTGGATCGGGTGTTGCGGGCGATGGATGAGCGGCACTGGCTGATCTGGACGTCGCGGCCTGCACCGCTGAAGGCCGGCTTGCGGCGTATCCAACGCGAGCACGGCGTGGAGCGGTTCCCGCAGCCCGCGGAGGTACAGGTCGATGCCGCCGACCTCGAGGTCGAGGAGAAGGCGTTGATCCTCTTCCGGCACGCGAAGGCGGCGCGGCTGCCGCAGGTCGCGGTGGATGTCATCCGCAGCTGCGGCTGGAGCGTCGTCAGCCACCAGCACTTCACGCCGGAGCGGATCCGACGCTTCGTCGCCGGCCCGCTGCTGCAGCCCGACGCGCTCGCACGATTGCAGGCCGGCGAGCTGGAGCAGCTGATCAGCTCTGAGATTCGGGAGCCGACAGTCGCGATGGCCGAGTCGTTTCGCGCGCTCGCTCCTGAGCACCGGTCGGTGTTGATCGCGTTGCTGGACGTGCCGCCGGGACCCGTGCTCGAACGCGACCTCGCTACCGCTGTCCGTCGTCACTCGGCGCTCGCCTTTGCGCAGCATCCGGGCGCCTTGCTCGATCGCTTGACCGATCACTTCGTTCGCGTCGTCGAGGGAGGCGCAGTGACCTGGGTTCACCCGAGCTGGCGCGACCTCGTCATCGACGAGCTCGGGCGCGATCCCGTGGCACGCCGGTCGTTCTTGTGCGCGTGTTCGCTCGAGGGGATCCTGCTCGCGCTCTCGATTGGCGGCGGTAGCGCCGGCACGCGGGCGCTACCGCTCCTGCACGAGGACGGCGACTGGGATGCCGCCGCAGACCGGCTCAGGCTGCTCGTCCCTCAGCTCGATGAGCCGTCGGCGACTCGCCTGCTCGTCGTGCTCGGCGAGGCGCTCGCGCTGTCGACCGACGCTCGGGCGCGTGAGCTCGACGCCCTCGCCGGCTGCGCGCTCCAGCTGCTTGCCCGGCACTGGAGTGAGCAACGCGAGCTGATCCCGGCCGGACTGCTCGACCGCTGGCTGGAGCTCGGCGCCGCGGT
>ORJL010478598.1_pt1 | contig 10292 bp, 13 predicted proteins | sample 1779941 | NCBI WGS metagenome assembly ORJL01 (sample SAMEA104232317, study PRJEB22302) | groundwater metagenome | biome: forest; feature: aquifer; material: groundwater | place: USA | collected 2011-08-07 | depth 5.8 m | reverse complement strand
TATTAGAAATAGATATGGAGACAGAATACTTGATAATGAAAGAATTATAGAAGTAATTGAAGGCAATGTGATGGATGCTATATTGTACGTTGGTGCAACCATGGCAACGATAGAAAATGGCCAGCCTTTTATAAGAGCACACTTCCTGCCAAATGAAAGAGAGATAATACCTGAATTGTTATTCTTATTACCGATACGAGGAGATTATTTATTAGCAGTAATATTCGATATGTTATTCTACAAATGGGAAACTACATTCATAACTAAATGGGAGGTAGTAAGCGACAGAGAAAAATCCATGTTCTTTGCACCTGTACCGCATTCACTAATTCGTTAGTAATTTAAACTAATTTTAAGAATATAGATAGTTACTGAGCTGATCTTATGACTAATGATTTTGATGTTATAGTAGTTGGTGGAGGGCCGGGAGGTTCTACGACTGCATCATTCCTTGCAAGTAAATACGGAAAAAAGGTCCTATTGCTCGAAAAAGAAACTTTTCCAAGAGATAAACCATGCGGAGATGCCATATCTGGCAAAAGCATGAGTGTACTCGCAGATTTAGGAATAAAAACTGATGTAGAATCAACAAATCCAATAAAGACCCATGGAGTGATATTAAGCTCGCCAAAAGGAGTAGTGCTTGATATTCCGTTCAAATCCAAGGACCCGAACAGACACAGTTATGGGTATGTTTGTAAACGATTTATTTATGATAATATATTGTTTCAGCATGCAAAAGGCCTGAAAAATATTACTTCGATTGAGAAGTTTCAGGTCAACGATCTGATATATAGTGGGACACAAATAACTGGCGTAATTGGTAAAGATTTGAATACCGGAAAAGAGATGCAGTTTACAGCAAAAGTAGTAGTAGGAGCAGACGGTGCAAATGGATTTGTAGCTGGAAAATTAGGTGTTGGTGGATTTGATGATAACCATAGGGTGATATCAATTAGAGCATATTATGACGGTGTCAAAGGAATGAAACCTGCTATAGAGATTCATTTTGTTAAGTCTTTGATACCAGGTTACTTCTGGATATTTCCATTGAATGATCACGAAGCAAATGTTGGAGTAGGAATGATTGCATCTGATATGAAAAAATTGAAGATGAATCTTCAGAAAGAGATGTTAGAAATAATTGCAAATCACCCTGTTTTTAAGGAGCGTTTCAAAGATGCAAAACTAGTTTCTGATATTAAAGGGTGGAATTTACCTCTAGGTTCCAAGATAAGAAAGTGTTCTGGCGATGGGTATGTGCTGATAGGAGATGCAGCATCTCTCATTGATCCATTCAGCGGTGAAGGAATTGGCAATGCTATGTACTCAGGCAGACTAGCTGCTCAGGTAATAAATAACGCATTTGAAAAGAATGATTTCACTGTTGCTACCTTGGCGGAGTATGAAACAACGCTTAGGGAAGAACTTACACCTGAACTTAAGACTTCTTACTATCTGCAGAAGCTCGGGCAGAATCAGTTATTGCTTAACTGGGTTATTGAAAAGGCAGCTACGAAGGAAAGTGTACGAGAAATACTCTCCGGAATGCTTGCAAATACTAAAGCAAAGAAAGGACTTGTTAATCCACTATTTTATCTGAAACTTTTATTTGCATAGTGAACAAATTGTCAAACAACTGTGACAAAGCATTATAAATTAGAAAAACCTGATAAACTTGTGGGCAACCTAAGAAGGTTAGGATTTAGAAGTACGCCTCAAACAACCAGAATAACTAGCATGTTGGCTCTCTCTGCTTTTTTTACAGTAATGCAACCTTTGATACATGGTGAACCGTGCCACGCATCAAATGAAACAGCAGATACTAGATGTTCTGCAGAAAATACTGAAGTAAAAAGATTCTTAGATGAAAATAGAAATAAGTTTGATTTAGTATTTGATAGTAAGTTTAGTTCTAATGATTCGGTAGACCTTAGAGTTTCTATTACTATTAAAAATGGAAAAATGAGAGTAGCTAAGATTACTTCAGAACCAGTAATTAGCAGGAAAACTGGGAGAGAATTGCAAGGGATATTGGCAAGAATGCTTAAACTCCTAGACCCCCCTAAAACAAACTGCACGATGATTGAAGTTGATTATGTTAAAGAACCTCCAGAAGAACAGAATGGAAGAGAAAACGAAGTATTTGATGAAGATGAAGAAGTATTGGTAAGAGCTGTTAAACTAAACACTCTCAAAACCAGCTAGAATTTCTGTAGCATGATCTTCTGTATTGGGTTTTTCTATTATTTTTACTATTTTTCCTTTTTCGTTGACAAGGAATGTAGTGCGATTTATACCTTCAAGTTCTTTACCCATAAACCAGCGGGAAGCAATGACACCATATTGCCTGCAGACTTTTTTATCAACATCACAAAGGATTGTAAATGGTAATTTATATTTCTCTGAGAATTTCTTGTGACTCTGCTGATCGTCTGGGCTTATCCCTAATACCATGATGTTTTGATGAATAAGATTGGAAAGACCATCTCGTAAAGAACATGCCTGCTTAATACAGCCCGGAGTATCGTCTTTCGGATAAAAATAAAGGGCAATTTTATGACCTAGATAATCTGAAAGCTTATGCTTTCTGCTTCTGCTGTCGCTTAGAAAGAAATCTGGTGCATTATCTCCTATTTTTACCATAAGTTTATTATGATACGAATAAATTAAAATATAAACGGTCGATTAGTTAGCTATGTACAAACAAGCTATTGTAGTAAGAAATGATTTGAAAATGGGTAAGGGAAAGCTAGTCGCACAGGGAAGTCATGCTTCAGTTACAGCATATAAGAGGGTCGAAGAAAAGAACAGTACCATCTCCAATTCATGGTTCAATGAAGGCCAGAAGAAGATTACTCTTAAAGTTAATAGTGAAGACGAACTGATGGACTACTTTAAACAGTGTAAACAAGCTGGCATACCTTGCGAACTGATTAGAGATGCTGGGCATACTCAGCTGGAGCCAGGTACAGTAACATGTTTTGGTGCTGGACCGTGGAATGAAAGAGAAATTGACAAGATACTTGGGAAGCTTAAGTTACTTTAATTTGTGATAGCAAATGAACGTACTTATTGTCCATTGCTGGGGCTGTGATTGTGAAAGCAACTGGTTTCCATGGCTGAAAAACGAACTGGTGGGTAGGGGGGCGTTAAAAGTCGCTACGCGACAGCCGTTCACGGTAGTTTGTCCGAACTTACCTAATTCTGAATTTCCTAAAAAAGAAGAGTGGTTAGCTGAGATACGAAATCGCGTGAAAAAGTTTGATGAAAGTTGGGTTTTAGTAGGCCACTCGCTGGGTTGTCCTACAATATTGAGGTTGCTCGAAGTTTTTGATAGTAAAGAAATTGTGAAAGCAGTTATACTTGTTTCTGGTTTCGCAAGAGATGTTGGATATGAAGAACTAAAGAATTTTGTTGATAAAGATTTCAAGTGGGAAAAAATTAGGAAAACAAGTGAGAAGTTCGTAGTTATCCATTCTGAAGACGATCCCCTCATTCCATTTAAAGAAGGGCAGTATTTAGCTAAGCAACTACAGGCAGAATTTATAGTTGAGCAGGGATTAGGACATATAAAAGGAGAACCTTACGGAAGATATCAGAGAATTCTTGATATTATTTTAACGATTTGATTCTAGCGATTTAGTTTTAGTTGTTCAGTTTTATTCCAAACTCGTTGGCTATAACAGTACCGCCACCACTTATTGCACCAATACAAAGAGGGCAGATTGCCTGAGTAGAAACTATTTCACCTAGACCACCTAAGACAAGCATAATGCCTGCAATAATATTAGTTTTGTTCAGCATTTGATTCACTTTTCTTCTTTGGTTCTTCTGCTTTCCTTGAATAAGCATTAACCAGTGGAAATATGTAAAATGGTAGTGCTATTCCAGAAATCAGACCAGTAATGAGACGAACCAGATTAGTGCTCTCGTAAAAACCTATGAACGGCAAAGATATACCGAAATTTGAAAGAAGCTGAGTTGTGCCGTCTATACCTAAAGGAATTAATGCAAGTACAAGCCAGATTGATGGTGGAATGTCCTTGCTATCTATTTTTCTTGTTTTATAGCAGTATAATCCTCCGATAAGCATTGCCAGGTAGATGCCAATATCTCTTGAGCAAATTGGTAATTTGAAACCTATGTTACCTTTTTCATCAACTGCTTTTATGATTCGGTTATCCCCTTCCACATATTGGCCATTTTGTTTTGTACAGTCACCAATATAGTAACTGTCTAAAGTTTTGAAGATACATATAGAACGAGAGATTTTCTGATGACAAAGATACACTCCTACATCGTAGGCAGTCTGAGTCTGGGGAGAGTCAGTAAATGCAAGTACAGGTGTAAAAAAAGTCCAGATTAGCAGTAAAGTTAGAACAATAGTGTAGACCGAGAAGAAGGTTTTGCCCATAATTAACATAATAGTAAAACGATTAAATAACCTTTCCCCAAATATGATTGCATGCAACTAGCTGCCATGCACAGAAATTTGATGAGAACAAGAATAAGAGCTGGTAGAGTTTTTCATGCTACAAGATCTTCTTTTGAAACTGAATTTGCAAATGCACCACAACCAGTACAAAATGAACCTCTTGACAGATATATAAATAGACCTGGAAAAAGGGTGGTTAGATTTCGCTGGAGAGCTTCCTTAGATAGCAGAAGTAAAAGCACTATAGTGCTTGGTGCTGGATGGACCTGCCATCCTGGAATGTACACTCCAGTTATACCTGCTTTAAACAGAAAACATGCACTCCTCACAATAGAAAATGCAGGACATTGGAATTCGCCTCTTGGAAATAGCACCCCGACCACTTATCTCAACGATCTTGCGTTAGACGCAAATGCAGTACTTGATCTGGAAAGAGTAGAGAGAGTAGTATTGGTTGGCCATTCTATGTGGGGATTTGCGGCAAGAAAATTTGCATTGGAACATCCTGATAAAACAGCTGGGATAGTATTCATGTGTGCACCGTTTGCAAATCCTCTGGAAACGTGGATTTTCGGAAATGGCAGAACGATGGACACTGTTCTCAGATCAATATCTTATGCAATACAAATTGGTGGTCCTGCAGTAGATGTAATAAAAAGATTGTTAGCTGACAACCCAATTTTAAGAGAACTCGTAAGAGCTTCTTTAGAGGAAATGAGTGGTAAAAGACTAAATGGAAATTTTGATAAGTTTTTCTATAATGTTATGAGAACGAATAGTAAAACTTTCTCTATAGCATTCCGTGCAATGCTATTGGAGAAAATCGATGAATTAACGCAATTGGGCAAACTTAGCATCCCAATTTTAGTAATAACCGGAGAATCTGACTTGATAGTAAGCTCTAGCGCATGGAGCGATGTTGTAAGAAAACTTCCCAATGCTAGGCTAATTGAACTACCTGTAGGTCATTTACCAACTATGGAAGCTCCTGAAGAGACTATAAGATTGATAGATGAATTTGTCAGGAGCTGCAAGTTTTAAAAGTGAATCAGATAAGAGTTAATTATGGCAAAAATTACAGTTAAGAATGAGGGAATTAGCTTTGAGATCCCGGATGGTGCAAGATTATTGCCTTATCTCCTTGAGAATACCTCATTTCCAGCAGGATGTGAAGATGGAACTACAGCAATATGCGCATGTGCAGTACTAAAAGGTGTGGAATATCTTAATGCAAAAACACATAACGAAATAGTAACACTCGCAAAATTAAATTTACCTAATTCTCCGAGAAATCGCCTGGCTTGCCAGATATACGTGAAGAAAGGAGAGATTGAATTAGAGTACTAAATAAAAACGTATTACAAATGCTCAAATTGCCTTCCTTTTAGCCTTATGGAAACTATTTCGTGCAGACATTTAAGCATATCCCAGAGGAAACCCAGGGCTATTAGTGCAGGTATAACCGCCAGATGATTAAAGAAATCTGGGAGTTTCAAAAGCGAAAACACCAAAGGAAGGAATACTGATAAACTTCCCAAAAACAGCATGAATACTAAATCATAAATTACTCTCTTGTCCAAGTTTAAAGATTTTCGATACTTGGCTCCTAGCACATCAAGAGTCTTATCTACTACCGCATCAAGTACATGAACCATTTTCATACCTATGAGCATAGAAATTATGAAGTGAGTTATGGCACGAATTATAGTTACAATAAAATCAGAGTCATTTACCATGCCGAATGTCTTAAGTATTTCATAAAATAATAGAAGAATGCCATTCAATAAAATAAGCAATATACCTAATAGCAGTATGTCCTTTATACCCCCAGTATACGTCTTAAAAAGTGCACCTTGTGGTTCCACTTGTATTACAAAACCTCTGACATATCTTGAAAGCTTTCTTGCTTCGTTTTTGTTTCTGTTCGTTATATGTTTCGTGAACCATAAATTAATTGCTTGTTCATGAGTTATCAGAATTGCGGATAGCAGTGCAGTTACGAAAACTGATGCAGACACTATCCCGATAACATCAATGCTAAACAACTGTAGAGTTTGTTTGGCAATAAGCATGGAAAATTCTCCTACGCTAAGCATGCTTATTCCTGCAAAAATTGCTGCTTTTCCTCTCTGTCCAAGTACATATGAACCTAGAGAGATACTTGCGAATTTTGCACCCATACTAACAGATATAAGAACCAGCATAATCAGGATATTCGAAATTATTGATGCAGTGTTAACTAGCATCCCAATGGAAAGGAAAAAAAAGGATGAGAAGAATAAACCGAATGGTAGGATTGTTTTCTCTATTTTCTTGAAATCCTTGAGTGTCGATATCATGCTTCCTGCAAGAAACGCACCTATCGATGGTGCAAGACCTATGAAACTTGCGAAAAATGCAAATACGGCACAGAGACCAAGTGAGGAAAAAACCAGCATCTCATCGGTCTTGAAATTTATTATGTAATCAAATAGACGAGTAAATATTCTTTGTATTATGAGGTAAGCAATTACAATGACTAGAAGAGATTTTAGAATTGATAATACTACATCTGAAAAAACCAGACTTTGAGCTCCTGGTAAACCAGAGAAGAAAGAAAGCATGAATATGGCTGCGATGTCTTCGATGATCAAAACTGCAAAGAGCATACCTATCTCATCTTTTCTTGTAAACTCATATTGCTTTACTAATTTTGAGAATATCGTAGTGCTGGTTATAGAAAATATGGATGCCAATGCAAGGGATTCTATAATATTAAGATTAAGCAGGAGGGATGATTCGTAAACTAGAACAAATACTATACCCATCTTAACTAAGGAAAGTAAAATAGCACGTATACCAAAGTGAAGTATTTTGTTTATACTAAATTCTATACCTATAACGAATAGGAGTAACACTGCACCTAATTCGGAGAAAATATCTACCATTCCCCCACTACTCACAAGACCAATTCCAAATGGCCCTATTATGGCTCCTGCTGCCAGTACACCTACGACCTGAGGTAACTTTAGTTTGGCAGTTAGAAATACTGCTACTAACAGAGATAGGAACACTATCCCTAATTCTACTAATACTGTCGCCATTGAAGCACCTGCTTACTAATTAACAACTAATTCTATTACATGGGGATTATCTATTTAGGATTAATATTTAATAATCTACTGTAGATGTGTTACTATGAAACTGATTTACATAAGTTGGAAGAATATAGATGACATGTGCAAGAAACTAAGTGAAAGAATTAAGGGATATACACCTCACGTGCTGATTGGAATTTCCAGAGGTGGTTTAGTACCAGTAAGGCTGTTAAGTGACATGCTTGGAAATAGAAACGTCGGCATAATTAGAGTAGAATTATATAAAGAAATGGGAATTGCCAAGGATAGTCCAAAGATAACTCAGGCTATTACAGCAGATGTTAAAGGAAAGAGAGTTTTGCTTGTAGATGATGTTGCAGACAGCGGAAAAAGTTTGGCTGCGGCTAAAAAATATATCAAAAGTCTTGGGGCTGATGAAATAAAAATTGCCACATTTCATTGCAAACCTAAGTCCATGGTAAAACCTGATTATTTCATAAAGATGGTTAGTGGTTGGATTGTTTACCCTTGGGAAATTAACGAAGTTAAAACAGAGATGGAAGGTAAATGATGGTTAGTTCAAGGTGGATATGGATTGGCATTGCAATAGTAGTCATGCTAATTACTGGTTGTTGCAATTTAATAACTCCGGAAATTCTTCTTGAAGATAATAAAAATAGTCTTATAAATGAAATTAATGATGCCACCTTAGAGATCAATAGTATTGATATTAACTCAGAAGATTATGATAAAAATTTTAATGATTCTAGTTTGGATAAAAAATTATTTGAATCGATTAACTACACTGAACCACCCCCAATAAGCAAGAGCACAATATATTCTTTTCCGAGAAACAGAGATATATCAGGCAATTGGTGTGATAGTGATAACGGCTACAGCATATATGAAAAAGGTGGAGCAAGTAGCTTTTATGATGAATGCAGTAGCCAAAATGATTTGTCAGAACTAGTATGTATGGACGATTTTGAAACTTGGTTATCTTATGGACAATATTGTGGAGAAGAATGCGAAAATGGAGCCTGTAAACTACCAGTTTTAGGTGCAACTAAAGAACAATGCAAACCTGTAATTCAGGGACAAAATGATATTAGTGATGAAACCAGAATAAATATAGTATTTATTGGATTTAACTATGAAAGTAAAGAGGATTTCACGCTTAGAGTTAAGAAAAGCCTTTCTTGGGATTCTGATGCAACCAGGGGGATTTTTGCTGTAGAACCTTATAGCTCTAATAGAAAAAAATTCAACCTATGGTATATAGATAAATTATTTGATATCGACCTCGGATATATTACAAGAAGTGATTCTTATGGAGCATCATTAAGTGAAGGTCAGCGACAAAAACTACTATATTATGATAATGAGATTTCTTCAGCTTGTGGATTGAATAACAAGATTACAATGGGATTACTAAATGAATATGGAATAAGTTATGCTAATGTACCCAACCTGGAAATTGAGAAATACACTGGTGCATTATCCAATGGAATAGTATTATATCCAGATGACAGGACAGTAGATAAAATAAGCAAGTGTACCGATGATTATACTTGCAGCTGGTATAGAGATTTTTACCTTAACAATGGCAGCCCGATAGCAGTAACACACGAATTTGGACATGCATTTGGAGGATTAAACGATGAATATGACCTTCAACTGCTTACCGTCAACACCAGTAACAAGTATACAAATTGCATAGGAGATGACGCCATTAACAATGTTCAGCAATGCCTAGAAAATGCACCATGGAAAGATATGATAGGTATGGGCTGTGGCGATGCAAAGAAAGTGGATTGTACGCCTGAAGATACTAATTATGAACTGGAGGTAAGTTGCTATGAAGGATGCGACTACCGAGATAGCGGAGTGTTTAGACCGACATTGTCAAGTCTCATGTCTACATCTACAAACAGAACTTGGTTTAATGACGGTACTAACTACAGAATATATGGACCAGTAAATGAAAGAATTATCTGCTGTCGTATGCTGTATTACACTGGAGAAGCAGGCGGAGCATGTATAGATTATAATGAGAATGGGTTAGACCTGCTGGATTTTTGTTCCAAATATAAAGATGCGAATGACTTAAAGTGATCTCAAATGTTAAACGACAATGCTTACATATTGGAACGGACAATGGACAACTATGGTGAACTAAAAAACGAACTAACTGCCGGAGGATTTGTATTCATAATAAAAAAGAACGGCTTAAAAATTACTGTTACGTTGGAAAATTTAGATATTTTTAGCAGAATAATGATGAAACACATAAACAACAGTTTCAATTACGTAGATGTGCAATTTCCTATGCTAACTGCCATAGTAACTAAAAACAAATTATTTCTCATTAGAACTAAGGAAGAAAATGATAATGTAAAAAAGGAACTGATTACTAGAGGACTGCCTGAAAAAGAAGCAGATTGGAAAACTAGTTTTGGTTAGACGAAGCGTCTATATCAATAATAGACTGTAGGTTCTTACATGCTACAGAATCATCACTTCTTTTTCCAAGCCAGGTATTGCATTTTTTACTGTATTCTGATTCTCTTAAGAAAAAAATGTCTCCCCCATCACAAGCTAGGGTGTTCGGCCTGAAAAAATAGCGTTTTAACGGAAAATTCATGAATGATTCTTTGTTCCAGAAATCAAAGGGAACCATATTGACCAAACTATTGTTTTCAAGGAAAAAACATGCATCATCACGAAGCAAATCACCTTGCTTTCTAAATATTTTTGGACCCATGTAAACCAAGTCT
>ORJL010058931.1_pt1 | contig 10292 bp, 10 predicted proteins | sample 1779941 | NCBI WGS metagenome assembly ORJL01 (sample SAMEA104232317, study PRJEB22302) | groundwater metagenome | biome: forest; feature: aquifer; material: groundwater | place: USA | collected 2011-08-07 | depth 5.8 m | reverse complement strand
TTCGCCGCCTTCCTCAAGAACGAGGTGGAGCGCTGGGGCAAGGTGGTGAAGTTCTCCGGCGCGAGGGTGGAATAGGCGCTGCGCGAGCGCCGCGGCGGCATGGCTGACCCGATCACGCTCAAGGTCAACGGCGTCGAGCACAAGGTCGGGGCCCATCCCGACACGCCGCTGCTCTACGTGCTGAGGAACGACCTCGGCCTGAAGGCGACGCGCTTCGGCTGCGGCAGCGGCGAGTGCGGCGCGTGCTTCGTCATCGTCGACGGACGCGCAGTGCCCTCGTGCGACACGCCGCTGTGGAGCGCTGCGGGCAAGGAGGTCGTCACGCTCGAAGGGCTGGGCTCTTCCGCCCGCCCGCATCCGCTGCAGCAGGCGTTTATCGACGAGCAGGCTGCGCAATGCGGCTATTGCGCGAGCGGGATCATGATGAGCGCCGCGGCGCTGCTCGCCGTCAACCCATCCCCGAGCGAGGCCGAGATCCGCGCGGCGCTCGACCGCAATCTGTGCCGCTGCGGCTCGCACAACCGCATCGTGCGCGCGGTCCGGCGCGCGGCGGCGGCGAGGGAGCCATGAACGCGGCGGCCGCGGACAGCCGCGCGGCGCTCCCCGCGAGCCTCAGGGACAATCCGCGGCTGTCGCGGTGGTTGCGCATCGGGCGCGACGGAACCGTGTCGATCGCGCCGGGCAAGGTCGAGCTGGGCCAGGGCATACTCACCGCGCTCGCGCAGATCGCCGCCGACGAGCTGGACGTCGCGTTCGAACGCATCCGCGTCGTGCCGGCGGCGACGCCGGCGAGCCCCAACGAGGGCGTCACCTCGGGGAGCCTCTCGATCCAGGACTGCGGCAGCGCGCTGCGGCTCGCCTGCGCGGAAGCGCGCGCGATCCTGGTCGAGCACGCCGCGCGGCGCCTCGGCGTGCCGGCGCTCGAGCTGGACGTCGCCGACGGAGAGATCCGCTATCGGGGCGCGGCCGCGACGAGTTATTGGGACATGGCCGACGACGGCCTGCTCGAATGCGACGCGACCGGTGCCGCCGCGCCGAAGCCGCCCGGCGGTTACCGCGTCGTCGGCAAGAGCGTCCCGCGCCTGGACATCCCGCGCAAGATCGAGGGTCGCGCGGGATTCATCCAGGACCTGGAATTGCCGGGGATGCTGTTCGGCCGCGTGGTGCGTCCGCCGCGCCCGGGCGCCGCCCTTGCCGCGTGCGAGGCGGGCAAGGCCCGGGCGATGCCGGGCGTGGTCGCCGTCGTCCGCGACGGCAGTTTCCTCGGCGTCGTGGCCGGGCGCGAGGAGGAAGCGTTGCGTGCCGCGCAGGCGCTCGCCGGCGCCTGCGTCTGGGAGGGCGGCACGGAACTGCCGCAGCCCCACGAGTTCGGGGAATTCCTCATGCGGCAGGACGCCAGGCAGAGCGTGCTCTCGGAGAAGTCGGACCCGTCGGTCGCGCCGGGCACGAAGGTCCTGGAGGCCGTCTATACCAAGCCGTTCCTGTCGCACGCGTCGATCGGCCCGTCCTGCGCCGTGGCCAGCGCCTCGCGCGAAGCGCTCACGGTCTGGACTCACAGCCAGGGCATCTACAATCTGCGCCGCGACCTCGCGCTCGCGCTCGGCATGCCCGAGGCGGCGGTCGAAGTGCAACACGTCGAAGGCGCCGGCTGCTACGGGCACAACGGCGCGGATGACGTCGCGCTGGATGCGGCGCTGCTTGCGTGCGCGGTGCCGGGCCGGCCCGTGAAGCTGCAATGGACGCGCGCAGACGAGTTCGGCTGGGCACCTTACGGGCCCGCGATGCGCGTGCAGTTGCGCGCGGCGCTGGGCGAGGACGGGCGCATCGTCGACTGGAAGCACGATCTCTGGAGCAGCGGCCATAGCTCACGTCCCGGGCGAGGCGCCGCGCCCGCGCTGCTCGCCTCCTGGTACCGCGAGCGGCCGTTCGCGCGGCCGGAGGCGATCGACATGCCGATGCCCGCGGGCGGCGGCGGCCGCAATTCCGTCCCGCTCTACGAATTCCCGAACCAGCGCGTGGTGAACCATTTCATCGAGGCGATGCCGTTGCGGACCTCGGCGCTGCGCTCACTCGGCGCTTTTGCGAACGTGTTCGCGATCGAGTCGTTCATGGACGAGCTCGCCGCCGCCGCAGGCGCCGGGCCGGTGGAATTCCGGCTGCGGCATCTCACCGATCCGCGCGCCCGCGCCGTCATCCAGGCGGTGGCGCGAAGGGCGAGCTGGCCCGAGCGGGGACGCGTGCGCGGCGGCGATGACGAGGCGGCGCGCGGCCTGGGCATCGGCTTCGCCAAGTACAAGAACCTGGGCGCCTATTGCGCCGTGGTCGCGGAGGTCGAGGTCGAGCGCGAGGTGCGGGTGCGCAGGCTTCACGTCGCCGTCGACGTCGGCCTGGTCGTGAATCCCGACGGCGTCGCGAACCAGATCGAGGGCGGCGCCATCCAGGCCGCCAGCTGGACGCTGAAGGAGGAGGTGAAATTCACCGCCGGGTCCATCGCCTGCCAGGGATGGGAGGACTACCCGATCCTGAAGTTCAGCGAAGTGCCCGCGGTCGAGGTGGAGATCATCGATCGGCCCGACCAGAAGCCGGTCGGAGCGGGGGAGGCCGTCATGGGGCCGACGGCCGCGGCCATCGCCAACGCCGTGCATGCCGCGCTCGGCGTGCGCGTGCGCGACCTGCCGCTCACTGCGGAGCGCGTCGCCGCGGCGATGGGTTAGTCTCTTGCCGCCCAGGTGTTGACAGAATTGGCGAAGGTTTTGGGTTTGCATACGTCTCCCGATTTTGGGAAGTTGCAACTTCGCAACTTCCCAAAATCGGGAGATCATGGAAGGCAAAGCGAGGCAAGCCGCTCGCCGCCGGCTGTGCCGGCTTAGGGAAGTCCCTGTGATGAAAGACGAAACCAAGGTCGTGCACGCCGGACGCCATCCGGAGCAGTTCCAGGGCGCGGTCAATACGCCCGTGTACCACGTCTCGACGGTGCTCTCGCCGAACCTCGCGGACTGGGAGCAGAAGAAGAAGGATTTCGCGGCCGAGCGCCCGGGCATGTACTATGGCCGGCACGGCTCGCCGACCATCGTCGCGTTCGAGGAGGCGATCGCCGAGCTCGAGGGCGGCTACCGGGCCATGGTCTACCCTTCCGGGCTCGCCGCGTGCGCCTGCGCCCTCCTGTCCTACGTGAAGGCGGGCGACCACGTTCTCGTCACCGACAGCGCCTATGGTCCGACCCGGCGAGTGGGCGCGCGGCTGCTCAAGCGGTTCGGCGTCGAAGCGCAGTTCTACGATCCGCTGATCGGCGGGGGGATCGCGGCGTTGATGCGGCCGAACACGAGCGTGGTCGTCGTCGAGACTCCCGGCTCGCTCACCTTCGAGATGCAGGACATTCCCGCGATCGCGGCGGCCGCACACGCGCGCGGTGCCGTGGTCGTGCTGGACAACACCTGGGCGACGCCGCTGTACTTCAAGGCCTTCGCGCACGGCGTCGACGTCTCGGTGCAGGCGGCGACCAAGTACGTGGTCGGACATTCCGACGCCATGCTCGGCACCGTCACGGTGACCAGGGCGGCCTGGCCGAAGCTCAGGGAGACGCACATCGATCTCGGCCAGACCGCCGGGCCGGACGACCTGTACCTCGCGCAGCGCGGGCTGCGCACGCTCGCGACGCGCCTCGCGCGGCATTGGGAATCGGGTGTTGCGCTCGCCGAGTGGATCGCGCGGCAGCCCGAAGTCGAGCGGGTGCTGTACCCGGCGCTGCCTTCGGATCCGGGAAACGCGATCTGGAAGCGCGATTTCCTCGGAGCGAGCGGCCTGTTCGGCGTCGTGCTCAAACCCGTGCGCCGCGAGGCGTACGCGGCGCTCATCGACGGGCTTGCGCTCTACGGCATCGGCGCATCCTGGGGCGGATACGAGAGCCTCGTGATGCCCTTCGACCCGCGCGAGGCGCGCAGCGCGACGCAGTGGCCCTATCCGGGGCCGTGCTTCCGCGTCCACGCGGGGCTGGAGGCGATCGAGGACCTCATCGCAGACATGGAGGCGGGGTTCACGCGGATGCGGGAGGCGCTGCAACGATCTTGAATCGAACTATGGCCGCGATCAGGCTCGCGCCGCTGGGCTAGCATCTCCGAAAATCCCTTATCATTTGACTATAGAATAGTATAGAATCATGGACATGGACCCTCGCGCAGTCGACGGGCGCGAGCAGCACCTGTCGGTATCCCAGTTCGCAGTCCGAGAAGGCGTGAGCCGCGCCCGGATCCTGCAGCTCTTGGGGCAGGATCGGATTTCCGGTGCCCACAAGATCGGCCACCATTGGACCATTCCGGCTTCCTCGACGCTTGTCAGGCGAAAGGCGGGCCGGCCGCGCGCAGCGAGCGGCGTGCCCGTCGATCGGCTCATGCGCCGGCTTGCCCGCAAGTACGTATGGTGGCTGCCGCCGGCGAAGGCCCTCGCAAGGCCGCAACTCGTCGCCACGCAAGTCATGGAGATGGGGGACTACGAGGACGTATGCGCGCTCGAAGGCGCGCTTGGACGCGAATTCCTGAGGACCGCTCTTCGCCGGGCCGAACCGGGACGCTTCTCGGCAGCTTCGTGGGCGTACTGGCACTACCGCCTGGGCTTGGCGCGCCCCGGGCGGGTTCCTCCGCTGCCCCGGCGCACGATCCGGTGATCGCATCGATCCTGCCCAGGACGGCCGGGTTGCCGCCGGGGCAGAGACGCCTGCTGCCGCAGTTGCGCCCGAGCGTGGCGCTAGGGTTCGTCCTTTACGGCGGGACGGCGATTTCGCTCTACCTCGGACATCGCCAATCGTTCGATTTCGATTTCTTCCACGATGCGCCGCTCGACAAGAGGGCAATCAGGGACGCATTCGCCTTCATGCCGAAGGCGCAGACGCTGCAGGATGCCAGGAACACGCTCGTCGTGTCCGTGCCCGGAAGGGAGCTGGGCAGCCGGAATCCGGTGAAGGTGTCGTTCTTCGGCGATCTGTCGTTCGGCAGGGTCGCGGACCCAACCCTGACCGCGGACGGAACGCTGCAACTCGCTTCGCTCGATGACCTCATGGCGCACAAGCTCAAGGTCATACTGCAGCGGGCCGAGAAGAAGGACTACCAGGACATCGCCGCGATGATCCGGGCAGGAGGCTCGCTGGCGCGTGGGCTTGCCGCCGCAAGGCTTTTTTTCGGCAACGCGTTTCAGCCTGCCGTCGGGTTGAAGGCCCTGGTGTATTTCGGAGACAGCGACCTGGCCGGCCTGTCGCGTGCCGACCGGCACACGCTGATCGAGGCGGCAGGCACGGTCGAGAGCCTTCCGTCGGTGCGGCTTCGCTCCAGGCACCTCGCTGTTCCGCTTGCATCGACCAAGGCACGGGGGTCTTCGACCCGGTAGCCGCGTTCGCTGCGAAGGCCTCGACGGGGTATCAAGCGGCCTCCTCGATCGTTTCCTGCAGCGCGTTGTCGACCACGCGCATTCCCGCCACGACCTGCCTCCGGAATTTTGTCGATGCATTCCATGCGCGCCGCGTCAGGCGGACTCGATCGGGTACTCGAGCATACCCTTGATCGCCTTCTCGACGACCTCCATGCCTTGCGCCAAGGCGCGCGTTCGCCATTGCGCGGACGCGGGGCAGAACAGCTCCAGCAGCCGCGCCTTCGCCCGCAGCGTGGCACCGTCGTTCGTCCGCCCCCAGTGGTGTGCCCGGTTCTCCGCTCTCAGCCCCGCAAGCACCCTGAGATTCCCATAGGTGCCGAATTCCGCGAATGCGAACAGGTATTCCGGCGCGAGGTCCTGCGCCCTGCACCAGCGACCGAGGCTGCCGCTTGCCTGGTACGCAACCCCTCGGGGATCGCCCTCGTCGTGGACCACGGGACCGAAGGTCCGCGCAATCCAGCTTCGTTCATCCGGGCGCAGCGTGTCGTCGGTGATCAGCTTGTACGTTCCCCAGCGGCCCAGCCCGGTATGCAGATCGAGATGGACGACCGACGTCGCGCCGCCGATCCACGCCTTCATGTGTTGTCGCAGGATCTGCCGCGTGCGCGAGGGACCGCTGCCGCCGAAGAAGAGACCCGCCGGGAAATCGTACTGGCCGGAAACAACGGCGTCCTTGAGCGCCGGCATTCCGAGGCGCGCGAGCGCCCAGGACATCCTCGGATAGAACAGGTCCCATCGCGATGCCGGCCGCCGGGGATTCAACAGGCCGTCGAGGAGGGAATACGCCGCGGGACTGCCGCGGTATTCGACGCCATCGAGGAGAAAATTGCGATTCGGATCGATGTTGTCGGCATCGCACCGGCGCAGCCAGGCGAACCCGTGGGGATTCAAGGCGTGCAGCATGACGCAGCGGATATCCTTCGCAGGGCTCTGCTCGCGCCGCCACCGATCCAGCAGCGCGAGTTGGATCGCCGAGCCCAGGAAGCCTTCGACCCCGTGCAGGCCGCTCGAAATCACCAATACGCGCCGTGCCGCTTGGGGAGAAGAGGCCGCCACGTCGATCGTGAGTTCCTCGCCCTGCGGGCCTGCACCTCCGGTCGGGTACGCGTCGCAGGCCCACCCGAGGCGCGCCGCCGCCTCGCGGAACCGCGCTCTTGCCGTGCGGTAGTCCGCCGAGAATGTCGTTGCGGCCTCCGTGGACGTGTTCACCCTTCCGGACATTCGCGCCCCGAGTGCGGAGCGCGTTGCGAAAAGGCTGCTACCACGACGGAAAAGCGGCGGAGGTCCGCATGGATAGTGGATCTACGGGCAGGTGGCTCGGCGACAGGGCTCGGCAAACGACCACGATTTTCGCGGCCTCGGCAACGGAACTGCGGCTCAGCCGAGTTCTTGCGTCAGCGGCCGCCGGTGCGCGCGCCCTTCGCGCGCGTCCGCGTGCGCCGCTTAGTCAGACCCTGCTCTTCACCAGCGGCGCGAATTAGCGCTCGCAACACCTCGTTGACGGCAGCGGAGTTCTTGAACTTTTCGTGTACGTCCGGATCGATCACGACGACGTTGCAGCTTTCCACGTAGCGTCGATAATACTTTCCGCGTACGGCGCCAGAGAAATCGTACTCCGGGCGCATGTCCTGGCCCACGGACGGAATGGTTTTACGCTTCATGGTCTTTGCGCTCATGCGAGGTAGGCTGTCGAGCAGAAATGATTCGGATGATATCCCCTTGCTCCGTGTGGCACACAACGAATAGCGTTCATCCGCTGCCATCGCCGCCGCGGCAGGATTTAGCGTTTATGAGCGGCGGATAAACACCATTCGTTATGAAAGGACTCGAGGCTTCCCGCCAACGCGCACCGCAGTCGGCCTGTCTGCGTGACCTGGGTACCAGATACGCGTCGCGCCCGCTCGTAGAATGAGCCATGTCCATTGGGCAACGAACAAAGGCATCGGCATCATGAGCGAACAGACCTTCACGATCACCCTGGAGCAGCGGCAGGACTACGAATTCCTGGTGCGCTTCGACAAGGAAACCGTCGCCGACCTCGTCACCGACGAGGGCGCGCCGCTCGGCAAGGACGCGGGCCCCAATCCGGCGCGCCTGCTCGCCGCGGCGGTGGCGAACTGCCTCTCGGCGAGCCTGCTGTTCGCGCTGCGCAAGTTCAAGAACCGGCCCGAGCCGATCACGGCCTTGGCCACCACGCGCATCGGCCGCAACGAGCAGAACCGGCTACGCATTCTGGGCATCGACGTGCAGCTCCGCACCGGCCGCAAGGCCGCTGAGATGGCGCACCTCGAGCGCATCCTCGCCCAGTTCGAGGAGTTCTGCATCGTCACGCAGAGCGTGCGCGACGGCCTCGCGGTCAACGTGTCGGTAGTCGATGCGGAGGGCGCGGTACTCAAGTAGCGGCCGCGCCGCGGGCAGCAGCGGATTTAGCACAGGTCACAGCCACGGCCCTGGCGGCGGCGGGGATAATACGCCCCTGTCGCGCCAGGAGGGGGCCGCCGACCGGTCATGAATTCGAACAACGCCGTGACGTCCGACGGGCCGGTATTCGTCGGCAACCGGGTCGAGCTTCAGTTGCTCACGACGCTGAAGTGCAACCTGCGATGCAGCTATTGCTCGCTGGGCGTGGGCGACGTGCTCGGCTCCCAGAGGCACGCCGCCTATTCGGCCGAGCAGCTCGAGACCTTCGTCAATACGCATCTGTCGGACAAGGAGGTGTACATCACGCTCTACGGCGGCGAGCCGACGCTGAACCCGCAATTCGCGCTCGAGCTCATGGATCGCTTTCCCAATCGCCGCTTCAATCTCCAGACCAATGGCACGCTGCTCGACCGGGTGCCGGACAGGATGCTCGCGCGGCTCTCGAACGTGATGGTCTCGGTGGACGGCGGCGAGGCGGTCACCGACGGCTTCCGCGGCGAGGGCGTCTACCGCAAGGTACTCGAGAACGTCGAGCGCGTCCGCCCGAGGACCTTCGCGACGCTCACCGCGCGCGTCACCTGGTGGAGCGGGGATACGAGCTTCGAGGACCTGGACGCGCTTGTGCAAAGGTTCGACTATGTGTATTTCCAGTTCGCCCAGGACGAAGGCGCCCACGCACCGCAGTCGGTGGTCGGCAAGAAACAGGTGCTTGCGGGGTTGATCGAGCGGTTCTTCGCCGGCGACGCACTGTATCCGGTGGTGCCGATCATGGGAACGGTGCGCAACAAGGTCCTGCCCTGGAAGATCAACGAGCTCTCGGCGGGACTCACGCAGTGCCGGGTCTCGACCAACCTGCTCAACGTGATGCCCGACGGCAGGATCTACCCCTGTCCAGACTTGCTGTACGCGGACGAGCTGCAGCAGGGCGACGTCGTGGCGAACTGGGTGAGGAAGAGCCCGCTTCAGCCGCACCCGGCGATGCCGTGCAAGACTTGCGCGGCCTACCGCTTCTGCCGTGGCAACTGCATGAAGAACATGCACCTCGCCTACGTGCGGGGCAACGAAGCCTGGAGGACGAACGTCGTCGAGCCCGTATGCGCGCTCATACGGTTCATGGGCGAAGAGGTGGACCGGCACGACCCGCACGCGTGGTTCGCGCGTGCGCCGCTTCCGGTGAGAAAGGCGATCGCCGACGCCGAGGTCTACGAGTTCTGCGAGGTGATGCCCTAGCGGGCCCGCACTTCCGCCTCTCGCCCGAGCGGCGGCCCCTCAGGCCCGCGCCGTCTCCTGTTTCGCGGCCTGCCAGCTGTCCAGCTTCGCGCGCGCGCCGTTCGTCGCCGGGTCCATGGCGCGCGCGTGGTTCGGCATCCTCGCGGTCAGCTCGATCACGTAGCCGTTCGGGTCGCGGAAATAGATCGAGTGGATGAATCCGTGGTCGGAGACGCCGCGGGTCTCGATCCCCCGCGCCTTGCCCTTGGCCATCATCGGCTCGAGCACGCTCTCGTCGACCTCCAGCGCGATATGCAGGTCGTAGTCGTGCTGTTGCTTGAATTCGAAGGGCATGTCCGGCGCCTCGAAGAAGGCGAGATAGGAGCCGTCGTCGAGCTCGTAGAAGGTGTGCAGGGTCTGGGTCTTGCGGCCGCTCTTTGTTTCCTTGATCTCGAGCGTTCCCGCCAGCCGCAGCCCGAGGAAATCCTCGTAGAACTTGCGCGTCTCCTCGGAGTCGCGGCAGCGGTAGGCGTTGTGATGGAGTTTCTTGAGCATGGTCGAACCTCCTTCCGATGGCGTGCCGGCGTCAGACCGTCTCGAACGGACCTTTCAGCGACGCCGCGTAGCCGTCGATGACCTCGTTCACCCTGTTCCAGCTCTTGAGCGACTTCATCTTGCCGAGCCAGCGCTTGATGTTCGGGTACGCGGAGTAGTCGCAGCCGATGGCGTCGCCCAGCGCGACGAACGCGGCGCCGAAGTAATCGGCGATGGTGATCGCGTCGCCGCACAGGTAGGCTTTCTTCGGGCCGATCAGCTTCTCGTCGAGGACCTTCATCCAGCCCGCCGCGCGCTCCTTTCCCCAGGCGAGCTGCTGCGCCTGCGTGGCGTCGGTGGGCCGCTTGTGGGCCGGGAAGATCTGCGGATAGACCAGGCCGTAGGCGAAGTCGCGGCACAGTTGCGTGTTGATCCAGTCCATCATTTCGTTGACTCGCGCGCGCTGGCGGAGTTCCTTCGGGTAGGCGGGCGAGCCGGACTTCTCGGCGAGGTACTTGAGGATGGCCGAGCTCTCGGTGAGGCGGAAATCGTCGTCCTCGAGCACCGGGACGAGGTGGCTGGGGTTGATCTCGCCGAACGCCGGCTGGACGTGCTCGCCGGTGAACAGGTCGACGACCTTGAATTCGACGTCGAGGCCGTTCTCTTCGGCGAACAGCATCAGCGGGCGGCTGGTGGTCGAAGCCGGATGA
>ORJL011815311.1_pt1 | contig 10293 bp, 6 predicted proteins | sample 1779941 | NCBI WGS metagenome assembly ORJL01 (sample SAMEA104232317, study PRJEB22302) | groundwater metagenome | biome: forest; feature: aquifer; material: groundwater | place: USA | collected 2011-08-07 | depth 5.8 m | reverse complement strand
TAGCTCACCTTCACCATGTAAACGGTCACCTGTACGCCGAACATGGCGCCGGCGAAGGCCAGGGCAGAGCCCCATTGCCCCGCACCTGTCTCGGTGCTGATACGGGTGATCCCCTCGGCCTTGTTGTAGAAGATCTGCGGCACGGCCGTGTTGGGCTTGTGGCTGCCGGCGGGGCTCACCCCCTCGTACTTGTAGTAGATGTGTGCCGGCGTGTCCAGCGCCTGCTCGAGGCGCAGCGCCCGGTACATGGGGGAGGGGCGCCACAGCCGGTAGATCTGCAACACCTCCTCGGGAATCGGGATGAACCGCTCGCGGCTCACCTCCTGGAGAATCAACCCCATGGGGAAGAGTGGCGCCAGATCGGCCGGGCCGATGGGCTGGCCGGTGCCGGGGTGCAACACTGGCGGCAGCTCCCAGGGCAGATCTGCCGCCAGGTTGTACCAAGAGGTGGGGATATCCTTCTCATCGAGCAGGATTTTCGTGGGATCCGTCATTGCGCGCTCCTTGGGAAGAGTGTTGGGATGCCGGAGAACCCACCCCAGCCTTCAGGCTGGGGCATGGAGGTTGCCCTTCATTCCAAGGCTCGTGGGGTGGCCCGCGCCAGTATACGGCACCAGCCTCGCGCGCCGCAGGGTCGCCCCTGGGGTATGAGCGAAGGTTGATCTCGCTTTGGTATGGTGTTGGGGAAGCCCATTCGTTTCTGGACGGGAGTTCGCTCAAGCTGCTGAGGGGTTGCTCGTGCGGGTATTCTAAACACTCGGCTTCTCGCCGGGAAACGCTGAATGCAAAGAGGCTCGATGGATACCTTCGATGTGGTTGTATTGGGTGGTGGTTCGGCGGGGGAGTGGGTGGCATCGCAGACGGCGCACGGTGGTCGCTCCGTGGCTTTGGTGGAAGAGCGTCTGGTCGGCGGTGAGTGCCCCTATTTCGCCTGCATGCCGAGCAAGGCGATGCTCCACGCGGCTGCGGTCCGCCACCTAGTCGGTCGTGCCCATGAACTAGGCGCTACCGCCGCTCCCCTCGACCAGGGACAGGCGAGAGCGGCGTACGCCGTGGCGGTGGCCCGCCGGGACCTGGTGGCAGACTACCGGGATGACACCAGCAAAGTCCGCTCGCTGCAAGAGATGGGCGTGACCGTCGTGCGTGGGAGAGGGCGGATTAGCAGGCCGGGCGTGGTGGCCGTTGAGGGCCGAGGGCTCGGGTGGCACGACCTGGTGATCGCGACGGGGTCAGTGGTGACTCCCCCGGTGCTGCAGGGGCTTGATCAGGTCCCGGCCTGGACCAGTGAGGACGCGTACAGCAGTCCAGATCTCCCTGGCTCAATGATCATTCTCGGGGGTGGGGCCGTCGGCTGTGAGCTCGCCCAGGTCTTCGCGCGGTTTGACACCGTTGTCACCCTCGTACACCGTTCACCACGCCTGCTCCCGAGGGAAGAACCAGTCATCTCGGCGATTCTGGCAGAGGTTCTTCGTGAAGACGGAGTGGACATCCGGCTGGATGCTCGGAGCACGGCGGTAGAAGCCGTGGGCAGCAGGGTCCGGTTGCGGCTCGAAGACGGGACTGCAGTAACCGCGGAGCGTCTGATCCTCGCAACCGGCAAGACAGGGAGATTGCAGGGACTGGGTGTGGGAGAGCTGGGCATGGATGCCGGGGGGAAGTTCCTGGAAGTGGACGAGTACTGTCGGGTTCGCGGCCAAGAGCATGTGTGGGCCGCCGGGGACATCACCGGCATCGCACAGTACACCCACACCGCCAACTACCAAGGGCGAGTGATAGCCGCCAACCTGCTGGGCGGGCATGTCCGTGCCGACTATCGAGCCATCCCCAGAGGCGTCTACACTGAGCCCTCGGTGGCCTCGGTGGGTCTTACCGAGGATGCGGCGCGCCGGCAAGGCTACCATGTGGCCAGGGCGGAGATGGAGCTTGGCGAGACTGCGCGGGCGTCCACGTCGGGAGACCGGACAGGGCGCCTGATCTTGATTGCCGACCACCGGCGTCGCGTACTTCTAGGCGCGGCTGCGATCGGTGCGCACGCTGAAGAGTGGATCGGTGAGGCGACCTTAGCCATACGGGCTGCGGTACCGCTCGATGTCCTCGCCGACGTCGTGCATGCGTTTCCCACCTTTAGCGAAGCCTACGAACCGCCCGTCCGGCAACTGTTGCGCAACATGGGATGACGGGAGAGGTGCTTGACACCTTGGTGCACCTTGACGGTGAAGGAGGGCTGCCCGCGTAGCCTGCCTCGGCCAGGAGACGCTGGGCCTCGGCGATGTCCTGGCCCTGGGGCTGGCACCAGCCGGGCAGCTTGTCGAGCTCCTCCTTGAGGATCGCCTGCGACGTGCGGGGTCCGTTGATGCCCGGCGGATTGTAGATCCCGTCACCGAAGGTGAGGATCTGCACGAGAGGTCAAGACCGGTCTTTGGGCAGATCGCCAACGCTGAGCCAGAGCTGGCTCCAGTCCATCGTGGCTGCCTGTCCCGCCTGATTGTCGATCCAGCCGTGGACGTAGGGCTGCCACAAGAGGTAGCCCGGATAGGTAATCAACGGCGCAATGTACAGCTCCTTGAGCAGGAGCCGCTGGATGTCGAGGATCAACTGCTTGCGTTTGTTCTCGTCGAACTCCCGCGCCTGTCCCTCGATGAGCCTATCCAACTCGGGGTCATTGATCGGGCGTACGTTCTTGCTCCCCTTGGAGTGATAGTCGCGCTGCCATGATCGCTCGGGCGCTGTGTAATCCAGGGACCAGACATAGGACTCGAAGTCGCGGTCGGTGTAGATCGTCTTGTCGAATATGCCTGACTCCAGGGGTGCGAGCTTGGCATCGATGCCGATCTTCTGGAGTTGGGCCACGGCCGCCTCCGCCTGGATAGGCCCGTCGACGTTGCCCACGTCCACCTTCACAGTGAAGGACAGCCTATCGCTGTATCCGGCCTCGGCTAACAGGCGCTTGGCCTCGGCGATGTCCTGGTCTTTTGGCTGGCGCCACCCGGGGAGCTTCTCCAGTTCCTCCTTGGGCATCGCCATCGACTTGCGCGCCGCGTTGACCCCAGGCGGGTTGAAGACGCCTGCCCCGAAGGTCAGGCCCTGTACCATCGCCTGTCGGTCGATGGCCAGATGGATCGCCCGCCTGACCCGGATGTCGTTGAAGGGTGGACGGTCCAGACGGAACGACAGTCCCATGCTGATATCTCGCAGAAAAGCGAGACTCTTCGTTTGCGGGGCTGCCCGCACGATGGGATCGACCTGGGGCTTGTCGGTGAGCTTGAGCACGTCGTTCTGGCGGGCGATGAAGGCCGCGGTGCGGCCGGCCGGGTCCTGCGTCGGAAAGACCTTCCAGCGATCCACATAGGGCCGACCCGGCTGCCAATAGTCCTTGTTTGGGACGTAGGTCACTCCCTTCTGGCGATCGTGGGACTCCACCTTGAAGGGGCCCGTCCCCACGGCGACCTGTTCGAACTTGTCGCCTCGTGCCAGGACATGTTGGGGGGCGATGGAGGCGGTGTGCTCGGTGAGGCTGCCGAGGAAGGTGACATCGGGCGTCTTGGTCACGATCTGCAGCGTATGGTCATCCAGAACGGCGGTCGAGGCTACGTTCTGCAGCGGGCTGCGCCCCTCGTAGGCGTTGGCGGGATCCATGAGCTGCTCGAAGCTCCACTGGACGTCGCGGCTCGTGAACGGCTGCCCATCGTGCCACTTCACCCCCTTCTGGAGGTTTAAGGTGTAGGTGCTGCCATCCTTCAGCTCCCACCGCTCCGCCAGTGACGGCGTCAAGCGATACTCCTCGCGCCAGTCCTGAAAAGGCTTGTAGTCCCAAGCGAGAAGCTGCTGGTAGACGCCGCGCAAGTAGAACTGGATATTGGGGCTGACATTGCTCCACGGGTGGAGGTGCGGCAGATCCCGGATGCCAATGATCTGGAACGAACCTCCCCGCTCCGGCTGGGGTTCGGCGGGCGCGACCGGGGCTGGCGCGCCCGGCACGCTGACTGGGGCGGCCGGGGCAGTCGGGGCCGGCCCGGGCGAGGGGGCGCACGCGGCCGTAAGCGCTAGGCAAACCAGGGTACCGTGTCGCAGACAGCTCATCCTTCTCCTCCAACCACCTACGAACGGTCCTTCGGCAGATCGGCCACCTTGAGCCAGGCCTGGGCCCAGTCGAGGTTGGTCACGTTGGCGGCCTGCTGATCGACCCAGCCCTGGACGTAGGGTTGGACGAGCAGATAACCCGGGAATGTGATGAGGGGAACGACGTACATCTCCCGGATCAGCAGCCGCTGCATCTGGCGAATGATCTCGGCCCGTTTGCCCTCGTCGAACTCCTGGCCCTGGGCGTCCAGGAGACGATCGAGCTCGGGGTCCTGGATCGGCCGCTTGTTCAGGGTGCCCTTGGAGTGGAAGTGGAGGCCCCAGTCCCGCTCCGACGAAATGCGGGTGATGGGGCCGATGTAGGACTCGTAGTCTCCGTCCCCCTCCATCTTGTTGTAGACCCCCGACTCCAAGGGCTGAACGGCAGCCTGGACGCCGATCTTCTGGAGTTGGGCGGAGATGACCTGGGCCTGGGATGGCGTGTCCGGGTGCGACTGGTCGACCTTGATGGTAAAGGAGAGGCCTGCCGCGTAGCCCGCCTCAGCCAGGAGGCGCTTCGCCTCGACGATGTCTTGGTCCTTCGGCTGACGCCAGCCCGGCAGCTTGTCCAGCTCCTCCTTGGGGATGGCCTGGGAGGTGCGTGCGCCATTGATGCCTGGTGGGTTGTAGATCCCGTCGCCGAAGGTGAGGGTTTGCACAAGGATCTGACGATCGATGGCCAGGTGGATGGCCTGGCGGACTCGGATGTCACTGAAAGGCGGCCGGTCCAGCTTCAGAGAAAGCAGGGCGGAGATGTCGCGTATGAAGGGCGCGCTCCTGGCGCCCCGCACCTGGGCCAGCACGGTGTCGAGCTGCTTCTTGTCGCCGGGCTTCAGCGCGTCGTTCTGCCGGCCGATGAAGGAGGCCATCCGCCCCGCCGGGTCCTGGAAGGGCGGGAACTTCCACCGCTCGATGTAGGGCATGCCCTGACGCCAATAGCTCTCGTTGCGGACGAAGGGGACACCGCGGAGGCTATCGTAGGACTCCAGCTTGTAAGGGCCCGTGCCGATGGCCACTTTCTCCAACTGGTCGCCGCGGTCGTGAACATGCTTGGCTGCGATAGCCAGGGGGGCGTCGACCAGTTTGTTCAAGAAGAGGACGTCGGGGCTCTTGAGCTTGATCTCCAGGGTTGCGTCGTCCACGGCCGTGATCTTCTCCACCCCTCGGAGCTCTACCCCGGGGTCAAGGGCATTGGCTGGGTCGACCAGGAACTCGTAGGACCATTTCACGTCGCCAGCGGTGAAGGGTTGGCCATCGTGCCACTTCACGTCGCGGCGCAGCGCGAAGCGATAGGTCACGCGGTCGTCCCTCAGATCCCAGCGCTCGGCAAGGGAGGGAGCGATCTTGTATTCCTTGCGCCAGTCCTGGAACGGCTTGAAGTCGAAGTCCAGCAACTGGTCGTAGACGCCGCTCAGGAAGAAGCTGCTGTTGGCGTTGCTGTTCTTCCAGGGGTTGAGATGCGGCAGTTCGCGGATGCCGACGATCTGTATGACGCCGCCTCGCTCCGGCGCGGCTGCGGCCGGAGCCGCCGGAGCTGCCGGCGCACCACCAGGTGCCGGAGCCGCTGGAGCGGCCGGTGGGGCACCTGGGGCGACCGGGGCAGGGGTGGGCGCGCAGGCCGCCGCCATGGCGGCCAGGAACGGCACGACAGTCCCAATGCGGACCAGTCTCATCGCTCTACTCCCTTCGACGACTTACCGTGGGCCAGGAGGGGCTCGCGGGTCTAGCGGCTGAACGTTCGGGAAACGACCGCCGAACTTTACCGTGAAAACGAGGCGGAAGCGAGCAGCCCTGGACCAGAGGTCCTCCGGACATCCCCCCACCCCGCGGGTCGTTGCCTACCCGCGGGGGATGTCCATGATGCTCGTGATGCCCTGGGCAGTCTCCAGACGCAGCACAGCATCCCGCAGCTTCTCCGCCGCCTCGCGAGGGATGGCCAGAGTGGCGCAGTCGAAGTACTTGGCCTCGATCTCGCTTTGGGTGTTGATCCGCTTGGCGTGCTGGATCTCCGTCGTCACGTGCCGGCCGTCGCGGAGGTGCAGGGTCAGGCTCTCTTTCGGCGTCCCATGCGGCGGCGCATCGATGGGGATGAAACGCAGGCGCTTCATCAGCCCTTGCACGTCCGCCGACCGCACGCGCTCGTCCATGACCTGTCTTGCCCCCATGGCGCCGTCGAGGAGCGCGGCGCACAGCACGTACTCCAGACAGTATTGGGCTGCCGGGCTGTCCTGGGGATTGTGGCGGCGCATGGCAAAAGAATGGGGGTCACACTCGATGGCCTCGACATCGTCCGCCTTCAGCTTGTGCTCTCGCGCCAGGTTGAGGACGGCCTCCACCGGCCGGTGCGAGGGCCCGCAGGAGGCAAAGATCCGTGCCGTGGGACCTCCTTCGTCCACGAAACTCCGGCCCAGGTCTTTCGTGAGAGGCTCCCAGGTGGCCTCGCCTTCGAGACAAAAGGCCATGGCAAATCCTTCGGACACCTCCAGGATCGCCTCCTCCGCCGTGAAGTTGCGCTGTGCCAGGGTCGCCGCCACCACGCCGTTGCGGGCCGGGTTGCCGGCGGCGATGCCCTTGGCGTGGGTGCCCATGTTGGCGCGCAGGCCGCAGGCCATGTTGGCCGCGTGGCCCAGAGCCCACTGCATCTGGCGGGTGTCCAGGCCGAGCACGACTCCGGCGGCCGCGGCGGACGCCAGGGAGCCGTTGGTGCCGGTGTGATGCCAGCCTCGGAACGTGGGTCCGCGCCCTCCGGTGCGCGCGGAGTCGAAGGCAGCATCCAGCCGGGCCGAGATCTCGCGCCCCACGATGAGCGCCTGGAGCAGCCTCGCCCCAGAGCAACCGGCCGCTTCACCCGCCGCCAGGGCAGCAGGGAGAGTCGGCGTCCCCCAATGGAACCCCTCGTCCAGGTCAAGGGCGTGAGCCGCGTGGCCATTGACCAGGGCCGCCAGTTGGGCCGAGGTGCGGAAGCCGTGTCCGATCACCGAGGCCCGCGGTGGGCCCTCCTCTTCCCGCACCCAACCGGCCAACGCCCTGGCCGCCTCCGTCCGCGAGGCCGCCAGGCTCACCCCCAGCGTGTCCAGGATGTTCAGCTTGGCGGCCTCCCTGGCCACGACGGGGATATCCGCGAGGACGGTGGTGGCGGCGAACCGTGCGACTGCCTCAGTTGCTCCTGCCTTGTTCATCTCTTGCTCCTCTCAGGGCCTGATGATACCGACATTATCGCGATAGACGACCTCGGTACCGTACTTGCGTCCGGACAGGTCGGCCACGCGCTGGATGATCTTCTCCCCCGCCTCGGGCGTAGCCATCAAGGGGCGGCCACGCTGGGCACGGGGCCGGCCGTAGCCCAGCTCCAGCGGGTAAAGGCGCGCCTCCCGCAGCGAGTCTCCCGCGAAGTCGCATACGGCGAACATCTGGTGCCACTGCATGGGATCCGCGGGATGGCCCCGCGTGTCCCCTGCGTAACGAGCGTCGATGAACTCGAGAGGTGTGGCATCGGCTCCCAGGCCGTAGCGTTCGTAGGCTTCGGCGGGCAGGAAGCGCAGGGTTTCGAGCTGGAAGATGAAGATGCCCAGCCCGTAGAAGATGGGACGTCCCTTGTAGATCTCCACCCCGAGCGCCACCTGGGGACCGTGGGCCACGAAGGCATCCGCGCCGGCGTCGATGCAGCGATGGGCGAAATCCACGGCGAAATCAGCCAAGTCCTCGACGTCGCTCCGCCGCTTGGCGGTGAAGAGGGTGGGCCCGCCCTGTTCGTGGCAGTGGAGACTGACGATGACCCGGTCGGCCATGGCGCGGGCAAGCCTAACCTGTCGCACGTTCTCCTCGATGTCACTGGCGTTCCCGGAGGTGCGGACGGCAGGCTCGGGGCCCAGGGCGAAGGTGTGGCCCAGGAGATTGTAGGCATCCGGCCGGTCCCCTCCTCCCGGATCTCCCTGGTAGCGCCGTCGCTCCTCCTCGGCCTCGAGGCCGATCTTCCGGCCGATGTCGCGCACCTGGTCCAGCGTCGCCTGGTCCACGACGTAGCTGACGCGATGGCGGATACCGTTGACCCCGGGGTGGCCGGGAGTGTCCCGGCGCTGCTCTCCGGCTCGGTAGCCGGAATTGAACTGGGCCGTTGCCGCCACCAGCCCGACCCGGCCGCGGGGCGTCTCCAGGTAGGCCGGCGACCGCGCCTCCGCCAGGTGGCGGCCCGACCCGGCATGGGGGATGCCTGCCTCGTCGAGGCAGCGCATGGTGTTCAGGATGCCCTCCCAGCCGTAATCGTCGGCGTGGCTGCTCCCGCAGGCCACGAGATTGAATCCCATCCACTTCAGGTCTTCCAGGATGGGGGGCTCCGTGGTCAGGTAGGTACCGCCCCCTTGTCGTTGGGCGTGGTTTCCCTCCAGGTAACGGTGGACGTTCGTCTCGAAGTTGCCGAACCGGGCGTCAGCCCGGCGCAGGATCTCCCGCACGCCCAGGAAACGCTCCTCGCGATACACCGAGAGGGGCCGCGTCACGATGCAGTCGCCCGCCAAGGCGATGCTGATCTCTCCCGAATCTGACTCGTACATCTCGTTCAAGCTCCTTTCATGCTCCGTACGCCTAGCCATCGCCACCGCCGGGGCCATCGCCACCGCCGGGGGCCGAGACAACGGCCGAACTCCCGATACCCTCGCGCTGCAGGACCCCCTTCACCAGGGCTCGATAGCGGCGGCCCACCTGCCACTGTTTGGTGGGCTGGGTCTTCAGTAGCACGCGAATCGTCACCTGGGTCTCCGTGAGAGCTTCGACCCCGAGGATCTCGGGCTTCTCCAGCAGGAGCGGGGCGACGTCCGGCTCCGCCATCAACGCGTCGCCGGCCCGCTCGAGCATATCCATCACGCGATCGATCTCCTCCTTTACGGGCACCGCGATGTCCACGACAGCCCGGGACCACTCGCGGGTCAAGTTGGCCACCACGTGGATCTCGCCGTTAGGAATCGTGATCACCGAGCCTTCCTGATTGCGCAGGATGGTGCGGCGCAGGGCCAGGTGCTCTACGAACCCCGAGTAGAGGTTGTGCACGCGGATGATATCTCCAACGCCGAAGTGGTTCTCCAGCAAGATGAAGAAGCCGCTCAACAGGTCCCTGATGAGACCCTGAGCTCCCAGGCCAACAGCGAGACCGACGACGCCGGCGCCGGCCAGCAGGGGTGTAATGTCGACGAACTGGCTGAGTGCGGTGAGTCCGGCGATTACCACGAGGGCAACGCTTCCCGAGGTCTCGCTCACGGTCGCGAGGGTCTGGATCTTGAGCTGCCGCTCGCGAGGCAGGTTTTCGGAGCGGGCCAGGGCGCGTTCCCGTAGCTTGCGCACCGAGGCGCGCCAGAGATGCACGCCCACAGCCGTCGCCACCAGGATGATCAGGGCGACGCTCACGGAACGGACCGCCTCCAGTAACGCCGCCTGGAGTTGCGCGATCAACGGCTGCATCCCATCCCGGACATCTACGGGCGTCAGCCAGGCGCTAGGCAGTGGCCAACAACCGGCCCCAGCCCTGGATCGGCGCGACCACTCCCGTACGCACGACTGCGTTCCACACCATGCCGTTCATGTTGGTGAACACCGGCTTCCCCAGCTCTGCCTCGAGAATGGGTATGGCATGGATGCTGAGCCAGGCGCCACCCGGCACGAGAATGCCATCGGCGTTAGGAGCCAGCCTATGGGCCTCCCGTCCCAGCTCCACCGCCAGCCTGACCCCCTCCTCCAGGGGCATGGCGAAGGCCTGGGCTCCCCACTGGCCCAGGCTGGTCTGCCCCACGACCTTGATCCCTGCCGCGCCCAGGTAGTCCTTCAGCGCCTGGTTCACCTCGTCGGCCCAGCGGCTGCCGATGGTGACGGTCTCCACGCCCAGGTGCTTCATCCCGGCGATGACCGCCTCCAGGTCGGCGTCGCTGGGGATGCCCGTCTTCTCCTCGGTCTGGCTCAGAAGCCCCTGGATGGTGCTCCTCCCCGCTTGCGCCGCGATGGGGATGCCCGTTTGCACGATGCGATCCACCTTGTGCCCCACCAGCTCGTCGACGCAGCTCCAGTAGTTGCCCAGGGCCTCCTGGACCAGCGCCTTCGTGTACTCCTTCAACCCCAGGGGGGACGAGATAAGCATCACGTCCCGGGGCAGCAGCCGGTAGAACTGGTAGGGCTGAATGCCTCCTGCCC
>ORJL011251727.1_pt1 | contig 10293 bp, 12 predicted proteins | sample 1779941 | NCBI WGS metagenome assembly ORJL01 (sample SAMEA104232317, study PRJEB22302) | groundwater metagenome | biome: forest; feature: aquifer; material: groundwater | place: USA | collected 2011-08-07 | depth 5.8 m | reverse complement strand
CAACCCCCTTACTTCAGTAATATAGGTAACCTTGCGGCTGCCATCCCGTACTCTCTCTAAATGCACGATTACATTAATAGCCGAGGCAATTAATTTTCTCGATTCTAAGATCGGAATGTTTATCCCCGACATTAAAACCATAGTCTCCAAACGCGCTACCACATCCCTAGGGGAATTTCCATGTACAACTCCTATGGTCCCAGAATGCCCCGTAGCCATGGCTTGAAACATATTGATTGCTTCTTCTCCACGGACCTCTCCGACGATGATACGATCAGGAGCCATACGTAAGGAGTTGGAAATTAAATCTTTCAAGCTAACCCCGCCTTTACCGTCTTCATCCGGCGTCCTTGTTTCCATGGAGATATAGTTCTCCTGCGTGAACCTTAGTTCTGCGGCATCTTCAATAGTAACCACTCTCTCGTGAGGAGCAAAATAATTAGAGAGCATCTGCAAGAGAGTAGTTTTACCAGTACTTGTGCCTCCAGAAAATATCATATTTATCTTACCCTTAATACAAGCAATTAAAAAATCTGCTGCTTTCTGAGTCAAGGTATCATTGGCAATTAAATCCTGAAGCGTACCTATTTGTTTTGAAAATTTCCTGAAGGTCACTGCTGTCCCGAAGCGCGATACCGGAGCCATAATCATATTTACACGCGTCCCATCCTCAAGACAGACATCTCCATAATGGATATCTTTACCTACGCGCTTGCCTACAGCGCTGAAAAAATTTCCTATAGTTCTAACTAGGTCTTCTTCACCAGAGAAGGTAACATCGCTCAACACTTTTCTACCATCCTTCTCTATAAAAACTTTTTTAGGACCATTCACCATAATCTCGGAGACCGCAGGATCATCCATAAGCTTTTGCAGAGGACCTAAATCTAAATTTTTGTTTTCCATTTTGACCTCTCTTTTTATAATCTATGGCCTTAAAAGATTACCCTATATTTTTTCTTACTTTAGGTACTTCTCTCGCTGCTCGGCTTGTCGCCTCGCCACGCTCGTTTAAGTACCAATTGAATTTTCCTTGTCGGAAAAAGCTTTGTTTAGGCACTACACTCGCTAAGCCCCTTGTCGGGGCTTTTACGCTCGTTTTAGTGCCAATTGAATTTTCCTTGTCGGAAAATTCAATTGGGCCCAAGAGGACTTGAACCTCTGACCTTTGCGATGTCAACGCAACGCTCTAACCAACTGAGCTATGAGCCCGCACACCTTAATCTCTGGTTTAGTACGGCTCCGACGAGTGTGTTAAAATTTTAACACGGTTTACGAGTCGGAGCCTAATTTTACAATGGGCAAGGAGGGAGTCGGACCCTCACGACCTTACGGCCAACAGATTTTAAGTCTGTCGTGTATGCCATTCCACCACTTGCCCAAGAACACTAAAATAATTCATTAAAGGCGTGGACCGGATTCGGACCGGTGAATAACGGTTTTGCAGACCGTTGCCTTACCACTTGGCTACCACGCCATATTTTGTTAAATATTACTTTCAACTGCCTTAACGATCTTATCGATATCGGCTAAACACCCCATACCAGAATCTCCACAGGCCAGCTTACCTTCTCGGGGGCCGATAAAAACATAACCTAATTTTTTAAGCTTAGCGATGTTATCTTGAGTAATTTTATTGCTATACATATTCTCGTTCATCGCCGGAGCAATTAAAACCGGGGCTTTGGTTGCAAGAACAACACAAGTCAACAAATCATCGCATATTCCTGCGGCTAGCTTAGCAATAATATTTGCTGTTGCTGGTGCGATCAGAATCAGTTCAGCTTCTTTGGCTAAAGATATATGCTCTATATCCCAAGCAGCGGTAACATCAAAAAGCTCGCAATAGACCTTGTTTCCGGAAAGGCTCTGGAAAACTATCGGTTTAATTAATTCTTCCGCCTCTTTAGTCATTACCACAGTTACTGAACCAAGCTTTTCCCTGATCCGGCGTATGATATCGCAAGATTTATAAATTGCAATACTCGCGCTTACCCCTAAGATAATTTTCTTTTCTTTAACCAATTATCCTTTCCCCTTAATCCTCTTAGCCTGTACCTTACCTTCGGCAATCTCATATAGGGCTATCGTAGAAGGCTTAAATGCAGCACTGACATCTACAAGCTTGGGCTGGCCCTCAGCGATCTCCAACGCTCTTTTTGCTGCCAAGTTTACCAGCTTATAAATTGATCCTTCGCTCTTGTCTAGCAATCTCTCTCTATCAACATAACCCATAGTTAACACCTCGCTCTTATTTAAGAATCTCTTTTAATATAATACCCTTTAATCTCTTAACTGCTTGTAATAAATTTATATTTTTTAAAGAATAGTCATATTCTTTGACATTCTTGAGTTCTCTCTCTGCGCATCTAATGCGCCTTAAGGTCTCCTCCTCTCTAGTGCCTAGGGAACGTCCTTCGATTCTTTTACGTAACTCCGCTAGCGATGGAGGAATAATAAAAATTGTTACTGTATCCTTAGGGTAAATCTTTTTTATCCTACTAGCGCCCTTAAAATCAATACAGAGCAAAACATTTTTTCCTTTTTTTAAACTAATCTCGAATGAATCTTTTTTGGTGCCGTAATAATATCCTAAGTATCTCGTCCATTCAAGAATTCTTTTATTTTTTCTTAAGCTACGGAACGTATTTTCATTTATAAAAAAATAGTCCCTCCCTTCCTTCTCTCCTATACGCATAGGACGAGTAGTGAAAGAAATAGACTTAACAAACAGTTTCTTGAGCGCCTTCTCCTTAAGCAGCAGGTCACGCAAGGTAGTCTTGCCCGAGCCCGAAGGGCCGGAAAGGACAAAAATCATTCTATATTCTGCGCCTGCTCACGGATCTTCTCGATTAAGCTTTTAATCTTGAGGACCTGAGCAGATACCGCCACATCAAATGTCTTAGCAGCTAACGTATTGGCCTCACGCTGCATCTCCTGAGCTATAAAATCAAGCTCCTTGCCCACTAAGCCTCTTGCAATAATTTTACTCTTAAAATTTTTAATATGAAACCCGAGCCTGTCTATCTCTTCCGTCGTATCCGTGTCTTTCAAAAATATCGCCCGCTCTTCATCAGTAGCAAATGCATTAAGCCTTGCCTTAAGTGATTTTTTCAATATTGCTTTTATCCCAAGTAGCCTCTTTCTAAGTTCTTCGGCCTGTTGTTTTAAATACCCTTGCAGGGCACTACCTTCTTTCATGCGCGCCTGAGTTAGATTATCGACAGCAATATTTAAAGCTACCTTTAGTTTCGGCCAAAGGCTTTCCGGAGAGACCCTTTTCTCCTCCAGCGTCAACACCCCGGGTAAATTTATCAAAGTACCGAGCCGTAAATCATCATTGAGCCCGAACTCTTTTTTAATGCTATTGATTTTTTCTACATATTTCTTCAAGAGTGCTTTATTTATAAAGGCATCTCCTGCTTGTTTACTGCTTAAATTTACTCCGCAGGTCACCCGGCCTCTTTTAATCTTCAACTCAATAATTTTCTTTATCCTCTCTTCAAGAGAGAGCGAACCGTCGGGCAAATGCAATATTGTCTCTAAAAACTTGTGGTTTGTGCTTCTTAATTCCACAGATATCTTGCCATATTCTGGGACATCAATTTCAGAACTGCCAAAACCAGTCATACTCTTAATCATGGATTAACCTCTTTAAGAAACCCAAATATTGTTTTTTAATTCCTGCTTTACAGTTTGCTTAGGGTATAAATCTACAATGATCTCGTCGGGGTGAAACCACAGCTTAATCTCTCTCTCAGCATCAGAGGCATCAGACGAGACATGAATAACGTTTTCATAAACTCCCGTAGTAGTTATGCGCCCGTAAGAACCGCGAATAGAAGTAGGATCCGCTTCTTCCGGATTTGTAGCCCCGGCCAATTCACGACACTTCTTAATTGCCTCTTCCCCCCAATATACCAAGGCCATAACTTTTTTACGATCATGCAGCTCTCCCTGCAGGTATTTGATGATATCGCCGAAAAATGGTTTATCTTTAAGGTGACGGTAGTGGTCCTCAGCTAAGGCCTTAGATACACGCACCATTTTGGCCGCAACAATTTCTAGCTTGGTCTCAGATAGACGCGTAAGAATATTTCCGGTTAATGACTTTTTGAGCCCATCAGGCTTAATCAGAATTAAAACTGCTTGTTTCATTACGATTTACCTCCCTTGATCACAGATATAATTCTCTCTAGATCTTCCTGAGAATAAAATTCAATAAAGATATGCCCACGTTTTTTCATCTTGCTGATCCTGACCTTAGTAGAAAGCAACTGCTGCAGGTCCTCTTCAACTGCTGCTACATATGGCTCACGAACTGAATATGAACTCTTCCGCCTTACTCCTTTAGGACGATGCGTTTTAATTAAATTTTCCAACTCTCTAACTGATAAACCCTTTGATATGATCTCTTGGGTCAACCTGCGTTGCTGGTTCTCATCTTCTATCTCTAATAACGCCCGTCCATGCGCGAAAGAGATCCGGCCTTTTTTCATCTCATCTTGAATCTCATGTGGAAGCTTAAGTAATCTTAAAGTATTGGCAATAGTAGCGCGCGCCTTACCTAAACCCTCGCCAATTTTTTCCTGGGTCACCTGGAATTTATCTATTAAATGTTGATAAGCATGCGCTTCTTCGATAGGATTTAGGCTCTCTCTTTGTATATTCTCTATTAAAGCATACTCTAGAGAATCACGATCATCAACATCTTTAACAATTATTGGTATCTCCTTGAGCCCCAATGACTTACATGCACGCAACCTTCTCTCTCCGGCGATTAATTCATAAGTATCGCCTTTACGTCTGACTAGAAGCGGCTGGATCACCCCTTTTTCTTTTATCGACTGAGCAAGTTCTGCAATAGCACTCAGATCAAAATCTTCTCGCGGCTGAAAAGGATTTGGCTTGATCTGATCAGTCTGGAGATACATAATCGAGCTTTTCTCAACAACACTATCCTTCTCCGGGATTAAAGCACCAATACCCTTACCCAAGGCTTTTCTTTCCATCAAGCTTCTCCTCCTGGTTTAGCCATAGTCTCCTTTAACGGCAAACCCAATATCTCCCGGCAGAGTTCTTCATATTTATGTGCGCCGAGAGAATCTTTATCATATAAATAAATCGGCTTGCCAAAACTCGGAGCTTCAGTAAGACGAATATTACGTGGAATTACCGTCTGATACACCTTATCCTTAAAATGATTCCTTGCTTCCGCAATGACCTCTCTTGTGAGATTAGTCCTGTAATCTGCCATAGTCAACAAAACTCCCTCGATGACTAGATTTTGATTAATATTATCTTTAACAAGCCTGATAGTATTGTTGAGTTGCGTTAATCCTTCCAGGGCATAATATTCACATTGCACCGGCACAATGACCGAATCTGCTGCGCATAAACCATTAATAGTCAATAACCCTAATGACGGAGGAGAATCAACAATGATAAAATCAAATTCTGTTTTGATCTTCTCCAAGGCCCTTTTTAATCTGTACTCTCTACCTAAGGATCCCACTAACTCTACTTCTGCGCCAGTTAAATCTAAATTGGATGGTGCAAGGGATAAGTTTGGTATTGCGGTAGGAAGTAAGATATTTTGAATATCTATTTCTTCCAAAAGCACATGATACGTGCTTTTTTTGATATCATGCTTATTTATACCTATTCCACTAGTGGCATTTGCTTGGGGATCTAAATCTACAAGCATAACCTTTTTACCAGCAACAGCAAGGAACGCAGCAATATTAATTGCTGATGTAGTCTTACCAACTCCACCCTTCTGATTACAGATTGTAATTATCTTACCCATTGCAATTCATATAGTTACAATTTGTTTCACGCGGAACATTGTTTAATTTACTACCTCTATTATCTAAAATTTATAGCGCTTGTCAAGTATTTTTTCTTGCTTTCACTAAACAAAAACTTAAGGTGCTCAATTTTCAGGAGAATGTTCATTTAATCTCCTTGATAACAGTGACGCGCACCTTTGCTAGCTTGGCTCCAGCCATACCAAATAAGCCTTTTGCTTCTTCAGAGATAATCTCTACTTTTACTTTCTTGCGTGGTAGTTGTAGTTGTAGCAGGGCTTTTTTAATAGCCTCTTCTACTGTATTCCCTTCTATTTCAATACTCTTCTCTTCTTTCATTTTGCCCTATTCATGCGCAGCTGAAATAACAGCATAAGCATGCTATTTACAAACCAATACAAAACTAAGCCTGATGGCATACGATAGAATATTAGACCAAACATTACTGGCATAACAATTAACATTATCTTCTGCTGTTCTGCTGAAGCTCCGCTAGCAGCTGTCGAAGATATTTTTTGCTGCACGAACATACCTATTGCCATAATAATGGGTAATATATTTATATCGCTACCCATAATTGGTAATGCTTTGGGGAGAATTATGAGGCGATCAGGCTCAGAAAGATCTTTGATCCAAAGAAATCCCGCGCCTTTTAAGACGATAGAACGCATCAATGCATTATAAAGAGCAAAAAATATGGGCATCTGCAATAGCAATGGCAAACAACCGCCTAAAGGATTGACTTTATGCTCTTTATATAACTCCATTATCTCTTTATTCATTCTTTGTGGATTGTCTTTATAGGCCTTACGTAACTCTTCGACCTTAGGTTGTAAAATTTGCATCTCTTTCATTGAACGCATCTGCTTTACTGAGAGCGGATATAAAATTAAGTATACTAATATACTTAATAAAATAATTGCGAAGCCCCAATTATGGACAATTTTATGGAGAAAACTTAATGATTGCAAGAGTATTTGAGAGATAATATCAAATGTGCCATAATGAACCAAACTAGACCATGCAGGATTAATGCTATTCATGATACTCACATCTTGCGGTCCTATATAAATACGATATAAATGTCCAATCTGCTTATTAGGCTGGACAACTTCAGTTTGGACATTTAAACCTATCTCTGACTCTTGTTTACTCAATATATTTATAAAACCATTAGCGTTCTTTACATCTGGCTCAATAATAGCAGCAAAGTATTGGTCTCTTACCCCTAGAAACTTAAGTCCAGTTAATTGCGCGTTTTTATGAATGCTCATATGGCTGGTCTTATCTTGAGTTGCTAAAGTTAGATCTTGATATCGCGCTTGGGGATTCTTAGAAGAAAAATCCAATATTCCTAATAATAAAGGCGCTTCTAACCTTAAGGGCGAAGAGGACAAATTCTGCGTAATTATCTCTAAACTTATGGTATAATTAGATTTATCGAATTTGAACCGCTTGGTTATTTTCTTATCAGCATTAGCTGCAACAAAAGTAACACTCTCTCCTGTAATCTGACTTTTTTTAAAAACTAAATCCGGGTCGTTTAATAGCATACCGTATTTCAGTGGCAATGAGTGATTGCCGTAATTTTTAAAAGTTATCTCTTTAACTGCTGCGAGCCTTTCATAAAAAGTTATTGCTAAATTACCCTGCTCATACTTTATAAGGCTTTCAGGTTCTGAATTTACAGGTTGAATTTTTGGCCCCACTGGCAGGATCTCCTGCTTGCTTATTGAGCTTTCTTTAGTTGTAACTTCTTGCACCGCAACATGTTGCGGCTTCGGAGTAATAGCAGACCAAATTAATAAGACTCCTAAAGATAATGCTATTGCCAAAATCATACGTTTTTCCATATTAACCCAGGGGATCGTATCCATACTTGCCAGAGAATGGCTGGCAAGAAGATATCCTCCTGACTCCTTTTGCTAATCCAATTAATAATCCATATTTTACAATTGCCTGTTGCGTATATTCGGAGCAACTAGGAACAAAACGACAGCTCTGAGGCAGTACCTTTCTTATATAGGCCTGATAAATCTTAATCAACAATAGAACTGAGCGCTTAAGCATTACCTACAGAGTTTTTTTCTGCCTTTTTGCCGGCGTCGCGCCAATAGTTTGCGGCCGTTACGAGTAGCCATTTTGCTGCGGAATCCAAGCTTTTTTTGCCCGACGATATTTGTTGGTGTTTTTAAATTCTTTTTCATTTTTTACTCCTGCGGTATAGTATTAATAAGAATAAGGGATAATTATAACATAAAAGCTTACCCCGTCAATGGCTAATTTTCCTTGATCTATATGTTATGCACATATAAGCAACAATTATCCACAGCCCCGTCGAGAAACGGATACAATCTCTATGGATTTCGCACAGCAGGTGCGCACTTGCCATTCCTTTTTGGCAAGGTGCCCTAGATAAAAACTTTAGTAGCTCAATTTTTATTGACGCCCGAGAAAATTATTGTATAATAACTGGCGTTTAACTTTTTTACTTGCAACTGCTTTTGTTTCTGTTATAATTATTTTACACTACGGGATCTCTCAATAACATTTTCCCAGTGGTTTGTTTTTTGGGGTGTTGATTAATGGCCAAATTCTGCTTTATTAAAAGGATTTATTATCCACAGATTTATGCAAGTTGTGGATAAACTGTTGAAAAGATAAAGATGGACTCTCTGTATTTAACTTGGAACCAAGCACTAGGGTATCTGAAAGAACACCTTGATGCATCGTCATTTGAGACTTGGATCGCCCCGCTAGCGATAAAACCTAAAGATCAAAACTGCATTATCCTTGAGGCCCCAGATACTTTTTTTAGGGATTGGGTTAAAAAAAATTACAGCACAATAATAGAAGCCGCGTTGAAATCCGTGGGCCTCTCCCAAGTGAGCATAGAAATAGGGGTCGGGACGCGAGCGGAGAGCACCATAGAGGCAAAAGAAGTTAAAAGTTCGCACGCATTAGAAAGTCATAACCAACAGGGATTAAAATTAAATAGTCGCTATACTTTTGAAAATTTTGTAATTGGCCCTTCAAACCGGCATGCACACGCTTATTCTATTGCTGTAGCAGAATCGCCAGCCAAAACCTATAATCCTTTATTTATCTACGGTGGGGTAGGTTTAGGCAAAACCCACTTAATTCAAGCTATATGCCATAAGGTTTTGGCAAATTCTAATGGTACACTAAAAATCACATACTTGCCTTCAGAGCAATTTACTAACGAACTAATTAACGCTATACAACACCATTCCACAGCTAACTTTAGGCAAAAATATAGAAACACCGACGTCCTGGTGATTGACGATGTGCATTTCTTCGGTGGAAAAGATTCTACCCAAGAAGAATTTTTTAACACCTTTAACGCCCTTTATGATGCGCATAAACAAATTATTCTATCATCTGACAGGCCGCCCAAAGATATAGCTGACCTCCAGGAAAGACTAGTCTCGCGCTTCGGGTGGGGGCTAACTACTGACATACAACCACCCGACCTAGAAACACGCATTGCTATACTAAAAAAGAAGATCGAAAGAGAGCCCGTCGCCGTACCAGATGACGTAATATTTTTTATCGCCCAATTAATTAAAACCAACATACGCGAACTAGAGGGAGCATTGGTCAGGATTATGGCCTACTCATTAATGGAAGAAAAACCCATTACTGTAGACTTAGCCAAAGAAGTGTTAAGGGATCTATTAAAAGAACCTAAAAAGCTTATTACTATTGATTTCATTCAAAGATGTGTGGCAGAAGAATTTGGTATTTCGTTAGGAGAGATGAAGGCGCGCCGGCGCAACAAAACAATTGTGCTGCCGAGGCAAATCGCCATGTATTTAAGTAGGGATTTAACTGATCTCTCTCTGCCTGAAATAGGGCAATTTTTTGGCGGCAAAGATCATACAACTGTTTTACATTCTTATAACAAAATTAAAGAGGCCATCAAAAATGGCTCTGCATTATCTGAAAAGATAGAAAAGATTACGCAAGTCATTAAACATTAATTAAGTGGTTTTCCAAGGTTGTTTTTGGTGCTAAGTGTTACTAAAGTATTATTTTATGTAGTTTTCCACAGAAACGTAAACCGTTATTACTAATACTGTTTTAATATATTAAATAATAAATAGTAAGGAGTGTAAAATGAAATTTAAGGTAGAAAAAAACGTACTCATCAGTGGTATTCAAACTGTACAAAACGTTATTATCACTAAAAGCAGTTTACCTATATTATCGAACATATTAATAGAAACACAGCCTGATGGATTACGTCTAACTGCCACTGATTTGGATATTGGTATAACCTGTTTAATACCTGTGAATATTCAAGAGGTGGGGGCTATTACTATCCCAGCTAAGAGATTTAGTGATATTGTTAAAGAGTTACCGGGTAATAATGTTAGTGTAACCACAAAAAAGAATAATCAAGTGAATATAGAGACCGATTTGTGCCAATTTAAGATTATGGGGTTAGCGCGTGAAGAGT
>ORJL010071569.1_pt1 | contig 10293 bp, 8 predicted proteins | sample 1779941 | NCBI WGS metagenome assembly ORJL01 (sample SAMEA104232317, study PRJEB22302) | groundwater metagenome | biome: forest; feature: aquifer; material: groundwater | place: USA | collected 2011-08-07 | depth 5.8 m | reverse complement strand
CAAATTTTCGTGGCTTTGAAAGTCAAGGAATGATCATTGCAGCAGACGTAGAGGGAAGACCAGTATTTTTACATCCAGAAAAAGATATTCCTCCGGGAAGTAAAGTAAGATAGTACCCAAGTGCCGAAATTTTCAAATTAAAAAAGAATGGAGATTGCTTCATAGTCTTAAAAAAGTCTTTTCTCGATTGCGTATAACGATGTTAGGCTCTTGTTTCCTCGAAACGAGCCTCGAAAAATGGAGTTTTTCAGAGGTGCGAGTTTCAGAGATGAAACAACGAGAAACTTAGAGTTTCGAAGAGTTAAAAAATCGAGCGTGGGCGGGTGGGAAGTTTTAGAAATTAGTGAGGGGCAAAATTAGATAATTAGCTTGATGAATTGATATAGAAAATATAATCCATATCCAATTAGCACAATTCCAAATATTTTAGAAAACCAAAGAATATATTTTGTTGAGATTTTGTGTCTGGTGAAATGAATAATTGATGCTAAAGTAAAGAAAAATAACATAACTCCTAAAGCAAGCAGTAATATATTTATGAATGATAGCAATTTTGATGTATATTGAACTAAATAAGCTCCACCTATAGATATCCAGACTGCGATAGCTAATGGACTAGCAATTGCTAATCCAAATCCTACAATTATAGAGTTATTTTTCGAAACGCTTTTTTTGGAAGCTTTTTCAATATCTTCTTTTTTTATTTTTAATGCCGTTATTCCTATCCAAATTAAGACAGCACTTCCCAATAAAAAAAGCGTTAATCTCGCCGATTTAAATAAAAGAAAATTAGAAACTCCAAAAAAAGTTAGCATCAATATTGTAAAATTTGCTAAAAATTCTCCAACAGAGAGTAAAGCACCAGACCAAAATCCTTTGGTTAATGTTCTTCTCAAAACTTCAAAAAATATTGGTCCTGGAATTGCTGCTAATGAAAATCCTAGCAGTAAACTTTCAATATAGCCCATATCTTTATTAAATCTGTTATATATTTAAATATTTTTCTTTTGGTTAATTTTGCTCCGAACGTAAATTGGGAGCCCGATTTTTTAATTGAGCCTAACCCTTGTTAGGCGACCCGAGTGGAACGTAGTGGAACGAGAGCACAGCGTGGCTTTAGCGTACATTTTTTATCTTCATATAATTCGTTTCCCGCTTGTTATAAAGAGCAAAACAAAATTTTCCATTTTGGGCGAAGGGCAGAGGGGTTAGGGGTGAATGCCCGAAGCCCAAAATACCATATTATTGATTCAAATGTTCAATACTAATCTTGGATTATCATTGTACCCTCAGCAACTTGATATAATTCGAGCCCCATATCAAAAAGTCTTTTCTGTTTAGCTTTCAATTTTTGTATTTCCTCAGCACTGAAAAATCTTTCTGCTACTTTATAAATCTCATCTTCCAGTGGGTAAATTCTTCCTTGCATATCCCTGAATTGAGCAAGTTTTTCTGGAAGATGTGCCGATGGATTATCCAAAAACGATTGGAAAAAATTGTCATATTCGGTATCTAGACTAATCCATTCTTTCGCCAGTTTCTCAAATCTCTCTTTACTGATAGAGCCAAGATTTTCCGAGGTTATAACTGCTGGGTTATCCAAAAAGGCTTGGAATTCTCCATCATACTCGGCATCCAGCGCAGTCCATTCTTCGCCTACTTTCTTAAACTCCGATTTAGTTATTGTTTTCATATTTTTATGGTTTGTTTAATTTCCTCTGCCGAACGGATTATGCCACGTTCATGTAGGATTGCTTTGAGTGAAATGTACCAATTTCCGCCTAAATTTTGTTCCCAAAATTTTGCAATGACTTTATCGTTTGTCAAGCTATCTTGCTTCTGAAACATGGTTTTGCATAGTTTCGGCTCTGTATTCAGCAAGGAAATAACAAAACCATTACAACCGGCGGATTGTAAGAGCAAATACTCCATGCCCTGAAAGACATTCATATCCAACTTATTTTGATTTTTGAGCGCAACGAGTTTTTTGAAAAATGACACGTTCATTGAACTGTCTTTCATTGCTACAATTTTTAAAAACAAATCAATTTTTTTGATAGCCTCAAGAGATTTTAATGGATGTTCTTCTGTGTTGTAGATCATTATTTGCTTTTTGGAAAATTCTACAGCTCGTTTTATGAATTGTAGGTTTTCTTCATCTGAATTGTAGAGTGTCGGAATAACGATCCCCGTACAAGGCAGATTGTTCGCTTTTTTAACGAGAGCATAAACTTCTTTTTCGTTTTTGCGTAGAATACCCGCAAAGATTGGCTTTTTTGTTGAGCCGCAAACGGTTTTTATTACACTTTCCCATTCTTTGACTGAAAGATTCTTGCCCTCGCCTGAACTAAGGCAAGGAATAAAACCGTCTACTGACGAATTTAAAAATTTGACGAGCTTCTTCATTGAAATTTCATCAAATTTGCCTCTATAAAAAGGCGTTACCAGTGGCACGAATAGCCCAGTGGCGTTATTATCTTTTTTCATATTCATCTACAGCTTGTCTAACAAGTTTAATGGCAGGCTCAAACATTTCTGTATCACGAGCAAGAGCCACGCGAATATAATGTTCGCCCCTCTTTCGATCGTCCCAGAAAAAGTATGTCCCGGGTAGAACGTATACCTGTTTATTGTTTAAGATGTATTCTTGTAGTTCTGTAGCTTTAATCTTTGGATCAGTAATCTTAAACCAAGCCACACTCACGGCTGATTGCGGTTCTTGAAATTCAAGCAAAGATCCTTTCATTACTTTTTCAGCAATTTTTCTGTTTCTTTCTAAAAGTGAATAGATAGATTTGCACTTATCTTTGATTGAATCTTTAATGTACTCGGTTACAAAATTCAAAATGAATGGGCTTGTATTTAGAAGATAAGCAGTATGAATGTTATAAACATCCTCGTACAAATCTTTGCTGGTCTTGATAAGAGCAAGTTTCGCGTCTTGCAATGGCCATGTTTTACCAGTATCTTCTACTGCAACATAACTTACGCCAGAATTTTCAAGAAGTTCGTAAACATCAAACATCTGTATTCCACTATCAGGCAGAACAAAAGAATAAAAGCAAAAATCAAATGCCAGAATCTTATTATGGTCTTTTGCGTAGCGAATTATCTCTTGATAGCGAATTTTGTTTTGCTTGCCTTGCCCCATTAACTCAAAGCCAGTTGGATTGTTTGGTGAAACGATAAAGAGTACATCCGTTTTGATGTTCTTTTTTAGGTTGTTGTAAATTTCATCAGGATTATGTAGCCACTCTTCTTTGAGTGGTTTTAATGGCACCTGCTGATGGGATAAAAGATCATGTAGATTATCAAAACAGGGCGTAAGCAAACTCACCGATAATTTCTGTTTCTTGAAATAGTTTGCAAAAATTGCCATCCCTATTGAAGCGGCATAAACTAAAAGAGAAGGAGTTTTTATGGCAGTGTACTGCTTATGAAATGTGAAAAAAGTTTCAACAAATTTATCTTCCAGTTCTTTCTGCTTGAGTTTTTCTGCTCCGTACCAAAGTTCTGGCAACCGGTCTACGATTTTGCGTTGGGACGGTGATTGAGACTGATGCGTATGTGCATCCGCAAGATTATACTCTTTAGTGAGAGCACGAAGTTCGTGTTGTGTCAGATCTAAATATTCTGAAACGAATTTTTTCATAGGCTTTTTCATAATAGATAGTATAAATTGATTTTGTTTATAAATAAATCGTTTTCGGAACGGAGTGGAGAAAACACATTATTATCCCCCTAAAAAAAATAAGAAAATTTTGTTTTGCTTCCATTTTAATTGCATTTAGCGGGAAACACCACTTTAAGATAAAAAATGTATGTCGCCTAACCCTTGTTATACGCCCCGACGACTGAAAGGAGGAGAGCGCAGCGTGGCACGGAGCGTAGCGCAGTGAGTCAAATTTGAATTTTTCCATTCTTAAAGAAAGGGGGATTTTTCAAATTACTTATCTAGAATATTCCATTCCGGATTCCAAACAACTTCCCACAAGTGACCATCGGGGTCTTGGAAATAACCTGCATAACCGCCCCAGAATGTGTCTTGGGCAGGTTTGATTATATTTGCACCAGCTTTTTTTGCTTGCTCCATGACATCATTAACTTCTTTTTTGCTATTTACGTTATGCCCTATTGTAAATTCTGTAGGACTAAGAGAAGTCAGAGTAATTTTAGTATCATGAGAAATACTTTTCCTAGGCCAAAGGCCAAGCTTTACTCCATTTTGCAATTCAAAAAAAGCGACAGCACCATACTCATATTCTTTGCCTATAATACCCTCAGTTTTTAGCCCAAGACCATCCCGATAAAATCTTACAGATTTTTCAAGATCATCTACCCCGATGGTCAGAACTGTAATTCTTGGTTTCATATAAATTTAGTTAACATCTGCAATTATATAAATTCTTCGTTGGTGCTTCAAGAAAAATCCCCCTACAATAATTTAAGAAAAATTCAAATTTAATTGCGTATAACATATTATATCCCTAAAACGGAGTTTTATTGGGGTATACGGTCTGGAAGACCGAAATTCACATCCCCATAGCACGAAAAAGCATAACCACTGGACAAGAGCACTTAAACTCTAATTCTGTAAAATAACCGGTGTATAGCTCCCGTTTACCCCAAATCAGACATCCACTACCCACTGGTCAACTGCGGATAAGATATATAAGATGAGTCGTCAGCGAGAATATTATGTTTGTCCCAGAATTGATCAGAAAGGAAGGTTTGCGCAGGGGACTAAGACCTAAAACGATACAGACGTACCAACACTGTGTGGAACGTTTCTTTAAGCGATGCCGTAAAGATCCTTTTGCAGTTCGAAAGCAGGATATCGAGGAATTCTTAGATCAACTTATTGAGAAAAAATCCCCGGGCAACACGATCAATGTCTACCTTAATGCACTCAAATTTTTCTACGAAGAAATTCTTCATCGCCGATTAACAATCAATATCCGCTTTTCCAAAACGTCACGAAAGCTTCCTGAATTCTTAACTCAAGAGGAAATTGTCCGTCTCCTGAAGGTTATTACCAATCCGAAACATAAACTCCTCATTGGATTCCTCTATTCCACTGGAATGCGAATCAGCGAATTGCTTAATCTCAAAGTACAAGATCTTGATCCCAAAAATAAGTACGGCTGGATTCGTAATGGTAAAGGCGGGAAAGATCGCCCATTTATTATTGCAGAAAGATTATGCGAAGATCTTATCTCTTGGATTAGCCAAAATAATCTGATGCCAGAGAATTATGTTTTTTTCAGTTACGGCCAGAAGCAATATGATGATTCATCAGTACGAGAAATTCTCAAGAAAGCAGCGAGGAATGCCATGATCACCAAAAGGATCTATCCACATATGCTTCGTCATTCTTTTGCAACGCACCTACTCGAAAATGGCTATGCTGTTACCGATGTGCAACCATTACTAGGACATTCACGATTGGAAACGACGCTAGTATACACCCACTTGGCCGCACCGAAACTTCTGACCACTAAAAGTCCCTATGACACTCTAGCAGAATAATAATTATAAACAACCCAAACCGAAAAAAAACATGCTCCGTGACTTTACACCTAGACTCTACCAGCAGACCATTTTAGGTACTGCTGCCCAAAAGAACACGCTCGTTGTCCTGCCAACTGGCCTGGGAAAGACCGCTCTCGCTTTTCTTCTTGCTGCCCAACGGCTGCACCACTACCCCCAATCAAAGATCCTTCTCCTTGCACCTACAAAACCACTCTGTGAACAGCACGTGGAAACGTTCAATAAGCATCTAGACATCGCCACAGAAAAAATCGTTCTCTTTACCGGAGCAACTCGCCCAGAAAAACGCGCTGAGCTCTGGAATGATGCCCAGATCATTATTAGCACACCACAAGGATTAGAGAACGATGTCATCAACCGCAGGATTAAACTAGAAGAAGTCTCCCTACTCATTTTCGATGAGGCTCACCATGCAACGGGAGAGTATGCCTACGTCTGGGTCGCAAAGCAATATGAAAATACGGCACGCTATGCGCGCATCCTCGCGTTAACCGCCTCCCCCGGAAGCGACTTAGAAAAAATCAAAGAAGTCTGCCAGAACCTGCATATCGAACGCGTGGAAGTACGAACGGAAAGCGATCCGGATGTTAAGCCCTATATCCAGCATGTTAAAATCAATTGGATTCCTGTTGATTTCCCGGTAGAATTTCAGAAAGTTCAAAAGATCTTTCTCAACTGCAAAAAGAATAAAATAATCGAAGTACAAAAGAACGGGTATGCCACCTCTTCTGAATTAAGCAAGTCGGATTTGCTCGGCCTGCAAAGTGATCTTCATCAACGGCTGTCTACGGGCGAGAGAGACTTTGAAATGATGCGCAGTGTTTCGCTCCTCGCGGAAGCACTGAAGATTGAGCACGCGTTGGAACTGTTAGAAACACAAGGAATCAGCCCATTATATAGCTATCTCAGTAAACTCCGCCAGGAGGCAGTTTCTTCAAAGGTCAAAGCCACTCAGAATCTTGTCCTTGATCCATTATTTAAAGAAGCGGTTTACTTAGTAGAAGAATTAGAAAAACAAGAGATAAATCACCCTAAGCTCGAGAAATTACAAGAATTAGTTCAGGAAGAAATCAACCGCCAATCTGCTGTGAAGATCATCATCTTTACCCAATTTCGTTCTTCCGCAGAATCAATCATCAAAAGAATGACTCTTTTAGGAATCAAAAATCATGTCTTTGTCGGACAAGCGAAGAAAAATGGGTTGGGGTTCTCCCAGAAACAGCAAAAAGAGATACTGGACAAATTTAGGGCAGGGGAATTCAATATTCTGGTTGCCACTTCTGTCGCCGAAGAGGGATTAGACATACCCAAAGTGGACAAAGTCATCTTCTACGAACCTGTACCCAGCGCGATTCGCTCGATCCAACGTCGAGGAAGAACTGGCCGGTTAGAAGAGGGTGAAGTTACGATCTTAATGACCGCCAAAACGCGGGATGAGATTTATCGCTGGAGTTCACATCATAAAGAGAAACGGATGTATCGCAACCTCGAATCTTTAAAAAAAGAGTTCAAATTGATGGGACGAACAGAAGAACCTCGAAAAAATGCATCCCTGCAGCAATATCTACCTGCAGATCCTGTTGTCGCCATCCTCGCAGATCATCGAGAGAAGAACAATCGTGTTGTCAAAGAATTAATTGATTTAGGTATCTCTGTCAGAACTGCCCAGCTCGTTTCTGCAGATTACATCGTCTCCGGCACGGTAGGGATCGAGTTGAAGAAAGTTCCCGATTTTGTTGCGTCAATCATCGACGGCCGGCTGCTCGATCAGGTACGTGAGTTAAAACAGAATTTTGAGAAAAGCCTGATTATCATCGAAGGAGAAGAAGACTTGTATGCTGTGCGCAATGTTCATCCCAATGCGATTCGCGGAATGTTGGCATCGATTGTTCTCGATTTCAACCTGCCGATCATATACACTAAGAATCCTCAAGATACGGCCGGTATCTTGGCGATTATGGCCAGGCGTGAGCAAGACAAAAGTAGAGACGTTTCTCTACGTGAGCATAAGCCTCGCTCGCGGCAAGAGCAGCTGGAATATATCACCGCCTCATTTCCAACAGTAGGACTGGTTAATGCACGGAAATTATTAGAACGCTTCGGCTCCCTACAGAAATTGATCAATGCTTCTACAGATGAAATTACTGCAGTGGACGGTCTTGGTTCAAAGACGGCAGAGAAGCTGGTAAAGCTATTCACGGAGGAATACGACAGAAAAAAGAAGTGAACCCTGAAATCTAAAAACAAAAAGAAAAAAACAAAAGATGCTTACTTCTTTGCACCCATAATTCTGAACATTGTTGTCGAACATTTAGGACATTTTCCTTTCATTGCTCTTCGCGCAACGCCGCCTTTTCCTTTCATGGAAACTTCCTTGCCATCGACCATCATGCGCTTTGCTTTACATTTCACACAATATGCTTCTGTTCCTGCCATAATCACACCTCGGTTTTGTTTCTAAGAACGTTTTAAGTATGTACCACGCTCTTTCTGCACTGATAAGCCCATTCCCCCTTAAAAAACTTTCGGAAGAACTGCCGGAAATACGCTCAAAAAAGGCTACATTAGTCTCCTTCGCCAGAAAGATAGGTTCATATTACCTCGAAAGATAGATTCAGATCAGAATATTTTCGGCAAGAATACTTAAATAACCTCTTTTAAAATCATCAGTAATGGATCACGAAAAAGGAATTAATGCCAATCTGCAGCCGTTTTGCCCGGCCAGAGCATACGGCGAAATTAGATATTCCAGCGGCAACTGTATCTACTACTCTCCCGCATCAGGAGGTGGCTCGCGTTTTGATTATGTACACCACCAGCGAACTCTGCGGTTAAACGATCTTGTCGGTAAAGGATGGACTTTTTATCCTGCAAACAGCGGTTTCCGAGTTCAATTCCGCAGAGACGGTCAAACCCTTGCCCAGCCGGAGATTCATTTCTCAATCGTCTCTAGTGAAGGCGTCCCGGGTCTCTCAACAGAAGAACTGTCTATTTTTGCCGCCCTCCATGAAGTTGGCCATGCGATTTTACACGAAACACTGTATCAGACATTAAGAGAGGAAGGACATTATTTCGGAGAGGAAGGACATTATTTCGGAGCGGATGATTCTTACACCCAGCAGCTGGTTGAGACATTAGGTTATTTTTCCAGACAAAATCGAGATTTCCGGAAATATGACGAACGTTTTGCCTGGAGATTTGCGCTGGCATTGAGAACGCAGCACGAGCTATTTCCCACGACGAGCCAAGAGGATTTAGACCGATTTTATCTTCGACAGTTAGGATCGTACGGTGCTGATTTTCTGAATCCCAGATGGGATCAATTTCAAGGGAATGTTGATCCGTGGGAGAATGTGAAGAGAAGATTTAGATTTTGACGACAAGAACCTTCTCAACAGAGAATTCCCACTTTAACATTAAATTTTTCCGTTTCTAGTGTCGTTGGCCCGGAGAAGAGCAGTTCTTTCACATTGAGTACTGCTTTCAAATCACCGGAGATCTGGGCGATAACTTCCGCAAACTCTTTCTCTCCGCTAACGAGGATGAGCGTCTTAATCTCCTCTTTTAACGATAATTGCTGCTCCGATTTAAATCGTCGGACGGTGTTGATGATATCAATTCCCACTTCCCCTGCTAATTCAGCATGCCCGTCAATGAAGCGGTGATCAGAAGATGGCCAGGAAGCAAGGTGAATACTTTTTGTACTTTCTTTTGCCGCAAAGAACAGATGATAGATCTCCTCCGTGATATGGGGAGTGATTGGCGCCATCATTTTTAGGACGGCCAATACTGCCTGATATAACGTGTACTGCGCGCTCCGCCTGCTTTTCATCCCGCGTGTGTCTGGATTATAGAGACGATCTTTGACGATTTCTAAATATTGATCACAGAGATCATGCCAAAAGAACTGTTCCACTTTTGCTTTTGTTTTGGAGTACTCATATTTCTCAAAACTCTCCGTACTTTCGGCAATGACTTTGTGTAATCTACTCAGTAGCCATTGGTCAAAGACTTCGGTAACTGCAGAAGCATCTAACCCAGGATAATCTTCTAAATGAAGAATACAAAACTTGGCGGCGTTCCAGAGTTTCGTGGCAAATTTCTGCCCCGTGAGCAGATCTTTTTCCTGGAAAGGAAGATCATCACCCAACGTTGATCCTGCCGCCCAAAAACGCAGCGCGTCAGCGGAATATTTCTGAATCATAGTCTGCGGCTCCACGATATTACCTAATGATTTTGACATCTTCCTTCCATGTGGATCCTGCGCATGGCCGGAGATCATCACATTTTTCCAGGGAGCACGACCGTGATGATAATAACTTTTAACGAGCGTGTAAAATAGCCACGTGCGGATAATATCATGTGCTTGTGGACGCAGCGCAAAAGGCACGCCCGAAGAGAGATATTCATATTCCCCCTTGCTGACCCAATTACCGGTAATCTCGGGCGTAACGGAGGATGTCGCCCACGTATCCAGTACATCAGTTTCGCCTTTGAATACGGTCGAGCCACAGGAACAAGGCTTTTGCGGACGGTCAACCGTAGGATCAACGGGAAGATCGCTGAGATCAGGAACAAGATAGGTGCAACATTTGACGCAGGTCCAAACCGGCAGGGGGATGCCAAAATGTCTTTGGCGAGAAATACACCAGTCCCAATGCAAGTTCTGTACCCAGTGGTCATAACGCACTTTCATGTGCGGTGGATACCAGGTGATAGTATTCGCTAAATCTAGTAGTTCTT
>ORJL010046674.1_pt1 | contig 10294 bp, 11 predicted proteins | sample 1779941 | NCBI WGS metagenome assembly ORJL01 (sample SAMEA104232317, study PRJEB22302) | groundwater metagenome | biome: forest; feature: aquifer; material: groundwater | place: USA | collected 2011-08-07 | depth 5.8 m | reverse complement strand
TGCGATTGTGGTCATATCCGCGGTTGTGAAACGCGTCGGCGAAGACGGGTGCCGATGTGCCGAGCGCTGCGCCGGCGGTCAGGATGCAAATCAGTTTCTTCGTGGTGTTCATGGCTTTCTCCTGTTGAGGTAACTGTGCGGATAACCTTCCGCACGCAAGCCATTGTTCACCGTGTCGAGGTTACAGTGTGAAAGCAATTGTTACCAACTGTGTCCGCCTGATCAGGACCACCACTCGGATCGTGCGAGTCGCCTCGGAAGGCAATGGCCATGCGGGTTCCGAGGATTAAGGCGTCTCGCGTGACGGGAGATTATTAGCGGCTGTTCGCCGGTGCCTCGAGCCGCCAGAGATCGGCACGCCAGCGCACGGCGATCAGCAGCGTGACAGCCAGACCGATCACGGAATAGAGCGTCGCGGTCGTGTGGTAGCCGAAGCGGCCGATCAGCGGGCCGGAGGTCAGCAGCCCGATCGGCACACCGTAGATCATCAGCATCCGTATTCCCATGACGCGGCCGCGGAATTGCTCGCCGGTGTTTCGCAGCAGCATCGCCGACATTGGCACCATGCACAGGCTTTGCGCCAGGCCCGCGAGCATGAGCGCCGGGATGCCGCCGAACAGGCTTTTCATTTGAGCGAACACAATCACCATCACGTACCACACCGCGCAGTAGATGATCATCATGCGCCCCGGCCGGACGGCGTGGCCGATCCTGCTCAGAACAATGGAACCCAGCAGCGCGCCAAAGGCAAAGCTCGCGGCGAGGTAGCCGAGCCCGGTCTGATCGGTGAGATAAATCGCTTTCGCCACGTAGGGCAGCAATCCGTTCACCAGCGGATAAGAGGTCAGGTTGACCAGGAAAGCGATGCACATCACCCCGAGCAGATGGGGCGTAGTCCAGACATAGGCGACCCCGGCTTTGAGATCGCGCCACGGCGACGGGATATTACCGGCAAAGACTGCAGGACGGTGCGCGGAGGCCGCGCCGCCGGCTTTCAGGGTCAGCAGGAAGCTCGCCGCATAAAGGCTCACGACTACCGCATATGCCACTCCCATGCCGAGCACTGCGACCAGTCCGGCTCCCGTGAGAGCGCCCGCGATGCGGGCGGAGTCCTGAGTGGTGCGCTGGATGCTCATCGCTCCCATCAGGCGGTCGGCTGGCATGGTTTCGCCGATCAGCGTGGCGCGCACCCCGAGGTCCGAAGGGCGCACCATGCCCATCAGCGCGGCGATCACCAGCACGTGTACCGGAGTCAGGATGCCAGTGAAAGTGAAGGTCATCAGCGCGGTTGCCAGAGTCGCGTAGGTGGCCCGCATGGCGCAGAGCAGGTTGCGATGGCCGATCCGGTCGCCCGCGACACCGAAAATCGGCGCAAGCAAGGTGCCAACATACTGCAGCGATGCGTAGAGGGTGAGCATCAGCACCGACTGGGTTTCGACCAGCACGTACCAGCTGAGGATCAGCGTCTCCATCTCGAATGCCCACGAGGTCGCCAGGTCGGCGGGCCACTGAAACCGGAAACTGCGGATGTGAAACGGCGCGAGCACCGGGACTCGCGAGGTCGCGCTCATGACGCGGCACCGTGGCGCATGGCAGAAGGTCCCCTCTCCCTTGATGGGAGAGGGGCGGGGGAGAGGGGGCTAAAAAAGAAATAAGGAGGCACTTCTGGCAACATGGCAACTGTTATCGGGCCAATACGAATAATCGGGAACGCACCCGCATTTCATAGCACGAATCGCTGCGTAAGCCAATGGCCATCGCGCTACGAAAAAGCAAATCGGTACGGTAAACTCCGTTCACCGCGACAGGCATCCAGGACGAGCGAAGGGAGCGAGAAACCATGGCGAATCCGACCGAAATAAAAGTAATGACCTCCAACGCGCTGCGCGGCGTGTTCGGTGAACTCGTCCCGGCGTTCGAGCGCGCACACGGGCATAGAATCGCGGCGATCTTCGACCCAGCCCAGCGGATGCTGAAGCGCATCGCGGCAGGCGAGACGGCGGACGTGGCGATCAGCAGCGCATCCGCGATGGACGAGCTGACGAAGCAGGGCGTGATCGCGGCGGGCAGCCACCCGACGCTTGCCCGCTACGGCATCGGGCTCGCCGTGCGAACGGGAGCGCCCAAACCCGACATCGGCTCGGTCGAGGCGTTCAAGCGCGTGCTGCTCGACGCGAAATCCATCGCCTGTACGATTGAAGGTGCGAGCGGCATCTATTTCACGCAGCTGATCGAGCGCTTCGGAATCGCCGAGCAGATGAATGCGAAGGCCAGAAGGCGTGCGGGCGGCCTGATCGGCGAACTCGTCGCCAGCGGCGAGGCAGAGCTCGCCGTGCAGCAGATCCCCGAACTGATGGCCGTGCCCGGCATCGAGTTGTTGGGCCCGCTGCCGCAGGAGCTGCAGAAAATCAGTGTGCTGGTGGCGGGTGTTTTCGCCGCTTCAAATCAGCCGCAGGCAGCGCAGGCGCTGATCGATTTTCTCGCGACGCCGGACTCCGTGCGCGCGTTCAAAGCCAAAGGTTTCGAGGCCGGCTGAAACGGAATGGAAAATGGTCATGCGCCCGCTTGGTTCTTCTGCTTCAGACGCTTGACATAGTCTTCGACATAATCGTCCATTCGCATTTCTTCGCCGAACTGGATGCCCAATCCATACGGGCCCTTCAACGTGAAATGCGTCCGTCCGGAGGGCATCAAGGTTGGCGGGCCGACATCTCCGACTTCAACCCCGCGCTGCTTCAAATCCTCATAGGTCTTGCTCGTATCGTCGACCAGAATGCAGAAATGGTGGACGGGAGAAAAAGGCTCGCTGTTGTTTTCACGGATGTCGACCATGCATGAACGGTCTTTTTCGTGTTCCATGAAATGGCCCTTCAGTCCGTTGAGAACCGTGGTTTTGTAGATTACGAAACCCAGTTTCTGGTAATACGCTGCGGTCGCATCGAGTTCTCCGACTTTGCAGGAGAGTGCAATATGAGCGATTCTCATCAGTCTTGCCTCCGATAAAAAATTGGCACGGGTTCAGAACTTCAGGCACACCTTGCGCGCGTTGTCCTTGTAAGTCGTGGCGTAATCCATCGCCTGCTCGATCTGGTCGAGCGAAAACGCGTGGCTGATCAAAGGTGAGACGTCGATCTGTTTGGTCACGATCAGATCGAGCGCGCGCTGAAATGAGGTCATGCTGCGATCGCGCAACGCGTGAGTGATCGCATTGATCGTCAACCGTCTGCGCTGGAAATCGTGAAAGTTGAAGGGCACCAGCGCCTTGGTATCGGGCAGGCCGAAATAAAGTCCGTTACCGGCCTCGCGGATGAGCCCGATGGATTGGGCCAGCGCTTCCTGGTTACCGACGGCCTCGACCAGGTAATCCACGCCTTGGCCGTGCGTGTGATCCATCACCGCCTGTCCCGCATCTTTCCCGGCCATGACGGGCACATCGACGCCGAATCGCGGCGAGATCGCCAGGCGCGCCGGCGACTTGTCGGAAGCGATCACCTTGGCGGCTCCCGCGCGCTTGAGGCTCCACGCGAAAAACAGTCCCGCCGAGCCTTGCCCCATTACCATCACGGTCTTGCCGATCACATCCACCGGCAGTTGGCGCAGACCGTAAATGACGGTGCCGAACTGCTGGGCCATCAGCAATTGTTCGAGGGGAATATCCGTCGCCGGTATCTTGAGCGTGTAGCGGGACAGCAACGTCTGGTAATCGCAGAACGTGCCGGTGCGGGCGCTGTCGCCGGGGATGGTCAGCACCAGCTCGCCCTTCTTGTAAGCGGGGCTCGGGCTTTCTTCCACATAGCCTATGCCCTCGTGGCCGGGTGTCCCGACCTTGAGCATCCGGGGCGCCAGCGGTATGTCGCCGTGCACGACATGCACGTCGCTGCCGCAAAGCGCGGCCCACGCGGTGCGCACCAGCAATTCGTCCGGCTGCGGCGGCAGCACGTCCGCCTGATCGCAAATGATCTGGTGCCGCTTCACCACTTTGCTCGCGCGCATCTTCATGTGTTCGATCTCCCAGTTTTCACTCCGGCTGTATGCCGGCAGCCTTGACGACCTTCGCCCACTTCACGATTTCGGCCTTGATTAACGCGCCGAATTCTTCCGCAGAAGCGCTCGGCGCAGGCTCGGCGCCGTCGTTGATGAGACGCTTGCGGCAGCGACGGATGCGAGACCAGCACACTGGGCAGGATCACCGCGAGGGAAATGGGCGCAAAGTCCCGCACCATGTCGAAGGGTACATTTTTCATCACCGCGACGTTGCTGGTATGCGAGGCATAAACGGCCAACAGCGTATAGCCATCGGGCGCCGCACGCGCTGCCAGTTCTGCGCCGATGTTGCCGCTGACTCCGGCGCGATTCTCGACGACGACGGTCTGCTGGCCCAAGTGCTCGGCGAGCTTGGGCGCGATCAGGCGCATGGTTGTGTCGGTGGCCGAGCCCGGCAGCGCTGGCACGATCAGCCGCACCAGGCGATCCGGATAGCCGGCCGCAAGGGCCCCGGGAATCACAATACATAAAGAGGTTATCCCCAGGATGCGGACGATTTCCCGCTGCAGTCCCGTGACGCACGCGCAGCACTTCATCATGGCTGACTCTCCCCTGTCGTCCGGTTACGCCCGCTGCTCGCCCACGAGGCTCCAGAAGTGGCGGGCGGCGAATTTCATGAGTGGGGTCACGCCGGTGTGGAAGTAGCGCACACCGCGGTCGACGAACTTCGCCATCTGCTCCTCGTCGCAGCTCAGCCCGGCCACTTTGCCCGCGCCGAGAATGGCGTCGAGCGCTTCGTGCACCACCTTCTGCACCTCGGGAGTGTTCTTGTTGCCGGGGTGGCCCATGGACTGCGCCAGATCGCCGGCGCCCACGAAGAATACGTCGACACCATCCACCTTCAGAATTTCAGGGAGATTGCGCACCGCTTCGTGCTCTTCGATCATCACGCACACCAGAGTCTCCGCGTTGGAAAACTTGACGTAGTCCGGGATCGATTCGCGGAACCCGTATCCGGCCGACCGGGTGGAGCTCGTAACCCCCCGCTTGCCCAGCGGGTAGTACTTGACCGCCTCCACCACGGCGCGCGCGTCCCGCGCCGTATTGACGTGAGGCACCTGCACGCCCTGCGCGCCGCGGTCGAGCAAGCGCAGGATGGTCTCGGGGTTATTGGTGGGAGGGCGCACGATCGAAGTGGTGTTCGCCAACTCGCAGGCGCGCGCCATCGCCGCGCAGTCGTTCTCATTGATCGAACCGTGCTCGGCGTCGATCAGTATCCAGTCGAACCCGGCGTAGCCCAGCAACTCCACGAGGTCGGGGTCAGGGAATTGCACCATCGCGCCGTAGACGGGCTTGCCCGCCGCCAGTTTTTCCTTGATCTGGTTCTTCTTCATCGCTGCTCCTGTTGTTGTAACCGGGTCATTCAGGCTGAATTTTGACCTCGCGCGCAACTTTCATCCACTTGGCGAGGTCGCGCTTCAGCACCGTGGAGAATTCTTCGGGCGTGCTGCCCACCGGCTCGGCGCCGAGCGCGGATAACTGTTCGCGCACGTCGGCAGCGGCGATGCCTTTCACGATTTCGCGGTGCAGCAGGCGCACGATGTCCGGCGGAGTTCCCGCGGGCGCGAATACCCCGTACCACGATCCCAGTTCGTACCCCGGGAGACCGGCTTCCGAAATCGTCGGGACGTCAGGCAGCAGCGACGAGCGTTTCGCCGCGCCGGTCCCGAGCGCGCGCAGGCGTTGCTGCCTGAGGTGCGGGGCGGCCGGTGCAATCGAGCCGAGGAACATCGTGATGTTGCCCGCGATCGTGTCGGTGGCCGCCTGTCCCAGTCCCTTGTACGGAACGTGCACCGTCCTGATTCCCGCCATCGAGTTGAAAAGCTCGAACCCGAGATGCGCCGTGCTGCCGACGCCCGACGACCCATAGGTCAGTTGTCCCGGCCGCGCCTTGGCGAGCGCGATCAGCGCTTTCACGTTGCGCGCCGGCAGCGACGGGTGCACGAGCAGCACGAACGGCGCGTCCGCAACCAGCGAAACGGGCGCGAAATCCCCGACCGTATCGTAAGGCAGCTTGGGCAGCACGGCAGGGTTGGTGGCATGCGAACCGGTGGTGCCCAGCAGGAGCGTGTAGCCATCGGGCGCCGAGCGCGCCACCAATTCGCAGGCGATGATGCCGGATGCGCCGGTGCGGTTGTCGGCCACGAAGGACTGGGCCAGCGAGTCAGTGAGCTTGCGGCTGACCAGCCGCGCAATGATATCGGCGCCGCCGCCGGCGGGAAACGGCACGATCATCCGCACGGTCCTCGCCGGATAGGCCTGCGCCAGCGCGGCAGGATGCAGCGAGCAACAGCTTATGCTGAAACTTGCTATCGCCAACCGTTTAAGCACGGGAACTCTCCCTGATCACGACGCGCGTTCTGCGGAGGCGCTTCATCTGCGTGATGATGATTCTAACTCTGAGTCGGGGCGGGAGCGCGCGAAATCGCAACGCGGTGAAACCGCAGGATCTGCAGCGGTGATGGGGTTTTAGCGCCGAAAGAGACCGGGCACGATTATTCGCAACCTCACATCTCGGTCTGGAGAAATTGACGCCGACTACAATTGTTTTCCCGGCCTTTCGCGGCTAGCCACCTGTTGAAAATCGCCACAGTGGCCACGATTCCATCATGCCGGCGATTGAAATCCTGCTCCGGCATGTCTTAAGCCCGGGCCGGCATCCGGTAATGGTGTTGATTCGCTTCATGCGTGCTTCATATGCCATTTCGCTTATCGTTCCGCCTTGATACCAGCCTCCTTGACGAGCTTGCCAAATTTCACGAGTTCCGATTTCAAGTAATCTGAGAAATGCCGGGGCGTGCCGCCGGTGACAGTCGAGCCCGCGGCAGCGAGTCGCTCCTTGACATCGGGCGTTTGGAGCGCGGCTGCGAACTCGCCATTGAGGCGTTCGATGATCGGCTGCGGGGTGCGCGCAGGCGCAGCGATCCCGGACCAGGTGCTGTTCTCGTAGCCGGGGACACCGGCTTCGGCGACCGTCGGCAGATCGCGCAGTATCGCCAAACGCGCGCTCCCGGTCGTGGCCAGAGCGCGCACTCTCCCGGAGGTAATCTGGGGTATGGTCACGATGGCGCTGTTGAACAGCACCTGGATCTGACCACCGACGAGATCGGTCAAAGCCGCCAAGGCGCCCTTGTATGGCACATGTGTCATCCGAGCTTTCGTCATCAAGCCGAATAATTCGGTGCTCACGTGGCCGAAACCGCCCACGCCTGCCGAGCCATAATTGAGCTCGCCCGGCTTTTGTATCGCAAGCGCGATCAGCTCCTTCACCGATTTCACGGGAAGCGAAGGATGGACCACGAGCACGGCGGGCGTCGTCGCGACGTGGATGATGGGCGCGAAGTCCTTCACCACGTCGTGCGAAAGATCGTAAAGATACGGGTTCATTGCCCACGTACCGACGGTGGCGATGATCAGGGTGTAGCCGTCAGCGGGCGCTTTCGCGACGATCCCCATTGCGATGTTGCCGTTGGCGCCGGGGCGGTTATCGACTACGAGCTGTTGGCCGAGCCGTGGCGCAATTTTTTCGGCCATCATCCGCACCTGGATATCGGGAGTCCCTCCCGGGGGCCCCTGGACGACGATGCGAATCGGTTTGACCGGATAGGCGACTTCCCTGGAACCCGGCTGTGCGCTTGTTTCCGCAGGCACGGCTGCAACGACGAGCACGATTAAGGCTTGCAGTAAGGGTTGCTTCATGCGCTCCTCCTCACATCAACTGCTTGAAGGTCTTGACCCGAGACACAGTATTGGCGGCGGCGTGCACCCGGATCACCGCGTCGTCGCACACGCCCAGTGCGTTCGCGCTGAACTCGAAGGGGAGGCTGCACGCCGTCGCGGAGCGGCTCCATAGGAACTTCCGGCTACAACTCGCTCAGGTCCACCGGAAGCTCGACCGCCTTCTTGCGCTTGGCCGAGAGGTCCATCGCCATGGTCAAGACGAGGTTGCGGTGGCCCTCCTCGGCCGTGGCGTGGTGCGTCTTGACCCCTGCGTGGATGCGGGAGAACCAGGAGTTGGTTTCCTCGCGCATGGGGCCCCAGAACTGCCCGCCGTGATAGTCCCCGGGCGGATAGCTGCCGAGGAAGCTCACATGCTTGTTCTCCCCAGGACGGTGGGTTTTCTCGCCATCCTCCGTCGCTAGTACAATGTCCCGGTGGGTGTCGTCGATAGTAAGGACCCCTTTCGTGCCCACGATACCGATCTCCAAGCTGTAGGTCGAGGCGGGCCAGACCGAGGGGAGCGCCCAACTCATGGACATGCTCCAGACCGTCCCGTCGTCGAAGGTGAAGACGCCAAAGGTGCCGTCCAGACCGCCATAGCCCCCCAATGTCTTGTTCACCGAGCGGGCGTAGACCTCGACGGGCGTCTTGCCCTCCAGACACCAGAGCACGATGTCGAGGGCATGGGTACCGGAGACTACCATCGGGGTGAGACGGCTGCGATATTCGGTGATCTTCAGGCGGCTGATCGGCGCGTCGCGGTTCATGAAGGCGCGCGATGTAGCCGAGGTGACATCGCCGAGCCCGCCAGAGGCGACCCGGCTCTTCGCCAGGAGCCAGCGCCGGCGGAAGCGCTGGGTGTAGCCCACCACGAGGTCCACCCCGGCGTCCGCGGCCGCCTTGCGCACGTTCTCGGACTCCACCGCCACGGTGGCCAGCGGCTTCTCGGCGAGGATATCGTGCCCCCGCTCGATCGAGGCCATGAGCGTGCCCACTCGCTCGTTCTCGTCGGTGGCGAGGACGGAAGCGGTTACCTCCGGGCGCGCGAGCAACTCCTTGTAATCCGTGGTGTAGAAGTCCGCGTTGAGGTCTTCGGCGAGCTTCTTGGCCACCTCCTCCTTGAGGTCGCAGCAGCCGATCCACTCGACTCCCGGGTACTCGGCGGCGCACAGGCCGCGGATGCGGCCCACCCGGCCGCTCCCCACGATGGCGAGCCCAATCGGTTTGGTCTTCCGCTTTTCCGTGGCCATCCCTTCCTCCTTTGCTACCGCGCCGTTGCGGAATCCCCGGCGGCGGAAATCAACAAGCTAAGCAAGAGCCTGCACCGGATGCGCGCGCATTTTCGCGCGCAGGAATTCCGGCGCAAGATCGAAGCCGTTGGCCCAGACGACCGTATCCAACTCAACCCGAATCGCGGCGAAAGCGGCAGGGTCCCGCAGACCCGCGACGACAGGACGCGGGTCGCTCGCGACGAAATCCTTCAAATCAACCTCTCCCTCGGTATTATCCGAAAAGCGGACCCACAGGCAGAAACCCGGCAGCGCCTTCGCGTCAGTCACCCAAATCATGGCCATTTTCCTCAAACCAACGGAGCAATACGCTTAAAGTTACCCTCAGCGGCCAGCGTCGTCCAGTTTTCCCGCAACTCGGCCTGGTGCAATTCTGCCCATTCCATGACCAATCCGAGCACGCGAGGCGGGAGCGAGCCCTCGCGCGGTTCCAGCCGGTCAATTCCGATGATGGCGCGGAAGTCCTCGTACCGTACATGAAAATGCGGCGGGTTATGGTCGTTGAAATACATCGTAATCACGATGCCGAGGAAGCGGCAGATTTCAGGCATCGAATAAAGCGGGTCAGTGTCACTTTCCCGTGCGCCAGACCACTTGATGGCGCCACCGATCTTGATTCTTGCCGCGCTGGCAGCAATTCATGCCCAGGGTTTTTCCGCGGCCATGTTCTTGCCTGCAACACGTCCGAACGTCAGGGCATTCGTCAGATGCCAGCCGCTGCGGTAACCCGCTTCATTCGTATAGCCGCCGACCGTGCCTCCGGCGCCGTAGAGCCGTGGAATCACTTTCAGATCCACGTCGAGGATTCTGGCCCCCGGATCCATCCGCAGGCCGCCGCGCGTGGTGGACACGCCCACTACGCCCCTCCAGCCGTAGAAAGGCGGCGTATTGATCGGGATCAGAAACTTGGGGTTCCTGCGAAATTCCGGATCGCTGCCTTTCGCCGCGGCTTCGTTATAGGCCGCAACGCTTTGCTTCAGCCCTGCGGCGTTGACGCCGATCATCGGCGCCAGTTCTTCGAGCGTGCCGGTTTTCTTGATGACAAACCCGTCACCCTTGAGCCCTTTTGTGAACAGATCCGTATGCCCGCGAAAAGTCGTTGCAAACCTCGGACCGGCCGCGATCTTCCTGGCGGCCGCTTCGTCGAACACGCAGGCGAATTTGCCGTCTTGCTTTTGCACTTCGGGAAGCAAGGGCACGTAGTAGCCTTTTTCGGGTTCGTTACAAAACCGTTTTCCGTC
>ORJL011168110.1_pt1 | contig 10297 bp, 10 predicted proteins | sample 1779941 | NCBI WGS metagenome assembly ORJL01 (sample SAMEA104232317, study PRJEB22302) | groundwater metagenome | biome: forest; feature: aquifer; material: groundwater | place: USA | collected 2011-08-07 | depth 5.8 m | reverse complement strand
CCCCGCCACTAAAGTGGCGGGCGTCCGGCAAAGCCATGAGTTAGCGGCCATCAGTTAGTGCGGAATTGGAGCAAGTTTTTTTGCCTCGCTTTTATGTCGACCTTGTATTCCTGCGACTGCTCTACATATCTTTTCACCGTTTCTGCATTCACAGCGCCTACTGTTCTAGCAAAATAACCTTCTGACCAGAACTTTTTGCCCCAGAGCTTGTCCTTGAAGTAATCCCAATGATGTCTGCGCATCATTATCGATGAAAAACCCTTGAGAAGCTGCGCAAGTTTTGCTGGCGCAAAATTTTTCCATCTTGTCACGAAGATGTGCAAATGGTCATCGCCAAATCCCATTGCTGTTATTTCAAATCCCCATTTATTTGCCTGATAAAGCATGTAATCCCTTACGAGGATTCGCATAACTTCTTCTTCAAAGACTTCACGCCTGAACGCAGGCGTAACCTGCAGATGCAGGTTTGTTTCTGTAACGCTGTGACTGCTTCTAATCAATTCTATTTGCATTGAAATTCCTCCAGAAAGCTTTAAACAAAGCCGAAGCTACATAGAACTCAGAGCTTAGGTTTGTTCAAGTCAATAGTCTTTTAGTGCCATAGCACCGCTATGGCTGCTATTGACATTTTAATTATCTATCTGGGTAGAGAAAAAGTTTTGTCCGCTGGGGAGGGCGCTCCAATTCAGCTACGGACTAAAGTCCGCAGTGTTCTTGTCGCATGTTTAATCAAAACAGGCTTGGACAAAACCATGCTATCAAAATACCTTTATATTTTAGAAAGGCTTGGGATAACAGAAAAAATCATACCTGTCACAAAAACATACAAAAGCAAGCTGAAGGCAAAGGGAGCGCTTTATTTTTTAAAAGACAATTTTTTTTGACTTTTGGTTCAGGTTCGTATACCTCAACAAGCAGCTGCTCGAAGAAGGCAAGATTTCTGATGTAACAGAACAGATAAAATCAATCATTAATGATTATCTTGGCCGAAAATTTGAAATGTTTGTGATGGAGCTTTTGCCTGAAACTGGCATAATAGACGCCACAAAAATCGGCAGATGGTGGCATAAAGAGAAAGAAATAGACATAGTTGCGCTGAATGAAAAAACAAAAGAAGCGCTTTTTTGCGAATGCAAATGGCAGCAGAATGTGGACGGCGAAAAAGCGCTTGATGCGCTGAAAGAAAAAGCAAGCCATGTAGAATGGAAAAGGGACAAGGAACATTATGCCGTGTTTGCGAAATCTTTTTTGAAAAAACCAAAACAAAGCGGCGCATTCTTTTTTGACATGAAGGACATTGAAAAAATAATCAAAAGGAAGTGATAGTATGTTCAGTTTATTTTAGAACATTTTATACTAAACATACAGTATAGCAGGTCCAATAAAAAGTTCCGATATTATTCGAACCTACTATGAAATACTTCTCTTATCACTTTTTTGTTCTTTTTCTATAATTACCTATTCTTTTCGTCAATTTTGCATTTCCTGAACGCATATACAAATAGGTTACAAGCAAGTATGCAATGACCAAGGAAATAAGAGCTGCAAGATTAAATTGCTTTATCACACGAGCCCATAAAAATAGCCCAAATATTAAAACTGCAGCAATAAAAATTATTGCATAAGCTTTTTTGCCTTGCCCTTCCAGCGCTTTATTTCTTCTATGAAAATACAGTGCAAAACAAGAAACTAAATAGCCCACGACAAACAATATAATTACGTAAAAAACTACATCGGCTGTATTTAACAAGCTTATTTTCGGCACTTCTCCAACGTTGCCTATAAACGGTAAACTTAGTGAATTGTAAGATGCAAATACCGCTAATTTTTTTTCGTCCAGCATGAAATTGCCAGAATATTTACATACTTCAAATTCCTCATAAATATTTTGGCCGCGCTCTGACAAAATGAAGTTTCTTTTATCTTCCAAAGTGCCCAGCAATAAAATATATCCGTATTCTGTCTTGTTGTCACCAATTGTTCCTGTGAATTGAGCTGCACAAAATGTAAGGCGCAAAATTTCTGACGGAACTATAGAGTCAAATTCTGTCATTTTGCATTCATTTTTATAGTTCAATACGATATTTAGATCACAAAAATTTGTTCCAAACGTGTTCATAATGTATTCTGGAACATAGGAGGCTGCCATAGAACTAAAAATGCTGATAATATTTTTTTCTATCTCATCCCTCTTATTATACAATCTGATAAGCTCATTTTCTATAGAAGCGTCTGTCCCATTAAGGGTTGTATTATAGACAACGAATTTCAAAACTTCAAGATTATAGTCTACAGCCTCTTTTGTATCACTTTTTAATTTCTCTGCATATAGGGCATCAATTGCTAAAGTAAAAGTTAAAAGAATTATCAAAATCAGGGGAAGTATAATTTTCTTTTTTTCAAAGGCAAAGAAATTTCTTATATCCATTATAGTTATATTCTTCCTGTATTTATTACTTTAATCTAGTTCCGTTCTTGACCTTTTTTTCCGGCGATATTATTGTGCCGTCCTCGGCTGCAAGAAGCATGCCGTAGCTTCCGCATAATTATGTGTTGTCATTTCCCTATTAATGACAGCATCAACCGCTTTCATCACCCTCCAACATTTTCTTTACATCGCTCAGTCTATTGGGATTAAGGTAAACATGCAATCCGTAAGATGTAGGTTTTTTAACAAGAATGTTTGCCTTTACCAGTTCATCAGCAGCTTTGAGTACTTCTTTGTGTAGATGCTGTGAAAAACCTTTTGGGAGATTGTCATAAGCAGTATGTTTCCCTCCAATGAATCCTTTATTCACTAGTTTACGCAATAAAGCCTTGGTTATATCGTCAACCATACTTTAACCTGTTGTAAGTTAAAACTTAAATAAATATAATAATATAATAAGTATTTAAAGTTTTTAATTATATTCTTTAGTATAGTTAGCTTTATATATTTAATCTTTACCATATATAAAAATGTCATTATTATGACATAAAGTATGTCATGCTTTATGTCTTGTATAAGACATAAAAATGACAGCCGCGGAGGAGATGAAATGGTGTTGGTGGACAAGTCAATATTTATAGAGAAAATGGGAGACAGCCCGCAAACTAAAATATTAGATTTTCTTTTAACTTTCAGAGAATTTGACTACAGTGGAACAGATATTGCAAAAGAAGCTGACGTTTCATGGATAACTGCAAAAAAAATAATCGAGAACTTACACAAACAGTCCATACTAAAAGAAACCAGAAAAGTTGGAAAATCTGTAATGTACAAGTTAAATACAAAAAACGTCTTTGTAAAGGATTTAATTAGCCTTTACGATGGGTTGATTAAATCAAAATTAGAAGTTGAACAAGAGAAAGTAGTTGCTTAGGAGAACTCAACTAAAACAATCTATATGTTGCAGACTCTGTTGTTGTTTTAACAGAATGTTTTAGCGGCTATCCAAACACAGACGGAAAGAGCTACGATATAGTCAAGGAGAAATGGGATCATATGATCCTTGTGCCGTTCTTGATTTTCTCTATTGGACTTACTATTACGCCATCTTTTGTTGCTAACAGCATGCCGTAGCTGCGAACACCGCGAAGCTCTTTTGATTCCAGGTTTTCTATGACTATTACCTGCTTTCCTATTAATTCTTCTTTCTTATATTTTTCCCTTAAACCAGACACAATAATGCGTTGTTCGTGCCCCAGATTAACTTTTAGTATGTAGAGCTTTTCAGCAGAAGAATGGTCTTTTACATCAACAACCGTTCCTACAACCATGTTAAGTTTTGAAAAATCCGAAAATGGAACAGTGCTGTCAGCGCCTTTTTCTGAAACCTGTGTGTACTTGCTCTGGTATGATTTGGCTCGGGCCAAATCATGGGCTTCTATTTTTCTAAACAATATTTGAGATCTTATCTCTGTTCCTGATTTTAATGAAAATTTTTTGATGTTTGACCAATCTATCTCTGCTCCCAGTGCATCCAAAGCCTTCTTTGATGCGACAGGCACATAAGGATAGAGCATTACTGAAATGCTTCGCAATAAGTTTGCACAAACATAGAGAACTTTTGCTGTTTCTGCGCTCTGTGGATTTTCCCATGGCTTTGAATCCTGAAAATACTTATTTACCTGGGAAGCAAGACCAAAAATTTCTTTTAGCGCATCGCGCAGTTTGAAATTTTCTACATAGGCTTTAATTTTTTCAGCGGTTTTTTCCAAATTTTCCTGCAACTGGCGCTCAGCAGGACCAAGATTGTCAGTATCAGGAATCTTACCGTCAAAGTTTGCTTCTATAAATTTTGTAACCCTGTAGAAAAGATTCCCATAATTGGCTATCAGCTCGTTGTTTATTCTTGCAGCAAAATCATCCCAGTCAAAATTAGAATCCTTTGTTTCTGGTAAAATAGATGACAAATAATATCTCCAATAATCTATAGGGAACAAGTGCAGAGCTTCGTCTGAAAACAAACCTATGCCTCGGGATGTTGAAAACTTCTGCCCGCCCCAGTTCAGATATTCATAGCCAATAACATAACTTGGCAGGGAGAAATCTGGGAATTTGTCATCTTTGCTGTGTGAAGCCATCAATGCGCCTGGCCAGAAAATTGTATGGAAAGGCACGTTGTCTTTGCCCATGAAATGAATTATTGAAGAGTCTGTCCACCACTTTTTCCAGCCGCTAAGGCGGCCTGCTTGTTCTGCATCTTTTGTCATAGATATGTAAGCTATAGGCGCATCAAACCACACATAGAAAACAAGATGATCGTACTCTTCCATTGGCACTTGTACGCCCCACTGAAGATTTCTTGTAATACATCTTGGCTTAAGGCCTTCTTTTATCCATCCCAATGCTATCTGTTTTGTAGATAAAGGCCAGTCTTTTGTTTCTATCCATTTCTTTAATTTATCTTCAAGCATAGACAGATCCAGAAACAAATGCTGTTCTGTCCTAAATTCTATATTATTTCCCTTGCAGATAGCGCACTTTGGATTTTCAAGATCTTTAGGATCTAGAAGAGTGGAGCATTTCTCGCACTGGTCGCCTTTTGCTGAATCATAACCGCATTTAGGGCATGTTCCTATTATATACCTATCAGCAAGAGCTCGTTGGCAGTCTAAACAGAAAGGGATTATTAAATCCTGTTTTTTAATGTACCCATTTTTGTGAATAGCAATGAACATCTGTTTTGTGATCTCATGGTTTGTTGGTGAAGAAGAAAAGCCAAAGTGAGTAAAATCAAAGCGCCATTGTTTGTATATCTCTTTCTGTATAGCATAATATTTCTGGGCAAATTCCTGAGGCGTCAGGCCTTCGGCTGCTGCTGAAATTTCTACAGCAGTGCCATGATCATCAGTGCCGCAAATGTAGATGTTTTCCACTCCAAAGAGGTCTAAAAATCTATGAAATATGTCTGCTGGAAGCATTGAGCCTATAATATTGCCTAAATGTTTCACTCCGTTTACATATGGTATTGCCGATGTTATTGTAACACGTTTTTTAGATCTAAATTCTTCCACGAATTAAACCACCTATTATATCTGCTATAATTTATCGCTTTTTATCTGATTTATAGTTTATAGCGAGGCAAATAAATGAAATCCCCTCATACGACCTGCGGTTTTAACCGCAGGTTTCTTGCGGATGTCTTTTTGAATTCTTGCCCTCATCTGCTGGCTAAAGCCAAGCAGTTTTCGGAAGAATTCAAAAATAACAAAGATATAATTTATTTGCCTCTCATCTATAGTAAATGACATAAATATTACGACAAATTGTATGTCATTTCCATATACCAAGTGACTGATATTATGTACAAAAATTTATGTCACTAGGTATAGCAAACCAACACATATGTCCGTATTGTTTTGTTGGTTAGTTATAAGGATCATATAATTATAGGTATAATGTCTGCAACTCATGTGGTATATGAATGCACAGATGGAGATCAATACTGTGATATTTTAATATCTTTAGGGTGCGACCTCGGTCCGTATTATGAATTTTTAATAATAGATGGGTACGACAAGCAGTTGGCTGCCGTTAGCCTTTCTACTGGCCTGCTCTATCCTCTTTCTAACCGCGATGTGTGCGACAAGGATATACCATATCATGATGAAGATACTGAATTGATGGAAGAGGCTGAAGAAAGACAATATGAGGGATTTTACAGGTTTATGCAAATAAAAAAGCCACTTATTATCATGAATCCTGGAGAAAGGGGAAATTGTTAAGGAAATCAGCTTTGATTATCAAGAATCTTTTGTGCAATTGGTTTGGCTTTATCCCGTTTCTTTTGATGGTCTTTCAGGAATTTGGCAATTTTCTCTGCCAGATAATTTTTCACTTCGCCTGTTGACAAGCTGCCGTTTCTGTAATTTGCAAATACTTCATTTACCTTTTTGTCATCTTCTTCAAACATGAATTTTAGGTACTGGCAGGCAACATCTATATCCGGATTCCCGCCTTTTTCCCTGTGCTCTTTTAGAGAGGCTCCGCCTCCTGAAAATGCGCCCATTATTTTTTTCTTTGCTTCGTCTGCTGAGTCTGATAAGTAAATGCAGGTTTCAGGCTTGCTGCCGCTCATTTTGCCGCCCTGCAAGCCTGGCATGAACATATGGTTTGTAGATGAAGGCTTTACGAAACCTGCGCGTTCTGCCATGTCCCTTACAAGACGCATGTACGGATCCTGATCAATTCCAATAGGCACTACTACCGGGCATGGGCCCAGCTGCTCTGGCAACTGCGGATACAAAATATGTGCAGACTGGACAATGCCATAGAAAATCTGTCCAGGATTTGTATCATTTGAAAAACCAAAAATTGCCTTCATATTTGATAGTGTTGTCTTTGTTGAAAGTTTTATCGCAAGCTCATATACTTTAACAGTTTTTGTGGAAACAAAAAAATGAGTGCGCCTTGGATCTAATCCTAAAGCAATCATATCAGAAATCACTTCAACGACATTTTCTGTAGCCTTTTCCAAAGTTTCTGCTTTCTTGAAAACATAAGTTTCGTCATTGCTTATAGGGATAAACACACGGCCGCCATATTCCTGGAAAAACATTGCCTGATCAACAAACATTTTATTGCCAAAGTGAAGAGCGCCAGATGGATTAATTCCCGTAAGAATTGCAAATTTCTTTTTGTTTACCATTGCGTTAAAAATCTGCCCAAAGTCCCTCTGAGCAATTACAAGATTGCGCCTATACATTATAGGAAGCTTCATTTTTTCAGCCTTCATTTTTTCTACCATAGGCTGCATTCTTTCAAGACCAAATTCCTTTATTACAGCTTCATAATCTACATCGCCTTTTACTTCACTGATACTAATTTTTTCATGCTGCGTTGCTTTTGGGTGCTTATGCTGCATAGCATTACTTTGTATAATAGGATTAATAAATTCGTTAGTCGCTGTTTATCGACTGTAGGTTAAACTTAAAACCTTTGCTACACAGCTATTTTCATGGAATACAGAAGATTTGCCCCTGTGGCTATTGCAGGCATGTTCGTATTTGGCGGATGCGGCAAAGATAGCGATAATACTGTAAAAGCTTCTAGCGGATATGAATTAACTGCATCATCCAACAATGCAGAAACCAGCGTCAGAAATATTGTTTATAATATGCAATTAACACCTCAAGCAAGATATTCTCAATTAGAAGTTGCAAGGGCTTCTATGGGTGACAGGGCATTTTGGAACGCTGCTTACAAGCAGATACCTGCTTTGCAACAAAGGCCAATAACATCTGTTAAAGCACTTGGCGTTGCGTTTGTCATTTCTGCCGCTCATCAATCGGTTGAAAAAAGGCAACAAGAATTGGTAAACGGCAAACAATACAATCCTCGCGATAAGTTAGATAGCGCAGCTTTGAATTCTATGCCAGGAGCTTTAGTTGGCAATGATGGAAATACATATGTTCCAGTTAGAACAGGAAAAGTTGAACCTGTTTTTATGCAAGTTAAAAACGGGGAATTTTACAGAATTAGAAATAACAGATGGGAAAAGGTGCCTTCAGGCGACACTGTTTATACACCAGAAGGACAAGTTGCATGGGAAAGCCCAAGATTTGATACTGTCAGCGGAGTAGTTAGAGAAGCACCTCATAACTATGCCTCTCCTAATCAAAGAAGAGATGTTGCACTTTCTGACGAAACTGTCGGAAGAATGATAGAAACAGAAAGGCGACAGGAAGAAGTCAGAATAGCAACGGAAAGAAATCTACAGACAGATCCGGCTGCTCAAGTGGCGCAAAGAGGAATAGATGCTGCTACACATGGCGCAAGAGCTGTTGACAAATTTTTAGAAGGCTTACAAAATCGTGAGAAGAAAAAATGAAATCCCCTCATACGACCTGCGGTTGAAACCGCAGGTTTCTTGTGGATGTCTTTTTGAATTATCATGGATGTAAAGCATCCATGTGTGTCGGCAAAGCTTCGCTTTAGCCAACATCTTGCCCTCATCTGCTGGCTAAAGCCAAGCAGTTTTCGGAAGAATTCAAAAATAATTTATTTTATTTTCCTTCCCCAAATGTACCAGTATTCAGCAAGCTTCTTTTTCTCTTTTTTGATGTTAATTTTTACCGGTAGATCTTTGAATAGCATTCTTATTGTTTCTTCGTTTTTTGCAAACTGGGGTGCTGGAAATCCAAGAGATTTTCCAAATGATAAAAATGAAAACGTGCCGCCCTTCTTGAGTGAAACAACTATTTTGCTGACTTCTTTCTTAGGGTCTTTCATGTATTCAAGCACACCCACAGCTGTAGCTGCATCGAAATATTCTGACAGCTGAGGCACTTGTGAATGCTTGAAAAATGTTACATTGTTTTTGTGCTTTGTTTTATTCATTGCAAGCTTCATTTGTTTTTCAGATATATCAACAGCGATTACATTTTTTGCCTTATCTGCAAGCACACGCGTAGTTGTGCCTGCCCCGCATCCATAATCCAGCACAACAGAGTTTTTTGTCAATCCAAGCCTTGAAACAATGGCTTGCGCATCTGCGCTCGTATACCATATCTGAAACATCCGGTCAAAAAACCACGACGTTTTGTCAAAAAACTTTTCGGTGAATTTGTCGTCTGTGCTGAGCTTAATCATTACGTATAATGGAATTCCTATTGTCATCAGTATTAGGACCATGAAAAGCGTTGCAAAAGAATTCGAGGCAGAAAACCAAGTTGCCAGCAGCAATCCAAAAAATCCTACAATAATTATTGGTCCTATTTTTGGAAGAGGCGCATTGAATATTCGCTGCTGTTTAGGCTTTGAAAATCTAAGCTTAACTACAGAAAGCATAACTGCTGAGTACATTAAAATGACCATGGGCACAAGCATTGAAAGCAAAATATAATAGCTTCCAAATGCAGCAAGCGTTAAAAATATTGTTACGATTGTCTGGAATATTATTGCATAATGAGGCGTTTTGTGTTTTTTATGAATGCGAGAAAAGCGGCTGCTTATAGAATGATCTCGTGACATAGCAAAAAGCAATCTGGGTGATGAAATTATCCAAGATGCTGCAGTGCCGATCAATGGTATGAAAATTATCAGTGCAAATATTTTTGAAAACTCTGCGCCAAAAATAACAGAAGATATGAAAACAAGCGGAGCCTGGCTGCTCGCAAATTGGCTTATGTCTGAAATGGCAAGAGATATGAACACAAGTGACAATGACAAAATTGCTATGAATACTGTTGCAATAACTATTGTCTTGGGCAGGATTTTTGGATTTTTTACTTCTTCTGACAGATAGGTCACAGTTTCCCAACCAAAAAACGTTTCAGAAATCATGTAAACGGCTAAAAAAATACCAGACACCGGAGCTAGGAAAACAAAGTTTGAAAGACTGACAACAGCTGCCCCCGGTATTACTAAAATGGCTATTGCAGCCACTGTTAATATGCCGAAAACCAGCAGGAATTTTGTTGAAAGTGAAATTCCGGAATAACTTATGGCATTGAAAGCCAGAATAAAAAATAATGCAAGCGATATGGATACAGCTATATTCGCCCCAGGCATGATGTATAGAATTGATCCTGCAACAAGCATTGCAATTGTCAAATTTGCGACTATCCATGCTGTCCACCCAAAAACAAACCCTGCGAAATTGCCAAATGCCTGTTTTACATATTCATAAACCCCGCCTGACTTTGGAAACATTCCGACAAGCTCTGCAAAATACAGCGAAATTGCAATTGCAACCAGCGACATTATAATCCATGAAATCATGGAAGATGCGCCTGCTATTGATGCGCCTGCGGCAGGGAGGAAAAATATGCCTGTGCCAAGTATGGCATTAATAGCCAAAAACATCAGCGT
>ORJL010599593.1_pt1 | contig 10297 bp, 14 predicted proteins | sample 1779941 | NCBI WGS metagenome assembly ORJL01 (sample SAMEA104232317, study PRJEB22302) | groundwater metagenome | biome: forest; feature: aquifer; material: groundwater | place: USA | collected 2011-08-07 | depth 5.8 m | reverse complement strand
AGTTTTAACCATCCGCCTCTAATCATTTTTCGCACATTTTTCGGCACTTTTCTTGGGTGCTTAGAAATTGTTTCAAGTGGCCCGCCTAAAGCATCTCCGCACGCAACACCAATAAGTGTGCCGCTAAATTTGTCTTCTAAACTCATTTTTTTTAAAATATTTTATGGCTATATCAAATTTGCGTGTACACTGAATTAAGATATGCACATTTAATCATGTGATTCAGTGGACTGATAATTGCGCATATTGTATAAATTGTGCAATTATCTGTACATTAATCAAATTTGCTAACTTCTGGCAATAGCAGTATTTCTGCTAGTTGTATTGTTTTTTCTATTATGCTTCGCAGATAAAATGTGTGTGTGTCTTTTGTTTTGGCAAAAAAATCATACATTGGTGCAGGATTTTTTTTATAATCTGGCCAGTATAAATAGTATTGTTTGTAGAATTCCATTATGCTTATTTTTTTTGTAAAATAAGCGTCGTATAGCAGTCGAATCATTTTTGAGCAATTTTGTACTGCTTGTTTTGTTTTTTGAGCGTCTTTTGTGTTTTGTATTTCTATTGTGAATTTTACTGCGTCATCTCCTGCTTCTTCTAATATTAATAGTGCATGAAACAAATGCAGTTCTTCAAATTGTTCGGCAACATAGCCTTTGTTTATCATTCGAATTGCCAAATTTACAAGTGCATTCAAATCAGAATCTCTGTGGTAAAAGTTTTTTATTTGGTCTGGCGAGTCAAGAATTTCACCAAGGTCGTCTATTTGTTGTAACAATATTAAAAACACTCTTCTCAATAGTGCGGGGAAATCTTGCTCGAGCTGGCTTGGCAGGCTTTTTATTAGGCATTTTCCTTTTCTATTTTCCATTACTGCAAATCCAAGTAGTGTGTGTATTGCTTTTGCTATATTTTGGTATTCGTCTGGTGTTTCGTATGTTATTCTTGCTTCGTCATATCCTCTTCGATATATTGTTGTTAGAACAGAAATTATTGCAGGCCAGTCATGTTTTGTCAAATCTACATTTATTGTTTTTGTTCGCTCCGTTGGTGTTGAGCTCACTCTCAAAAACTTGTCTTCTTCTGCAATTAATACTTCGTCACCTTTGTGCAGGTTGTATTTTTTTATCCATTTGTGTGGCAGTGCAATTGTTAGTGATGACGGTCCATGTGCAATTAATTTTCTTGTTTGCATACTGCTTAAGAAATTCTGCAGATTATATATATTTTTCGTTTAATGTACATTATTTACGCAAAAAGTACATTAATATTCTTTATTTATCTGCAATTAAGGAGCATGGAGGTGCTAAAATGGCAGTTAATCCTGGAGAACTAAGAAATAGAGTTATTGAAAAAAATAATGCGCAGATGAATCGTTTAGAAGAACAAATTGATGAATTTTTAGAACAAGGATATGCTGGTGATAATGTAACAATGGCTGTTAGTTTATTTCCAAATGTTTCAAATTATGTTCTAAAAGAAGTGATGGCAAAATATGAACTTGCAGGGTGGAAGGTTGAATACCAATCAGATCAAAGAGACGGCGATTATCTTTGCTTTAGTGCAGGAAAAATAAGCCAGAAGAGGTAGAAGATAATGGCAATAGGTCCAAACAAAAAAGGCAGTATAAAAGATGTTGTTGACGAAGACACATACACAGCAGATAGGCTTGAAAACTATATTGATATTTACATTTTGAACAGCAAAGTGTTGCCTGTTAAATTTATGGTTAATGAGTATGTCAATGACGCAGTTATTGCAAAGCTTGAAAAAAGATACTTAAATGCAGGCTGGAAAGGCTTTAGTGTTAGGCATGCGGGTGACTCGCGAGGGGATTCTTATTGTTATTTTGAGTTGAGGAAATAAAGAAATGAAATCTTTAGGAATTGCAGGAACAATTGGCAGGTTCAAGCCATTTCATAATGGGCATGCTGCTATGTTGGAATCAATTTGTGCAAATGCAGGGCATGTTTACATTGGTCTTGGCAGTCCAAATAAGTATGATTTAAGAAATCCTTTTACTGCAAAAGAGTCTGCTGATATGATTGACTGTGTTCTCAAACACAAATACAAAAATTATTCTTTTATTGAAGTGCCTGATTTTGATGATGCAATTTTGTGGAGGGAAAACACAGTAAAATTGTTCGGAAGTCTTGATTGTTTTGTCACGTCAAATGATTATGTTGTTGAATTGTTAAAGAGTGATTACAAAATTGTTCATCCTTTTGAAATAGTTTCTGCTGAAAAGCTTTTTCCCGTCACTGCAACAAGGGTAAGAAAATTAATGTCTGAGTCTTGCCAGTGGGGCAATTTTGTTCCGCAGGAGGTTAAAGAGTACATACTTGCAAATCGTCTTGATGAGCGCTTCAGAAAAGAGTTTTGTTAAGCAACACATTTATTAAAAGTATTGAATAGGTAAAAAAAATGCTTGAACACATAGAATACAAAAACCCTTTAATTATCGGAACTGGCGGAGGCAATGATATTGTGAGTGCTTCTTTTATTTTAGCAGAATTTATTGCGCAAGGCAAATCTGGTGCAATAGCAGGAATGTGCAGTCCCGGCGCTTGGCATTTATATTGTGGCAAAAAAGAAGCGCCAATAAATATCGTATCATCAAACACTTTTAGATTTACAGATAGTAAAACTCCTGTAGAGCTTTCTTTTATTGATGGGTTTATTCCTGCGCTTTTGCAAAAGCAAGGTGTGAATGTTCCTATTTATAATCTGAGTGCAAGGCATGGAACAGATATTTTAATTGATGAATTGAATTCTTTTGTTAAAAAAAATGGTTATGATGGCGTTATTGCTCTTGATGTTGGAGGGGATATCCTTGCAAGAGGTAAAAAAGACCCAACTATTTTGTCTCCTTTGATGGATTTTGCAGCATTATATGTAGTTTCAAAGCTTGATGTGCCTTCAACTCTAGTAGAGTTTGGTTTGCAAACTGATGGTGAATTAAGGCCAAAGGGGTGTGAGGAAATTTTTGATGAATTATGCTCTTCTGGAGTGTTAAGGCAAACTGAAAATGTTTCTCAAACAAAATCGCTTGATTTTTTTAAAACTCTCTATTCTTCTGTGAAAAAAGTGCGTCATGGGCATACTGCGCATATGACTTTTCAAACTCTTGACGCAAAAGAGGATATTCACACAGAATATCGTTTTCATTTACAAATTGGCAATAAAAAGTGGAAGCATTCCTTTCCTATTGTTTTGGAATCAAAATATTTTGGAAAAGTTTTCACAATTAATGTTAAAGAGCTTGCAAAAACGCGCGAATTAGCTTTTCCTTTCAAAAATTCGCTAGATCAGTATATCAAAACAAAACAAATCGTTGATTCAAAAACAGAGCTTGATTTGCTTTATGTTCGAGATGAAGATATTTGTTTATGGCTTGGGATGTTGTGCCCTCAAATTGAGGGTGAATTGAGACGTGAAATACTGCAGTTTGGCTTAAAGCAAAATGAGTCATATGATTGTGCATTGTTGTGGGCAAAAGACCACAAAATTGTTTCTGTAGGGCTAAATGCTAAAACTGTTTCAGATTTTACAGTTATTGGTAGCAATTGCAACAAAGTTGATAAAATTGCAAAAACAATTGAAGACATTTTAAAAGACACAATTAATCCATCATGAACAAAACATATATCCGAACGAAGTGAGGCTCTATGTCTAAAAGACTAAGTTCTCAAAGAGTTATTTTTAGCTAAATTTTTCCATGCAGTGTGATATTCAAATGGCTGATTTTTTCAAATATGATTTTCTATCAACCCGAGAATAATAATCTTTATATACCAGTTGTTAGTAAGCAAATTTCAATGGTGGTATTATGAAACTTGTTTTAGCTGATGCAACACAATTCAAGGACAGTATTTCTGTTATTTCAGAGCTAGTCAATGAAGCAAGATTTAAGATTAATAAAGATGGTGTTGAGCTTGTTGCAATGGATCCTGCAAATGTTGCAATGGTGATTTTTAAATTTTTCTCAAGCGGTTTTGCAGAGTATGAGGTTGAAGCAGAGCAGGAGCTTTCAATTAATCTCACTAACTTAAAACAAATTTTAAGAAGGGCAAAAGGCAGTGACGTTGTTACTTTTGAAGTTACTAATAACAAATTACAAATTCAGTTCAAGTCTGAATCTACAAGAACTTTTAGCCTGCCTTTGCTTGATTTTGAAGAAAAAAATCAGCGCGTGCCTAATTTGTCATTTCCTGTTTCAATTATTGTTGCATCTTCAATTCTAAATGATGCAATTGAGGATTCTGATGTTGTTGCAGAGTCTGTTAGTTTTATTGCAGAGCCGCAAAAGTTTGTTGTTCATGCAGAAGGTGATTTATCAAAAGCAGTTGTTGAAGTCAAGCAATCTGATAATACTAAAATTGTTTGTGAGACTACTGCAAGAATTCGCTCAAAATATTCAATTGAGTATCTCAAGAAGCTCACTGCTGCAAGTAAATTGTCTGATGAAGTGAGCATTTTTTTCAACCAAGACTATCCTTTAAAGCTAGAATACAAAGTTGTTGATAAGCTTGTTTTGTCTTTTATTCTTGCTCCAAGAGTTGATAATGACTAAGGGATTAAATGACTAAATATTTTCACAGCAAAAGCCAAATACTTTTTTAAAATTAATTTCAACTTTTGCTCTGCGCTTCTTCATACTTCGTAATTATCTGTTCAGCAATTTGTTTGACAACTTCTGCTTGTACTGCAAATCCTAGGCCTTCCATGTTTTCTTTTTTCATTGTGTTAATTCCAACAATTTTGCTTTTTATATTAACAAGTGGCCCGCCTGAGTTTCCTGGATTTATTGAAACATCAGTTTGCACATATTTTACTCCATTCTCGCCTGTTCTTTCTGTTGCGCTAATTATTCCCTCAGTTACGCTAAATTCAAGTCCTGCCGGGTTTCCAACAGCAATTACTGGGTCGCCTATATTTGTTCTGCTAGTTTCAAATTCAAGTGATTTGAAGAATTCTGTTGACTGTATTTTTAATACTGCAATGTCACTGTTTTTTTCTGCGCCAATTATTGTTATTGGGTGTACTTTATTGTCATATGTTCTAAGGCCTGCTTCTGTTGCACCATCTATTACGTGAAAGTTTGTCACAACATATCCTTTTGAATTAATTATTACTCCGCTGCCCATTCCTTTATTTGTTCGAATTGTAACAACTGATTTTAGAACGTCTTGTATTATTCCTGTGAAGTCTTTATTTTTGATTTTTATTGTTTTTAGCTGGTCTTCAAATTCAATTATTTTTTGGTTGCTTTCTTGTTGCACTTGTTCTATTCTGCCTGATACTTTTTTGAGGCCTTCTTGTTGTTCTTTTCTTGTGATGTTTAATTTATTTTCTATGTAGTTTATGCTTGAAGTTAGTGTTTCTTCTAGTTTTTTGTTTTCTTCATTGAAGTGTTTTTGAAGTGTGGCAAGTTCTTGTTTTGTTTTTAATATTTCATTATCAAGTCTTGTTATGTTGTTTGTTAATTCTATTTTGGTGTTTTGTGCGCTCGTGTAAGAATACGCAAAAATTATTATTGTTAAAATTATTGCAAAGCCTGCATTTAGAAGGGTATTTTTTGTGTTTTGTTCCATTACTATTTGTGGCCGAAATAGAATATTTTTTCAATTGATACGTCGCCCGGGGCAAAAGTACCTTGTCTTGGGTGTGCTTCTTTTTTTGGTTCGCTTTGTTGTGGCGGCACTTGAGGCTCTTCTTGTTTTATCGGAGTAATTTCGATGCTTTTTGCAGGTGTACTTTTTAATTCTGTTTTTAATCTTGCAATTTCTTGTGTTAGCGTGTTTATGTTTTCTTGCATTGTTGTCATCATTGTTTCGAATTTTTTGTTGTTCATTTCTAGCATTAATTTGTATTTTCGCTCAAGAAGTACATTTCCCTCTTGTTGTTCTGCTAAAAGAGGCGCAGTAATTGTTGCGTTTTGAACTTGTGTTGGCTGCAGTATTGTTTCTGCTTGTTTCCATGCGTCTTCTGATGAGCCGCTTATTTTGTGTTGTTGGAGTGCTTTTGTTAATTCGTTGATTTTTCTTAATGCGTCTATATCCATTGTGTTTCTCCTTGTTTGTTTGATGCTATTTGTGCTTTAGCCATAGGCATTTTCATTCGCGTCATTGGATTTAGTTGTTCCGCGCACTTATCACAATATAATTTTTTGCCTTCTTGGTGCGTCACGCATTTTTCACACAATTTTTTTCCGCACCACATGCAGGGTCCTACGCTTTCTTTTGTGTGTTGTAAACACTTATCCATTTTACTCTTTTAGGAAGTTTTCTTTTATGAATTGAATCATTATTTCATTGCCTGATTTAGTGTATGCATCTACTGCTGTTTTAATTAATCCTTCTTTTAAGCATGCATCTCCTAATTTTGTCAGTCTTTCTTTGTCTTGGGAAAGTTCATATGCTTTTGCAGCATACGCGAAATGGTGTTCTTGCAGGCATTTATCTCCTAATTCTGCTAATTTTTGTTTGTTATTTATTGCATTAAAAACTTCGATTGCGTATTCATATCTTGATTTTTTTAGGCAGTCCTCACCTACTTTAGTTAATAGTTCTATGTTATTTATGGCTCTGAATGCTTTGATTGCATCGCCTAGTCTTCCGTCGTTTAGGCATCTTGTGCCTATTTTTACTAGTTTGTCTTTTGAGTCTGCAAGTCCGTATGCATCAATTGCATTTGTGGCAAGCCCTACTTTGTCATACTCGTCTCCTAGGTCAGATAATTTTTTTTTGTTTCCAGTTAGTATAAATGATTTCATTGCTTCTGGGAATTTTCCTTTTCGCAAGTATTCTTCGCCCATTGCGTTTAGAAGGTCTTTGCGCATATCTTCGCTAAACATTGACAAATTTATTTTGTCTAGGCCTTTTTCTAAAAGTTGGGGCAGTATTTTAACAAATGCGTTCTTTTCAGAATTTTGTTGTGTGGTGTGTTCGACGATATTTATCACCTTCTGTTGAAATACTTCTGTTTGATTCATTCTAATTCACAAATAAAAAAATAGGATACCAATATATAAATATTACGCTTTTGTATACTGACTGGCTGGTGACTAATAAAGATTTTATAACTTGTTTTTTATTTTATTAAAAATGGACAATTTGAGGGATTGGATTATTAATTATTTGAAAAACAAAGATATTGTTTCAAAAGAAATTCAGTCTATTAAAGAAAATATTGACGGATTTGATTTCGTTTTAGAAACTGCTAAAGGCATGAAATTTGTTATTGTTGCGCCAGAATTTTCTGTTGATGAAAGTTTTTTCAGCAGAATTTCTTTAAACGCAATTATTCTTGTCGTCAACAATTCAAATAAAAACCTCGATTTTTTAATTACTAACTGGCAGAAATTCGTTATTAATCCTAAACTATGCATTTTTTTTGTGAATCCAAAATTAACTTCAAATGCAAAATGGATTTTGTATCCATTTACTCACAATTCTTTAATTGATAAAGGCTCTTTGCGCCAAGGATTAGAAAGTTTGTTTGCAGGTGTTGAGGAAGTCAAGTGAACGTATTGTTGGGTGGTGTTCAAAAGTAATGCAGTATAATTACACTATTCAAGCTGTTTTTATAGCAGAATAATTAAACATATTTTTGGAATGCATTTAACAATTCGGGTGCAATATGCATATTAAAAGATACAAAAATTTAAATAAATAGATTTGCGTGTCCAAAGTTACAAATGACTTTAACAAAAAAAACATTTACTGCATATACTGAGACGCCAAAAGATACTTATGCATTATTTGGTACTCAGTGGGGTAATATTACGAATGGTATGTATCATGCATTAAACGAGTTTGAAGATTTGAGTGCGAAGCTTGAGGCGCTTCAACAACACTGGAAAAAGAATCCAGAAAAGAGTAAAGAAGTATTTGCACAGTTAAAGAAACTAACTATGTACTGCGAAAATATTGAGCTAAATGCTAAAAACTTTGTTCGTGTTTTACAAGAATTTTCTGCACAAATAAAATAAACTAGCAATTTTGTATTATTCTCAAATAATTACCAAGCTTCTTTGTTAATGTTTTCTTCTTTTACGCCAAGGCTAATTAATTGTTTTACTGTGTCTGCAACCATTGGCGGTGGCCCGCAAATGTATATTGTGTATTCTTTTCTTTGCTCAATATGTTTTGGCAGGTGTTCTGTTACTCTTCCTCTAAGGCCGCTCCATTCTGAAAACTCTTTATCTTTTGCGCTCATGCTTGCAAATATTTCTATTTTTTTTTCTTTTTTTGCAAGCTCTTCGAGTTCTGTTTTGTAAATGTAGTCTTCTGGGAAATGAAAGCTGTAAAATAATGCTATTTTGTGCTGCAATTCTTTTGCAATTGCTGTTTTTATCATGCTTCTAATTGGTGCAATTCCTGCTCCGCCTGCAATAAATATGGTGTTTTCTTTGAGCGGTTCTTTTAGCACAAATTTTCCAAAAGGGCCTTCAATAAAAAGTGTGTCTTCTTGTTTTAGTTCGTGTAATGCTGCTGAAAAGCTCGGTGCTTGTTTTTTCTTCACACAAAATTCTAAATATTCTGTTTTGTTAGGTTCTGATGCAATTGAGTATGATCTTTTAATTAATAATTTTTTTTCATCTCTATACCCTGTTGAAATCATTACAAACTGCCCAGAAGTAAACTTGAATTCTTTTGGTCGCTCAATTATTATGGTTTTAACATCTGGTGTTTCTTGTACTGACTGCAATACTTTTGCCGTGTATGTCATTTGAGTAAGAAATTGTGTTGTCTTTTTAAGTATTATCCTAAAAGTGGGGTTATCATAATCAGTATATAATCGAGTAATGCAGAGCATTGTGAGACTAAATGGCTGAAAGCCCTGTTTATCATCAATAGATTTAAAAAAGATTCATGGAATAATTGTTGTTGTTTTGCGCCAATGGTCTAGTGGTAGAATGCGGCCTTCCCAAGGCTGAGATCCGGGTTCGATTCCCGGTTGGCGCATGCAGCTTTTAATTGAATGTTTGACAAAATATTAATCTGCTTGTTAATTTATCGTGTTCTCGCAGTTATCGTTTCCATAAGTATGTGATGACGATAATTTTGTTCTTTTGGAGCGTGTACTACTAAGTTGTTAGTTGAGCAGTAAGCGTTTATTCTTGCTGCAAGCAATTCTTCAGCATCAATTAATCCTGCTGATTTAAGTTCTTGTTCGTATTTATTAAGCCATTTTTCATATGGTGCTTCGAATAATGCCTGGATTTTACCTTCACAGTTTGGCATAGGTTTGTTGTTGTCATCGATAAGTTTTGCTTTTCTTAGTCGAGCTTGAATTGTTTGAGGGTCGCTGAATTGTTCAAAACTCTGCATAAAGATTTCACTGAGTTCTTTATATAGTTTAGGAAGAGTTTTGAGAAATGCATTAACATATTTTTCTGAAAGTTTTCCATACACGTCTTCAATAGCTTTAGGTAGGAATGCCGTATAGTCAAAAAATTTTGCTTCAGCAGTTTTAAAATCTTCTGGTAAAACAATAGTTTGGCATGTTCCACTTGTACTAACTGCAACAACATAACCGAGCCAGTTGGGAATATTTGCGCGAGCAAGCGCATCAAGCGACGGCTTCATCACTTCTGATGATAATTCACCTGCTTTGACTAGTTCTTTACAGTCAGATAAGTCAATAATTGAGACTTTCTTTGTAGGGTCATCTGTTTGTCCAATGCGCATATGCCAAGGATTCCCAATCGTAAGCTCAATGCCTTTTCCTTCATTCTGAATATACAAGACTTCTTCGGCTGCAAAAACAGGAAAAATCGGCAAAAGTAAGCCGCCAACAGAACGGTCAATTTTTTGATACTCTTTATTTGTTACTATCTTGCGTGTTCCAATTTCACTGTGAAAGTCAGCGAGTTCACGATGGTGTCGGGGAGAAAAACATTGTTCTTTAAAAAAACCTTCATAAGGTTCTCCATGAACTGGGCTGCCAGAACAGTCAAGACTTTCACTTTTGAATTCTAATTTCATAATAAATAAGAAAAACTGTTTATTTAAAAACATTACTAATTGTTATTGTGTTTCTTATTAAAACTTCAATTAAACACCGTTTATGTTGTTGGAGCGATTATTGTGTGGACACTGTAGGAACAGTTGCGCATCATATTTGTTTCTCATATAATCTTTCCATTAATGTATACACTTCTTTTGCTTCAAATACATTGTAATATCCGACGCGATTATTTATTTCAAGAACTGCTTGGCAGGGAAATATTATTTTTGTGGGTGTAAATGCAAGACTCCAATTTATTTCTTTATCAGAATTAATTAATTCT
>ORJL010674412.1_pt1 | contig 10299 bp, 8 predicted proteins | sample 1779941 | NCBI WGS metagenome assembly ORJL01 (sample SAMEA104232317, study PRJEB22302) | groundwater metagenome | biome: forest; feature: aquifer; material: groundwater | place: USA | collected 2011-08-07 | depth 5.8 m | reverse complement strand
CGGTGACGACGCACCGATAGAGCGTTTTCAAGCGAAAGCCTGCCCCGGACTTGATCCGGGGTGGAGACCGGTTCGCGTCAAGAAAACGCGTCAACCCAAGAATCCAGGGCCTTTTCCGTTTCGTTTCGACCGAAACGGAAAAAGCTCTGGCATTGACAGCGAGCGCCGCTTGCCCGATTTGAGCAGCGGTGATGCCTGCTTTCGGGCGTTGCGACAGGATCGATCATGACAGCCGTGACAAAACCCCGCGCCGCATGCCTGATCGGATGGCCGGCGGCACATTCGCGCTCGCCGCTGATCCACCATTACTGGCTGCGGACATTGGGCATCGAGGGCGGCTACAATATCGAGGCGGTCCCCCCCGAAGGCTTTGCCGAATTCGTGCTGCACCTTTCGACCCACGGCTTTGTCGGCGCCAATGTCACCATTCCGCACAAGGAGCGCGCGCTGGCGCTGTCGAAACCGGACGCGCGCGCCCTCAGCGTCGGCGCGGCCAATACGCTGTGGTACGAGGGCGGCGAATTGCGCTCGACCAACACCGACATCGAGGGCTTTATCAACAATCTCGACGCCTGCGCGCCGGGATGGGACGCAGCATCCGATGCCCTGGTGTTAGGGGCCGGCGGCGCGTCGCGCGCGGTGGTGTTCGGGCTGCTCGAGCGCGGCATCAAGCACGTGCATCTGGCCAACCGCACCATCGAGCGGGCGCGTGCGCTGGCCGATCAATTCGGCGCCAAGGTCCATCCCGTCGCATGGGAGACCATCGAAGACGTGCTGCCGCGCGCGGGATTATTGGTGAATACGACATCGCTCGGCATGCACGGCCAGCCGCCGCTCAAGATCGACGTCAGCCTGCTGCCGGCGAACGCCGTTGTCGCCGATCTCGTCTATGTGCCGCTGGAAACGGCGTTGCTGGCTGCCGCGCGCGGGCGCGGACTGAAAGTCGCCGACGGGCTGGGCATGCTGCTGCACCAGGCGGTGCGCGGCTTCGAACTGTGGTTCGGGCAGCGTCCCCAAGTCACATCCGAGCTTCGCGCGCTGGTCGAGGCCGATCTCAGCGCATGACCCGCCAAAGTGTGAGCGGTTTGGCGAAAAGATCATGCGCTCTTTTAACAAGTTGGCGCGCGAACTCGGGACAAACGAAGACGTTTGTCCGGCAAAACCGGTGTCCACTTTTGCTGATCGCGCGCTGCTTGAGCCGGAATATCGTTGAAGCGTCGGTGTCCATTATCAGATAGCGCCACCGGAGACCCGCTCATGCCTGTTCATCGCTCTACCCTCGCTCGCCCGCTTGTGGCCGTCGCGATGGTGGTAGCGTCATCCCTGGTTGCGATCGCGCAACAGCCGCCATCGCCGTCGCGGGTTCGCGGCACCATCGAAGCCGTCGACGGCGATATGCTCGCCGTCAAGTCGCGCAGTGGCGAGGACGTCAAGCTGCGGATGACCGGCGATATGCGGGTGGTGGGAATCATCAAGATATCGCTTGATGACATCAAGGTCGGCTCCTTCATCGGCACCACCACGGTGCCGGGACCTGACGGCAGTCAAAACGCGGTCGAAGTGCACGTCTTTCCGGAGAACATGCGCGGCACCGGGGAGGGGTCGCGGCCTTTCGATCTGCGCCCGAACAGCACCATGACCAATGCGACGGTGGCGCAGACCCTCGCGGGCAATGACGGTCACACCCTCCTGATCAAATACAAGGACGGCGAGAAAAAAGTCGTGGTCTCGCCCGCGACGCCGGTCGTGACCTATGTCCCCGCCGACAAGGCCGAATTGAAAGCCGGCGCCAAGGTGATCGCCACCATGAAAAAGCTGTCGGACGGCAGCTTCGAAACCAACCGCGTCAGCGTCGGCCGCGACGGGCTGACGCCGCCGATGTGAGGAATATGGTTCTTCCCCTCTCCCCTTGTGGGAGAGGGTGCGTAGGCGGCCTTCGGCCGCCGTTCTTAGACAACACGCCGATGCTTTGCATCGGCTATGGCGAAGCATCGCGGACGGGTGAGGGGTCGGTCTATCGATCGACCTCAACCCCTCATCCGGCACGGACTGCGTCCGTGCCACCTTCTCCCACAGGGGGAGAAGGGAAGGAATAGCCGCGCGGCTGCGGTGTTTTCTCCGTTGCCGGAACAAGAAACGTTGGGAGGAAAAGCCATGCCGAAGATTTCTTCGTTGATGCCGCGCCGGCTCGCGGCTGCGCTGACGGTGATGTCCGTGCTCGGATCGGTGGCATGGGCACAGCAGCCGCCGACCGTGCGTATTCGCGGCACCATCGAAAGCGTCGATGGCGCGATGCTGATGATCAAATCGCGCGAGGGCACCGACATGAAGGTGCGCGTCACCGACAATGTGGCGGTGATTGGCGTCGCCAAAACCTCGATCTCGGAAATCAAGCAGGGCTCCTACATCGGGGTGTCCGCGATGCCGCAACCGGACGGCACCCTGAAGGCGCTCGCGGTTCATATTTTCCCCGAGAGCCAGCGCGGCGCGGCCGAAGGTTTCCGGCCCTGGGATCTGCGCGCGGGCAGCACCATGACCAACGCCACCGTCGCGGAGACGATCGCGGGAACCGACGGTCAGAATATCCTGGTCAAGTACAAGGACGGCGAAAAGAAAGTCGTGGTGCCGAAGGATACGCCGATCGTCACCTTCGTTGCCGGCGACAAGTCCGAGCTGAAGCCGGGCGCCAAAATCATTATCTTCAGCGCCATCAAGAAGGATGACGGCACCCTGGAAGCCGCCCGCGTCAATGTCGGCCGCGACGGCATTACACCGCCGATGTGACGCATGCGTCGTCCCCTCCTAGTGCGCAATTGCGCAGGACCCATACGCCGTGCGCCATCGTTCGGCGCTGAGGGTGGACGGCTTTCGTAACAGTGAAAGCCGGTGGTTATGGATCCCGGCTCGCGCTCGCGGTGCTCGCTTGGCCGGGACGACAGAAATCAAATCGCCGGCACGTGGTCGTCGATCTCGGCGATGGTGTTGACGCCGCACAGGCCCGTGGTCGCGCTGAGTTCGTTGCGGATGATGTCGATCGCCTTGGCGACGCCGGCTTCGCCGCCGACGCCGAGGCCGTGAATATAGGCCCGGCCGATCATGCAGGATTTGGCGCCAAGCGCGCGCATCACGTCCCGGCCCGAGCGAATGCCGCCGTCGAACATGATTTCCATCTGCGAGCCCACGGCGTCGACGATCTCCGGCAAGACCTCGATCGACGACGGCGCGCCGTCGAACTGGCTTGAGTCACGGTTTCGCAATTGGTTGTGTCCCTGCGGCAATGCCTGCTCCTGCCATGGGATTGACGGGCTGCTTGTCCCCGCCGTGCAGTCCCCAAAGATTACGACAAAGCACCTGGAGAAGCAGCTCCCGTTCTTTCAGCAGCAACGAAATGGATGGAAAACTGCGCTCCGCCTGAGGTCCGATTCTCAACGGTGATCGTAGCGCCATGCAATTCGACAATCCGTCGCACAATGGATAGCCCAAGTCCCGAACTTCCAGGTTGGCTACGATCGCGACGCCAGAAACGGCGAAAGATAAGTTCCCGTTCCTTCTCCGATATGCCCGGACCTCGGTCCCGCACCCTCACCGTGCCGTCTTCCTCAACGACGAACTCGACGACTGTACCCGCAGGGGTGTATTTGAGGGCGTTCTCTGCAAGATTGCGGATCGCGCGTTTCATCATCTCGGCGTTGCCTTTGACCCACACAGGCATGTCAGCACCGAGCAACGCTATTTCTTTACCCTGCTCGAGCGCCAACAGTGCGATGAATTCAGCGACTTCGGCGCAAACATCTCGCAATTCTGCTATCTCCAGCGGATCTATCGTGAATGCGTCGAGTTCAGCAATGTCGAGCAATTGTCCGACAATCCGGCTCATCGCTTCAATGTCCTGCCGCAGAACTTTGGTGACATCCTGATCTTGCAGCGTATCGACACGCGTGCGCAAAACGCTCAAAGGCGTGCGCAGTTCGTGCGCCGCATCGGCCGTGAATTCGCGCTGAACCCGAAACCCTTGCTCAAGCCGGTCAAGTGCTTGATTGACCGCTGCGACCAGCGGTCGAACCTCACGCGGGATTTCGCTGATCGGTAAACGAACATCGGTCCGAGCGGGTCCAATCTGCTGCGCGATGTCTGACGCTTGCCGGAGCGGCCGCAATGCGCGGCTGAAGATCGCGATATCCGTCGCCAATAATACAAGCAATATTGGGAGCGTTATCCAGCCCACGTTCTTGAAAAAATCTGCGACAATGTCGTCGATTATGACGTCGCGGTTCGCCAAGTCCTCGGCCGCCTGGATCCACACGGTCTTGGTGCCGACCTCTCTACGGATGCTTGCACCGGAAATTGCGGCGTCTCCCCTCCGTGTTTTGAGAAATTGAACGGCGGCAGCCCGTGGATCCGCAGAAAATATCGGCGCCCGATCCTTAAGCGACGAAAACAGCGTATTGCCGTGGTCATCGACCACAGCATAGGAATATCGCCCATAGGGCTGAGAATAGAGACCCTGGAGATTGGGGGGGAGCTCAAGTGAAAGGCCGCCATCGGGCTGGGCAATAAGATGGCGAGCAAGCGATTCAGCCTGTCCTTCCATCGCCTCATTGTGGATGTTGTTTGTCGCCAAATTCAGCAGCCACGACAGAGCCAGTGACATAAGAATTGAAGTGATGGCCACGGCGATCACATGCAAAATCACGATGCGCGAAATGATCGATTTGAACCGAATCACGTTTTTTCCTCAGCGATGAGATATCCGACGCCGCGTATGGTGTGAATTTGCACCCTTGCGCCCTTGTCGGAGAGCTGTTTTCGGAGGCGGTGGACATAGACTTCGACGGCGTTGGAGGCGACATCCCCAGAGAGCCCGAAGATATGATCCTCGACCTGCTTTTTCGAGACGACACGTCCTTTGCTGCGCATGAGAAGTTCGAGCACTGCGGTTTCGCGAGCCGACAAGACTTGGGGCCGATCGTCGATAGATGCCTGTCGATTTCGCGGATCGAATTCCAGATTGGCGACACGCAGCGAACTCCCGAGTTGCTGACCCGGCCTGCGCAACAGAGCCTCCAATCGGGCTACCAATTCTTCCAGCGCGAACGGCTTCACCAGATAGTCGTCGGCGCCACTGCGCAAACCGTTGACGCGGTCCTGGAGTCCGCCGCGTGCGGTGAGCACCAGCACAGGCATCGGATCCTTGCGGTGCCGGAGCTCTCGCAGAATCGACAGGCCGTCACCGTCGGGCAGTCCTAGGTCGAGTATCAAAGCCGCGTAAGACGTCGTCATCAGGGCCGCCCGGGCTTCCGCGGCCGTGGCCAGGAGGTCGGTATCGTAGCCGGCGGCCTGCAGGCCCTTGGCCAACAATTGGGAAAGTTGTGCATTGTCTTCAACGACCAGCAATCGCATAGACGGCCATCCTCAGACCTATTCGGACCTTCCAGATCAGCATTGAGACGTTTCGAGGCGTTGGACAAGCTCTGAAGCTTCAATGGGAGCGCCTCTGTAAGGCTGCTGTAAGGTGGGCCGTGTAAGCCACCCCAAAGGGGCAACCAGCCTTGCCTCCAGCAACGCGTGGCGGTGCGTTAAGGCGGTCAAAAAGCCTCCTTTTTTCGAATCCCACGCCAGCATTGAATGTTCAGGCTGACGGTTGTGGACGCGGGCGAATTTATCATGGCCAGGACGGTTTGGATTTGCGTAGTCCCAAGAGCGCCAGATGAGGAGGTTATTGTCGTTGATGTATCCGACGGCGGCGATCAGAGCCGATGGCATGCCCAGCGCGCCATCGATGCTTTGCGGAAGAAATTGCCGCTCGAACAGATTGAGCGTGAAATCGTCGTATTGACCGAGCCCGGAGGGCACCTAGCGTTTGAATCATCGCGGAACGCAGAGGCTTTTGTTTGAAGGATGATGCCGCAACTCTCCGAATATAGATGGCAATCGAAGGAGCTCGATTGGTGACAACGGCTCGCAAATTGTCAAATGGATGGCAAAGTTCGATTATCGCCTTCTTCGTCCTGGCGTTCGCCGCTGGAGTATTTCTGCTGTCAAAGGCAGATCGTCGCACCCTGCCCAATCTCAATAGCGAGTTCTCAAGCCAAGCTAGACGCCCTTCCGGAATATTTCATCCGACGGCGGCGCAATGGGCGACGCTGACTGTCGAACCGGTCGAACAACAGCAATTCCGGCTGGAATTCGCAACGGAGGGAAAAATCGCAGTAAATGAGGACAGTTCAACGCCAATCTTTTCGCCCTATGCCGGGCGTGTGACCAAACTTCAGGCGAAGCCCGGTGAATTTGTAAAGCGCGGTCAACTGCTCTTCGTCGTCGAGGCTACCGACACGGTTCAGGGATTGAATGATTTTATTGCTGCGCTCAGCGCGACGAACTCGGCGCGCTCCAAACTCAATCTCGCTCAAATTGTCGAAAAGCGAGCCAACGATCTTTATGCCGGCAAGGCCGTTCCTCTCAAGGATTGGCAGCAGGCGCAAGCCGACCTGGCGGCCGCCCAGAACGACATGCGCTCATCGGAGACGGCGGTTGAGGCAGTGCATAAACGGCTGCGCATTCTTGGCCGCTCCGACGAGGAAATTGCCGCCTTTCAGGAAAAGCGGCAAATTAATCCGGATACGCCGATCTATTCGCCGATCCAAGGCACGGTGGTTCAACGCAAGATCGGGCCTGGACAATATATCAGCAGCGGCGCAACCGATCCGGCCTTTGTCATCGGTGATCTGTCGACGGTCTGGTTGACCGCATTCGTTCGTGAAACCGACGCCTCCAATGTCAGCGTAGGTCAGGATGCGGTCTTTAGCGTCTTGGCAGCTCCGGGTCGCAACTATCATGCTCGTGTCAACTACGTCGCTTCGGCCTTCGATCCCGTAACCCGCCGCCTGCTTGTTCGAGCGACTGTCGAAAACAGCGACGGCGTCTTGAAGCCTGAAATGTTTGCGAGCGTCACGCTATATTCAAATGGCGATCCGTCCAAGATCGGAACGCCTGGCATTCCGCGCAACGCCGTAATCTACGAGGGCGATATTTCAAGGGTGTGGGTCGTGCGCGACGATCAGTCGATCGAGCTTCGGCAAGTCAAGCTTGGATTGACGAACGACAGGATGGCGCAGGTTCTGGCTGGCGTTCGACCAGGCGAGAAGGTGATCACCGAAGGTAGCCTGTTTATCGATCGGGCAGCGTCCGGCAGCTAGACTACAGACCTTCAACCACGAAACCAATTTGAAGCCCATCGGGTTGAGAAAGCTACGCTTATGAATGCGATCATCGGCTACGCCTTGAAGTTCCGGGCACTGGTCGTCGTGGTGTTTGGATTACTTCTGCTGGCCGGTGGAATCGCGTTCGTGCAATTGAACATCGAATCTTATCCCGACCCGGTACCACCGCTCGTCGATGTTATCACCCAAAGCCCCGGCCAGTCGGCTGAGGAGATTGAGCGCTATATTACGATCCCTATCGAGGGGGCAGTCTCATCCGTTCCCTATTTGACGGCGATGCGAACCATTTCGCTGTTCGGCCTTTCCGATGTGAAGCTGCAATTTACCTATGACCTGACCTACGAAGAGGCCGAACAAAAGGTCTTGAACCGGCTAAGCCAGCTGCCTCAACTGCCGAATCAAGTACAGGCGACGATATCGCCAACGAGTCCGATTGGGGAAATCTTTCGCTACAGGGTTGTGGGGCCACTGAACTACAGCGTTATGGACCTCAAAACGATTCAGGAATGGGTGCTCGCGCGCAGGTTCCGTGCCGTTCCGGGGGTCATTGATGTAACCGGATGGGGCGGCAAAACAAAAACCTTCGACGTCAATATCGACTTGAATAAGCTTAATGCCAATGGGCTGACACTGCCGCAGGTGTTGCAAGTTCTGAACAACAGCAACATCAACGTGGGCGGCAACACCGTCAACATTGGATCCCAATCGGCCGTCGTTCGCGGTGTCGGTCTTATTCGCTCGATCGACGACATCCGCAACACGATGCTGACGGCCACAAATGGGAATCCAATTCGCGTCAGCGACATCGCTGAGGTGACCGTCGGCAACAAGCCTCGGCTCGGCATTGCCGGCAAGGACAATGATGACGACATCGTCCAGGGTATCGTCCTGATGCGACGAGGCCAGCAGAGCTTGCCGACGATCCGGCGCGTTGAAGCCGAAGTTGAAAAAATCAATGCCATGGGGATCCTTCCGCTCGGCGTGCGAATCGAGCGAATTTATGATCGCAGCGATCTCATCAAGGTCACGACCGAGACGGTGCTGCACAATCTTCTATTCGGCATCATCCTGGTCTTTTTCGTTCAGTGGATTTTCCTCGGAGATTTGCGGAGCGCGACAATTGTCGCCGCGACCATTCCATTCGCGCTTTTCTTCGCAATTGGCATCCTGGTCCTGCGGGGCGAGTCAGCCAATCTTCTCTCGGTCGGCGCAATCGACTTTGGCCTCATCGTCGATGCTTCGGTCATTATGGTCGAGAACATCTATCGTCACCTCGCCCAAGCGAGCACGCGCAGAGAATCTGGCCAGACGGAGCCTTCCGGTTCCGTGCCGCATGGGCTTAGCGAGAAACTCGCCACGATCTTCAGGTCTGCAACCGAGGTCAATCACCCGATCTTCTTTTCGGCTGCCATCATCATCGTGGGATTTGTGCCGCTGTTCACTCTGAGCGGGGTCGAGGGGCACATCTTCGGCCCGATGGCAAAGACCTATGCTTACGCCCTGGCTGGCGGGTTGCTTGCTACCTTCACTGTCTCACCCGCCTTGAGCGCCCTGCTGCTACCCGCTCATCTCCAGGAGGCTGAGACCCTTATAGTTCGATGGCTGCGGCGGCTCTACACACCGGTTCTAGAATTTGCGCTGATGAACAAGGTGGTCACATTGAGCGGCACAGCCATGTTGCTCGCGCTGGCCATTTTTGCGGGCAGATCGCTGGGCCTGGAATTCTTGCCCCATCTCGAAGAAGGCAATCTCTGGATCAGGGCGACCATGCCGCCCGCGGTCTCGCTCGAACAAGGAAATGACTACGTCAATCGAATACGAAGGACGATCAAGGAATTCCCCGAGGTCCAGACGATTGTCTCGCAACAAGGCCGCCCCGATGATGGCACCGACGCGACGGGTTTCTTCAACGCCGAATTCTTCGTGCCTCTGAAGCCAGAGGCGGAGTGGCGTAAAGGGGTCGACAAGGATGCTTTGACAGGTGAGCTGTCATCAAAATTGACGGAAGAGTTCCCAGGTACCGAATTCAATTTCTCCCAGTACATTCAGGATAATGTTCAGGAGTCGGTGACTGGTGTCAAAGGCGAGAACTCGATCAAGCTTTTTGGCAGCGATCTTCAGACGCTGACCAGGACCGCCGACCAGATCAAGGCAGTCATGAGGACCGTGCCCGGCATCACCGATCTTGCGGTGTTCAGTTCCGTGGGTCAGCCGACCATTCGCATTGACATCGATCGTTTTGCCGCCGGGCGCTATGGTCTGGCCCCAGGGGATATCAACTCCGCAGTCCAAACGGCGATCGGCGGACAGGCAGCGGGCGATGCTTATGAAGAAAGCAGCGACCGGCACTTTCCAATTGTCGTGCGGCTGGCTCAACCCTATCGACAAAGCGTCGAGGCCATCGAAAGGCTTACGATCGGGTCGCAGAATCCGGCAACCAACACCGTGACGCAGATACCGTTGAAGGAAGTCGCAAAAGTCAGCCTGGTTTCCGGGGCCTCATTCATCTACCGCGAGCAGCAGCAGCGGTATCTCCCCATCAAGTTCAGCGTACGCGGACGCGATCTCGGCGGCGCCGTGCTCGACGCCCAGCGCAAGATTGCTGATGAAATCAAATTGCCGCCGGGCTATCGGCTCGAATGGGTTGGCGAATTTGGTAATCTGCAGGATGCGATCAAGCGCCTCAAAGTCATCGTACCCGTCACCATCCTGTTGATCAGCATCTTGCTCTACTTCAACTTCTCGTCGCTGGCAGACACCCTCTTGGGTCTCAGCGTTATACCGATGGCGATGGTGGGTGGAATCTTCGCACTCGTCCTGACCGGCACACCGTTCAGCGTTTCTGCGGCGATTGGATTTATTGCTTTGTTCGGTATATCGGTCATGGAGGGCATCATTCTGCTTTCGTATTACAACCAGCTTATCGAGGCCGGCAAGGAGCGGTTTTCCGCACTCTCGGAAGCGTGCCAAACGCGGTTTCGCCCGGTAATGATGACCTGTAACGCGGCCTGCGTGGGCTTGCTCCCCGCTGCGTTCTCCACGGCGATCGGCTCGCAAGTGCAACGTCCGCTCGCGCTGG
>ORJL011235918.1_pt1 | contig 10301 bp, 13 predicted proteins | sample 1779941 | NCBI WGS metagenome assembly ORJL01 (sample SAMEA104232317, study PRJEB22302) | groundwater metagenome | biome: forest; feature: aquifer; material: groundwater | place: USA | collected 2011-08-07 | depth 5.8 m | reverse complement strand
GGACGCGCGGGGCCTTCCAGTGCAATCACACCGGGCTCGTCCCGGGCTACAGCGAGACCGTGACGGTCGTCATCACCATCGACCCCGTCACGACGGAGCGTAATCCCGCGATCTTGCGCACGGTGGCTCGCGATCGTCAGGGTTGCCTTGGCGTCTACGGGTCGACCGTGGAGCCAGGCCGTGTCGCAGTGAACGATCCAGTGCTCGTCGAGTCGGCAGCCTGATCGGATGGAACCCAGCCGGGCAACGCGGCCGCCTGCTTCACCCAAGCGGCGAATTGAGCTTCGTCGAGCTGGTCGTCCTCGTGGATGTCGAGGTAGCGCGATTCCTTCTGCTTGGGCTCGCCGGGGGAGAGGACGCAGCGACGTGCCGCGGAAGTAAGCCACCTTGGCGAACACCACCGGGAGTGTACACGAAAGCGTTTCGATCTACGGCCGGGGCGCGAACGCAAACCCGCGTTGACCAAATCGGGGTGTAAACCGCAAGAGTCGGAGAGTTTGAGAGTTTCGGACGGGGGAGCGAGCGCAAACGTAGGGGCTGCGATCGGGCTGACGGAAACAGCGTTGCAAACGGAGAGCGCGGCCACGCGGCGAGTAGTACATGATCTCGCGTGGACGGCGGAGTTACGACGATCGCCGTCGGCGTGAGAGTTCGCGCGGCGCTGTCAACAAAGAAGCCACCGAATTTCGCGGTGGCGGGTATACCTCCCCGGACGTAACCGTCTCGAACCTTGGCGACGTAGCGTGGACTGGGCCACGGTGGGCCGTCATGTTAACCGTGAGAACACCACAGAATCATGCGAGCGGGGCCACATCCGGGTTTGAATCGCTCGCACTGTGGTGGCGGCGTTGATGTCGCCGGTCCCGTTTCGAATCTGCCTCCGGTGGAACGTCGCTCCGGCCACCCTCGATGCGGCGTGCGTTCGCCGACAATCGAGCACGGGTCCGTCGTCCGGCGTGAACAACCTCGTCGTTCCGGATGGTGCCAAGTCAGAGCCGCCGCACAGCGAGGTCGGTTGCCGCCGCACGGCTCCCGATCAGGTTTCCGTCCAGCGCACGTCGTCCTCGAGGTATGGCGTCTGTCGGAGACAGTTGTCGCACTGATAACATGGAGCATCGGTTGTGAGCGGTTCAGGAAACTGCGGATCGAAATGCCGCGAGAGCAACCTGTGTCGACAGGTCGTCGCCAGGCAATAATCCACGATCGTTCTCCCTCGGTGGCAAGGCTTGGAGGCCGCGAAGACGACACGTTCACCGCCGTCGTCAGGAGTCTCAAGCTCCCGGGGCGACGCCAGCAAGATGCATACGGGACAGCGTCGCGATCTGAACGCCGGTTCCAGATCTTGAAGATACTGTTCCAACGTCGGCGGCGGACTGATGTGCAGGACGTACTCGAGCTGTGCCGCGGGATTCGGGACTGTGGCGCCTGTAACAGCCACGCTAACAGATCCCGCTCCTGTCGCCGGGTCATCGGACCGGTCTTGGCGAGGGCCGCGGGTGCTGGTTACGGGCAGGCCTGCGAGTCGTAATAGTCTCGCCATCCCTCGCGCTTCGACCTCGCTTGCCGCATAGATCAACCCACGTTGGTGACGGTGGGCGTACACCCGAGCCAGGAGTTCGGCCTTCGGCGCTCCCGAGTGCAGCTCGGTTCGCAGGTGTACTGGGTGCCGAGCCAGGCGCGTCACAACGATTCCCCCGTAGTCGCCTGGCGGGAATGAACAGCGTGGCACCGATCGCGGCTCCGCGATCAGCCCGGCGAGCACGCGGATGGGTGTGTTCGGTGATAGCTGGTGAAGAGTCGCTAACAAGGAGCCCTGAAGCGCAGAGTCATCGCGATGCGCGCTGCGAATCGTGCTCTCGTCGACGAGAACCCGGTCCAGCCGACACTTGGAAAGCCAGGTCGCGGTTGACACGTGGCTCAGCTGGTCTGGCCGGGCAAGGACAACGGCGTCGGTTGCGAGACGCGGTATCGCAGTGGGTTGCGAGCGAACGGAGCGGCGTTCGAGCCCGGCGGCGTCACGGAACTGCCCTAGCGATCGGCGCCCTGCTGCCGGGATCGGAAATGGTCCTACAACCAGAACGGGACCGGCCGTAGTCGACACCTCAAGCCGGCACCGCGGAGAGAGACCCAATTCGTGGGGGGACACCGCAGGTATCGCGGTTTCCACGGTCTCGTTCGGACCCCTCCATATCGCCAAAAGAGTCGCGGGCATGGATCGCCTCGTCCGCTGTCTGGTTCATACCTCAGTAGAACGCTATACTGATGAACGCCAGTGCGTGTCGTAGCGCTCGCCAAAAATCGGCCAGCAGGACCTGGATCGGCCATCATGACGGCGTCGGAACTACAAGTGCTGTTGATGGAGCGCGTCGAGGACGTGCATGCGTACGTTACTCGGCGGGTCCCCACCCGTTTCCGAGCCACGATCACCGCCGACGACGTGCTCCAGGAAGTGTGGATCGCGGCGTTTCGGAACATTTCGACGTTCCGGGCGGATTCGGCGGATGCCTTCGAGCGGTGGCTCGCCTCTATCGTACGCACCAAACTTGTCTGCGCCGTTCGCCGCGCTCAGCGGCTAAAACGGGGCGGGCGATTCGCGGCGGCGGATCAACCTAGCCCTTCGAGTTCCTACCTCGGGCTCCTGGCAAAGCTTTCCGCAGGCGTCCGGACCCCGAGCAGTGAGGGCGCGGCGCACGAGGCCATCCAAGCCGTGCAGCTCGCCGTCGGCGCGCTTCCGGAGGACTACCGGACGGTGATCAGCCTGCGATACCTGGAGGGCCGAACCCAGGGCGAAGTCGCGGCTTCCACCCGGCGGACCGTCGGAGCGGTGAACGGCCTCCTGTACCGTGGCATGCGCATGTTGCGCGAGCGGCTCCCCCTGTGTGGAAAGTACTTCAGCGACGCAGACTGAGCGGGAACAACCCATGCGGCCGTTCGGGGATGGCGCGGATTGGGTCGACGCGTGAACGACAACGACAAGAAGAAGGCGACAATCGAAACCGTCGTCGCTGAGGTCGTGAACCTACGGAGGCGCGGACACGCCGTCGAGTACACATCCGTCGAGCGCGACCATCCCGAACTCATGCCCGAACTGCAGCAGCGACTCCGGCGCTTGCGAGCGATTGAACGGGCCGCCGACGAGAACGCTGCGCCTGCGGACACGGTCGACCGGGAATGCGATCCGCAGCTGTCGTTCTTGCGTAGGACGTTCGCCGACTGTGACACGCTAGAACGGATCGATTACGGCGGACAAGGCGTAGTCTATAAGGCTATCCAACGAGGCACCAAACGCCCGGTGGCACTGAAACTTCTCCTGGACGGAGGGCTCGCCAGCCAACAACAACGTCGGCGGTTTGCGCGCGAGGTCGAACTCGTCGCCCGACTCAAACATCCAAACATCGTTGCGGTTTATGACAGTGGAGAGATCGAAGGACGTCCTTTCATTCTCATGGAATACGTGGACGGCGTGCCGATCGACGATTACGTGGCCGTCCACGAGCCGTCGACACGCGCCACCGTTGCCCTTGTCTGCACCGTTTGTCGTGCGGTCAGCGCGGCCCATCAACAGGGGATTATTCACCGTGATCTGAAGCCCGCCAACATTCTGGTCGACGACGGCGGACAGCCCCGTGTTCTCGACTTTGGGCTGGCGAAAGACGTCGCCGGCGCACGGGACGAATCGGAGTTATCTCTCACCGGGCAAGTGCTCGGCACCTTACCGTACCTGAGCCCCGAGCAGGCCGACGGCGCCGGCGGCGTCGATGTTCGGTCCGACATCTACACGCTTGGCGTGGTGTTGTACGAACTTCTGACAGGCGAGCGACCGTATCCCGTGGAAGGTGACCGGTCGACTGCGCTGCTCAACATCGTGAGCCGCGAACCGGTCAGTTTGCGTAAGGTTATTGCCAGGCGCCCGTCGGATGGACGGAGTGTCCCCCCGGACATCAACGACGACCTCGAGAAAGTGGTGCTGAAGGCGCTGGCCAAGGAGCCCGAACGGCGATATCAGTCGGCGGACGCGCTGGCGGAGGATCTCGACCGCTTCCTTTCTGGGGATGCAGTCCATGCGAAGTCGGACAGTCGGCTCTACCTCCTTCGAAAGACCTTGCGCCGATTCCGGATTCCAGTGGTGGTCTCGGCCGCCTTTCTCATCCTACTCCTGGTTTCCCTTGCGACGGTAACGACGTTGTGGCGGCGCGCAGATCGTATCGCCCACATTGCGATGACTGGTTTGGAAATGGGTTCGCTGCTGAAACTCGGCAGCGTCGAACGGGACGCTTCGCGGATCGATCAAGCAATCGCCATGTTCGAGAAAGTCATCGAGATGGGGTCGGCAGCCCGATCGGAGGATCCCCTGATTCTGCGACAGCTTGTCAATGCCCATCACCGACTGGCGGAGATTCTGTTCGAAAAGAAACGCTCGGACGCCGCTCTGCCACATGCAAACGAGGCGATCCGGCTTGTGGAGCGACAGGTTCGGCGCATCCCCGATGACCCGGAATGGCGGAGCTTGCTGGGCGCCGCTTTCGTGTTACGTGGGCGGAGCGCCTTCTACAGCGGGGCCTTCGAAGACGCCTTCCGCGCGTTCGGCGAGGCCGCTTCCGTGCAAGACGGCCTTCTCGCCTCCGAGCCGCAAAATGAGTCCCTCCGGGGGGATCTCGCCTACACCCTCGCGTGGGAAGGCTGGAGTGCTCGCAAGAAGGGGGATCTAGAGGAGGCTGGCGAGTTCTATCGCCGCTCCTATGCCATCTATGCGAGCCTGGCCATTTCGGAACCCCAGAACATCGGTCGCGCCCTCGATGCTGCGCGAGCTGAATCCAAACTCGCCGCGTGGCATATCTCCTACCGAACCACCGAGCGCGATGTAGAAGCGCGGGAATGGCTTCGTGCGGCCTCGACGCGGCTGGCAACCGTGCAGGACTGGCCTCGGGCGGACGATCATCGATGGGACATTGAGTCCCTGCTCAGGGAGGTCGCTGCCAACGAACAGTTGCTTGAGCGACGACGCAAGTCGATCTCCGCGCCGAACCACTAATCCATGTCACGCACGCCTCCTGACTCGACGGGTTCGTCGTCGCCTTCGTGAATCGGCTCCTGCGCCTCAAGCATCCGAAGGGAATAGGTCAGTGCAACGGTGTTGGTAAACGGCGGCTGGGATCCTGGGGAAAAATATGGGGAACCAGAAACCGAGAACTCAAGATCATCGAAACGCGGGTCGGTCGCAGGAGCCTTTCCGGTAACCAACGGCACTCGGACGAACTCCGAAAGAACCGGTTGGGTCGGATCGGTATGCCGAATCCACCACAACCCATCGCTGGTCGAAACGTCAGGCTCGAGCCCGCTCCAGTGTCCGGTCACCGCACCGTCAGCAGCCAGCTCCTGGACAACGACCTGTGTGACACGCCACCCCACGTAATCCGCCGATCGTTCCGCGGCCGCGAGATGCATCGTGATCAGAGAATACACGGCACTTGCCGGATTCGTCGGAGTTGTGCGGAGTTTGAAGTACACCGTTTGGTCGGGCGGTAGTTGCCCCAGAGCCACGCCGCTGAGAGCCTGGACCAAGAGACCGAACGAACACAACTTGAGACCTTGGTGTCGCATGGACATTTCACCTCCACTGCGAACACCGCAACCGCGGGGTCGCCGCCATGCGCAGAACGGTGGCACCGTTGTCCGTATGGATCGCTCTCGCGCTTGTGTGTTCGCGTTCCTTGCGTCGGGTTGGTGAGCCGCCAAGACCCGGCGCGTCCTCGGAAATAGACTGTTGGAGCCCGCCTCAAGCTCCTGAGAGGACTAACGCTGAACGCAAGCAGAGCGCTCGCAAGTTCCGCGAAATGTTTGGAAAGATCAGAATCTCGGACGCGTTTGATGTGAGTCCGAACCGTACGGTTCGCAGTTTCGCCAACGAGTGGAAGACGGACGGGCACTGTGTAGTCAGCCGTTGCCGTCTCAAGTCGCCCGGATTACGACGGCCCACCGCCGACGCGGCCCGTGTTGAATCCACAGGGTGTCACATCTTGACACCTATCCCGGGGGACTCTGCTTGCATCTCATTCCGTTCGAACAATCGAATGCCGATGCGACGCCGAAGATTTCGGCCGTCCAACGGAGTGCGGGAGTCAGCGCGCGAACAGAAACGGAAAAGCTGAGATCTAACTTTGATGCGGCGTGGGCACGTCGACAGGCAAGGCCCAGCATGTCGACCGATCGTGCGCACCTTCCTCGCTTCGTTTGGGACGAACGCCTGTGGCCCCCGATGGAGCGACCTGCCGCAGGCAGCGAGAGGAAAGAGTGGATGGCCAGCTGCGGTCGCGTGGCAGGCGATCCCGCTCTCGGGCCAAGACGCCCCGGCCGTGCGGGCGAGCAAGAAACTCAAGAATGACGAGCTCCTGATCACCGGCTTCGCCTCGACGCGGCTGCGCATGGAACTCGATCGGGTGCCTGCACGGAAGACGCTTTCGTTCGCGCCTGCAAGCGATGTCGTTCTTGACGGCTTCCACTCCGGTCATTGCTGATTCCCAGCCGAGGTCTTCCGTCGGCCCGTACCAAACGCTAGAAGAAGGCGGACTCTCCCGGGGGGCGGCCGGGGCCGACTTGTATTACATAACGTCCTCTAATGTAATACTGAGACCCGCCGCAGAGGGCGGCGAGGCTCCGCGGATGATGGCTTGAATTTGCTCGGCCGGTTCCTACCGACGATGGGATCGCGGACTCGGCGCCGGTTCGACCAGCCCGCCGGCTCCCGGTCTCGAGTCGCAGCAGTTGCGTCTGCCTTGCGTCGGCGCCGGCGTGCTAGTTCGCGCCGCTCCCGGGCGTGCATGCCGGATGAAATTCGTACGCGCCGATATCCACGGGTCCGTTCTTCCGCGCGCACATCTTCAGGTCTCGTGGGAGGATTTCGGTCATGTCCGTGTCCCAGTCAAGGTTCCCGACGTCGACGGAAAGCACGGCGTCGGTTCCGCTGTTCTTGCAAGGGGACGTCGCCTTGATACGGTAATCGCCGTTGACGGCATCCTTGAACATTGGATCGGTCGCAAGATTGCCCTGTCCAATCCACCCGTCTTGCACGTCGCTGTGGGTGATGACGATGGGGCCACCCCACAGATCAAATATCTGGCTCCCCGACCCCGCGGCCTCATTATTCCAAAAGATCGAGTTGCGTATTTCGGCGCGCCATGAGATCGACATGGCCCCTCCGCCGACCCATGTGGCTTTGTTGTTCACGAATGTGCAGTTTACGAACCTCGGGCTTGCGTTTTCCTCTACAAAGACGGCACCGCCTTCGTCGGCATGATTTCCATCGAACAGACAGTTTGTGAGAGTCGGTGTCGTGCCAAACCCGATAAACACGGCGCCGGCGGCGAGGATGTCGTTTCCTTCGCCGAGTGTAAGTCCACCGTTAGGGCCGTACCGATGGGTGTTGTTCCGAAACACGCAGTTGACGAGTGCCGGGGCGCCCCAGCGATCGATCACAGCCGCGGCCCCCGCAACGGGGGTGAAGTTGTTCTCGAAAACGCAGTTCACGATCGTCGCGTTACTGTTGATGAGCGTAAGACCGCGGCCCTCGAACCACGCGTCTGCGTAGCCGCGCCGGATCTTCAGCCCTCGCAGCAACGCGCTCGACGCGTTTCCGACGCCTCGGAAACAGGGTGTAACGCCATTTCCGTCGACGATGGTGGGGTTGGCCGTAGAATCACTTTGAGAGGCCGTCGTCTCCGACTTGTTGAACCCACCGTACACCGCCACGTCATCGCGGAGCGAAATCGTCTGCATGACGGAATAAGTGCCCGCCGCAACCCAGACCTGCGCTGGTGCAGGCGCGCAATCGATGGCCTCCTTCAAATCTTGATACGCCGTGGCCCACGTCGTACCGCATCCCGAACATGCCCCGCCCGTCGTACAGCTCGAGGCCGCGTCGACACGAACGATCTGCTGCGCCCGGACGGCGCACGTCAAGAGAGAAAATGTGGCAATCATGGTCATCCATTGTTTCTGCATGGTCTCACCTCCAGAATCTGCCTGTCGATTCGTCTGATGCTCCACGGGTCGCCACGCTCTCCGGTCCGCGTCGACGGCAGGCCGCGGCGCGAGGTTGGCAGAAGCCCGACAATGAACCGTCGCCAGGTGGACGGCTCCGTTTCCATTCGTGTCGCCCCACCCCTCTGCGTCCTCCTATCACCAGGGGGAGACCGAGGGAAATCCCCGTCCGCGCCGATTGTGTCGCCACCGTGACACCGCTCAGTCGGTGCTCCACCTCCACCACGTAGTTCCGCTCCGCAACGATGTCACCCCCTGTCACATACACCACCGGTCCCCATCCGCCGTACCCGCTGGGTCCGCCCGAGATCGCCTCCCCGGCCTGGGACACGCTGTCCACCAACACCGCTCGGCCCCCGTTGTTTCGCCGGTTGAGCTCCGGCGGACCGACGTATATCCACGTCGACCCCGGACAATCCGGCCGCACGCGGATGCGGACCTTCTTCTCGTTGTTCGCCCCGTAGTCCCCGTCGGGCAGCGTGATCCGCAGATACCGGCCTCCGACCGCATCCACCTTGGGCGTAAAAGACAACTCGCCGAGCCGTGCTGACTACGTTCTAGGCTCCGCATTCAGTAGGTCGTGCAAGACACGCCGTGGAGGATCGTTGAGCCGCGTGCGCTGCCCGTTCCGAACATAATGCAATTCGAAACTCCCGCCGATCGCCCCGTCCTCCAAAAGGCATTCCCCGTCGATAACGCACAGCAGTTGGAACACGCCAAATCGGACAGAGTCAGCCACGATGCCTTCGATTAGTTGCTTCTCCAGGGGTGACCGTTGATTGAACCACTCGGATTGGCGGACCAATTCTGCACGTGGAGATCTACCCACTGGCTGCGCGAGACTCTTCAGCACTGCATCTGCTGTCCGTCCAACTACGTACAACCGTACTGCTTCAACGAACTCTTCGGATGTCATTCTTACGTCTCACTCGCGTGGTAATTTCCTAAAAGCTCCTGGGTACCGCTCCGCATTCGCCCGAATCAACTCTTTCAGCGACTTGTTTGGTACGCCCCCCATCTGCCTCAGGTCCATTAAGTCCTTGGCCAGGAGATCACGAGCCCCACCAGAAAATGGTCCGCGCATGGGGACGATCGCTTGATGTCCCTGTGTCGGAATCGCAATCGATGGCGCCGTGTTGTAGTCATATCCCGAAATCACTTGCGAGGCTGGATGCCCCTGCGGGACGTGATGGATCGCGATATCGTCGCCGATGACCGAACGACTCTTCAGCGCATCGTACGCTCCCACCTCATACAGACTCACCGCCTGTTCCGTTTTCGCGAAGCCCTGCGTTCCTCGGGCGGCGATGCTGAGCAGGGTCTCGCCGCCGCTCTCGGCCATGCCGAATCCGGCGGCCGCTGCGCCCATCGAGAAGACCGCGTTGAGCGCCGGCCCCGTTACCATACCCATAACTGCGTCTTGCGCAAAGCGAATCACATGCGCCTGAACGCGGAGTACTCGCTCGATGTCGGATCGCGAGCGGGCGTCGAGGAGCGCGTCTTGCGCCCGTTTCCCTGTGGTGAAGAGCACATATTCCTTGACGAGCGAGGCCTGGTCCGGCGTCGCCCCCGCGGCGAGGTACACGCGTTGTCCCAGGATCGCATAGTCCGGTTCGCCGAACTTGCAGACCGCGATCACCAGCGCCTCTTGATCCTCGTAGAGGACATTGCTATCCGCGCCCGCCAGATCCCCATTTCCGATTCGCCTGGCGTTCGCAAGAATCGTGTCGGTCAAGGCGCTCCATCCGAAATCTCGAAGCTCCCGCCGCGACTTGAAGCGCGCGTCACCGATGATCTGAACCGCGAGCATGTCCTCCGAGCCTTCGCCTGTTGGATCGAGATACCGCAGCGGGTTCCCCTTGAACGCTTCGTACGGGTTCATGCCGTCGTGGAATTCGAGGGGGTCTCTTTGCAGGAATCTTCCGTGTCTTGCTTCGTAGGCGCGGGCGCGGAAGTGGTAGAGCGTGAGGTCCGGTCGGCCGGTTTCGTCGTAGAACCCTGTCGCGGTGCCTTTGTCCGTCCGCAGGTCGAAGTCCAGGCGTTGACCCTGGAAGCGGTAGGGATTGTGCGGTGTCACCGGGTTGGCACAGGCGGGCCGGTCGCAGGTCGATCCGGGAGCGGCGTAGTACTACAACGCTAAGAAAGCTCAAGAAATCTCAAGCGGCCAGCCGACGGTTGGTTCGAGTGGAACTCGAACCCAGGAGACCATTGGCATGGACGCGGACACGATTCTTCGGATCAAACCGGCTTTGACCGAATACCTT
>ORJL010674663.1_pt1 | contig 10302 bp, 8 predicted proteins | sample 1779941 | NCBI WGS metagenome assembly ORJL01 (sample SAMEA104232317, study PRJEB22302) | groundwater metagenome | biome: forest; feature: aquifer; material: groundwater | place: USA | collected 2011-08-07 | depth 5.8 m | reverse complement strand
GTGCCGTAGCGGTCGATCGCGTCGCCCGCCACGAGGAACACCAGCGCCTTGGTGACGCCGTGGTTGATGATGTGGAGCAGCGCGCCATACGTGCCGAGACGCCCGCCGAACCCGAGGCCGAGCGCGACGATGCCGACGTGCTCGACGCTACAGTAGCCGAGCAGCCGCTTGAGATCGTGCTGCACGATGATGAAGGGCGTCGCCACGACCACCGAGATGAGCCCGAACGTGACGAGCGCGGTCTGGCTGAAGCCGGCCCCGCAAGCGTCGCGTGCGATGGTGTGGAACCGGATGATTCCGAAGAGCGCGCACTTGATGAGCGCGCCCGACAAGAGCGCCGACACCGGTGTGGGCGCCAAGCTGTGGGCGTCGGGCAGCCACATGTGCACCGGCGCGAGGCCCGCCTTCGTCCCGTACCCCACGATCACGAAGATGAACCCGATGCGCACGATGCCCGGATCGAGCCGGTGAGCAATCGCGACGATGCTCGAGTAGTTCATGGCACCGTCCGTGACGCCGCCTTGTGCGTGCGCGGCAGCGCCGTACACGAGCACGGTGCCGAACAGGCCGAACGAGATCCCGATCGTCGTGACGATGATGTACTTCCACGCTGCCTCGAGGCCCGCCTTCTGTCCGTGGAAGCCCACGAGCACGGCCGACGTGATGGTCGTGCCTTCCATCGCAATCCAGAGAACGCCGAGGTTGTCCGAGAGCACCGTGACGAGCATCGTGGCGATGAAGCCCTGCACGAGCGCGTGGTAGTAGCGCACCCGGTGCTCCTGGATCTCGCCGCGGGCGAGCTCCCGGCGCATCCAGCCGACCGTCGTGATCGACGTCGCGACCGCGAGCGCGCCGATGAGCAGCACGAACACCACGGTGACGTCGTCGGCGCGCAGGAGACCGCCGGAGGTCAGCGCCCCGCGCGTCGCGACGCCGGTGGCCATCGCGAGCCCGAGCCCGAAGACGGCGAGCGAGCTGGCGACGTCGAGCGCGGCGAGCACGCTCCGGCGACGCACGAGCAGCATGCACATCGCCGCCGCGAAGGGAACGAGCGGCGTGACCCAGAGCATGCTCGAGCCCATCGTCAGCCCTTCAAGCTCGCCAGGTCGGCGATGTCGCCGTGTACGTCCGTGCGCACGCGCAGCACCATGATTCCCATCACGAGCGCGCCGAGCACCACGTCGAGCACGATCCCGATCTCGATGATGAGCGGCATGCCCTGGCTCACCGCCATCGCGGTGAAGAAGATCCCGTTCTCCGACGCGAACAGGCCGACCATCTGCGTGAGGGCCTTCTTGCGCGTGGCCATCACGAGCACGCCGATGAGCGTCAGCGCGATCCCTACGGGCATGGCGTTGCCGGTGATCGCTTGGCGCACCGGCCCGAGCGACGCGCTCAGGTGGAACGCCAGCACCACGATGCCGGCCGCGAGGATGAGCGTGACCGTGATGGGAATCACCGGCTCGATCTCGCGCCGGATCTGGACCCGCCGCACCACGCGGATGAGCAGCCACGGCAGCGCGAAGGCCTTGATGATGATGGTGATGCCCGCGATGACCCACAGGTCGACGTTGCCGGTGGCTGCCGCGAGGATGCCGCCGGCGACGCCGAGGAACGCCGCCTGCGCCGCGACGGCGTAGATGGCGCGGAACAGCTGTCCCGACGCGAGGATGAGAAACATCGTGAAGAGCAGCATCGCTCCCACACCGTCGATGAGCCGGCTCGCGAGCTCGACTGTCACAGGACCCTCAGCGCGAGCGCGAGGAACGCGCAGAGCAGGCCTACCCCGAGGTACTGGGGCACGCGAAACAGTCGCAACTTCGCGTACGACGACTCGACGAGACCGAGGAACGTCGCGAGCAAGGTCATCTCGAGCACGAACGCGCCGAGCGCGAGCGCGAGCTCCGCGAGCGTGAGGTTTCGCGCGAGCGCTGTCGGGAAGAACAACGCTGCGCCGAGGGTGAGGATCACGGCCTGCTTCACGTGGGCGGCGAGCGTGAGACACGCGAGGCCAGGCCCCGAGTGCTCGAGGAGCATGCCCTCGTGCAGCATCGTGAGCTCGAGGTGGGTGTCCGGATTGTCCACCGGGATCCGGCCCGTCTCGGCGGGTATCAGCACGAGGATCGCGATGAGCGCGAGCAGATCCGCGGCCTGCCACGAGAGCGCAGGGAGGGTCTCGCGTCGCGCGGCGATCTGTCCGAGGTCGGTCGTTCCCGCTGCAAACGCCACCGAGAAGACGACGAGCATCAGCGCAGGCTCGACGAGCAGCCCGACCGTCATCTCGCGCGAAGCGCCCATGCCTCCGAACGCCCCGCCGGCGTCGAGCGCGCCGATCGCGCACAGGAAGCGCGCGAGCGCGAGCAGCGACACGAGCAGGATCGCGTCGCCGATGGGCAATGCCGACGGGCCGGAGGGCAGGCACACGACGGGCAGCATGGCCGCGGCGGCGACCGTGGCGGCGAGCACGAGCACCGGCACCGCGCGAAACAGCGGGCTCGCCGTGTCGCTCTGCACGCTACCCTTGCGCAAGAGCTTGAACAGGTCGCGGTACGGCTGTCGCACGTCGGCGCCCTGCCGGCACTGCAGGCGCGCCTTGAGCTTCTGGATGAAGCCCGTCACGAGCGGCGCGCACAGCACGAGCAACGCAGCTTGGGCGAGCGCACGTCCGATGTCGGCAACGTGCTCCACCGGTCAGCCTCTCCCGAACAGCAAGAGAGCGAGCACGAGCGTCGCGAGCACATAAGCGACGTAGCCGTGGATCCTGCCGGTGCTGTACGTGCGCACGACATGGGAGACTCTCGTCACTGCACGCTCGAGCTTCACGTAGATGAGCGTCTCTGCGAGATCGACGACGTCGCCGCGATAGCCGAGGCGCTCGAGCACGTACGGCGACCGGCCGGCCTCGCGCGTGATCTGGCGCCGCGGCCGGTAGAGCGCCGCGAAGATGAGCCGGAGCGGCTTGGCGAACGCGGTCGCGGTGTAGTCGAACCGACTGGTCGGCGTCATGCCGCAGGTCCACGTCGGCGCCAGCCGACGCGGCGAGCGGCGCGGCCAGCCGCGCACGATCCAGATGCCGAGCGCGAGCGCGGCGAAGAGCGCCGCGGCGCCGGTCACCGGCAGCGACGTCGATGAGAGCCCCTCGCCGGCCGAGAGGACGAGCGGCCCGCGCACGGTGACCACGCCGAGCGCGCCCGAGCCGCCCAAGAGCTCGCCCGTGGGCCGCTCGAGCAAGCGCATCGCGTAGCCCGGAAAGAGCCCGACCGCGACGCACGCGCCCGCGAGCAGCACCATGGCGGCGATCATGGGAGCCGGCGACTCGGTCGCATGCGCGGCGTGCTCGCTCCGAGGTCGGCCGAGAAACGTCACGCCGAACGCCTTTGCGAAGCAGGCCGCCGCGAGCCCGCCGGTCAGCGCGAGGAGCGCGGCCGCGACGCCGGCAAAGAGCCCCGACGCCCCCGCGAGGCGTGCACCGCCGAGCAAGAGCGCCTGAAACGTCATCCACTCGCTGACGAAGCCGTTGAGCGGCGGCAGCGCCGAGATGGCGATCGCCCCGAGCAGAAACAGCCACGCCGTCCACGGCATGCGCCGGGCGAGGCCGCCCAGCTCCTCCATGTTGCGCACGCCAGTCCGCGCGATCACGCTGCCGGCGCCGAGGAACAAGAGCCCCTTGAATGCGGCGTGGTTGAGCGTGTGCAACAGCGCCGCCGCCAGCGCGAGCGTCGCCAGCGCCTCGGCACCCGGCACGCCGCGCAAGAGCATCGCGACACCCGCGCCCATGAGGATGATGCCGACGTTCTCGACGCTGTGGAACGCGAGCAGGCGCTTCAGGTCGTGCTGCTGCAATGCGTAGAGCACGCCGAGCACGGCCGAGATCGTGCCGGCGGCGAGCACCGTCCATCCCCAGGAGAGGGGCAGCGGATCGGCGAGCGGCGCGAGGAGGTCGAAGGCGAAGCGCAGCATGCCGTAGATCGCGACCTTGAGCATGACGCCCGACATGAGCGCGGAGACGTGGCTCGGCGCGGCGGGGTGCGCCTTGGGCAGCCAGACGTGCAGCGGCACTACGCCCGCCTTCGCCCCGAAGCCTGCGAGCACGAGGATGAAGAGCGTAGTGCGCGTCTGCCCGTCGAGGCCGCGCGCCGCTTCGCGCAGCGCGACGAAGTCGAACGCGTGCGCGCGCTCGGTGAGCGTCACGAACGCGACGATCAGCGCCGCGGTGCCGGCGTGCGCCATGACCAAGTACAAGAGGCCCGCCCGTGCGTTGTCCTCGCTGCGGGTGTCGCTGACCACCAGCGCGTAGCTCGCGAGCGTCATCCCCTCCCACGCGAGGAGAAACGTGAGCGCGTCGCCCGCGCAGCACACCAGCATCATGCACGCCACGAACAGGACGAGCGCGATCGCTTGAACGCCGGGCGCTCGCGCGCGCGCGCCGAGATACCAGGGCCCGTAGAGCGCGGCCGCGGCGGCGACGGGCGCGACGACGAGCACGAAGAAAGCAGACAGACCGTCGACGCTGAGCGACATCTGCGCGAACGGGAACAGCGCCGGCAGCGCGACGTCGATCGGCTCCGTACGGCCGGGCGCGAGCGCGTCGACGGCCAGGACGGCTCCCACGACGGCGAGACCAAACGCGATCACGTGCCCGCCGAGCACGACCCAGCTCACGCCGGGCCTCTGCTCGACCACGTGTGGACGTGGCGCCCCGGAATCGCTCGGCGTCGCGTCAGCCAACGCGGTCCTCGATCTGGCCCAGCATCCGAAGGAGCCCGTCGAGCAGCGTCAACGGATGCGGCGGGCACCCCGGGACCCAGAGGTCGACGTGGATGTCCTTCGGCACGCCGTCGTTCTGCGCGCTCGAGCCGCGAAACGGGCCGCCCGAGATCGCGCACGCGCCGACCGCGATGACGATGCGGGGCTCGGGCACGGCCGCGATGGTCGCGCGGAGCGCGCGCTCCATGTTCACGGTCACCGGGCCCGTGATCACGACGCCGTCGGCGTGCCTCGGCGACGCGACGAACTGGATGCCGAAGCGACCGAGATCGAACACGACGTTGCCGAGCGCGACGAGCTCCCCCTCGCACCCGTTGCAGCCGCCGGCCGACACCTGTCGCAGCTTGAGCGAGCGGCCGAAGAGGCGCTGCATCTTGGCGTCGAGCGCGGCCGTGAGCCGCATCTCGTCCTGCTTGACGACGAGCGCGTCGCGCTCCCGCGCAGCCAGGGCAAACTCGTTCGTGTATCGCAGCGCTCCGCTCGGGCAGGTCTCGGTGCACACGGGACAGAAGAGGCACTTGCCGAGGTCGACGCGCAGCGGGTCCAGTGCGATGGCCTCGGTCGGGCACGCGTCGGCGCACGCGCGACACTGGTCGCCGCACTTCGAAGCGTCGAGCTCCGGCCGCCCCCGGAAGCGGTCCGGGAGCGTGACCGGCTCGTCCGGATAGGCCGAGGTCTGGTGCCCGTGCATCCATCGGGCGCGCAGCAGTCCGAGCAAGGACGTCTGCGTCCAGTGCCGCGTCATAGGTCGTGCCCCGAGTAGGAGAGGTTGAAGCTCTTGTTGCACAGCGGGAAATCCGAGATCTGGTTTCCGCGCAGCGCGATCGCGAGGCCGAACCAGTTGTGGACCGACGGGTCCACGACGTCGTGGCGCGTCACCGCACCGCTCGCGTCCGTGACGAGCACATGCACGATCTCGCCACGCCACCCTTCGACCATGGACACGGCGATCGAGTCGGGCGCGCACGGGGGAAGCGACGCGCCGACATCGCCCGGCCGCGCATCTCCGAGCTCGTCGAGCTGCTCGAGCACGAGCTCGATCGAGCGCTCCGCCTCGAGCAAGCGCACGAGCGCGCGCCCCATGACGTCGCCGGTATCTGCGAGCGCCGTCGGCACGTAGACGAATCGATAGAGGCCGCTCGGGTGATCCCGGCGCACGTCCCGGTCGCAACCCGACGCGCGGGCGACCGGGCCGACCAGTCCCAGCTCCTCGGCCATCTCGAGCGAGACCTGACCCGTGGTCTCGAACCGCGACGCCAGCGTCGGCGTCTCGAACGTCACCTCGGCCGTGGCCTCGAGCGCCTTTCGCGCCCGCTCGAGACGAGCTGCGAGATCTCGCCGGCGATAGGAGTCGATCCCGAAGCGGACGCCGCCCGGCCGCACGAGCCCTCGACCGAATCGGTTGCCCGAGATCTCGACGAGCGCGTTGAGGAACTCCCCGCGGAGTCGACCGAACCACGACGCGCCGGGGAGATACCCGACGTCGTTGCAGAGGCCGCCGAGATCTCCGACGTGGTTGGCGAGCCGCTCGAGCTCGAACGCGACCGCGCGAATGGAGTGCGCCGGCAGCGGGAGCTCGACGGCGGCGAGGGCCTCGAGCGCACCGCAGTACGCGAGCGCGTGGCCAACCGCGGTGTCGCCCGCGATCGACTCCACGACCGCCAGGCGACGGGAAGGCTTGGCCGTGGCGAGGAGGCTCTGAGCGTCCCGATGCTGGAACCCGAGCTGGATCTCGAGGCTCAGCACGTTCTCGCCATGGCACTGGAAGCGGAAGTGCCCGGGCTCGATGATGCCCGCGTGCACCGGCCCGACGGCGACCTCGTGCACACCGTGCCCTTCGACGCGGAAGAACGGATGCTCGCCGACACGGCGCGCCGCCTCGCTCGGCTCGCGCTCGAGGTCGGCGTGCAAGCGCAGCGGCTTGAGCCAGGGATGCCCTTCGGGGACGAGCCCATCGCGCTCCCAGAGCGCGCGCTCGATCGCCTGCGCCTGCGGCAGCGTCGCGGTGAGCGACGGGTACCGTCGCTCGAGCACGGGCGCCCGGACGAGCCAGATCTCGTTCTGGGCGTCGGCAGCGAGCACGACGCAGAGATCGGGCTCGCCCGCTCCCGCCCCCGCGAGCGGCAACAGGCACACGAGCCGCGCACCGCGCGCACAGGCGTCCACGACGAGCTGCACGAGCTCGGCCGCGTCCGCAAGCCGCGGCACGCTCGCGATGGGCGTCGCGCCCGCGTTGCGCACGGCCCGCACGCGACTGCGCGCGCCGTTCCGCTCGCCGGCCATCACGGCCCCCCGATCATGTGGGCAGCCGCGCGCACTGCGTCTTCGAGAAACCCGGGCACCCACACCCCGAGCACGAGCGAGGCCGCCGCGAGCGCGAGCGGCGCGCCGATGGACAGCGCGTGATCGCGCGCCTTGACGCGCGCGACGACAGGGCCCGGATCGCCCTGGAGCATGGGCAGGACGGCGCCGGCCATGCCGAGAAACGCCACCGCGAGGAGCACCACGAACAGCACACCCATCCACGGGCTCAGCGCCATGGCCCCGCGGAAGATCATCAGCTCGCTTCCGAACGGCCCGAACGGCGGCGTGCCGCCGATCGCGAAGAGGAGCACCGCCAGGAGAACACCCGTGCGCGGTTGCCTCCGGAATATGCCGCGCACCTCGCGCACGTCGGTCGAGCCGTACGAGCGCAGCACGTTGCCGGCCACCAGGAACAGCGCCGCCTTGCACACGGAGTGGTTCACGACGTGGAGCATCGCGCCCTGCGAAGCGACGCCGGCGAGGCCCACGCCGACCGCGATGATGCCCATGTTCTCGATGCTCGAGTACGCGAACAGGCGCTTGTAGTCGCGCTGGCCGATCATGAGCGCTGCAGACACGCCGAGTGACGTGAACCCGAGCAAGAGCAGGAGGTTTCGCGCGAACGCTGCGTCGCCCGACGCGACACACAGGTTGTAGAAGCGTAGCAGCGCGAGCAGCGCGCAGTTCAAGAGCGAGCCCGACAGCAACGCGGAGACCGGCGACGGCGCCTGGCTGTGGGTGTCCGGCAGCCACGTGTGCAGCGGCGCGAGCCCCATCTTCGTGCCGTAGCCGACGAGCGCGAGGACGAACCCCGCCTCGAGCCACGGCCGCGACATCGACGGGGCCGCCGCCACGATGACGTCGATGGACAGATCCGTCACGGGCACCGGCGACGCGGAAGCCGCGATACCGATGAAGAACGTACCGAGCAGCGCGAGCGCAATGCCGACCGAGCAGATGAGCAAGTACTTCCACGCGGCCTCGAGCGCCGCGCGTCGCCGGTAGAAGTAGACGAGCGGCGCGCTCGCGAGGGTCGTCGCTTCGACGGCCGCCCACATCACCGCGAAGTGCCGCGTGCCTGCGACGAGCGTCATCGCCGCGAGAAACCAGAGCAGGCACGGCACGAAGCGCAACGGCGCGGCCTGCGCGTCGTGCGTGCCGTCGATCAGGTACGGAATCGAGTACACCGACGCCGCGACGAACAACGTGCTCGTGATCGTCAGGAAGAGGCGTCCCGTAGGGTCGAGCCCGAACACGCTCCAGGGCGTCAACGGCAATCCGAGCCACAGCCCCACGACCGTCGCGAAGTGCAGAAGCGCGACCGCGATGAGCACGACGAGCTGCGACCGCACGTTCTTGCCGAAGTACGTGACGAGCCCGAGCAGCGCCGGGACGACGACGAGGAGCGCGATGATCACGAGGCGGTCTCCATCGCGGGCTAGTCCTTGAGCGTCGAGAGCAGCTCGGTGTCGATGTGCTCGAACTCGCGCTGAATGTGGTGAATTGCGACCCCCATGACGAACACGCCGACGAGCACGTCGAGCAAGATCCCGAGCTCGACGACGAACGGGATCGTCGACGCGAGCGACTGTCCGAAGATGTAGACGCCGTTCTCGATCAACAAGTAGCCGACGACCTGGGTGATGGCTTTGCGCCGCGAGACGAGCACGAGGAACCCGATGAGGAGCGTCGCGAACGCGGCGGGAACGACGAGCGCCGACGGCGGCGGATGCGGAAGCACGAGCACGCCGGACAGCCAGAACGAGATGCCGATGAGCACCGCGGCGAACACCGCCGAGGTGTGCAGACTGACGAACGGCTCGACCTGGGCCGACACGTGCGCCCCGCGGATGCTGCGCATCAGCAACAGCGGGATGAGGACGGCCTTGAGGCCGAGCGTGCCGAGCGCCATGAGCCACGCGTGCAGCACCTCGCCGGGGTCGTCCTTCGCCCAGATCGCAAGCGGCAGGAGCGCGAGCGCGACTCCTTGCAGCGCGGACGCGCGCACGACTCCGGCGAGACGGCTCGACGCGACGACGTAGACGTCGAGCCCGAGCACGGCCACGAGAACGAGGTCGGCCCAGCCGGTCACTGTCCGCCTCCGTAGAGCACGGTGCCGAGCCCGATGACCGCCAGGATCGTCGCGCCGAGCAAGAGCTGCGGCACACGCGAGAGCCTGAGGCGGGCCAAGATGGACTCCGCGACGCCCACGAGCACCGCGATCACGAGCTGTCCGCCGACGAGCAGGAGCGCCCCGGTGAGCGGGCTCGTCGGAAACACGAAGAGCACATGCAGCAGGAGCGCGCCCAGCACGAAGAGCTTCACCGCGCTGCCGTAGACGATCGCGGCGAAATCGGGCCCTCCGTGGTCGAGGACCATCACCTCGTGGACCATCGTCAGCTCGAGGTGCGTGTTCGGATCATCGACGGGAATACGCGCGTTCTCGGCGAGGAGCACGACGAAGAGCGCGCCGGCCGCGATCGGGAACGCCGGGTGCGTCGCTCCTCCGCTCGCCCACGGAAGATCGGCGAACGTCTCCGAGAACGACACGCTCTGCGCGGGCACGCAGACGATCGCGAGCGCGAGCAGCAGGGCCGGCTCCGTCAGGGCGGCAAACGCGGCCTCGCGGCTCGCCCCCATCCCCTCGAAGCTCGAGCCGGTGTCGAGCGCCGCGAGCATGGTGAACATTCGACCGAGCCCGAGGAGGTACGCGAACACGATCACGTCACCGGCGAACCCGAGCGGTGCGCTCCGCGACGCGAGCGGAAGCACGAGCCCGGCGACCATGACGCACGCGAGCGCGACGATCGGCCCGGCGCGGAAGATGAGGGTGGCCGTACGGCTGTAGACGGCGCCCTTGCGAAGCAGCTTCGCGACGTCGCGATAGGCCTGCAAGAGCGGTGGGCCCTGCCGGCCGGCAGCGACCGCCTTCGTCTTGTTGATGACGCCGAGCAGAAGCGGCGGCAAGACGAGCAGGAGCGCCAGATGCAGGCCGAGCGCGAGCGCTTCGTCGAGGCTCATGGGCCGCCCCCCGCGAAGCCGAGGCGCCACACGAGGAGCGCCACGAGCGTGACGAAGATGTAAGCGAGGTAGAGCTGGAGGTGACCCTGCTGGATCACGCGGACGCGGCCGACCAGACCGAGAAACCGACGAGTCAGCGGAACGACGAGGCGCTCGCCCGCCATGTCGCCGACGATGACGTCGTGGCGCGCGCTCACGGGGAAGTACCCG
>ORJL010006814.1_pt1 | contig 10302 bp, 10 predicted proteins | sample 1779941 | NCBI WGS metagenome assembly ORJL01 (sample SAMEA104232317, study PRJEB22302) | groundwater metagenome | biome: forest; feature: aquifer; material: groundwater | place: USA | collected 2011-08-07 | depth 5.8 m | reverse complement strand
TCGAGCGCAAGCTGCTCCTGGACAACGCGCTCATCATGATCCGCCATTCCGCCCGCCTCAACGCGTGGATGCCCTGGGTGCACAACTTCTACCTGACCATGCCCACCAACCAGCAGAACAGGCTCAAGTTCACCCGCACCTGGATGGATCTGGACAGGCGCAAGTCCATGACTGGACGCTAGAGGGTGAGGGGTACCCTCGCATCGTGAGGGCGACTCAAGACGGAGCGGGGCAGGCCATGTGGCCTGCCCCGCTCGTATTTCGTCTACTGCTCTGCGGAAGGATTGAGCCCCCCGCGTCTGTAGCTGTGAAGGATATCTTCGAATAGTAGAGGGCCAGCAGTCACCTATCCCCTACTGGGAAGCGCGCACCCCCACCCTCGTACCGCCCACTCCGGTACTTCTGTACCTTGCGCCCGCCCCCTCCCAAAGAGAACATAAGAGGGGAAGTCATCCGCGTCGCTCAGGAGACACAGCCAGGTGATGCCCACCGTCCTGCTCGTGGAAGATGACATCGACTACCGCATCCTGCTTGTACACAGCCTGCAAGCGGTCGGCTACTCCTGCATCACCGCAAGCAACGGCCTGGAAGCCCTGCAAAAGGCCAGGGAAGGCTCTCCCGACCTTGTGCTCCTTGACCTCGGCCTCCCCGGCATGGACGGGCGCGAGGTCTGCCGCCTCCTCCGCCAGCGCAGCAGCGTCCCCATCATCATCCTCACCGGCTGGCCCGATGAGGCCGTCGAGAACGAGCTCCTCGCCCTCGGCGCGGACGACTTCATGCGCAAGACCGTCACCCTCGATGTCCTCCTCGCCCACACCGAGGCCGCCCTGCGCACATCCGGCGCCCGCCAGGAGGCTGGCAAGGCATCGTCCCCTCGCTTCCCATCCTGACCACAGGCGGATACGCCGCACGAGGGAGACGTGGTAATCCTGGACAAGCCTGTCCACCCACAAGGTGGCGGGGACCCGAGAAGCCATCGAGCAATGCGGGGCGCACCTTCTGTATTTGCCGCCCTATTCCCCGAACCTCAACCCCAACGAGCCGTGCTGGTCCAAGGTCAAGGCTTTCCTGCGGACAGCCCAAGCCCGCACTCTGAAGGCCTTAGAAGAGGCGCTCACGGAAGCGTTCGCCCACGTCACCCCATCCGATGCGCAGGGCTGTTTCCGCCACTCCGGCTACAGCCTATACGCACGCTGAATCCGCTCTAGCCATCGAGGGAAGACAGAAAGGTCGGGCAGCGCACCCGACCTTCGCGAATGAAGGGCTCTAGGCGCCTACAGCCCCGCCCCTTGCAGCGTCGTGATCGCCTCCACCGCCCAGTTGATCACCGCCTGCGGCGCAACCCCCAGGAACAGCACCCCCGCCAGCGCCAGCCCCAGCGACGCTTGCAGCGGCAGCGAGTCGCTCCGCTTGGCCAAGGCGTAGTCCTTCTCCTGGTACATCACTCGGATCACCCGCCAGTAGTAATAGATGGACAGCACGCTGTTCACCACGCCCACCACCGCCAGCCACCCCATGCCCGCCTGCACCGCCCCGTTGAACAGGTACACCTTCCCAATGAACCCCGCCGTCGGCGGCACCCCTGTCAGCGATACCAGGCACAGCGCCAGCACCAACGCCGGGAACGGCGCCACGCGCCCCAGCCCCGCAAAGCTGTTGATGTCCTCGCTCCCGCTCCGGTTCGCCAGCGCGATGATCGCCATGAACGCGCCCAGGTTCGTGACCGCGTACGCCGCCAGGTAGAACAGCACCCCGCTCTGCCCCAGGCTGCCCCCGGCCGCGATGCCGATCATGATGTAGCCTGCATGCGCTATGGTGCTGTACCCCAGCAACCGCTTGATGTTCGTCTGCGCCATCGCCACCAGGTTCCCCACGAACATGGACGCCACGGCCAGCCCCGCGAACAGGTCCCGCCAGTCCGCCTCGAACACCGGGAACGCCGTCATGAATACCCGCAGCAGCACCGCGAACCCCGCCGCCTTGCTTGCCACGGACAAAAAGGCCGTCACCGGTGTCGGCGCCCCCTCGTACACGTCCGGCACCCACATCTGGAACGGCACCGCCGCAATCTTGAACCCGAACCCGGCCAGCATGAACAGGAACCCCACCGTCAGCGTCGGGTTCTCCAGCAGCGTCGTCTCCCGAAGCCCCGCCGCGATGTCCGAAAGCTGCGTCGACCCCGTCATCCCGAAGACCAGCGCCATCCCGTACAGCATCACCGCCGATGAAATCGCGCTCGGTATCAAGTACTTGAGGGCCGACTCGCTGGACTTGGTATCCTTGAGCAGCGCCGCCAGCGCCACGATGGAGAAAGACGTCAGCTCGATTGCCAGGTAGATGGTGATGAGCTCCCGCGCCCCGGCGGTCAGCATCATACCCGCCCCGGCCAGGAGGATGAGCCCGTAATACTCCCCTATGAACTTGGCGAACCGCCCCACGTAGTCCTGGGAGGACAGCACCACCAGGAACACGCTCCCCAGCACCAGCAGCTTGAAGAACAGCGCGAACTGGTCCACCGCCAGCGCCCCGTTGAAGCTGGTCCCCTGCACGCCCCACAGGGCCAGCACCGTCGCCCCGGAGGACAGGACCCCTAACACCGCCACAGCGGCCAGCAGCCCCTTCCGCACCCCCGTCATGTCGAGCAGCACCACCGCCAGCGCCGTGGCCACCAGGGCGATCTCCGGACTCAGGTGCAGCAGGTTCACGTCGTTCATATGCCTACGACCCCAGGATCTGGGAGATGCCCAGTTTCAGCACGTTTGTAAGAAGGGACGGGTAGACGCCCACCAGGATGATGAACCCGCCCAGAAGCGCGATGGCAAAGGTGTCCACCGGCGCGGCGTCCGTGACCTCCGCGAAGCGCAGCTTGGACGGGCCGAACAGCACCCGCTCCACGGTCCACAGGATGTACCCCGCCGCCAGCACCACGCCGAAGGCCGCCGCCGCCGTCGCCCACCCCTGCGTCCCAAAGCTCCCCAGGAACACCATGATCTCCGCCACGAACCCGCTCGTGGCCGGCAGCCCCAGCGACGCCATCCCCGCCACCACGAACGCCACTGCGATGAGCGGCATCTGCTTCGCCAGGCCCCCCAGGTCCGGGATGTGGCGCGTGTGCGCCTTGTCGTAGATGAGCCCCACCAGCAGGAACAACAGCCCCGTGATGGTCCCGTGCGTGAACATCTGGAGAGACGCCCCTGTCAGGCTGAGCTCCGTCAGCGCCCCCACCCCCAGCAGCACCAGCCCCATGTGGCTCACGGAGCTATACGCCACCAGCCGCTTCAAGTCGGACTGGCGTATGGTGATGACCGCTCCCCAAATGATGCTGATGACCCCCAGTGCCGCCAGATACACGCCCCAATCGCGCGTGATGTCCGGGAAGATGCCCACGTTCATGCGGATAAGACCGTAGCCGCCCATCTTCAGCATCACCCCCGCCAGCATCACGCTCACCGCCGTCGGCGCGTCCGTGTGCGCGTCCGGCAGCCACGTGTGCAGCGGCACCACCGGCAGCTTGATGGCAAAGCCGATGAGGAGCGCCAGATAGACCCCTTGCAACGACAGGAACACGGTAGTCAGCGTCCCGTTCCGCCCCAGGGTCATGAGCTCCATGATGTCGAACGTGCCGGTGGAGAAGTACAGCGTCAGTAGCCCGATGAGCAGCAATGCCCCCGCCAGGAACGTGAACAATGCGAACTTCATCGCCGAATACGTGTTCTTCCCCGTCCCCCAGATGGAGATGAGGAAGTACATCGGCACAAGCTCCAGCTCCCAGAAGAGGAAGAACAGCAGGAAGTCCAGCGACGTGAACACCCCCAGAACACTCGTCTGGAGCAGGAGGAGCCAGATGAAATATTCCCGCACGCGGCTCGTCACGTGCCAGGACGCGAACACCGCCGCCACGCCTAGCAGGGTGCCCAGCAGCACCATAGGCATGCTCAGCCCGTCCACGCCCAGGAAGTACTCCGCATTGATCGCCGGTATCCAGGAGAACCGGTCCACGTGCTGCAACCCCTGGATGGCGTAGGAGATGCCCCCGCGCGCATGCTCGTACACAGCGGAGGGGTCGAACGCCGCCCACGCCCACAGCGACAGCAGCAGGTTGGCCACCGCCACGGTCGCCGCGATGGTCCGGACCGTCCCCGGCCTCCGCCCCAGCAGCACGATGAGGAGCACGCCCACAACGGGCAGGAAGACGATGAGCGAGAGGATGCCGTTCATGGCATGCACCGCCTACCTCCCCGTCCCAAAGATGATGAACGCCCCGTAGATCAGCAGCAGCCCCACGGCCGTCCCCGCGGCGTACGTCTGCGCCTGGCCCGTCTGCAATTGCTTCACCACCTGCCCGATGTTCCGCGCAATCTTCCCCACGCCGTCCGCCGTCCTGTCCACCACGTTCTCATCCACCCAGTGCGCCGTCCGCGCCGCGCCCCGGTAGAACCCGTTCCGCACGATGCCGCCCTCGTACAGGTTGTCCAGGTAATACTTGTTGCTGATGAGCGTGTACAGCCCCCCGAACCGCCGCGCCACCCCCGCCGGAGAGTACCATCCCGCCGCGTACCCGCCGTAGGCCAGCGCCAGCCCCGCCAGCGCCGCTGTGGTGGAAATGGCCGCCACCGTCAGGTTGATGCCCTCGTCGTGCACCGTGATGCCCGGCGTGTGCAGGACGTCGCTCAGCCACCCCGAACCGGGGATGTTCGCTAGCCAGGAGATGGCCGCCGGTATCGCCAGGACGATGAGCGGCAGCGCCATCGTCACCGGCGACTCATGCAGGTGCGCCTCATGCTCGCCGTGTGCGCCATGCTCCGCCTGCTCCCCGCCCCGGTACTGGCCCCAGAAGGTCATGATCACCGCGCGCAACATATAGAACGCCGTCAGGAACGCCCCCAACACCCCTGCCCAGAATACGAACTGGCCGATAGTCCCGCCCGCCACCCACGCCCCATCCAACACCCCGTCCTTGGAGAAGAAGCCGGACAGCGGCGGGATGCCCGCCAGGCTCAGCGTCCCCACCAGGAAGGTCAGATAGGTGATCGGCATGGCGGTGCGCAGGCCGCCCATCTTCCGCATGTCGAACGTGCCGGTGGCGTGGTTCACGCTGCCGGAGCCCAGGGACCGGAGCGCCTTGAAGAACGCGGGGTTGAACAGGTGGAAGGTTGACGCCCCGTACGCTCCCACCCCCAGCGCCATCATCATGTACCCCAGCTGGCTGATGGTGGAATACGCCAGCACCCGTTTGATGTCGAAGTTGACCACGCCCATGAGCGCCGCGCCCACCGCCGTGATGGCCCCAATGATCGCCACCACCTCCATCGCCGTCGGTGATGCCTCGAAGAGCGGGAAGAAGCGGGCCACAAGGAAGACGCCCGCGGCCACCATCGTGGCCGCATGTATGAGTGCGCTGACCGGCGTGGGGCCTTCCATCGCGTCCGGCAGCCACACGTGCAGCGGGAATTGCGCGCTCTTGCCTGCCGCTCCCGCGAAGATCCCCAGCACCGACCACATGAGGGCCGCCCCCGCCAGCGCCCCGCCCACCTGGCCGTACAGGGCGGTGATCCCAAGCACGCCCGTCTGGGTGAACATGAACAGGAGCGCCAGCAGGAAACCGAAGTCCCCCAGCCGGGTGACAAGGAACGCCTTCTTCGCCGCCGCCGCCGCCGAGGGCCGCTGGAACCAGAAGCCGATGAGCAGGTACGAACACAGCCCCACCAGCTCCCAGAACACGAACAGCATCACCACGTTCTCTGCCAGCACCAGCCCTATCATAGAGGCCGTGAACAGCGCCATGTACGTGTAGTACCGCACAAAGCCCGTGTCTCCGGCCATATACCCCAATGAATATACCTGCACAAGCAGGCTCACCGACGTCACCACCACCATCATGATGCCCGTGAGCCCGTTCATCATGATGCCCACATTGAACTGCAAGTCCCCCGCCTGCAGCCATGCATGGCGCGGGTACACGATGGTGTGCTCCGGCGCGCCCGCCACGGCCAGCAACGCCATCACCGACAGCACCAGCGACGCCCCGATGGCCAGGATGGTGATGTACGCCCCCACCCGGCTTGTGCTTCCCAGGAATGGACGCACAACTGCGGCGTTCACCATGAACGCCGCCACTGGGAGCAGGAATATCAGCCACGCCGTGGACTCAGCCACACATCCCTCCCATTCGCACCGCTCCCGCGCTATCGCCCGTCAGTCCGCCTGTAGGCCCCTGCCCCAATGTCAGCAAGGCCGTTTGTTTCTGTCATTCCGAGGTTCTCCGAGGAATCTAGGACATTTTCTTTGCCATCACAGTACGGCTCACTCTCCCGCGTCCCGTCATCGTAGGGGCAATTCGTGAATTGCCCCTCCTCGTTCTCCTCCTCCTGTCTGCACGCGGAGAAGGGGCTGGGCTGTGAGGTGAGCCCTATATCTTCCTCTCTATCTCATCCGCCACATGCTCCCGCCCTATCGGCACGCACACCGCGAACTCCGCAAACTCGTTGTCCCAGTCCTCCACCCTGTCCGGCATGACCCGGCACGGCAGGCCCTCCCCCTCGTACAGGGTCTTCCACATCTCCGCCGCAATGCGTCCCTTGACGCGCCGATACTCAGTCCACATTGTTGCCTACCATCGCATCGCGTCCACCTTCGTCAAGTCCACCGTCTCCCTGTTCCGGTAGATGGCGATCACCAGCGCCAGCCCTATCGCCACCTCCACCGCCGCCACCGTGATGATGAACACCGCGAACGCCTGCCCCGCCAGCGGGGTCGCCGTCGGCGTGAAGTTGCTGAACGCCACCAGCGCGATGTTCACCGCGTTCAGCATGATCTCGATGCACATAAGCACCACCACGATGTTCCGCTTCGTCAGCGCCCCGTACAGCCCTATTGTGAACAGCGCCCCGGAGAGGGCCAGGTAGTCCAGCAGTCCCGGCATATCCTACCGCTCCTTCGCGATGACGATCGCCCCGATGATCGCCGCGAGCAACAGCACGGACGCCACCTCCAGGGGCAGCAGGTACGTCGTGAACAGGACATCCCCCAGCGGCCCCGCAGTCGGCGCCGTGGACGGCTCCCGTGTTGCCCAGTCCGTCCCCTGGAAAGCGGCCGCGAGCATCCCGAACAGCAGCCCCGCCGGCAGCAGCGCCAGGTGCCACCACCGGTTGCTCACGTTCTGGTGGGTGATGTCCCGCGTGAACATCACCCCAAAAATGAGCATCACCGCGATCGCCCCCACGTAGAGCAACACCTGCACGGCGGCCAGGAAGTCCGCGTTCAACAAAAGATAAAGCCCCGCCACGCTGCTCAGCGACGCCACAAGGAACAGCGCCGCGTGAAAGACGTTCCGGGACGCCACCACCAGCGCGGCGGCGCCCACCGTCAGCACGGCCAGACCCCAGAAAGCGATTACAGGGACCACCGGCCCACCTCGTGTTCGTCTATCTCGTCCGGCTGCCCGTTCACCCCTGTGTAGCCCTTCCGCTCAAGCTGCGGGCGCAGGTACTGCGTCGGCTTCTTCGGGTAGGCGTTCAGGTCCTCTTTCGTGATCAGCAGGGCGTTCCGCGTGAACCGCGCCCGCTCGAACTCCGGCCCCATGAACAGGGCGTCGTACGGGCAGGCCTCCACGCACAGGGCGCAGAACATGCACCGCCCCGTATCGATGTCGAAGCGGTCCAATTGCCAATCGGAGCCCACCTGCGGGTGCATCGTCGGGTGCGTCACGATACGGATGATGCCGATGGGACAGGCCTTGGCGCACGCCCCGTTCCCCGTGCACCGGCTCTCGTACCAGACAAAGGTGTTCCCCCGGAACCGGGCGCTCAGCTTGATGCCCTCCCGGTTCTCCGGGTACTCGCTCGTGAACGGCTTCCGCCCCAGGACCTTCAGTGTGACCAGAAGCCCCTTCAGCGCGCCCATGCCGAACATTGTCGCCATCGCTCAGCTCCCGATATAGGCCGGGTACGGAGGCAGCTCCTTGGCCCGGGGACGGAGAAGGTTTGTCAGCGCCACCGCCACCGCAAGGAACACGCCGATATTGATGACCGCCATGCCCGCCAGCGCCAGGGCGGGGAACATGCCGTCGGCGGCCACGTTGAAGACGCTCTGGAAGGCCACCACCTCCACGGCGGTGATCGCCAGGTTCAGTCCCGCCACCGGGAACAGCACCTTCCAGGAGAAGGCCAGCATCTGGTCTATGCGCAGCCGCGGCCAGGTCCCCCGGAACCAGACGAATATGCTGAACAGCAGCATCGTCTTCAGGAACCACCACAGTGCGCCCAGGATGTCCAGGAAAGGCAGGCCGGGGATCTGCCACCCGCTCAGGAAGACCGTCGCCCCCACCGCCGCCCACGCTATCGCGGCCACGAACTCCGAAAGATAGAACAGCCCGAACTTCATGCCCGAGTACTCCGTGTGGTACCCGGCCACGATCTCCGACTCCGCCTCCGTGATGTCGAACGGGCTCCGCCCCACCTCGGCGGCGGCTCCCAGGAGGAAGATAGCGAACGCCGTCGGCTGCACCAGCAGGAACGGGATGCTCTGCGCGTTCACGATGTCGGTCATGTTCATGGAGCCGGACACCAGCACCACCGCCGCCAGCGCCAGCACCATGGGCACCTCGTAGCTCACCAGCATGGCCACGGAGCGCAGCGCCCCCAGCAGCGCGTACTTGTTGTCCGACCCCCACCCCGCCATGAAGATAGCCACCGCCCCGAAGCTGGACACCGCCACCACGAACAGCAGCCCGATGTCCAGTCCCGCCAGGAACCACCCATCGGCGAACGGGATGACCACGAAGATGGTCAGCGCCGGGATGAACAGCAGGATCGGCGCCAGGTTGAACACCCACCGGTCCGCCGCCGGCCGCACGATGTCCTCTTTGAGGACCATCTTGATCGTATCCGCTATGGGCTGGAAGAAACCGTTCGGTCCCACCCGGTTCGGCCCGATCCGGTTATGGATCCGCCCCACCACGCGCCGCTCCGCCCACGTGATGATCGCCGTCAAGATGAGGACAAAGTTCACTACGATGGCCATCGCCACCGCCATGGAAATAGCCAGCGCCACGCCTTCCGGCAGGAAGCCGCGCAGCACCGGGACCAGAAAGTCCGTCATCCCCATCTCTCTATGCCACCATCCCGCCCGCAGATATCATCCTCGTCCCTTTCCCCAACCCTGCCTCTCCCCTCATCACACCTCTTTATAGGGACGCCCGTTCCCCTTTTCCTTCTCCCCCTCTCTGCGCGCGGAGAGGGGACCGGGGTGAGTTCCGCCCCTCTGCCGTCATTCCGAGGTTGGAGGTCCCACGTGAGTCCTCGCTTCGGTAAGTCGCTGCAGGGCGAAGACCCCGACGCCTCGTCGGGAAACCACATGTGAAGGACCACTTCCCAATACCGTCATCCCGAGGTCCTCCTAATCGGGACGGAAGAGGGCAGGGGTGAGGGTCGTGGGGCTGCCGCACCGTGGACCATGAGACAGCTCTCCATCGTAGCGGCGATTCGTGATTCGCCTCTCCCCTACCTATCCACCTCCCCCATGATCACATCCAGACTCCCAAACGTCACAACCAGGTCCGCCAGCTTCTGCCCAATGAGAAGGTCCCGCAACACCCCCAGATTGATAAAAGATGGCGACCGTATCTTGCACCGCCACGGCGCAATCGTGCCGTCGCTCACTAGGTAGAACCCCAGGTGCCCTTTCGGCGCCTCGATGTGCGAATAGGCCTCCCCCACCGGAGGCCGGATGAAGAACGGCACGCCCGGTTGCCGGTGCAACCCGCCCGGGATCTGCGCCGCGGCCTGCTTCACGATCTTCAGGCTCTCCCGCATCTCCCGCACCCGCACGATGTATCGGTCATAGTTGTCCCCGTGCGTCCCCACCGGCACGTCAAAATCAAAGCGGTCATATACCTCATACGGCGCCGACTTCCGCAGGTCCCACTTCACCGCGCTCGCCCGCAGGTTCGGCCCGCTCACCCCGTAGTTCACCGCCTTCTCCGGGGACAGCACCCCCTGCCCCTTCGTGCGGGAGGCGATGATCTCGTTCTCAGTTAGCAGTTGCTCGTACTCGTCCAGGCGCTGCGGCATATCCTCAAGGAACGCCTGCAAGCGCGGCATGAACTCCGCCGGCAGGTCGTGGCTCACGCCCCCCACCCGCATGTAGCTGAACGTGATCCGCGCCCCGCACACCATGTCGAACAGGTCCAGGATCTTCTCTCGCTCCCGGAACATCCACATCAGCGGCGTCTGCCACGCCCCCAGGTCGTTGATCAGGAAGCCGATGGCCATGCAGTGGCTGGCGATGCGGTTCAGCTCCGCC
>ORJL011146289.1_pt1 | contig 10304 bp, 9 predicted proteins | sample 1779941 | NCBI WGS metagenome assembly ORJL01 (sample SAMEA104232317, study PRJEB22302) | groundwater metagenome | biome: forest; feature: aquifer; material: groundwater | place: USA | collected 2011-08-07 | depth 5.8 m | reverse complement strand
TCAAAAACTTTTTTGGCATCGGGATTATCTCCCCCTTGAACGGGATCGCCCGTTAAAGCAAGTATGTTTTGAATTCCCAAAGCATCAGCACCTAAGAGATCAGATTGCAGTGCCATTCTATTTCTATCTCGACATGCAATTTGGCACACAGGCTCAATGCCGTTCTGCATAAGTAAAGCCGAGGTTGCAATAGGAGACATGCGCATAACCCCTCTCTGATTGTCTGTAATATTCATGGCTGTAACATAAGGTTTTAGAAGTTGTGCTAAATCGAGTAATTTTTTTGTACCCGAACCCCGAGGTGGAGTGAGTTCAGTTGTAATAACCTTTTTACCTTCCTCTAATCTTTTTTTAAGATGGCTCATCTTTTCCTTTCTGTAATATGGCTGCTTGATAGGTGTTGTGGAGTAACATGGCAATTGTCATGGGGCCTACACCACCTGGAACGGGCGTAATCCACGAGGCTTTTTTTGAAACCTCGTCAAAAGCTACATCTCCTACAATTTTTTTCCCATCTAGTTTGTGGATGCCAACATCCACCACAACAGCCCCTTTCTTAACAGAATCTGCTTTTATAAACTCTGGTTGGCCTGCCGCCACAATAAGAATATCCGCAGTTTTTGTTAAATCAAAAAGATTTTTTGTTTTTGAATGACATATGGTTACGGTACAATTTTTTTCTAAAAGAAGAAGTGCTACAGGCTTTCCAACAAGTGTGCTTCTTCCGATCACAACAGCGTGTTTACCTTCAAGAGGGATTTTATAATTTTCTAAAAGATTTAGAATGGCAGCAGGTGTACACGGCTTAAAAAAAGCTTGTCCCACAACAAGAAGCCCCATATTTGTTGGATGAAAGCAATCAATGTCTTTTAGGGGTGATAGAGTACTAAAAATAATTTCTTTATTGATGTGTTTGGGAAGAGGGAGTTGTACGAGAATGCCATTAACATTATCGTCATCATTTAATTGGTTGATGAGCTCAATTAGTTTTTGCTCACTTACATTTTCAGGTAGTGTGTGAATGTGTGACCGAAAGCCAATGGCTTCACAGGCCTTTTTTTTCATGGAAACATAAATATGAGAGGCCGGATTATCACCAACCAAAATAGCATCGAGACGAGGGTCTAGGTTCGGATCTTTCCTCACTTCAATCCGCAGAGCCATTTTTATTTGATCTGCAACTTTTTGACCGTCAATGATTTCTGCCATTGGTTTTTGTTGCAAGGTGTTTAACCTATTGGGAGTGACGCTAAAAACTGGTTCCATGATGCTTCTAAATCTTTAAGTAAGCTCTGCGCGTCTTTGAAATCTTTATTTATTTTTTCTGAAATTTTTTGTTTGAGCTCGGAGGCATTGAGCGTTGCTAGAGAATAACACTGATAGTGAGATTCAGTTTGATTATAATAATGTTTATCAATTAAAAGCACACTATCCAAATCATTGTTAATAAGATTTTCTGTGAAGATTTTAAGTGTGGGCCCTGTAATATGTGGGTTTTTATTAAGTGCGAGAAGCCATGTATATAGTTTTGAGCTTAGTTGTTTTTTGAAAAGCTCTTGGGCTTTTGCATCAGCTAAAATAAGCCCTTGAACAGGGCTTTGATCTTGAGAAATCTCTATGCGCGCAGTAACACCTAAGGTACTTTCGTTTACATGAAGCTCTTCTTTCGCCCATTGAGGTAAGGCAGTTTTATTTTCTAAAGACGCCTGATCGCTTATTTCACCAGAAGTTGCCGTGGTTCTCTGAACAGAAGAACATGAGGCTAAAATAAAAAAAGCGCTTATAGTAAAAAAAAACTTGAGTTTCATGGTAACTTTTAGCTACTTTAATCATAGTCAACATGAAAACTCAAGAAAAACCATTATTTTACCCTTCCCAACCCGGTGTTTACCTTATGAAAAATGCTGATGGTGAGATTATTTATATAGGCAAAGCTAAAAATTTAAAAAATCGAGTTAAGTCTTATTTTAATAAGAAAAATACAGCTAAAACAAAGGCTCTTGTTTCTAAAATAGCTGACATTGAGTTTATGGTAACAAAAACTGAATCGGAGGCTTTTATTTTAGAGTCGACCCTCATTAAAAAGCATAAGCCTCGTTACAATGTGAGCTTGAAGGATGACAAAAGCTATCCTTATATAAAGGTAACACTGGATGAAAAATGGCCAGGTATTTACGTTGTGAGAAGGCCTCAGTTGGATAAAGCACTTTATTTTGGCCCCTATTCCTCTGCCGGTGCTGTTCGATCGACTTTACGTTTTATTACAAAGGTATTTCCAATTCGTGATTGTACAAATTCCAAGTTCGCAAACCGAACACGTCCGTGCCTCTCTTACGATATTGGTCGTTGTACGGCGCCGTGTGTCGATTTTGTTGAACCCATTCGTTACCAAGAAGATGTTGAAAGTCTTGTAAAATTTTTAAAGGGCCATGCCCAATCTGTTTTTACCGACCTTAAAAAGAGAATGGGTGTTTTATCGGAAAGCATGAAATATGAAGAAGCGGCACAGATTCGAGATCGTATTTTTGCGATTCGTACCATGTTGGAAAGGCAAAATGTTGTAACACGAGAAAAGAAAGATCAGGATGTTATTGTTTTTAAGATGGGCGAAAATCTGCTTCATGTTTTATTTTTCTTTTTGCGTGGGGGAGCTCTTCTATCGAAACGGGTTTTTAATATTCCTGTACCAACCATTATTATAGATCAAGAAAGAAAAGATTTTCTTAATTCATTTTTAAGTCAGTATTATGAAATTAATTTTATTCCAGATGAAGTTCTCGTTTCAGGGAGGGTGAAATACCAGATGCTTAAAGATTTTCTTGCGCAGAAATCTGGTAGAAACATAAAAATTACGATTCCGCGGGGCGGGGAGAAGAAAAAGCTCATAGATATGGCTTTTCAAAACTTGAGCGTTTCTCTACTAGAGTTTCATGCGAAAAAGACTGAAGATAAAAATGTTTTAAAGGCCGTACAAGGTAAGTTCCACCTTAAAAATGAACCACTTAAAATTGAGTGCTTTGATATTTCAAATATTAGTGGAACAAGTGCTGTGGGTAGCATGGTTGTGTTTAAGGAGGGTGAAGCCGATAAAAGTGAATATCGTAAATATAAAATTAAAACAGTTCATCAGATAAATGATTTTGCGATGATGCGAGAGGTTTTGTTAAGGCGCTATCGTGAAAAAGAGGCTTTACCACAACTTATTATTATTGATGGGGGGAGGGGCCAATTAGCTATGGGTGTTTCTGTTTTGAAGGAGCTTCAAATTGTAGGCTTAGATATTGTAGGTCTTGCAAAAAAGAAAAAGAATAAAGGTGAGCTTCAATCTTATGAGCGCATTTATTTACCTGGCAGAAAAAATCCTATTATGATTGCTCCTAATACTGCAATAGAGTTTTTTTTAAGTCGTATTCGTGATGAGGCGCATCGTTTTGCTATTACCTACCATAGACACGTACGTGGAGAGGCACAGTTAGATTCCATATTAAATGAGATTGGGGGCCTGGGTGAGAAGGGGAGGCAAGCCCTACAAAAACATTTTCTTTCAATCGAAGATATGAAGTATGCGTCGCTGGAAGAATTGGAAAAAGTTTCAGGTATCACAAGTGCCCAAGCACAAAGTATTTTTAATTTCTTTCAGGAAAAATAATTTAGTTCAGAGTATGTGATTGTGGTGGTTTGACGTAGCCGCATTCTGGACAGGCTGCATTCTCTATAACTGTTAAATCATCGTAATTAGGAAAATGATAGAGGCGAAGGTGCGAGTGACACTCTGTACATCGGGAGAGTTTTTCAACTTCCGACATTTTATCCATCACCTATCTTGTCGGATAAGTTACAAAAAAACTTTATTTTTATTCGAGAAGTTTATTTTTAAAGTCGGCTTTAACGAGAGAGAGCTCTTTAGGGATATTTTTTTCCTCAAGTAACCCAAGGCGATACTTTCTTTTTAACTCCCGACGAAGTTTTTTAGCATGAGTTAAGGTTAGATATCCTGAAGGGTCTTTTGTGTAGGCATGTGATTCTTGAAAACCACTTAAGAAGTTTACAGCAAATTTTACAGCAAGGTCTTTTAATTCTTTTACTTCACTTTGTGGCAGCTCCCACTTTGATTTTTTCATAATTTGATGGGTTGTTTTCTGCCAGTGATTGAGATCATGTAATAGAATGAGCCCAGAAAATAGAGTACGGTTCACCTTAAACGAGAAAAGAGTTCGCTTAAGAACACTATCTAAGTAATGATCGTGATGGGAGTAACGCCTTTTCTTAACTATATCCCGAGCAAATGTTGCGAGTTGTGGCATGTGAAGTGCTGTGTCATAGCGCATTTCCCAATAGATGTGTCGAAGCACACGGGTTCTAAAGTGAGCAACGAGTTGAAAGGGTACAAAATAATTATGAGAAACCGTATCTACTCCTAAATGACAGAGATATCCATAGGAAAAAGCTTCTGCATCTTTAGTTTTTGCACCTTTTAAAATTTTTAAACCTACATCCCAATTGTGACAGTTATGTTGATATTCAACCAGGCGTTTTCCAATTGTAATATCGGCAGCCAAGGCACCATAAAAAAAATCGTTAGGAAATGATGTGATAACATCTCTCACAAGTTCCGGAAGAAGTGCTGATTGAGAGAGTACAGTTTGAGCAAAATGAAGATGTGCAATGGGACCCCATGCATGAGCTTCAGATGGAAAAAATATAAATAGGGTTGCAAAGAATAGAGCACATAGATACAACATTTATATAAGTGAAGGTATCTAAGTTCCTGAAAGGTGTAAAGTGAGAGAGTGGATTAATTATCTTCGCTATCAACAAAAATTAGGGATAAAAGACGTATATTTACCCTGTAGTTTGGATGAGTTTATGGAACTTGCTAAAAGAAAAAAAACCGTCGTTCCGGCCAAGGCTGAGATCCAGAGAGAATCCAAAAAAGATAATGAACCACTGCCCAACTCACTCCCAGCTTTAGAAAAACTTGTAAGCACCTGTGTGAAATGCCGTTTATCACAAGGGCGGACTCAAACAGTTTTTGGTGATGGAAATCTAAAAGCAGATATTATGTTTGTGGGTGAAGGGCCAGGTCGAGATGAAGATATACAAGGTAAACCCTTTGTGGGGCGATCAGGGCAGCTTTTAACAAAGATTATTCAAGCCATGGGTTTTGAAAGAAGTGATGTTTATATAGCTAACATTGTTAAGTGCCGTCCCCCAAATAATCGTGGACCTTTGCCTGACGAAGTAGAAACCTGCACGCCTTATCTTTTAAAACAAATAGAACTCATTAAACCTAAAATTATTGTAGCTTTGGGTAGTTATGCTGCACGATTTCTTTTAAATACAGAAACACCTATTTCTAAGTTGAGGGGTGAGTTTTTTGATTTTCATGGAGCAAAACTTATTCCAACATTTCATCCAGCATTTTTACTGAGAAACCCAAACATGAAACGCCCTGTGTGGGAAGATATGCAAAAGGTGCTCAAGTACTGCAAGGATTTCAAGGAAAAAAAATGACAATACAGGCAGTGAGAACTTCAACGGTTTTGTCATCCCTGAATGCAGGTCCCAGCCTCCGCTGGGATAAACTCCGGCAGGGATTCAAGAGCTTAAAGATTCCTGCTTTCGCAGGAATGACGCTTGTGAGTATCTTATGCAACCTTAGTTATGCTGCTCCTGTGGCCGTCATTAAAATTAATGGTGGTATTAACCCAGCTTCTAACGATTATATTAAAATGAGTATTAAAGAGGCTCATGAAAAAAAAGCCGAGTGTCTTGTTATTCAACTCGATACGCCAGGTGGTCTTTTATCTTCAACTCGTGACATTGTTCAGGCTATTTTAGAAGCGCCGTTACCTATCGTTGTTTATGTTTCTCCCCAGGGAGCTCATGCAGGGAGTGCTGGTGTTATGATTACACTTTCTGCTCATGTCGCCGCTATGGCTCCGGGTACCAATATTGGTGCGGCTCACCCTGTTACGGGTACGGGCCAAGATGTTGAAGGAGAAATGAAACAAAAGGTTACCAATGATGCCGCTGCCTTTGCAGAAAGTATTGCAAAAACTCGTGGGCGAAATACAAAATGGGCAATAGAAGCAGTAAGAAAATCTGTTTCCATCACAGCTGAAGATGCTTTAGAAAAAAATGTGATTGATGTGATGGCCCCCAATCTTCAAAAACTTTTAGAAGCAATTCATGGTCGAAGCATTAAGGTTAGCGATAAAACAGTGAAGCTTAATACAAAAAATGCTGAAACTCTTACGTTAGAAATGAGTCTTAAGCAGAAAATTGTTGATACACTTTCAGATCCTAATATTGCCTATCTTCTCATGGCTGTTGGAGGCATTGGTATTTATTTCGAATTAACGCATCCGGGGCTTGTTGCTCCCGGTGTTGTGGGTGGTATTTGTTTGATATTAGGTTTTATTTCTATGCAGACCTTACCTATTAATTATGGTGGGTTGCTACTATTATTATTGGGGCTTCTCCTTCTCATTGCCGAAATTTTTGTTCCCTCGTTTGGTGTGCTTGGAATAGGGGGCCTTATTGCTATGGTTTTGGGGGCTATCTTTTTTATTGACCCCTCTCACCCGGGAGATATTGCGATTTCTTTAAAACTTGTTATTCCAACTATTATTGGTTTAGGTATGCTTATGCTCTGCGTTGTTTTCTTTGTAGTGAAGGCGCAGCGTCGAGGTGATGCCATAGGTGGAAAAAGCCTTGTTGGAAAAAAGGGCTATGTAGTTGAAGATATTATTCCACCCCATAAAGGAAGAGTTTTTGTAGATGGAACATATTGGACAGCAGAAAGTAATGAACCTATTAAAAAAGATGAAGACATTATTGTGGAAAATTTCGAGAGTTTGAAGTTAATTAAAGTGAGAAAGGACAAGGAGGAGTAAAATGTTTGGATTCGAGCACAGTGGCATTCTTATTGCCGTGGTTGTTGTAGGGTTTTTTGTTTTAAGTGGTTTTAAAATTATTAAGGAATATGAGCGAGGTGTTGTATTTAGATTGGGACGTCTTGTTGAGCATATTAAAGGCCCTGGTATTATTTATATTATTCCCATGATTGATAGCTGGCAGAAAGTAAGCCTTCAAATGATAACTTTAGATATTCCACCTCAAGATGTTATAACAAAAGACAACGTGTCCCTTAAAGTGAATGCTGTTATGAACTTTCAAGTTATGGATGCCAATAGAGCCATTAATAAGGCTGAGAACTATCTTTATACAACAAGCCAAATGGCTCAAACAACACTAAGAAGCGTATTGGGGGAAGTAGAGTTAGATGAACTGTTAAGCCATCGTGATAAAATTAATGCAAAACTGCAAAGTATTCTTGATGAAAAAACAGAACCTTTCGGTGTGAAGATTATCGAGGTTGAGGTTAAACACATTGATCTTCCAAAAGAAATGCAACGGGCCATGGCAAAACAAGCAGAGGCAGAAAGAGAACGACGAGCTAAGATTATTGCTGCAGAAGGGGAACTTCAAGCATCTCAAAAACTAACGGAAGCAGCGGGGGTTATGGCAAAAGAGCCTATAACTATTCAACTTAGATATCTTCAGACACTGGCTGAAATCGCTACGGAAAATAATTCAACAACAGTTTTTCCAGTGCCAATTGATATTTTCAAGAATTTTTATAGTAAATCGAAAGACTAATATTTAAGAGGCAGTCTCTTTTAGAGACTGCCTCTTCTCTACTTTTAAATATTTTAAAACTACTACCCACACCCATAGGAAAAAAAGCACAAAGGCGGTTTTTTGTGAAATTGGAACCCACAGGGGTAAGATTTGAATTTGCCACAAAAGAAGTGCAAGAATCACACTCAATAATGTGATAATCGTTATCCATACCAATAAAAATTCTTTCTTTTCAATGAGTCCCCAGATAACTGTAGTAAAAGCAACAATCCCGAAAAAAGCAGCTGCAATAACAAAAAAATCATGTGATTTGGAAAAAACAAAAATAGAAAGAAGCATGGATATGCCCCCTGCGATACGCACAATGTGACACTTGATTTTTTTATCAGGGAATAATTCAGTTATAAAATGCCACAAAAAAACCATAGAAGTACAAAGACCAATTGTGGCTGGGAGTGCGATGGAATATCCCAAATTTGGTTTACCTGAATAGGAAAGTGGTTCAAGTAAATCACACCAGAAATTATAAAGATGGTCGTATCCTATAGCTGCATGGTTAAACTTGGTTCCACCGGGGTAAAGAGCGGAGGCCCAGAAATAAGTCGCAATAAAGGCCAACGTGCCTAGGACGGGAAGGGTTGAAAAGAAACGCTTCATAAGTGGCTAATTTACAAGGGAGTTTTGCGCCTGTCATCTGTGTACTTTGTTTCTAACACCTGTTGTCCTTTTTTTAAGCAATCCAACACTCCATAACTCCTGGTCTTTTTGTCAGCCTCATAAAATGATCAAAAATTAGACAAATCTGAACTGTTTAAACAGTATGCTAACTTTGCCATAAATCGATTAAAACACTAATAATATTAAATACTTAAGTTGATTCCGTAACTCTTGGCACTACCGTTGCAGTTTCTTATTTATGAAGGCTGGCCATAACCATCAATCCATTACATTTCTAAAGCCTTCAAGAGAGGAAGTCATGAAGAAAATTTTTATAACAGTTTTTATGGTGTTGGGATTAATCGCTTTAACGCATTGTGGTGAAAATACCCATCTTGATCCATTACAGGGTGCACAAAACTCTGTTGGTCAGACAGGTACTATCACAAGCGTGCATCAAGCGCCTTGAAAAACAACTCTATAAAAGTATCGCTCGTCTTCGGGGAAGATGAAGCGAAAGAATAAATTGAACGTTTCTTACAGGAGGCCGTATTATGAAACGCATACTTTTATCTGTTCTTTCCGCAATGTTTTTAACCGTAACATTTATTGGGTGTCAGAGTGGAAGTGAAGGACCTGCAACAGGTGCATCGCTTTTAGCTACTGAAGCTGGTAGCCAACCACAACAAGAAGTAGCCAGTGTGACACAATCTGAAAGTACACCATCAAGTGTATCTTCCGCTTATGTGTACTATTTTGATGTGAGAAATTCAGGTGATCAATCTGCTAATTTGAGTACTCTTAATTTTTTCGAAACTCTTCCACATATGCTTTTATCTATTGATAATATGTGGCAGACCTCAAATCTCTCATATGATTTGCAAGAAGCAGTCACTGCTTTTTTTGCTCAATGGAATAAAGAGATTCTGGAAAAATTGACGCTTGAATTAAGCATGCTTGAATCAGCCCTAACTGCAAGCCATATTCATATGAGATTTGAGCTTGTTGATAATAAAATTCAAGTTCTTGCCTATGATGGTGATGCAGAAACTTTTGAAGGCATTTATTACAAGGTTCATGTTTCACGATCTGCTGACATGACCATGCGTGAAACTTATGAAGCTTTCAAAATAGAAGGAAGAGATCTCATTGCGAGTGAAACACTTCTTGGTTTTGAAGAAATTGTTTCGAGCATAGCAGAGCCAACAGCCGTAACTTCACCTGAAGTTTCTAGTGAAGATGTACATGGTATTGTAACAGGCACTGGTAACTATTTTGTTATTATCGGTAAAATTTCGGGTGAGTTTGATGCATCAGGCGTGCAAGGCTCTTATGTTATTCTTATCAATGACGAAATTAAGAACATTCTATTAGGACAAGTTGTTAACTCTGCTATTTTTGCCTATGGATTGGAAGACTCTAACTTACATCTTTATACAGCATTAGATTCAGCGCTAGCTGTGATCGGTCTCGATCGCTCTTCTTTGAGTCTTGCATTGAAAGAAACAGCATTTGCCGCTCTGGGTATTGTTGGAAGTCAAATCCTTGCGGTGCTTGAGCACTCTTATGCCGTCTTAACAAATATTGAGTATTCTCAATTAGCTTTAAGTGCTACGGACTTGAGAGCTCACATAGAGCAAGTTTCCAATTCACAAATAACTGTTGAAGGTAATCGATTAGATCTTCAACTCTCAAATGTAGTTAATTCTAACGTCTCAATCAGAGAATCAAATAATCTGTCATTGAATACATCTAATCTTTTGAATTCTCTTGTGAGAGTGTCTGGCGATAACATGGCACTTAATGTGAGTGCAACAGATTCAAGTGCTACGATTGTCGGAAGTGGTAATCTTAGCACATGGCTAAATAGTGCTACATTGTTTGCTAACCCCACGGCTGGATCTTCTGGCGCAATTTTGATGGACCAAGGTTCCACAGGTTTCTTCAGATACAGTGGAAACTTCTTTGGAAATATCGGATCGGGTACATCCATTGTGGTT
>ORJL010346160.1_pt1 | contig 10304 bp, 9 predicted proteins | sample 1779941 | NCBI WGS metagenome assembly ORJL01 (sample SAMEA104232317, study PRJEB22302) | groundwater metagenome | biome: forest; feature: aquifer; material: groundwater | place: USA | collected 2011-08-07 | depth 5.8 m | reverse complement strand
ACAGACATATTTCTACAACTTAACTGCATCTACACTCATATATAAATATGATTTTCATTCCAAAGATATTATTAGAGAAAGAAAAGTACTTAATAAGATTGAAAGGCTCGAACAAGTATCAGAATTTTTTAATTTAGATGAGAATCCTAATGTTCTAAGATTTTTAAGCAGCGAGTTCGAAGAAATAAATCCTTCGGCAGAAATTAAAGACAATTATGATATTCTTAGATATATAACAATCGTCAACAATTTGAATAATCATGTCGAATTAAATAAGCAAAAAATTATTGAATCTGTTTTGTCAGAAGATGTAGTAAATTCGTTTGAAGATCTTAAAGAGGTGTCAAGATTAAAAGAAGTGTTTCCTGACGAATATGTGAAAAACGAAAATGTAAATAAATCTTCGATTGATAGGTTAATTGAATCAGTCGTTGTGGATGCCTATGATAACTTATCTTATGATCCCAAAAGATCCGATCTTGAAGAGTTTTCAGAAGAACTATCTTTTATCGAAGAAGAATTTAATTTTTACACTAAGATATATCGAGATAAAATTGAAGAAAAATTTACTGGACTTGATGAAACAAAAGAGGAAGAAACAAAAAGTATTAAGAGTATTTCTTCTCCTAATTATGAATCTAATAATGATGATGAAATATTGATAAATATTTTTAGTTCACTGAAGCATAAAAACTAATGATTCCAGTATATTATTATACTAGATATAACTAGTTATTCTAGGAGCGACTATATGCCAGAACATTCAAAATTAGTAAAAATGCGGATAGAAAATATCGGTTGTATTGGACCAGAAGGGCTCGAAATTGAACTTAATAACATATTAACAATTGTTGGGGCCAATAATACGGGTAAATCCACTATCCTTAAAGCATATGAATTTGCATTAGGAACGGAAACCTTCAAGATCACGGATAGATGTCAGAGAGCTTTAGATCAAGTTTCAAGTGTCGAAATCTGGGTTCACATACCAGTAGGAATGTCAAATATTGCAGAAAAGTGGAAAACCAAAGATGGTCCATATCTTGTGGTTAGAAGTAAATGGGAATGGGATAGGGACTTTATAAAAACAAGAAAGACGTGGGACCCTGAAATAAATGATTATGCAATTGATGATACCGCAAGTGGCCTTGATAATGTTTTTAACTCACGATTACCCCAACCTCTAAGGATAGGAACACTTGAAGATCCCTCTTTGGAGCATCAAAATCTCCTTAAATTAATTCTTCAACCTATTACGGATAAATTAAAACTTCTGATGCAAACTGAAGACTCCGACCTGAATAAACTAAAGCAGAGCTTTAAAACAACTGCGCAAAAACCTGTAGCGGAAGAAGAAAAAAATATTAATAGAATAAGTTCTGATATTAATAAAAGTCATAACGAAATATTTCCAAATCTGGCTATACGCTTAGATGTAGGTTTAGGTGATATAGAAATAGATGTAATAAAACTTTTATTGAATAACTCCCGAATTATGTTTAAAGACTGGGGTGATGAAGTTGATTGGAACAAACAAGGAACTGGTTCACAGAGAGCATTGTTTTGGTCCATCATGCAAGTCCGCTCAAAATTAAAAAAGGTTACTGATCTTATTGAATCTAACAAAAAAGAAATAGCCTCTTTAGAAAAACAACTTGTAAAATTGGAGAAAGAAAAAGAAACAAAGAAAAAACCAGAGACAATTCAAAAGTATGAAACCGATATCATAAATATTAAAGATAGGATAGCATCTTTAAAAAAGATCGAACCTGAAAAAGTAATAGAAGAAAATGCCAAGGAATTTTCATTACCCGGTTATATGCTTTTAATAGATGAACCCGAAGTTGGGCTACATCCTAATGCAATAAGAGCTGCAAGCAAATATTTATATACTCTTGGATTAGATCCATCTTGGCAAGTAATAATAGCTACTCATTCCCCTCAATTTGTTAACCCACTCCAAGATCACACAACTATTGTCAGATTAGAAAGAACCGAAAAAAACTTAACTCCCAGGACATATAGGTCAGATAATGTAAATTTTTCTGAGGACGAGAAAGAAAATCTTAAAATTCTTAATCGATTCGATCAATCGATAGCAGAGATGTTTTTTGGTCAGAAACCGATAATTATAGAAGGCGATACTGAATATGCCGCATTCGAATATTTGATGAATAATACATCTGAAGAATATCCAATAAGTTTGAGACCTGTGTTAATAAGAGCGCGAGGTAAGGATACAATAAATCTTATTATCAAAATATTAACAAACTTCAAAGTGTCTTTTTCTGTTTTACATGATTCTGATTTTGAAACAAAAGGTGTTGCTTGGTCAGCTAATGAGAGAATACATTCTTCAATTCAGATAGCACGAGAAGCTGGTTGTAAAGTTATTCACTGTGTCTCATTACCGAGTTTTGAATTACAGCATCTGCCCTTAAAATATGATAAAGAAAAAAGGATTAAAGAACCTCCTGAAAAAGATAAGCCGTGGAATTTTCTTATTGAAATGAAATCCTTAGATTCTGTAAAAGATTCAGTTAAAAAAGTCTTAGATGATTTATTATCTTGTTCACCTACGGATGAAACACTTGATGGTGGTTTCGTGAATGAATTAACTAACAAAGTAAAGAAATGGACTCAAGATCATTGTCCTCAAGATTCACGTTTTGAGATTACTAAGGAATAATTATTTATGAGTATAATAAACATTAACCAAAAATTATCCCGTATTGAAGTTAAAGAGTTCGAGCTATCAAACGAAATTGTTTTCAACTATTTCAATAATCTTCCTTCAGACGAACGTGACGAGAAATTTCTTAAAGCAATTTATATCGGCGTTCTCGCACTCATGGAAGACCGCATTTCATCTTTCCTTGCGAAAACCACAAACGAACTTGGAACAGAACTAGAAAGTTTGAAAATAATCTTCGATATGAAGAAAGAAATCTTCTACAAGACCACCATTAAAGGTTCTCTAGCAGAAGATGACATTGCAGAGTTCTTAAACAATTACTTCTCGGAAAAAAAATTAAAAGACCGCGCAACATTAACCAGCAATACAATCGGCTCACTTCCACGCAACAAAACCGGCGACATCATTTGTGAAGTTGACGGCAAGACCGATCTCAAAATAGCAATAGAATGTAAGTTCGATAAAAGTCTTAAACTTGGCGATATCGAAAGCAAAGACATTTTTATTCGTAAAACCGATACTGCATGGAGCCAATTAATAGAAGCACAAGCTAACCGGGAAGCAAAAGTAAGCCTAATTGTTTTCGATAAAGCTCTAATTGATAATTCTATTCTTAAAAACTATGAGAATGTTGGTTTTCTACCCGCTGTTGGATTTATTGCTGTAATTGATTCCCAACGAGGAGATTATTCAAATCTTGCAATTGCATACATGCTAGCAAGAGATATCGCACTCAATGCCAAAGAAGTCGAGCTAGATAAAGAATTGTTATCAATAATTGTAAATAGAATAATCAAAGACATAAACGAAACTTTGACTATACGTAACCTTGTAGAAGCAAATATTGAAAACAACAAAGCTATACTTAAGCAGCTTGAGAAAAGTTTATTATTAATGGAATTCAATCAAAAATATCTTGGGAAATTTCTCTCAGATGGAAAACTAACCAAGAAAGACTTGCTCGATTTTTACAGCGGCGAAGAAGTAAAAGACAAATTCAAAGAACTATCAAACGATATAGAGCATCTCTCAAAGAATTAAATTAATGGAGGTAATTATGTTCGAGGAATTATTCATTCAAGCAATTCATGACAAAAAGAAGATTCAATTAACTTTTTTTTCCAAAGAAGACGGTTCTTTGCTGATAAGAACGTGTGCACCTATGGACTTTGGACCCAGTAGAAGATCGAAAGATCAAAGTAATCGTTTCCATTTTTGGGATTATGATAGTGATTCCTCAATGCATACTCTGAGTCTATTACCAAATCAAGTAAAAAATATGCAAGTTCTTCAAGAATCTTTTTCTCCATCCGAATTTATTACTTGGTCAACTATTTCTTCGCCTTGGTTCGTTAATAGAGATTGGGGGACATATAGCTAAGATTTTATTATTATATTTAGTCTGTCTGAACTATTCCCGACACCTAAAAGGAGAAATAATCTAAATGCCTGAACACCAAAACATAGAGTATAAACAAAGCTGGCATGATGATTATCTTAAAGCCATCTGTGGTTTTGCTAATTCTCAAGGGGGCAATCTCCTCATAGGTAAAGACGACAAAGGCAAAACTATTGGTGTTCCGGATTACAAAAAATTAATGGATGATCTTCCTAATAAAATTAAAAACCATCTCGGTATCACTGCAGAAGTTAATCTCAAAACAGAAAAGTCAAAATACTTTATTGAAATAATCACACAACCTTATTCCGTTGCCATCTCTCTTAGAGGTAGATATTATTTTCGAACTGGCAGCACAACATCGGAATTAACCGGTTCAGCGTTAAATGAATTCCTGTTAAGAAAATCCGGTAGAACCTGGGACGATGTTATTGAAGAAAGAGCTACTTTGAATGATATTGATGAAGAAATAATTTCTGAATTCTTAAAAGCGGCAGAAAAAAGTGGTCGGCTTCCAGATACTAAGGGATTAGAAACAAATGAGCTTTTAGAGAAACTCCGACTTACAAACGGATCACAATTAAAACGAGCAGCAATTATTCTTTTTGGTAAAGATCCCGGCAAATTTTATCCGAATGTTTCTGTTAAAATTGGCCGCTTTGGTAAAAGTGATGATGATCTAAAATTTCAAGAAGTTGAAGAAGGAAATTTATTTCATCTTCTCAAAGAAGTTTTGCTTCAATTGAACAGAAAATATTTCACTAAGCCAATTGATTTTGAAGGTCTTCTCCGCATCGAAAAAGGAGAATACCCGGTTGCTGCTTTACGCGAAATGTTATTGAACGCGCTTGTTCATAAAAGCTATACTGGCGCTACAATTCAAATCCGAATGTATGATAATAAATTCAGCATTTGGAATGAAGGAACTCTTCCAGAAGGATTAACCAACGAAATTTTAAGACACCAGCATCCATCCCGTCCACGCAATCCAATCATTGCAGATGTTTGTTTTAAAGGTGGATACATTGACGCATGGGGAAGAGGAACACTAAAAATTATAAACGCTTGCAAAGATGCCGAACTTCCAGAGCCGGAATTGAAAGAAATTCACGGTGGTTTTTCTGTAACATTATTCAAAGACGTTTTCACAAAAGAGCAGTTACTCAAAATGGGTCTGAGTGAAAGGCAAGTTAAAGCTATAATATATGCTAAGGAAAATGGTTTTATAACAAATCAAAAGCTCCAAGAAATTTCTGACGTTTCTAAAGCTACAGCCACACGCGATTTGACTGAATTAGTCGAAAAGTGGAATTTATTTGTCAGAATCGGCGAAACTGGGGTCGGAACATCATACAAATTAAAGGGCTCATAAAGGGCTCGAACGGCTCATAAAGGAATCAACAACGGCTCAAATTATACTGTTGATGGAGTTGCACCGGAGAGACAATAATTGCATCACAGAGATTGGGAATTTTATCAATCCTTCGTTCTTATTTTTTCAACAATCTTTTCGCCTGTTCTACCTACAACATATCCGCCTAAACCAATTTGCAGAAGTAACCATGCTTCATTGCTTAACCGAAATTTTAGAAAACCGAAACAATCACACACAACAAGAATTAGAAATGTCAGCATTGTAATTGGTCTCCAATTTCTTTGAAGCCAGCTTTGTCCTTTAGCTTCCGCTTCAACAATCTTTCCTTGAGAATCAAGAAGCTTCGCTTCATATTCCAAAGCTTTACCTAAAAATTCATTCTCAATTTTCGTCAACTCATTTTGAAGTTTTCCACGTTCTTCATCTGTAGTTGTAAGATTGTCAATTAAATCAGTGATTGGTTTCACAATCCCGCTTAAAAAATCTAACACTCCCATTTCAACCTCCTGAAATTAATTACCCTCTCCTTTTTAGGGAGGGAAGGGTAAGGGCTTTTGTGCTGTAAATTTCTTTTATAATATTTTTTTCGACTTCACTTAATTTGTTATGAAGATCCTCAAACCGGGACAAATAATTTTTCTCAATCGAGGATGTTTTCTTCTTTGCTTCATCAATATCTTTTTCAATCCTTTTAATCCTTGCCCAGAATAACATATTTAGTAAACCCAACAGCCCACCAATAATCCATATGTAAATCTTTTCATTCATCACTCTACACTCTTCGTTCTTCACTAATAACCGATAACCGATCACCGATCACTTTTTCATACACCGTTTTCCCATAAACTTTTTTTGAACTCATCACATCTTTACGATTAAGTTCACCATTCCAAGAAACATGAATCCACTTCCCGAATTCAAAAATTAATTGATCAAATTGCAATTGTTGCAAAACAATATTGAACACATCAACCAAATTCATTGAAGGAGCAATAAAGTCAGCAGCTTTTCCTTCAAGATGTTGAGAATTAAATCTTCCACCCACTGCAGCATTTACATCGAATGAACGAAACCCGGAATTAATAAAAATCGGAACATTGATAATTTCTCTCAAAGGTTGGAGAACATTCATACAAAGCAATCTCAGATTTTCAATCTGTTTCTCATTCGGATTATTTCTATATCCATGTCTTTCCGCTACTTGAGAAATAATAAATTCATTTAGAAAGAAATTATCAGATAGTTTTATGCTGAGCGAGTTCGAAGCATTCATTTCCTCTTTCCCTCATTTGATTTTCACTTTTCTAACGGCTAAAAGCTAATTGCTAAATGCTATCGAACCACTGTATTTCACTTTACATCAAATAAGAGATTTTATTGATCATCAAACTTTTATGTGGAGGTCTCAGCTCAACATTTCATGGGACAGCCAGTATTACATAAGTAACTTTATGTTCTAGTTGAATCAGTCCCAACATTCACTTTGTAGTTCTATCTTTCTTACATAAAGTTGTCTTATATAAACTCGGCACAAAAAAATACTAATCACCTCATCATCGCTCATTCCGGTCGTGGATTCCCACACACCTTCATTCGCTTACATGTTATATGCTGCTCGTTCCGTGTCGTGGCTTTGCCACACACACTCCACTTCGCAACACTTTTTGAAATCAATCTGTGTTAATCAGTCATATCTGTGTCATCAGCGTTCTATTCCATTTCATCGAATTTAGATACTGCTTTGATAACAAAAGAAAACAAATCACAAACATCGAGCGTTGCACACTTCATATTTATAAACTAATATTTACCAAAAAGAAAAAGCTATGAGACACAAAATCATTTTAATTGCAATCATCGTTTATTTATTACTAACAACAATTTTGTTAGGTCAAAATCCGAACTTCTCCTATCCTTACAACTTCTCAAAGAAAGTATTTGTGTCTCGCGTTATCGATGGTGATACATTTGTTTTATCTGACTCGCAACACGTTAGAATTCTTGGTATCAATTGCCCTGAGATTGCTAGACAGAATAAACCAGCAGAACCATTCTCAAAAGAAGCATCTGAAAAAACTAGATCATTAATTGATCACAAAATTGTTAAACTTACTTTCGACGGAAGGGCATTCGATATTTTCGGAAGGTTACTCGCTTACGTTTGGTTAACAGATTCTAAAGGAAAAGATTCAGTATTCGTGCAAACCGAACTTCTGAAAAATGGTTTAGCAAGAATCAGTTATTATACAAAAGAAAAACGTTACTACGGTTTATTCTACAATCTCAGAAACACAGCAAGAAAAAAGAAACTCGGCATTTGGAGTAATGAATAATTCTCACTTAAATATTGCCAAGCTTTTGACCAATCCTTCTATCAAAGAATTTCAATCCTATGGCTTGATCAATGAACTGGTCCTTCGGAATTTACAAATCAAATCCGAATACCTAGAGTTGCGAAAGACTCACAACCAAATCGAAGCGATCTTTCAACTCTCAGAAAAGTATAATTTATGTTACGATTCCGTTAACACAATCCTGTTTCGTAAACGACAAAATAAACCGGTTTCTTTTCCCTTATCAATCAAGTCCCTAACAAGCCTGTAACAAGCCACATCCAAGCCATAGCAACATCTCAAAACCATTTTCTTTTACTTTCCCTTTATTACAGTGAACACCACAACCGAAGTTCATAAAATTGCCTTCGTAATTAATCACAAATTAAAGAGGTAGTATCATGGCAATCGTAAATGGAAATGTTCTCGGTAATTTATCCGGAAAGCTTGGCAACCTTTCCGCGCGTACTGTTGATGGTCGCACCATTTTGGCAGCTCGTCCATCCAGTTTCAACGCTAGTCAAGAACCGGCTGTCTTGGAAGTTCGACAGAAATTCTCTGTCACCGCAAAGTTCGCAAGCGCAATTCTTGCTCTCACTTCACTCGTTTCAATCTGGAAGAAAGTTAGAAATGTAGCAAGCTCAGTTTTCAACGAAGTATTTCAGAGCAACTTCGCTTACTCTTCCACAGAGAAACCGACAGAGCAGAACATTATCACTCCGGAAGGTTTTCCTTTGCAGATCACAACTGCTGTAGTAGCTGCTGATAAAATTACTGCTACATTCCCAATTTTGAATGCTTCATCTGTCTTCGGCGCTGATGAAATTAATTTATCTGCAAATGCATTAGTCTGCTATTATGATCCATCTAACGAAGCAGATGAACCGTTTAAGATCATTTCGCTGTCAAAAGAAGTTGCTACATACAACTTCGCTCAGACATACGATCTTGAAATAGATCTTAATGCTTTACAGAAAAACACAGCTGCAAAGTATCAGCACAGTATTCTCTATGTGTGTGTCGTAACAAAAACCGCTGAAGGTAAAGTCGTTCAGAACTCCGGGACCTTCACAAAACTAAGTTAATCCTTTCGAGAAAGGGTTATCGTTCATGGTAACCCTTCTCCTTATATATTCCGATAGCTCACAAATTTGCGTTCACTTCGATTCACTTAAAATTGTTCGCTAATAAAAGACCGCTCTGATTCGGCTCATATCTTCGCCTCACAAAGCGGAAATCTACTTTTGGCATAGCCATTCCTTCGGAACAGTTCGGTCAATAATTTTTCACCAAAGATATTCAAAACTAAAAGCACTCATGCAATCGGATTTTTAAGTATTTCGATAAAATATTTCTATTGCTTTTTAACCAACAGCTCATTAGCTTTCCTACGGTACTTGTGTCTAATGCTCCCCCCACATTAGATGCAAAAAAGCCGCCAATAGGCGGCTTTACTTTTTTAAATAATATTCCACTTCGCAAAATAATATTGTCATTCGTTCCTCATTCCAAAAATATTTTGCTCATAAAGGACGAACGCAAATTATTCGTTTGTCTCTTGATCACACTTTTTGATTCAAAAAGATGCGCCAATTTCCAAACTCATAAATTGCTTAAAACAACAACGATTCCTTTTCTTTCAGAAGCTCAGGGCTTTGTTTCTCCAAATTGTTTCATTCACTTCGTTCATTCTAAGGCATCATAATTTTGCCCGCTGGTAAACAAGCTTAGTGTTATTCGAATCTTTGTATCTAATCGGGGCAAGGGTATATGAAACTCCCCCGATAATCATTTTAAATATTTCAAAGTTATTCGGGGTTCGCCCTTGCCTTGAATTATCATCTTTTCTTACACCATCATGGTAACAAGTCATTTTTTCGCAAGAGCATAACTAAGCGGGCAAAATTTGTTTTTTAACGGCGTAAAAGGTTGGGTCGTGGCATCTGCAATAGTGCATTATTCAAAAAGGCATAAAGGTTTTCTTGTTCGGTTAATTCAATCAAAAGAGAAATTCTTTGTAAATGTATTTACTCCGTCAGGTTCACTTCATTCACAATCGTTCAAAACATATTCATCTGCAAATACTTTCTTAAATGCTTTTATCAAATCACTTAAAAAATCTTAAAGGAGTTTTAGAAATGTTATCAGAAGAACAGAAGTGATCGCAAAATCGGAAGTTGCATAACTTCCTGTTCTTTCTCTTATTTGACTATTTCACTATATTGAAAAAGTAAAAAGTTCAAAGCCGGTAAAAGAAATTTATTGTTCTCTAAAATATCAGAAAGGATTATTGGTACGGCAAACCAGAACTTTCCTAGAGATATTTTATAAAATATTGTTCGGAAAGAAGAAGCAAACTGAAAAGTCCCTACCCAGTCCCTACTTTAGGGCTAAAGATCATCGGGATTTTTGGAAAGCCGGAAAACAAAAAACCCCGAAAACAAATTGCTTTCGAGGTTTCTTCGAGCTGGCTATGGGACTCGAACCCGCGACCTGCTGATT